>Ga0160461_1000804_pt1 | contig 16706 bp, 11 predicted proteins | sample HID1975I_E6MG_FD_108266 | JGI IMG/M metagenome (GOLD analysis project Ga0160461, IMG submission 108266) | Enriched soil microbial communities from UW Madison campus, WI, USA - HID1975I_E6 MG | ecosystem: Environmental > Terrestrial > Soil > Unclassified | place: USA: Madison, Wisconsin...
GGTACCGACATCGGCGGAGAAACCTGGGATATCGGCATCGTGGCGGGCAAGCGCACGACCGTCTCGTCCGTGGACCTGAAATTCACGGGCCGCATCACGCGCCCTGAATATGCCCAGCGCGTGCAGAAGCTGCGCGACGACTGGCAGCTCAAGGCCGGCCAGCCGTTCATCAACAGCGATTGGAACCGCGCCAAGTCGACGCTGCTGGACGACGTTTCCACGCGCGATTTCATGCTGGCGCGCATGACGGCCTCGCAGGCCGACATAACCGCCGACACGGCCTCGGCCGCCCTGCACGTCACGATCGACAGTGGGCCCCAGGTTCGCATGGGCGAGCTGAACACCGAAGGCTTGAAGCGCGTGCCCGAGAAGCTGGTCGAGCGCTACGTGCGCTATTCCGTGGGCGCGGCTTACGACCAGAACCGGCTGGACACCTGGCAGCAGGACCTGCAATCCACCGCCTTCTTTCGCGGCGCGTTCGTATCGCTGGAGACACCGGGCGGCGCGCAGCCGCAAGCGACTGACGTGAAGGTTGATCGCGCCCGCGCACCGGGCTCCACCGACCTGGACGCGGCCACGCCGGCGGGCGATCCGTCCGTATCCGGCGCCGTGCCGCCTCCGCCGCCCACCTATGATTCCGACGGCGAAGTGACTCTGCCCGTGCAGGTGCGCGTGGTCGAAGCGCCGCCCAAGCGCTTCACGGCCTCGATCGGCTTGGACGACGAAGCGGGCGTGCGTGTGGAATCCCTGTACCGGCAGAACGTGGTGTTTGGCCAGCCCGTCACCATGGAAACCGGTTTCGGCGTGGACCGGCTGCGCCAACGCGCCTACGCTGACTTCCTGCTGCCGCCGACCGAGCGCGGCTACAAGGATTCAATCGGCGTCCTGGCCGACCATTCCGACATCCAGGGCCTGGAAGTGACGCGCTATGCCCTGGGCGCCACGCGCTTGCAAGAGCGCAAGGGCGCGGGCGACAGCCGGGTGGAATACGAAACCCGATGGGGTTTGTTGCTGGCGCAGGACCACGTAAAGATCGATGGCGGCGACGAATACACCTTGCCCACGCTGACCGCCACGGCCGAATGGCTGCGCCGCGACGTGGACAACAAGTACAACCCACGCGAGGGCAACCTGATCGCCGTGGGCGGCGGCGTGGGCGTCACGCTGGACACCGGCGAACCCTATACCCGCGCCCGGCTGCGCGCCCAGAAATGGTGGCCCATCGGCAAGCTGGACGTGCTGACCGTGCGCGGCGAGGTCGGGCGGGTGTGGTCCAGCAGCAAGGTGCAGGTGCCTGACGACTTCGGCTTTCGAACGGGTGGCGCGCGGTCCATTCGCGGCTACAAGTACCAGAGCATCGGCCTGCAGCGCGACAACGCCGTGGTGGGCGCGCCCACGCTGGTTGTCGGCAGCATCGAATACGACCACTACTTCGACGAGCGCTGGGGCATGGGCGTGTTTCTGGATGCCGGCGATGCCGCGGAGTCGTTCGGCGATATGTCGCTGGCCCTGGGCTACGGCGTGGGCGCGCGGGTGCGCACGCCCGCCGGCCCGCTGTCCCTGGACGTGGCATACGGCCAGCGCGAGCGCGACCTGCGCCTGCACTTTTCGTTGGGGATCGCGTTTTGAGGATGTTGCGCAAGTTCCTGCGCCAGGTGCTGGTGTGGTGGTTGCCCGGCTTGGCGATGCTGCTGCTGTTGGCAGCCGGCTTTCTGTTCTGGCTGGTGGGTTCGCAGAACGGAACGCGGCTGCTGTTGACGACGGCCGCGCAACAACTGGACGGCCAGGCGCTGGACGTGAACGGGTCGCTGCTGCGTGGCGTGACCGTGGGCAAGCTGGACCTGGATGTCGGCGGCGGTACGCGCATCGACGTCAGCGAGCTGCATCTGCAGGTGAATTGGCGCGCGCTGGGCGACCGGCGGCTGCATGTGCGCGACGTATCGGCCGGGTCGGTGCGCGTGGCGTTGACCACAGTGGCCGACGCGCCTGCCCCCGAGGATGACGGTGAGCCGTTTACGCTGCCGTCGCTGCCCGTGGATATCGCGGTGGACCGCGTTGCGTTGGGCGAGTTCCACCTGGAGCAGGACGGTGAGCCCTTGCCGGTCACGCTGGGCGACCTGAGCGCCACCTTCGCGGCCGGCAAGCAGGGCGCGCAGTTGCGCATTGCCTCGTTGCGCGTTGGCCACGAGATGGGCGAGGCGCAGGTGGCCGGCGAGGCTGAGCTCCAGGGCATGGCGGACCCCTGGCCCTTCGCCGCGCGCCTGGACGTGACCGCGCGCGGTTCCGGCCCCGAATCTCCCTTGTGCCAGGCGGACAAGTTAAGCGGCGTGATGGCCGCAAGCCAGACGGCGGCCGGCAAGCAGGCCGATGCCAAGTCGCCCAAGTCACCCTCCGAAGCGAAAGCCAAGCCTGACCCCAAAGCCAAGTCCGACGCCAAGCTCCAGGCCGAGGCCAAGACCGGGTCGTCGGCACCCACCAAGGCCGGCGCCCCGTCCGCCGCCTCGTCCCAGTTGGCTGGCCCGCCGCCGCCCGCCTGCCAAGTGGTGTTGCGCGCCGATGCCGCCGGGTCGATGGATAGTATCCAGGCCAAGCTGGACGGCGACGGTTCCGGCTTGCTGCTGAACGTGGTGGCCGACCTGGCGCCGCGCACGGCGTTGGTGTTGCGCAGCGCCCGGGTCAACGTCCAATTGCCCGACAAATCGGCCCTGGCCGCGCAGTTGGATCTGCAATCCAATCCGGCGGAGCAGGGGGCGGGACGCGAACGCATCGTGGGCATCATCAGCGCGCAGCGACTGGATTTGGCGCCCTGGCTGGGTGAGTCCATTCCGCCAGCGGTGCTGACCGTGCGTGGCGACGTGCAGGCCGACATCGAAAACCTGAGCCAGTTGCGCCACGCCGCCGTTGACCTGCGCTTTGAAGATGGCACCCGCTGGAACAAACAGCCCCTGACCGGCAGCCTCAAGGCCCAAGTGGATATTGCTGCGGCAGCCGATGCCGCGGCGGCCGATGCCACGGCGGGCGATCCCGCAGCGGCCGGTGCCGCAGCAACCGCGCCTTCCCCGGCAGCAGCCTCACCCGCCACCACTCCCTCGTCCCCCACCACCGACCCGCTGGCCGGACTGCGTATCCACGGCCTGGACGTGGACCTGAAACTGGGCCGCAATCGTATTCAGGCATCGGGCGAGATGGACGCCAATGACGGCGCCCTGACCTTGGACGCGCAAGCGCCGCAGTTGGACGCTTTCTGGCCCGGCATCCCCGGTGGCGCGGAACTCAAGGGCAAATTCGCCGGCACCCTGGCCGCGCATCGCGGCGAGCTGAGCGCCGGCTACACGCCCGCCAAAGCGCGCGCGGGCGTCCTGGGCCAGGCCCCCGCCAAGGCGAATATTGTCTTCACCGGTGGCTGGGGCAAGGGCCCGGCAGGCCAGCCCGACTCGGCGCTGGTCGGCTGGCGCGGCGCTTTTTCGCGGCTCACCTCCGATACCGCTGGCTTCACCGTGGCGGCTGACCGGCCGGTGTCTTTGGCCTATCTGCCCTCGGCCGTTCATCCGCAATGGCAATGGCAGGTCGGGCAGACCGTGCTCAGCGTGACCCTGCCGGGCAAGGAACGATTGACCTTGGCGCACCAGGGCTCGCGCGGGGGCGGCAAGCGCTGGGAAACCGCCGGCCAAGCCGACAACCTGGTCATTACCGCCGCCATGGCCCGCCAGGTGATTGGCGCCATCGACCCCGACGCCGCCAGCAAGCTGGGCAAGGGTCCGTCGCGCGTGAACGCCATGGTGCCCGAGGGCCAGCGCCGCATTGCGGTGGACTTGCTTTGGGACCTTAAATTCGACGGCCGGCTGGCCGGCAGGGCCCGCATTGCCCGCCGCGAAGGCGATCTGCTGATTCCCGGCGACCCGCCCATTCCGCTCGGGTTGAAAGCACTGGTGCTGGACCTGACCGCCACGCCCACGTCCCCCAACGCCAGCCGCCTGGACGCCAAGATCGACCTGGCCACCAACAAGATGGGTACCGTCAGCGGCAGCGGCACGGCGGTGCTGCGCATGGACGCCAACGGCGGCATGGCCCTGGACGAGCGCCAACCCCTGCGCGCGAAACTCGACGCCGACATTGCCGACCTGGCCTGGGTCAGCCTGTTCGTGGGTGACACGATGGAAGTGGGCGGCGCGGTCAAGGCCAATGTCGACGTCCAAGGCACGCTGGCCGGCAAATGGGCGGCCACCGGCACCATCCGGGGCGACAAGCTGCGCGTGGTGCGCATCGACGACGGCGTGCGCCTTGTCGATGGCACGCTGTCGGCGCGGCTGGATGGCCAGCGCCTGGTGCTGGACAGCCTGCGGTTTCCGGCGGCGCTGCGCGTGATGCCCGCCGAATGGCGCACCAAGGAATGGATCACGACCAATCCCGAGGCCAAGGGCGGCTACGCCGAGGCGAGCGGGCAGTGGAACATCATGGATGGCGGCGGCAACATCAAGCTGACGCTGTACCGCTTCCCGGCGTTGCAACGCTCGGACCGCTACGCCATGGTCTCCGGCACCATCAACCTGACGGCGGCCATGCCGCGCATCGATATCGTGGGCGACCTGAAAGCCGACGCGGGCTGGTTCAGCCTGGAAATCCTGCAGGGCGTGCCGTCGCTGGACGACGATGTGAGAGTCATCCGCGCCGGCGAGGACGGCGCCACGGTATCCACGCCGCTGCAAACCAGCATGAACCTGAAGTTCGACATGGGGCCGCGCTTCTACATCACGGGCATGGGGCTGGACGCCGGCTTGCTGGGCTCCATCCGGATCCTGCTGAACGACGGCCGCTTGACGGGCGTGGGCGCTTTGCGCACGCGGGGCGGCGGCATCGAGGCCTATGGCCAGAAGCTGCGGCTCACCCGTGGCACGCTGACGTTCCAAGGTCGGCTGGACAACCCGATACTGGATATCGAGGCGCTGCGCACGGGCGAACAGGTGGAAGCCGGCGTCAAGGTGGTGGGCACGGCCCAGCGTCCGCGCATCGACCTGGTGTCCTACCCCGACGTCAGCGACGTGGAAAAGCTGTCGTGGCTGCTGCTGGGCCGGGGGCCCGACGAAAGCGGCAGCGACGCGGCGCTGCTGGTATCGGTGGGCACCGCGCTGCTGGGGGGCGGGCAGCCGTTCTACAAGCAGTTCGGCCTGGACGATGTCAGCGTGCGTACCGGCAACATTGGCAGTTCGGGCAGCATCCTGCCTGACCGCACCGTGGCGGGCAACGTAAACCGGGACAGCAACAGCCAGTTGGCCACCCAGTTCCTGGTGGCCAGCAAGTCGTTCGCCAACGGCATCACGCTGAGCGTCGAGCAGGGGCTGGCGGGTAGCGATACCGTGGGCCGGGCCAGTTACCGGCTGGCGCGCGGGCTGTCGGTGGACCTTAAGGGTGGATCAGTGAACGGTATTGCCCTGGTCTACCGGACGTTCTGGGGGAACTGAGTAAAATGGCCCCCACTTCATCCCCTTTAGCACCATTGCCATCATGAGCATCAAAAGCGACCGCTGGATCCGCCGTCAGGCCGACGCCGGCATGATCGAACCCTTTGAACCGGGCCAGGTCCGCACGGCCAATGGCGGGCGCATCGTCAGCTACGGCACCAGCAGCTACGGCTACGACGTGCGTTGCGCCGACGAATTCAAGATCTTCACGAACATCAATTCCACCATCGTCGACCCCAAGAACTTCGACGAGGGCTCGTTCGTGGACTTCAAGGGTGATGTTTGCATCATCCCGCCGAACTCGTTTGCCCTGGCCCGCACGGTGGAATACTTCCGCATCCCGCGCAGCGTGCTGACCATCTGCCTGGGCAAGAGCACCTACGCGCGCTGCGGCATCATCGTCAACGTGACGCCGCTGGAACCCGAATGGGAAGGCCACGTCACGCTGGAATTCTCGAACACCACGCCGCTGCCCGCCAAGATCTACGCCGGCGAAGGCTGCGCGCAGATGCTGTTCCTGGAAAGCGACGAAGTCTGCGAAACCTCGTACGCGGACCGAGGCGGCAAGTACCAGGGCCAGCGCGGCGTGACCTTGCCGCGCACCTGATGGCTCGGCGCGCGGATCCCGCGCGCTGGCCGTTGCGCGGTTGCTGACGCAGTTGCTCATGCAGTTACTGACGCAGACACTCACGCAGGTATGCAATATCCCATTCGGTCTCGCCGGTCTGCACGAAGCCGTGCCGGCGATAAAACCGGTTGGCGTCGCTGCCGCGTAGCGCGCCCACGCTGACCGGCAGACCACGCCGGTCGGCGTCTTCCAGAATGCCTTGCAGGACGCGGCCGCCCAGGCCCTGGCCCTGCGCGGCGGGCACTACGTACAAGTGGTCCAGCCGCAGGTCCTGGCCATCCGGCCGCAGCGCGTAAAACCCCACCCGTTGTCCGCCCCGTTCAATCCACCAGGTGCAATCCGGGTGGAAATTGTCGCGTAGCCGCGCGCGCGCCCGGTCTGCGTCAAAGCGGCCCACCCGTTCCAGGCTGTCGCGCATGGCCGCGACGCGAATGTCCGCCAGCGCGTCGAAATCAGCCGCCATAACGGGCGCGATGCGCAGGCTGCTGTCATCCACCAGCTCGTCATAGCCTCGGCCCAGGAATTGCAGAATGCAGATGCCATGGCCGTAGGGATCGCTCAGGTGCGCGATGCGGCCCCAGGCGTGAGTCGTGGCGGCGTCTTCCAGGTGCGCGCCGGCCGCCACGGCCTGATCGACCGCGCGGTCCACGTCGGGCACCACTACGTCCAGATGCACCGGCGTCCAGTGGCGCGCGTAGTCGCGCCATTGCGGCGAGGCGCTGGTCGCGCGCGTGCCCGCGGCTTTCTCAAGCAGGTAGATGGGGGCGTTGGCGCCGTGCATTTCCGCCGCCTTCGGCCCCAGCCGTCGATGCAACGTCAGCCCGAATGCGCGCTGATAGAAGTCAACGGCATGATCCAGATCGGGCACATCGATATTGACGAGAAGCTGCATGAAGGCGTTCCGGTAGAAGACAGAAGAAAACCATATCACGCGCAAGGTGCGTCGGCGGTGTTGCGGCAGTAGCGCTAAAGAACCCTCGCCCGCGACCGTAAAAAGGATATATGTGTTTGCCGATTTGGCGACGTCATCTCTGCAAGCTGAGCAAGGCCCCGACCCTCCGTGCGTTACCCCCATATTCCCTGGCTGCCTCTGTTGTTTTATCCCGCGCTGCCAGTCGCCGCCGCGGTCGCCCTCATGCTGTGGCGGGAATGGCCGCCGGCGCTCACATTGATTGTGCCGTTCGTGCCCTGGGTAATGGCGCTGATTGGCGCGGCGATCTGCCTGATGTACCAGCGTTCGCAAACCCTGGCGCTGATGCTGTGCGTGCTGGCCGCCACCGTGCTGTGGCCGACGCTGGCGCGCGAAGCGCCCTGGGCGCTGGGGCCCGCGCTGGCCTGGTGGGCGGTGGCTTACACCATCAACGCGCTGTGGGCGGAACGTTCCAGCATGCTGCTGGACCTGGCCTTGCGTGTTGGGCTGATCGCCATCGGTGTGGCGGGCATTGCACTGATCGGCAAGGACGGCATGGTGGAAGTGTTCGGCACGCTGGCCGTGCAGGGCAAGCTGGCGCGCCTGGGCGTGCCCATCGAAGCGCTGGTTGCCCTGTTGGGTACCGGGCTGACGCTGACCTTGCTGCTGCTGCGCTACGGACGTCCGCAGCAGGCGGGGCAATGGCTGGGTTTTGTGTGCATGGCGTGGGCCTTGCCGCGCGGCGCGGACCACCCAATTGAACTGGCCTTGATGTCGGCCGCCGCTCTTACCTCGCTGTGCATCTCGCTGGCGCACGAAGGCTTTCACATGGCGTTTCGCGACGAGCTGACGGGCCTGCCGGGGCGGCGCGCGCTGAACGAACGCTTGCAGCGCATGGGCCGCGTGTACACGCTGGCGATGGCCGACGTGGACCATTTCAAGGCGTTCAACGATACGCACGGGCATGACGTGGGCGACCAGGTGCTGCGCATGGTGGCGTCGCAATTGCGGCGCGTGCCGGGCGGCGGCCAGGCGTATCGCTATGGCGGCGAAGAATTCACGCTGGTGTTTCCCGGCAAGACGGCGGCCGAAAGCATGCCGCATCTGGAGACGGTCAGAAGGGCGATCGAGGCGTATCAGATGCGCTTGCGCGATAAGCCGGCGCGGCCCAAGGCGGACCAGCTCGGTCAACGCCGGCGCGGGGCGCGTGGCGGGCGCAATGCGCGACCGATGCGTGTCACCGTCAGCATCGGCGTGGCCGAGCGGGGCGACGCCTTGCGCGCGCCCGAGGCGGTGATCAAGGCGGCCGACCAGGCGCTGTACAAGGCCAAGGATGGCGGGCGCAATCAGGTGTGCGCCTATGGCGCGCGGCGGCGCGGTTCGGCGGCCTGACCGGGCATGATTGGGCCTGACGGCGCCTGACCGGGCCTGGCGGGGATTGCCACGTCGGACAAGATCTGAACGACCGTCGCCCGCGCGGGCTACTTGCCGTCGAGCGGCAGCGCCATCAAGGTCTCGTCGTAAAGCTGGCCGTTCACGCACAGCGATTCGCGCTCCGTGCCGTATTCCTCGAACCCCAGGCTGGCGTACAACGATGCCGCCGCCGCGTTGTTGGCGGTGACGCTCAACTGCACCTGGCGAATGCCGCGCATGGTGCGCGCGTGCGCAATGGCGGCTTGCATCAGCAGCCGGCCCAAGCCAAGGCCGCGCTGCGCGGGCGCCACGTACATGCTCCAGATGTGCGCCTTGTGGCGCATCTTCAGCTTGCGCTGACGGCCCACGCCCACAATGCCCACCAGCAACTCGTCGTCAAAGACGCCGAACATCGCGCCATCGTTTTGCGGCGCTATCCACGACTGGATATCTTCCAGTGTCAGCGTGTGTTCCTCTTCGTAACTTGATCCGAACGATTCGGGCGTTTCAATCAGCGCATCCAGGCGCAGGCGTCGTAAAGACGGGGCATCCGGGGTGGTCAGGCGTCTGACTAGCGGTGGGCTCATGGGCGTCAAGTGTTGGGAATAGGTAACGTTGGCGGGCTTTGCGGGGCAGTATAGGCAAAGCCGCCGCCTATAATCGGGCTATTGCCGCTTGCGGTTTTCACAAAGGAGCCAACGATGTTCGGTTTCCTCAAGATAAACCAGGACGCCAATCTCGACGAAGTGCAGGGTGCATTTGTCGAACGAGTGGCGGACGCCGCGCAACACTTTGTCCAAGTCGCCGAATCCACCGGCGCGGTGCTGGACTACTCCCTGTCCAGCATCCATGCGCTGGACGACGCGCTAGAGGCCGCCCACCTGGGCAGCCTGCCCCTGACCCCCATGCAGACCGTCGGCGCCGCCGCCTACCTTTACGAGGTGGGTCGCCGCGCGCACGGCGGCTTGTATGAAGTCTGCGACGACGACGATCCGGTCGTGCTCGTGTGCGGCGACCCCGGGGCCGAAGTCTGCTTTGGCGCCATCGCCAAGGTCGAGCGCCGCATCCGGGATGGGGCCGCGGAGTCCATTCCCGCCTACTTCGAGCAGTTCACCTCGGCCCTGCGAGCCGGTGAGGCTTGCACCATCCGGTAGGTTTTCCCTCTGGCAGCCGTTGTCATCGCGCTGAAAGCCTCCGCTTTTGGCGCGATGACAACGGCCGTTCGGCCCATCTGGGGATTTCCCGTAGGACTGAAAGAAAAACAGCCCTACAATTCGGCCATTCCCGCCTGTCGGCGGGGGCTCGCGCCGTCTGTCATCAGCCGGATTTTTACTAGCAGTACACTCGCGCCGCGTTAAGCGTCCGAACCCGCCATGCCCCCAGGAGCGCCTGCATGAAATTTCGCTTCCCCATTTTCATCATCGACGAGGACTACCGTTCCGAGAACGCGTCCGGTTTGGGTATTCGTGCCTTATCTGAAGCGATCGAGGCCGAGGGCGTCGAGGTGATCGGGGTAACCAGTTATGGCGACCTGAGTTCGTTTGCGCAACAGCAAAGCCGCGCCAGCGCCTTCATCCTGTCGATCGACGATGAAGAGTTCGACGTGGACTCCCCCGAGGACGTGGCCAGCGCGATCAAGAACCTGCGCATGTTCATCGGCGAACTGCGTTTCCGCAACGCCGACATCCCCATCTATCTGTATGGCGAGACGCGCACGTCGGAACACATTCCGAACGACATCCTGCGCGAGCTGCACGGCTTCATCCACATGTTCGAGGACACCCCCGAATTCGTGGCGCGCCACATCATCCGCGAAGCGCGCAGCTACGTGGATTCGCTGCCCCCGCCGTTCTTCCGCGAGCTGGTCAAGTACGCGCAAGACGGTTCGTATTCCTGGCACTGCCCCGGCCACTCGGGCGGCGTCGCGTTCCTGAAGAGCCCCGTGGGCCGCATGTTCCACCAGTTCTTCGGTGAAAACATGCTGCGCGCCGACGTCTGCAACGCCGTGGACGAACTGGGCCAACTGCTGGACCACACCGGCCCCGTGGCCGAGTCCGAGCTGAACGCCGCGCGCATCTTCCATGCCGACCACTGCTTCTTCGTGACCAACGGCACGTCCACGTCCAACAAGGTCGTGTGGCACGCCAACGTCGCGGCTGGCGACGTCGTGGTGGTGGACCGCAACTGCCACAAGTCGATCCTGCACGCCATCACGATGACGGGCGCGATCCCGGTGTTCCTGCGTCCCACGCGCAATCACCTGGGCATCATCGGCCCGATCCCGCTGGAAGAATTCCACCCGGACAACATCCGCAAGAAGATCGAAGCCAACCCCTTCGCGCGCGAAGCGGTGAACAAGAATCCGCGCATCCTGACGCTGACGCAAAGCACGTACGACGGCGTCATCTACAACGTGGAAATGATCAAGGAACAGCTCGGCAGCTATGTCGATACGCTGCACTTTGACGAAGCCTGGCTGCCGCACGCGTCCTTCCACGAGTTCTACACGGACATGCACGCGATTGGCCAGGACCGCCCGCGCAGCCAGGACGCGATGGTGTTTGCCACGCACTCCACGCACAAGCTGTTGGCCGGTATCTCGCAGGCCTCGCAGATCATCGTGCAGGAATCCGAGACCCGCAAACTGGACCGCAACGTCTTCAACGAGGCGTACCTGATGCATACGTCGACGTCGCCGCAGTACGCGATCATCGCGTCGTGCGACGTGGCCGCCGCCATGATGGAACCGCCCGGAGGCACCGCGCTGGTCGAGGAAAGCATCCGCGAAGCGCTGGACTTCCGCCGCGCCATGCGCAAGGTGGAATCGGAATTCGGCAAGAACGACTGGTGGTTCAAGGTCTGGGGCCCGAACCGCCTGGTGTCCGAAGGCATCGGCAACCGCGACGAATGGATCCTGGAAGCCAACGACCACTGGCACGGCTTCGGCGAAATGGCCGAAGGCTTCAACATGCTGGACCCGATCAAGGCCACGGTCATCACGCCGGGGCTGGACATGTCGGGCAGCTTCGGCGAAACCGGCATCCCGGCCGCGCTGGTGTCCAAGTACCTGACCGAGCACGGCGTGGTGGTTGAAAAGACCGGCCTGTATTCGTTCTTCATCCTGTTCACCATCGGCATTACCAAGGGCCGCTGGAATACGCTGTTGACCGCGTTGCAGCAGTTCAAGGACGACTACGACCGCAACCAGCCGCTGTGGCGCATCCTGCCGGACTTCTGCCGCGTGCATCGCCGCTACGAGCGCATGGGCCTGCGCGATCTGTGCCAGGAAATCCACGAAGCCTACCGTGCGCGCGACGTCGCCCGCCTGACCACCGAGATGTACCTGAGCGACATGGTGCCGGCGCTGAAGCCGTCGGACGCATTCGCCCGCATGGCGCACCGCGAGGTTGAGCGTGTTGACATCGACAAGCTGGAAGGCCGCGTCACGGGCGTGCTGCTGACGCCGTATCCCCCGGGCATTCCGCTGTTGATTCCGGGCGAACGCTTCAACCGCACCATCGTGCAGTACCTGCAATTCGCGCGTGAATTCAACGAGCGCTTCCCCGGCTTCGAAACCTATATTCACGGCCTGGCCGACGAATTGGGTCCGGATGGCGAAAAGCGCTACTACGTTGATTGCCTGATCGAAGAATAAGACCCGGCGGGTCTGGAGTCCTGATGTTTGATGTAGCCGTACTCGGCGCCGGCGCCGCTGGCATGATGTGTGCAGCGGTAGCCGGCCAACGCGGCTTGCGCGTGGTGCTGGTCGACCACGCAGAGCGCCTGGCCGAGAAAATCCGCATTTCGGGCGGCGGCCGCTGCAACTTCACCAACATCGGGACCGGACCCGCCAATTTTCTGTCCGATAACCCGCATTTCTGCCGCTCGGCACTGTCGGCCTATACGCCGCAGGATTTTCTGGCGCTGATGAAGCGCCACCACATCGCCTGGCACGAGAAGCATCGTGGCCAGTTGTTCTGCAACGATTCCAGCGAATCCATCATCGACATGCTGCGCGCCGAGTGCGACGCGGGCAATGTGCAGTGGCGCATGGGCTGTTCGGTGGCCGAGATCAGCCATGGCGAGCAGGGCTTTGAACTGCGCACCAGCCAGGGCGTGATCCGCGCGGCCAAGCTGGTGGTGGCCACGGGCGGCATGGCGATCCCGCAATTGGGCGCTACGGATTTTGGCTTGAAGATCGCGCGCCAATTCGGCTTGAAGGTGGTCGAACCCCGGCCTGCGCTGGTGCCGCTGACCTTCGACCCGGCACAGTGGCAGGCGCTGTCCGAACTGTCGGGCGTGGCGCTGGAAGTCGGCCTGCACACGGGGCAGGGCAAGACCCGTGGCGAATTCCTGGAAGACCTGCTGTTCACCCATCGTGGTTTGTCGGGCCCGGGCATCTTGCAGATTTCCAGCTACTGGAAGCCGGGCGAACCCATCGTGATTGACCTGGCGCCTGGCCGTGACCTGGCCGAAGAACTGCTGGCGTCCAAGTCGGGCAACCGGCAGCAACTGCACACGGTGCTGGCGGGGTTGTGGCCCAAGCGGCTGGCCGATCGGTGGCTGCATCTGGCGGAGCAGGGCGGCAAGCCCGGCCTGGCCGCGATGCGCCTGGCCGACGCGCCGGACAAAACCCTGCGCGCCTTGGCGCAAGACATCCACCAATGGACGCTGGTGCCCAGCGGCACCGCCGGCTACAAGAAGGCCGAAGTGATGCGCGGCGGTGTCGATACGCGCGGGCTGGACCAGAAATCCATGCAAGCCAAAACCACGCCCGGCCTGTATTTCATCGGTGAAGCTGTCGATGTCACTGGCTGGCTGGGTGGCTACAACTTCCAATGGGCCTGGGCCTCGGGTGTAGCCTGCGGCAAGGCGCTGTAGTTGGCGCTGTAGTTGGTGCTGTAGTGGGGCGTTGTCTTCATCGCCGTGATGAAGCAGTGGGGGCGCTTTGACGGCGCAGTGACGGCGCAGTGATGGTGCAGTGTTGGCCCAACATCCACGCCGCCATTGTTTTATCAAATAAAAATACATATCATTTATGTTTTCGATTTCGACTGGCTCCTTTCGATGAAAAGGGGCCAGTTCCACGGAGACATGCATGCCCTATACCCTTCCGACGCTGCCCTACGCCTATGACGCCCTGGAGCCTCACATCGACGCAATGACGATGGAGATCCACTACAGCAAGCATCATCAAACCTATGTCACCAGCCTGAACGCGGCGCTGGATGGCGCCGGCATCAGCACGGAAGAACCCGTTGAAGCCCTGGTCGCGCGGCTGGACCAATTGCCGGAAGCCATACGCGGCGCGGTCCGCAACCATGGCGGTGGCCACGCCAACCACAGCTTGTTCTGGTCCGTGATGTCGCCCGAGGGCGGCGGTGAACCCGATGGCGCGCTGGCCGCCGCTATTGAATCCGAACTGGGCGGCATGGCCGCTTTCCGCGACGCCTTCACCAAAGCCGCCCTGACCCGCTTCGGCAGTGGCTGGGCCTGGCTCTCGGTGACGCCCGCCGGCAAGCTGGTGGTGGAAAGCAGCGCCAACCAGGACAGCCCGCTGATGCAGGGCAACACGCCGATCCTGGGCCTGGACGTCTGGGAACACGCCTATTACCTCAAGTACCAAAACCGTCGCCCTGAATACATTGGCGCCTTTTACAATGTCGTGAATTGGTCCGAAGTGGCTCGCCGCTATGCGGCTGCGAAGGGCTAAGCCCGCTCTGTGACGGAGGCAGCCGCCCCATGAACACCTTCAGTCGTCATCGCGTGCGTCCCGCGGCCACCAGCATCAGTGTCTGGACGCTGGCGGTCTTGGTGTCATGCCTGGCTTTGCACCAGTTGTGGGCCTATCTGGATGTGCGCGCGCCGCACGTGGCTGACGCCTTGCTGGGCGGCCTGGTGGCCGCCGCCGCCACCGCGCTGGGCACCTTGCCCATTCTTTTCGCCCGCACCATTCCGCAAAAGGTCCAGGACAGCATGTTCGGCTTCGGTGCCGGTGTCATGCTGGCGGCCTGCGCGTTTTCGCTGGTGGCCCCGGGTATCGCGGCGGCTGAAAGCCAGGGCATGGGGCCGTGGGGGGCGGGGCTGACGGTGGGGGCGGCCATTCTGTTGGGCGCGGCCGTGCTGCTCATCATGGACCGCACGCTGCCGCACGAACACTTCATCAAGGGCCGGGAAGGCATCGAGTCGCGCCGCATTCGCCGGGCCTGGCTGTTCGTCATCGCCATCACCTTGCATAACCTGCCCGAAGGCCTGGCCATCGGGGTCGGCTATGCGGGCGGCGATCCGGTGGCCGGTACCGCGCTGGCCACGGGCATCGCCATCCAGGACGTTCCCGAAGGGTTGGTCGTGGCGGTGGCGTTGCTGGCAGCCGGCTACACGCGAACCTTCGCCGTGGCGCTGGGGATGTTGTCGGGGCTGGTCGAGCCGCTGGGCGCCGTGCTGGGCGCCGCCATCGTCGGCTGGTCGGCGTTGCTGCTGCCCTGGGGCCTGGGCTTCGCGGCGGGCGCCATGCTGTTTGTCATCAGCCATGAAATCATTCCCGAATCGCACCGCAAGGGGCACGAGGTCTACGCCACGTGCGGGCTGATGCTGGGCTTTGTGTTGATGATGCTGCTGGACACGGCGTTGGGCTAGTTCCGGCGCTGGCGCCAGGCTTGGCGCGCGTTCCCGGCAGCGGTTTACCAAGGGGCCGGGCCCCGAAATCGCGCTTTTCCGGTGCTTGTTTTCGTTGTATGCTTGGCGCCGCTGTCACGCATGTTCGCGGGAGAGAGCGGCCGCTTTATTGGGGCCGCCGCCGAAGGCGCAATTCGCCCAGAATCGCTCAGGTAACCGATACCGCACATGCTTGCCCCGTCCCGGTTTTCACCGTGTGGATGCGGCAAAACAGTACTCTGGAGAGACCTGGCGCCGCCCCGAATTCGGGACACAGCGAGCAGCCCAGGCGCCGAAGGTGCAAACCCGCCACGCGCGGGGCAACTCTCAGGCAAAAGGACAGAGGGGCGGAAGATTCAGCCGATGCCGTGCAAGCGCAGTCTGCCTTGTCACGACCGGCATTCCGTAACCCTGGCAAAGCATTGCCGTCCCGGAGTTCTCGCGCATGTCCGCAACCCTCAAACGCACCCCGCTGGCCGACGAACACATCGCCTCCGGCGCCCGAATGGTCGATTTCGGCGGCTGGGACATGCCCTTGGCCTATGGCTCGCAGCTTGAGGAACACCACACGGTGCGCCAGGATGCCGGCATGTTCGACGTGTCGCACATGCTGAACGTTGACGTCGCCGGTCCGGACGCCTTCGCCTTCCTGCAACGCCTGGTCGCCAACGACGTCGCCAAGCTGACCGTGCCCGGCAAGGCGCTGTATTCCTGCATGCTGAACCCGCAGGGCGGCGTCATCGACGACTTGATCATCTATTTCTTCGCCGCCGACGAATGGCGCGTGGTGGTCAATGCCGGCACCGCCAACAAAGACGTGGCCTGGATGCAGCGCGTGAAGCAGGCCGGCAATTTCGACGTCGCCATCACCCCCCGCCGCGATCTGGCCATGGTGGCCGTGCAGGGCCCCAACGCTCGCGCCAAGGTCTGGGCCGCGCGCCCGGCCTGGCAGGCCGCCACCGAACCCCTGACGCCTTTCGTTGCCGCCCGCCTGGATGGCGACACGCTCGTCGCCCGCACCGGCTACACCGGCGAAGATGGCTTTGAAATCGTCCTGCCCGCCGCCGACGTCGTGCAACTGTGGCGCGACCTTGTCGCCCAGGGCGTGCGCCCGGCGGGCCTGGGCGCGCGTGACACGCTGCGCCTGGAAGCCGGCATGAACCTGTACGGCCAAGACATGGACGAGCTGACCCAGCCCGACCAGGCCGGCCTGACCTGGACCGTGTCCTTGAAGAACGCCGAGCGCCGCTTCATCGGCCGCGATGCGCTGGAACAATTCGCCACCCCCGCCGCCTTTGTCGGCCTGAAGCTGCAAGAGCGCGGCGTGATGCGCGCCCACATGGCCGTGCGCACGCCGGCCGGCACGGGCGAACTCACCAGCGGCACCATGTCGCCCACGCTGGGCGTGTCGATCGGCTTTGCCCGCCTGCCGCAAGGCGTGCGTCCGGGCGACACGGTCGAAGTCGATATCCGCGGCAAATGGGTGCCCGCCCTGGTCTGCAAGCTGCCCTTCGTCCGTAACGGCAAAGCCGTCGAACACTCGTAAACTCGAAGCTTCGCGCGACCGGCCGCCTGCCTAGACGCACGCGGCGTTCGCGCGAGGCGCGCAACACCATTCATCTACCCCGTATTCCCTAGAGGA
>Ga0160461_1000810_pt1 | contig 16611 bp, 16 predicted proteins | sample HID1975I_E6MG_FD_108266 | JGI IMG/M metagenome (GOLD analysis project Ga0160461, IMG submission 108266) | Enriched soil microbial communities from UW Madison campus, WI, USA - HID1975I_E6 MG | ecosystem: Environmental > Terrestrial > Soil > Unclassified | place: USA: Madison, Wisconsin...
CGCTCTGGCCGCGCAACTCGCTGTGGATGACTTCGGTGGTGTGGTCCAAGGGGGTGTGGTCCAAGATAGGTGCCTGTAAAGGATTTGCGTACGGGCGGCGGTCAGACCGCCAGCCATTCCTGGACGACGTCCTGGCGCTCATGCAACTGCGCGGGCGGTCCTTCAAACACGATGCGGCCATGGCCCATGACGCTGACGCGCGTGGACACTTTCAGCGCGATCGTCAGCTTCTGTTCCACCAGCACGACCGACACGCCGCGCTTGTGGATATCGCGGATGACCTCGGCGATGACTTCCACGACCTTCGGCGCCAGCCCTTCGGTGGGTTCGTCGATCAGCATCACCTTGGGGTTGCCCAGCAGCGAGCGGCACATGGTCAGCATCTGCTGTTCGCCGCCCGACAGGTTGCCCGCGCGGGTGCTGCTGCGTTCCTTCAGACGCGGGAAGTAGTCGAACATCTGCGCGGCGGTCCAGTGCGGCGCGTCGTCGCGCTTGGCTTGTTCGCCCATGCGCAGGTTTTCGTCCACGGTCAGGTTGGCGAAGACCTCGCGTTCTTCCGGCACAAAGCCCAGCCCGGCGCGGGCGATTTCAAAGGGGCGCTTGTTGGTGATGTCGCGTCCTTCTATGGCGATGCGGCCGCCGGTCACATCCACTAGGCCCATGATGCTCTTCAGGGTGGTGGAGCGGCCCGCGCCGTTGCGGCCCAGCAGGCTGACGACTTCGCCGCGCCCGATGGACAGGTCGATGCCGTGCAGGATGTGGCTCTTGCCGTAGTGCGCGTGCACGCCTTGCAGGCTGAGCAGGGGCGATGGCGGGGTTGAGTGCGCAGTTGGGTGCGTAGTTGGGTAAATACTCATACCGTTTCCTCTCCCAGGTAGGCTTCGCGCACGCGGGCGTCGCCACGAATGTCGGCGGGCGTGCCGGTGGCCAGGATCTCGCCGTACACCAGCACGCTGATGCGATCGGCCAAGGAAAACACCACTTGCATGTCGTGCTCGACGATCAGCAAGGTGCAGTCGCGCGTGACGTCCTTGATGAGTTCCACCGTGTAATCGACTTCGTGCTGCGACATGCCGGCCATGGGTTCATCCAGCAGGATGACCCTGGGGCGCGAGGCGAGTGTCATGCCGATTTCCAACGAGCGCTGTTCGGAATAATTCAGGTCGCCCGCGGCGGTGTGTTGCTTGGGCTCCAGGCGTACTTTTTCCAGCAGGCGGTCCACGTCTTCATTCACCGCGCGGTTGCGCGCGATGGGGCGCCAGAAGTTGTAGACCAGCCCGTGCATGCGCTGCACCGCCAGGCGCAGGTTTTCGCGCACGGACAGGCGCGGGAACACATTGGTGATCTGGAACGAGCGCGCCAGCCCCAGCCGGTTGATGGCTTCGGGCGCCAGGCCGCCGATGGATTGCGAGCGCAGGCTGATGTCACCCGAGGTGGGCGCGAACGAGCCCGACATCAGGTGGAACAGCGTGGACTTGCCCGCGCCGTTGGGGCCGATGACCGCATGGCGTTCACCGGCTTCGATCGCCAGGTTTACGCCCCGGATGATTTCCGCTGGGCCAAAGGACTTGCGCACATCGGTCAGGGTCAGGATGTCGTGGCTCATTTTGCAGGCTCCAGCACAGGGGCGGCGTCGCCGTCGTTGCGCCACAGGGCCAGCGCCCAGCGGCAGGCTGCAAGCCCGCAGGCGAACAGCGCTACAGGGACCAACCAGGTCGACAAGGCCAGCGGCGCCCAGTCCTGGCCGAACAGCGTAATGGCGGGCCAGCCGGCGTCGGGGTTCATGGCCAGCAGCGAACGGTAGTCGCGTGCGAACATGCGTTGCAGCAGCTCCACCGAGAACACGGTGGCGGCGGTCAACAGCAGGCCGCCCGCTACCGACACCATGGCGCGCGGCAGCCAGTTGGCCAGGCCGCGTTCGCGCAGCGACTTGGCGGCGCGCTGCACCAGGCCCACCAGGCCGTCGGGCACGAACAGCATCACCAGTACAAACAGAACGCCTTGGTACAACAGCCACGAGCGCGTGATGTCGGCCAGCGTCTGCGACAGGAACGTCAGCACGGCGGCGCCCAGCACGGGGCCCAGAAACGCATTCACGCCGCCGATGTAGGCGAACAGCACGGCGTCGGTGGACAGCTTGACCTCGAACAGCACGTAGTTGCCGGCTTCGATGTTCAAGGCCTGCAAGCCGCCCGCGATGCCGGCGAACATGGCCGACAAGGCAAACACCATGGTCTTGAGCGTGTGCGGGCGGTAGCCCAGGTAGCGCAGGCGGTTGGCGTTTTCGCGCAGGCCCAGCGTCAAGCGGCCCAGCGGCGTGCGGGTCAGGCCGTATAGCGCGGCAAGCGAAATCAGCACCCAGGCCAGCACCAGGAAGTACACCTCGATGTCGGAACCAAAGGTGAAGCCCCAGGCCGGCATGCGCATGGCGGATACACCCGCTTCGCCGCCGAACACACCTTTCAGGTGCGGCGCCAGCGCGTGCAGCAGTTCCGCCAGCGCCAGCGTGATCATCGAGAAGTACACGCCCGAACGCATGGTGGCGAACCAGCCCGCGACCAGCCCGAACAACAGCCCGGCCACGCCGCCCACCAGCGGCATCAAGGGGGTGGGCAACAGGCCCGCGCCGCCCAGGGCATTCATGGCGTGGATGGTGGCGAAGGTGCCCACGCCGAAGTAGGCGGCATGGCCGAAGGACAGCATGCCGCCCTGGCCGGCCAGCAGGTTGAAGGCGCAGGCGAAGAGCGCGGCAATCAGCATCTGCACGGCCGCCACCAACTGGCCCGGGGGTAGCAGCCAGGGCAAGGCGCACAGCGCGGCTACGCACAGGGCCAGCAGCAAGGCGCTGGAGGCAAGACGGGTGTGGCTCATGCTTGCTCTCCCTTCAGTCCCGAGGGCTTGACCAGCAGCACCACCAGCATCAGCAGGAAGGGCAGGGTGGCCGCCAGGCTGGACACCTTCACGGTCATCAGGCCGCCCACGCTTTCGGCCCATTCGCCCGCGCCGAACAGGCCGAAGAGCGACGCCAGGCTGGCGTCGATGCCGACCGAGAACGAGCTGATCAGGCCGATCAGCAACGAGGCGATCATGGCGCCTTCCAGCGAGCCCAGCCCGCCCACGACGACCACCACAAACACCAGCACGCCCAGTTCAAGCGCCATGTTGGGGTTGGTGGTGTAGAACGCGCCCGCCACCGCGCCGGCAAGGCCGGCCATGGCCGCGCCCACGCCGAACACGCTCATGAAGACGAGCGGCACGTTGTGGCCCAGCGCCTCGGCCATACGCGGCCGGTAGATGGCCGAGCGCACGACAATGCCCACGCGGGTGCGCGACAGCAGCAGGTAGATGACGGCGAACATCGCCAGTGACACGCCGCCCATCAAGAGGCGGTAGAAGGGGTAGTCCGCATCGAACACGCGAAAGGCCGCGAAGTTCAGGAATTGCGGAACGCGGTAGTCCACGGGGAAGTCACCGTAGAACAGCTTGATGAGTTCGGCCACGATGAAGGCCAGCCCGAAAGTGACCAGCAGTTCCTGCGCATGGCCAAACTTGTGGACGCGGCGCAGGAAAAAGCGTTCCACGCCCATGCCGAGCACGCCCGCGATAAGGGTGGCCAGCACCAGTGCCGTCCAGAATCCCGTAATGGGCGAGAGCGTATACGCGGCGTAGGCGCCGATCATGTAGAACGAGGCGTGCGCGAAGTTCAGCACACCCATCATCCCGAAAATCAGCGTCAGGCCCGCCGACACCATGAATAGCAGCAGGCCGTAGATCACGCCGTTCAACAGCGAGACGGTAAAGTATTCCATGTCTGATCCATCATTCTTGCGTCAAGACGGCGGGGCATGTTGCGAGCCGGCCCGCGCCGGGGGAGCATGTTTTTTTGGTGGTGTGGTGATGGGTTGCGCGCGTTCGACATATGGGTTCGCGGCGTGATCGGTGCGCGCTTCACCCATCCTACGTAGGATGGGTGAAGCGCGCGAAGGCCACGCCGCGCACGCAACGATCGAACGCGCGCAACCCATCACGCAGCCCCTATTCCGGCCGCTTCATCTTGCACGTCGCCTGCACCGGCGCCGATACGTCCGCCGCCGCCAACACCTTCACCGGCTCAAAGCCCATGTCCGTGCCGTCGGCCTTGTACTTGGCGTTCTTGCTGACCTTGGACACCACCATCGGCAACTGCACCTGGTGGTCTTCGGCGCGCATCGTGTAGGTGCCCAGCGCCGAGGTATAGGTGACCTTTTCCAGCGCGTTGGCCAGCGCCGGCACGGACAGCTTGCCGTCCTGGGGTTGAACCTGTTTCAGCGCTTCACCCAAGAAGCGCACGCCGATCACGGTCTGCGGTTCGGTGTAGCTGGGGTAGTGGCCGGTCTTGGCCTTGTAGTCTTCGGCGAACTTGGCGCCTTCGTCGCCCGCCGCTTCGATGTTGTACGGGTGGGCGATGTAATGCCCCATCGCCACCTCGCCCGCGTTGGCCAGGTTGCCCACCTGGTCCAGGAACACGGTGGCGAAGCGCACCTTCAGGCCGCCGGCCTGCGTGGCCTTCATCAGCAACAGCAGGTCGTTGGACCAGTTGCCCGTGATGACGGTGTCGGGCGACGCCGCGCGGATGCGCGCGACGTAGGGCGCGAAGTCCTGGATCTTGTTGACTTCGTGCAGCGTCTTGCCCACCACTTCATAGCCGTATTGCTTGGCGAAACGCTCGGTGGCGTCCTCCATGTCCTGGCCCCAGGAATAGTTCTGGTTGATGGCGTACACGCGCTTGCCCAACGTGCCGTCGGCCGACATGACCGAGGCCAGCGACTTCACCCGCAGGTCGGCATTGGTGGTGAAACGGAAGTGGTAGAAGTGGCACTTCTGGCCGGTCAGTTCCAGCGCTTCGCCGCCCACGTTCAGGAAGACGACTTCCTTGCCGGGGTTGCGCAGGTTGTGCTTGCGCACGTCTTCGGTCAGTTGGCCCGAGATGGCCGACGACGAGCCCTGCACCAGCACCTGCACGCCTTCGGCGGCGGCGGCGCGGAAACGGTCGGAGGCGCCCACGGGGCCGCCCTGGTTGTCGAATTCAACCAGTTCCAGCGGCTGGCCGTTCCAGCCGCCCGCCGCGTTGATGCGGTCCAGTTCATATTTGACCGCGGCGCGGAACATCAGGCCGGTCGAGGCCTGCGGGCCGGACAGCGTTTCGATCAGGCCGATCTTGACGGGTGCGGCGTGCGCCGATGCGGCGATGCCGGCCAGGCACAGCAGGCCGGTGGTGAAAGCCAATTTCATGCGTGTCTCCTCCGTGGGACGGGAGTGGTGTTGTGTGCGTAAAGAATGCGTACGACCGTCAAGCAAGCGCGCTTGGTGGCGGCTTTTGCAGGCCGGAGTCGGGCAAATCGGGATGGGGGGTATCGCAAGATGGAGGCGAATACCGTCGTGCTGCCGGTGGTATTCGCCCTGTTGTCCCCGTCCTGTTTTGCGGCGCTTCGGCCTTGTTTTTCTCTGACTGGCTTGCCTGGAAACGTGAGTTGCTTTACGCTTTCCAGATAAGTTGTCAGGTAACTTTATTAAGTTGTCTGATAAATAATAGGGCAAGCGTTTTTCTCGTGTCAAGCGGCGCATTCAGGAGTTCAATCGCAAATGACACGGCGGCTAAAACCACGGCCGGCCCGCACACAGAAGACAAAAGACAGACGACTGGAGACAGGATGATTTCATTTGAAGGGCAGGTGGCCGCGATCACGGGCGCGGGCAATGGCATCGGCTTGGCAACGGCGCGCCTGATGGCGGCCCACGGCGCCCGCCTGGTGCTGACGGACATCGACGGCGCGCGCCTGGAAGACATCGCCGCCGAACTCGACCCGACCGGCCAACGCATCTACACGCATGCGCTGGATGTGTCGGTGTCGCATGATTGCGAACGGGTGTTCGAGGCGGCGGCCAAGCATTTCGGTGGGCTGGACCACCTGGTGCATTGCGCCGGCATCTATCCCGAGCAACTGGTCAAGGACACCAGCGACGAGGCCTGGCGCACGCTGATGCGCGTGAACCTGGACGGCACGTTCTATGCGTGCCGCGCGGCCCAGCGCCATCTGCGCCACAACGGGTCTATTGTGCTGCTGACGTCATTGGCCGCGCAGCGCGGCAGCTACGCGCATGCGGCGTATTCGGCGTCCAAGGGCGCGGTGCAAAGCTTCACCCGCAGCCTGGCGCTGGAACTGGCGCCGCAGATCCGGGTGAATGCGGTGGCGCCGGGCATCATCGCCACGTCCATGACGCATGAGCTGATCGGCCAGAAAGGCGCGCATCTGCTGGAAAGCACGCCGCTGCGCCGCTTTGGCACGGCCGACGAAATCGCGGGGGCCATCGCGTTCCTGTGTTCACCGCTGGCGGGCTTCGTGACGGGTGAAGTCATGCAGGTCAACGGCGGCATCTATATCGCTTAAAGTGCAGGACGCAACCATCACGTTTCCCCGACCTTCCATGCCGCCGAATCAAGATCAGGATCCGCCGCGCACCGCGCCCAAGAGCTCACTTTCCGCCGCGTTGGGCGATGCGCTGGCCGAGCAGATACGCCAAGGGGCGCTGGCCCCCGGCGACCGCCTGCCCACCGAAAAGCAGTTGACCGAAACCTATTCGGTCAGCCGCGCGGTGGTGCGCGAGGCCTTGGCGCGCCTGAAGTCCGAAGGGCTGATCACGTCGCAGCAGGGCAGCGGCGTGTTCGTGGATCCGAACTTCCAACGCAACGCCTTTCGCATCAACGCGCCCACGCCCGGCGACACCCAGGACCTGGAACACATCCTGGAATTGATGCTGTCCATTGAAGTGACCGCCGCGCGCTATGCCGCGCAGCGCCGCACGGATCAGGACTTGAAGAAGATGCGGCAGGCGCTGGTCGGCATGGAATACGCGCTGATCAACGACAAGCTGGGCGACGAGGAAGACTACCAATTCCATCAGGCCATCGTGCAGGCCACGCACAACCCGCATCTGGTGTCGCTGAACGATTATCTGGAAGCGAACGTGCGCCGCGTCATCCGCAGCGCGCGCCACAATACGGCGCGTCGGTATGCCGAGCGCATGGCGGCGGTGCAAAGCGAGCATCAGGCCATCTTCGTCGCCATTGAAGGGTCGGACCCGGACGCCGCCGGCCGCGCGGCCGAACAGCATCTGCGCAACGCGGCCGACCGCTTGCGGCTGTTCCAGGCCGAACGCCCCGCGCCGGTGTAGCGGGCGGGGCGTGGGTGTGGGGGGCTGTGCGTGGGTGTGGTTTTGGCTGCGGGTTGGGGTACGGGTTTGTGTGCCTAGGCGAAAGTCTGTTCCATTTCTCGCCGGAACTGCACCGCCGTTGACGTCTCGTCGTACTCCACGTCGCGCCAGCGTATGGCCTGCGATTGCCGCACCGGATTCTTGAGCTTGACCCCGTGCGATAGCCCCAAGGGCAGATAGCCTTCTTCCACCGAGTCCGGCGCCGGCATCAGCCGGCCAAACACCGTGTAGCCGCCTTCGCCGTCCAGGATCTGGCCTGCTTGCAGGTCGCGCTTGGCGGTGGCGACCACATCGCCGTGCCAACCGGCTGGCGCGCCGGTGGGTTCACGCCGCAAGCCCACGCTGGCCACGCTGATGCCCAGTTCCAGGCCGATCAGGTGATAGGGCTTGTACATGGCGGTGTAGTTGCCGCTGGGGTCGGTGACCAGGCCGTATTCCTGGAAGCAGCGGCGCACATAGTCGCTGTCGGCGGCCAACGTCACGTAGACGCCCCAGCGCAGGTCGCGAAACACCGGGCGGCCGTCGCGCTCCAGCGATGAAATCACTTCCACCTGGCCGCGATGGTGCAGAATGCCGCCGTCTTCGCGCGGCCGCAGCACGCGGGCCAGGTCGTCCACGCCGCACGGTGGAAAATGCAGGCCCGATGGCGAGGGCAAGAGGCCGGTGGCGTTCGACACCGCCGCCATTTCGATGGCGCTTTTGGTGCCGTCCAGAAAGCTGTTGAACATCTGCGCGTTGAAGTCGCCCGCCGCCACCATTTCGGCGGTGAAGCCGTAGTAGGGCCAGACGGTGTCGGGCGTGGACGTGTGGAATTCCGGCAGGTACTTGGTGCCCTTGCCGGCCGCCATGACCTCGAAGCCGCTGGCGCGCGCCCAGTCCACCATTTCGCAGATCAGGGCCGGTTGGTCGCCATAGGCCAGCGAATACACGATGCCCGCCTCGCGCGCGCGGCGCGCCAGCAGCGGCCCGGCCAGGGCGTCGGCTTCCACGTTGACCATGATGATGTGCTTGCCGTATTCGCAGCAGGCCAGCACGTGGGTGATGCCGGCGGCGGCTTGCCCGGTGGCGTCGATGACGATGTCGACGTCAGGGCTGGCGATGATGGAAAGCGGGTCGTCGCTGAAGAACACCTTGCCGTTCTTTAGCGCGTCATTGGTGCTGCTGGCATTGAGTGCGCTGGCCGGCCAGCCCACCCGGGTCAAGGCGGCGCGGGCGCGGTCGGGCGCCAGGTCCGCCACCGCCACCAGCCGCATCCCCGGCGTGCGGGGAGCCTGGCTCATGAACATGGCGCCGAACTTTCCGGCGCCCAGCAATGCAACACGCAAGGGCTTGTGGTCGGCTTCTCGCTGCTTGAGCAGACGGTGCAGATTCATAGTGCGGACTCCTCCGGGGTGGGGGTACAGCCAGCACAGAATAGTCCTAAATCATGACGACTGAACAGCGTCCGGCAGGCCTCATGCGTCTGCGGTATAGAGCTCGCCCGCCAGCACATTGCGCCAGTTCGCCCAGGTGATGCGGGGGCGGTCGGTCACCTGCCGGTTGTAGGGCGCGTCAAACAGAATGTGCTTCCAGCGCGGCTTCACGGCGCCTTCGATTTTGGGCTTGTCGTCGATCAGCAGGTTGCCATGCACCAGCGTCTTGTCCTTGGTCAGGATCAGCCGGTTGGTGGCGTCGCGGCCCAGGTTCTTTTCCACCCACAGGTACTTTTCCGCCACGCAGTTTTCAAACTGCGAAAGCGGCGACGAGCAGATGCGCACGTCCATGCCCAATGCCAGCAGCTCGCGCACGGCGTCCAGCGCGCCCGGCACCGCGGGCAGCTCGCGGATGAAGCCCGGCGCCGTGTAGATGGACTCGGCCATCTTGCGTAGTTCGGGGGCGTAGTCCTCGCGGATGTGGAAAGACTTGCGGTCTTCGAATTCCACGGGCGGGATGTCGGGATGGCGCAGGCGCCAGGCGTCGAGGAAAGCGTGTTCAAAATCGGCCAGCACGCCGTCTTGGTCCAGCAGGATGATCATGGCAATCCCAGGAGTGGCAACCGCCTGATTGTGCCAGAGCGGCTACGGCGACAGCGGACGCGATTGCGCCACGATTCTGTACCGGCTGCCGCCCGTCTGCGATTCGGACGCCACCAGCACCAGGCGGTCATAGCGCCAGATCAACGGGTCGGGCGGGGGCGGCGGCGGGTCGTCACGTTCGATGTTGCGCAGCAAGGTGACGTGCGGGCGAAAGGGCTGCGGCGGCGCGGCCAGGCCGTAGCCGGCCAACCATTGCCACAGGCCGTCGTGGATGGCTTGCAGTGCGTCCTGCGCTTCGGGTCGCTGTGGTTTGGACTGATGGGGTGCGGACTGATGCGCTTCGGCTTCATCCAGCCCGGCCTCACGCGGCCCGGCCCACAGAATGCGCTGGCGCTTGAATACCCCGTAGCGATCTAGCGCCAGTTCTCCTGGCGGCACACAGCGGTCGGGCGTGGCGGCGGCCAGCGTGTCCGCCAACTGCGCTTCGACCGGCCCCAGGAAGGCCAGCGTCAAATGCAGTGTCTCGGTGCGCATCACGCGGCCACCGGAATGCAGGCGGGCGGCTTGCGCCCATTCGGCCAAGGACGCGGCCAAGGGCGGCGACGGCCACAAGGCGAAGAAAAGACGGACGGCGGACATGCGCCGATTGTAGGCGCGGGACCCTTGGCAGGCGTTGTTTACGTCGCCGAAGCGCCGTTCAAGTCCCCGTGGTTTCCGATTTGCGCAGGCGGGACAGCGCGGTGTCGAAGCGTTCGACGCCCGGACGCGCGGGGCGGGCGGGGGTGTCGAAGCGTTCCACGCCGGGGCGGGCCGGTTTGTCGAAACGTTCCACGCCCGGGCGCGCCGGTTTGTCGAAGCGCTCGACGCCAGGTTGGTTGAAGCGTTCCACGCGCGGTGGGCTTTGCGTTTTTGCCTGCACGCTTTGGGCGGCGGCCTGTTCGCGCTTGGCGATGATCTCTTCGGCGCGCTGGTGGTGCGGCGCCATCTTGCGCACCATCACCCGGCCGTCACGCGGGAAATAATTGATGCGGCGCGCATGCACGTCGCCCAGGTCCTGGGCCTTGACCGGAATGCCTTCGAGCTTCAGGTAGTTCAGGACAAAAACGCCGTTGCGTTCGCCGATGTTCATCTGCTGCATGGCGCTGAGCACCGCGCCGCCGCCAAACACCTTGGCTTCCAGGCGGTCGCGCGAGGCGCCGGCCTTGAGCAATTCGTTGATCAGCACTTCCATGGCGAAAGCGCCGTAGCGCATCGTCGCCGACGCGGGCGACTGCATGTCGCCTTCCGGCAACATGAAGTGGTTCATACCCCCCACGCCGGTCACCGGATCGTGAATGCAGGCGGCGACACAGGACCCAAGCACGGTCGAGATCATCAGGTCTTCGTTGGTGACGTAGTACTCGTTAGGGAGCACTTTCACCGCTTGGCATTGGAACGCGCTGTCGAAGTAGTGGCGCGTCGCGCGGGCTTCAAGTCGGGAGACCATGGGACTTATCAGGCAAGAACGGCGATTGGGACATGAAGGACGAAGCCCTGCAGAACGGTATGTTTCAAAAAGTGTAGAAAAATTTCGCTTTATTCTTACATATCCCGAATGACAACGGGAGAAATGCTTGTAACGGCCGCGAGTGATGTGGCCCTGTTTAAAGTCAGCGGTAACGCCAAACGCCACCCCAGTGCCGACGACCGAGTCGGCCATCAGCAACTGGGAATCATCGTACACAGGCGCGTGCGGAGTCTTTCCCCGGATCACGGGGAGGTTCGGGCTTTATACGTGGCTTTAATGCGAAACCGGGGCGCGCGGCTTGGGCGCCCCGGGTGCGGGGGGCGCCTAAAAGCGGGTGCTGCGCGTCACCGACCAGCGGGCCGACAATGCGCCCAGTGCGGCCGAAGCCACCACGGCGGTGACCAGGACAGACGCGCCGGGCAAATGCAGGGCAAATTCCGCGCCGTAGCTGCGGGCCAGCCCCAGCAGGGCGTCGTTCAACGGCGACAGCGCGATGGCCGACACGCCGATGGCCAGCAGCGAGGCCACCGCGCCCGACAGCGCGCCCAGGTACAGAAAGGGGCGGCGCACGAACGATTCCGTGGCGCCCACCAGACGGGCTACGCCGATCTCTTCGCGTTGCGACAGCGCTTGCATGCGCACGGTGTTGAACACCGTGGCCAGCACCACGACGGCCACGCAAGCGGCCAAAAAGCCCAGGCCGATGCGGGCAAAGCGCAGGATGGCTTCCAGGCGCTGCACCCAGGCGCTGTCCAACTGCACCAGGTCGACGTGGTTCCATTGCTTCCAGTCGCCCGCAAGCTTGTCGGCACGGCCGGCCAGGTTGTCGCCATCGGCCAGCGTCACGACCACGGCATCGGGTAGCGGGTTGCCAGGCAGCACGGCCAGCGCCTGTTGCCAGGCGGGGTTGGCACGCAAGTCGGCAAGCGCCGCGTCGCGCCCGACCACGCGCACGGCGCGCACGTCGCTTTGGTAATCGTCCTTGATGCGCTTGGCCACGTCCGCGGCGGCGCCCGCCGGGGCATCCACACGCATGAACACGGTCACTTCCGGCGTGACGGACATTTGGCGCGCAACGGGCTGCACGGACACCAGGATGGCGCTGCCCAACAAGGGCAGGGCCAGCGCCAGCGCCATGACCAGCAGGTTGGCCAACGATGAGAACGGTTGCTTGGCCAGCCGGCGCACGGTGACCATCAACGCATAGCGGTGTTGCCGCAGCCAGGCGTTCATGACGAGGCTCCCGGGTTACCCATGCCGGGTTCTGTGCGGCCGCTGGCGCGCGACGGGCCCGAAGCGGACTGCCCCGTGGCGGGTGGCGGGGAGGGTGGCGTGGCGGGGCCGTGCGAATCGGCGAACTTGCCCGGGTCGATGCGCAGGGTGCGCGAGGCGTAGCGCGCCATCAGCCCCTGGTCGTGCGAGGCAATCAGCGTGGTCACGCCCACGCGGTTGAAATCGCGGAACACGTTCATGATGCGCTGCGCGTTGTCGTCGTCTAGGTTGGCGGTGGGTTCGTCGGCAATCAGGATGGCGGGCCGGTTCACGATGGCCCGCGCGATCGCCAGGCGCTGCTGTTCGCCGCCGGACAATTCGATGGGATTCAGGTCTTCCTTGCCCGACAGGCCCACCTTGTCCAGGGCGGCGCGGGCGCGCGACGCGGCGGAATCCCAGGGATGGCCCTGGACCGCCAGCGGCAGCATGACGTTTTCGAACGCGCTTCGATCGAACAACAGGTGGGTGTCTTGCAAGATGACGCCCACGGCGCGGCGCAGATAAGGGCGCGCGCGGGCAGGCAGCTTGTCCAGCCGTTGCCCGTTGACCTGGATGGATCCGCGGCTGGCGGGCTCCAACCCGCCGATCAGCTTGAGCAGCGTGGATTTACCGGCGCCTGACGGCCCGGATACAAAAACGAATTCTCCCGCGCTTACGCGGAAGTTGATGTCGGCCAGGATATTTCGGCCGCGACCATATGATTTGAATACGTGCTGGAATTCGATCATGGCGGCTGTCGGATGAAGCCGCCATAGTAACTCGGGGACAGGAGGCAGGCATAAGCCGATTCACGATGGTCCTGTGAAAAAGCGTTTCCGCGTGACCAGTTGGACACCTTTTGAGCAGAACGAAATGAACGCATCTTCGAACGCCGTTCAACTGAAAAAAGGCGTCCCCGTTTTCGAACGAAAACATCAATTGATTTCGCCAGTGTCCCTATATTTCAAGGGAATTCCCGGATGTGCCCGCCCGTGTCCGGACGCTACCATCCGCCCCATGCTTCGGCCCAACCCGGCCGTTGCAAGCTCGATTTGTCCCACACGGAGATCACGATGAAAGTACTGAAACTCGCTGCTATTGGCGCGGCACTGTTCGCTGCATCCGCGGCTGCCAATGCGGGCGCGACCTTCGATAACGTTAAGAAGAAAGGGTTTGTCCAATGCGGGGTTTCAACGGGCATTCCGGGATTCTCGATTGCTGACAGCAAGGGCGAATACAAGGGCATCGACGTGGACATGTGCCGCGCCGTCGCCGCGACCATGTTCGGTGACCCCACCAAGGTCAAGTTCACGCCCCTGAACACGCAGCAACGCTTCACCGCGCTGCAATCCGGCGAAGTCGACGTGCTGACCCGCAACACCACCGTGACGCTGACGCGCGACACGACGCTGGGCCTGATCGGCGTGGGCGTGAACTACTACGACTCGCAAGGCGTCATGGTCGCCAAGGACCTGAACGTCAAGAGCGCCAAGGAACTGAACGGCGCCACCATCTGCGTGCAGCCGGGCACCACCACCGAACTGAACCTGGCCGACTGGTTCCGCAGCCAGAAGATCGAATTCAAGCCGGTCGTGATCGACAAGTACGACGAAATCATCCGCGCCTTCTCGGCCGGCCGCTGCGACGCCTTCACCACCGACAAGTCGCAACTGGCTTCGACCCGCACCACGCTCGAGAACCCGGACAAGTACGTCATCCTGCCGGAAGACTTCTCCAAGGAGCCGCTGGGCCCCATGGTCCGCCAGGGCGACGAGCAATGGTTCAACGTGGTCCGCTGGTCGCTGAACGCCATGCTGGAAGCCGAGGAATACGGCATCACCAAGGCGAACGTCGATGAAATGACCAAGAGCCCCAACCCCAATATCCAGCGCATCCTGGGCGTGACCCCGGGCATGGGCAAGAACCTGGGCGTGGACGACAAGTGGGCCTACAACATCATCAAGAGCGTGGGTAACTACGGCGAAAGCTTCGAAAGCACGCTGGGCAAGAACAGCCCGATGAAGCTGGAGCGTGGTTTGAACGCGTCGTACAAGCAAGGCGGTTTGATGTACGGCTGGCCGGTGCGCTAACACGGCTGCCTGGCAAAACGGAGCCTCGCGCTCCGTTTTGCCTAGCCCGCCACCCGAGCGGGCGGCAGGAGTAGGGGTGGCCTTGCCGGCGTTGCCGCCCGGTTTACGACTTCTGTAGATTCATCATGACGACTTCTAAAAATAGTGCCCCAATTGCGGCTCCCCGCCGGCGGCTCAACTGGAACGACCCCGGCGTACGCTCGGTGGTGTACCAGGTGTTTGCGCTGGCCGCGGTAGCCTGGGCAGTGTGGTTCCTGGTTTCCAATACGCTACACAACCTGTCCGTGCGCAATATCGCCACGGGCTTCGGGTTCCTGAGCCGTGAAGCCGGGTTCGCGATCGGTGAAACGCCCATCGCCTACTCTCCCTCGAATGATTACGGCCGCGCCATTCTGGTCGGCTTGCTCAATACCTTGCGCGTCGCCGTCATCGGCATCGTGCTTGCCACCATCCTCGGTACGCTGATCGGCATCGGCCGTCTGTCCAAGAACTGGCTCGTCGCCAAGATCACCTCGGTTTACGTCGAAGTGATGCGCAACGTGCCGCTCTTGCTGCAATTGTTCTTCTGGTACGCGCTGATCACGGAAAACATGCCGGGTCCGCGTCAGGCGCACAATCCGCTGCCCGGGGTGTTCATTTCCAACCGGGGCCTGAAGGTGCCGGCGCTGGAAGGCAATTCGCTGGACTGGATGCTGGCGGGCCTGGGCCTGGCCATCCTCGCCATCATTTTCCTGGGCCACTACGGCCAGAAGCGCCACGAAGCAACGGGCCACATGTTCCCGCTGGGCCGCTGGGCCATCGGCCTGCTGATCGGGTTGCCGTTCATCGGCTGGCTGGTCAGCGGCGCGTCGCTGACGCTGGACATGCCGGAACTCAAGGGCTTCAACTTCGCGGGCGGCCTGACGCTATCGCCGGAATTCGCCGCATTGCTGGCGGGGCTGGTGATCTACACCTCGGCCTTCATTGCCGAAGTGGTGCGCTCGGGCATCCAGGCCGTCAACAACGGCCAATGGGAAGCTGCCGGTTCGCTGGGTCTGCCGCGCGGGAAGGTGCTGCGCCTGGTGATCCTGCCGCAGGCGCTGCGCGTGATCATCCCCCCGATGACCAGCCAGTACCTGAACCTGACGAAGAACAGCTCGTTGGCCGTGGCTATCGGCTATCCGGACATCGTGTCGGTGGTCAACACCACGCTGAACCAGACGGGGCAGGCCATCGAGGGCATTCTTATCATCATGGGCGCGTACCTCACGGTCAGCCTGTCGATCTCGATATTCATGAACTGGTACAACAAGCGCATCGCGCTGGTGGAGCGTTGAGATGAGCAGCACTACGCATACCCCCACCGAAGCCATGCCGCCGCCCAGCACGCATGTGGGCGCATGGGCATGGTTGAAAGCCCGCCTGTTCTCGTCGCCGCTGAACATCCTCATCACGGTACTGCTTGCGTGGTTCCTGTTGATGGCGGTGCCGGCGCTGCTGGAATGGGCGTTCTTCAAAGCCGACTTCAACGCGGCCAACGCCCAGGAATGCCGGGCCTCGGGTGGCGCCTGCTGGGCGTTCATCATCGAGAAGCACCGGCTGATCCTGTTCGGCACCTATCCGTTCGACGAGCAATGGCGCCCGCTGATCGCGACCGTCCTGCTGGTGGCCGTGATTGTGTGCAGCGGCATCCGCCGTTTCTGGAACTGGAAGCTGGCGGTCATCTGGGTCGTGGGCCTGACGGCGGTTGCGCTCTTGATGTGGGGCGGCGTGTTCGGCCTGACCTATGTGGAAAACGCACGCTGGGGCGGCCTGCCGCTGACGCTGATCCTGTCCACGTTCGGCATCGCCTTCGCGTTCCCCATCGGCGTGCTGCTGGCCTTGGGCCGGCGCTCGAAGATGCCGGCCATCAAGGCGCTGTGCGTCGTGTACATCGAGCTGATCCGTGGCGTGCCGCTGATCAGCCTGCTGTTCATGTCGTCGGTGATGCTGCCGCTGTTCCTGCCGGAAGGCTTTTCCATCGACAAGCTCTTGCGCGCGCAGATCGCCATCATCATGTTCGCCGCGGCCTACATCGCGGAAACGGTGCGCGGTGGTTTGCAGGCGATCCCGAAGGGGCAGTACGAAGGCGCGGATTCGCTGGGCCTGAAGTACTGGCAGCAGATGCGCAAGATCATCTTGCCGCAGGCACTGAAGATCGTGATTCCGCCGCTGGTCAGCATTTTCATCGCGCTGTTCAAGGACACCTCGCTGGTGGTCATCATCGGCATTTTCGACCTGACGTTGGCAGCCAAGGCGGCCCTGTCGGATGCGGCATGGCGCGGATTCGGCGTAGAGGCGTATCTGTTCATCTCGCTGATCTACTTCGTGTTCTGCTTTTCCATGTCCAAGTACAGCCAGGCGCTTGAAAAACGTCTTGCGACGGGTCACCAACGCTAGTCAATGCCGCGCGTCCGCCTGCCGGCGGGCGCGCACAGCGATATTTACGGGAGTACAGGCATGTCGGATGCCATTATTC
>Ga0160461_1000811_pt1 | contig 16574 bp, 8 predicted proteins | sample HID1975I_E6MG_FD_108266 | JGI IMG/M metagenome (GOLD analysis project Ga0160461, IMG submission 108266) | Enriched soil microbial communities from UW Madison campus, WI, USA - HID1975I_E6 MG | ecosystem: Environmental > Terrestrial > Soil > Unclassified | place: USA: Madison, Wisconsin...
ACCTATCATTTGGGAGTACTTTACAATGATGCAATTGATGGTGCTTCGCAATCTCAATATTTCGGAGCTAATTCAACTTGGACGAACACTGTTTCATATCAAAAACAATTTGGTAATCACAATGTTAATGCAGTTATTGGAACTGAGTTGTTGCAAAATGTAGTTAATACAAACGTTTATGGTTCTAGAAATGGATTAACATTTCCTAATGATCCAAAATATGCGTACTTAAACAATACAAAAAGTCCTTCTTCAATTGCTGATATTAATACTTCAGGATTTGATACTGCTGCTGGCGGTGGAGGTTTAATGTCGTATTTTGCTAGAGCACAATATGATTATAAAGAAAAATACCTTCTTTCTGCTGTAATTCGTCGTGATGGATCTTCTAATTTTGGCGATGGTCATAAATATGGTAATTTCCCTTCTGTATCTGCTGGTTGGGTAATTACGAAAGAAGATTTTATGGCAAACTCTTCAAAAATTATTGATTTCTTGAAACTTAGAGGAAGCTGGGGACAAAATGGTAATCAATATACTGATTATGCTTATTACTATTCTTCTAATATTCAATATGCATTCCCAGGATATTTCTTTGGAGATACAAAACCAGTTTCTGGTCAAACAGCATATCCTGCAAAGGTGCCAAATCCAGAAGTTAGCTGGGAAACTTCTGAACAGTTAGACTTTGGATTGGATGCTAGTTTATTAAATTCGAGATTAGGAATAACATTTGACTGGTATAAAAAAACTACTAAAGACTGGTTAGTTCTTGGGGTACTTCCAGGAACTGCAGGTGCGGCGGCTCCCTATATCAATGGTGGGGATATTCAAAATAAAGGTTTTGAATTCTCTGTAAGCTGGAAAGATAAAATTGGTGATTTTAAATATGGTCTTACTGTAAGTGGTGCGGCAAACAAAAATAAAATTACTAAGATTAATAATGGTGACGGTATAATTCATGGATTAAGCCATGTACTTTCACAAGGAACTTCAGAGGTTTCAAGAGCACAAGTTGGTTATCCTATAGGTTATTTCTACGGATTTAAAACAGCAGGAATTTTACAAAACCAACAAGAAGTTGATGCTTACGTTGGACCAAGCGGACAACCATATTTTAATGATCAACGTCCTGGAGATGTTCGTTTTGTGGATTTAAATAATGACGGTGTTATTGATGAAAAGGATAAAACAATGTTGGGAGATCCAAATCCAGACTTTCAATTGGGGATTCAGCTAAACTTCGAATACAAAAACATCTATTTAAATACAACAATGGCCGGAAAGTACGGAATGCAGGTTATGCAGTCTTACAGATCTTTTGCTGATAGTCCAAAACAAAATTATACTTCAGATGTTTTTGATCGTTGGCACGGAGAAGGAACTTCAAACAAAATGCCTCGTTTAAGTTCAGTTTCAAACAGAAATACAAATTACATTTCTGATATCTACATGCAAAATGCAGACTACTTAAGAATCAACAATTTAACAGTAGGTTATAATTTTAATGACGTATTAAAAGATGTTAAGTTTATTTCTAATCTTAAGTTCTATGTTGCTGTTAATAACTTATACACATTTACTAAATACGATGGTATGGACCCAGAGGTTCGTTGGGGAGGAGATAATACAAATTATTCATGGGCTTCTGGAGTAGATCTTGGTTTGTATCCACAGTCTAGAACGGTAATGTTTGGATTAAGTGCAGATTTTTAATATTAATACATTCACGATGAAAAAATTAAAATATATTATAGCAATTTCAGCAATTTTTATGGCTTCAAGTTGCGATGAATATCTGGAAAACGAAAACCTTTCAGAAAAGAGTTTAGACAGTTTCTATAAAACACCTACAGATATAAACGAAGCAATGGCAGGGGTTTACAATGCCATTTATACAACAAATGTTCATAGTGAAGAACAAGTTGCAGCCAATTTGATGGATAATATGATGTTAGGCGGTGGAGGTCCTGATGATAAATCTGCTAAATGGGTTGATAATTTTGAAGATCCAGCTGAAGATACTTATCGCGATATGTGGGTCCAGTCTTATAATGGGATCTCTAGAGCAAACGCGATTATAGAAAAAACAGCATTAGCAGATTTTAGCAAACATTTTAATACTCCTGCAGAAGCAGAAGAGTTTAAGAAACAAGCTATTGGTGAAGCTTTGTTTATGAGAGCTTTCTTTTACTTTAGATTAGCCAAATTTTTTGGAGGAGTGCCATTAATTTTGACGTATGATGCAGATAGATTTGCTGCTAGAGCTACTTATACTGAAACTTTTGCTCAGATAGGTGCAGATTTAAAATTAGCAATAGAGACAATGCCGTCTACTCCGTTTACAAGTATTCCTACATCTAGATACGGACATGCAAATAAATGGGTTGCAGAAGCATATTTAGGACGTGTATTCTTGTTCTATACAGGTTATATGACTAATATCGAAAAACAAGCAACTACAGATTTACCTCTTGCTGGAGGTGGTACATTAACAGGAACTCAAGTAGCAGGTTATTTAAGTGACTGTATCAGTAATAGTGGACATAAATTAGCTTCAGATTTTAGAAATCTTTGGCCTTATTCTTATGTAAATAAAAGTGCTGGAAATAACGTATTGCCTTGGGCAGCTACAGAAGGTTTGTCATGGGTTGGACAAGATGGTATCAGCCCGACTTTTGGAACTGGAAATTTTGAAACAATGTTTGTACAAAGATTTTCGTTTGGTGACTGGGGCTGGACAAATGGTAATATCTACACTAATAGATTGGCTTTGTTCAACTCTTTGCGTGGTAACTCATTAGCTCCTTTTGGAGAAGGCTGGGGATGGTGTACTGTAAATCCAAAATTATACAGCGGATGGTCAGATCTAGATCCAAGAAAAAGAGGTTCTATTCTTGAAGTTGGTAAAGCAGATCAAGGAACGGCTGCTTATGCTAAAGACAAAGGAGACCATGAAACAGGTTTCTTTAATAAAAAATACACTTCTTTACAGCATGATAATGGTACAGGATCAAATGTGGGTATGTTTGTTCAAATGTATGCATGGCCAAATACAGATATGCAGTTAATGCATGCACAGGACTTTATCTTTATGCGTTTTGCTGATGTGTTGTTAATGCATTCAGAGATTACTAAAACAGCAGAAGGTATGAATGCCGTAAGATTAAGAGCAAATTTAGGACCTGTTGGATATTCTTTAGATGCAATAAAAGAAGAGCGTTTACATGAGTTTGCTTTTGAAGGTTTGCACTGGTTTGATTTACTTCGCTGGGGTGATGTAGAAGCTGCATTTGGTGATGTAATTCCAGTTAGAAATTCTGGTGTTGATGCTAATTATTCTGTGAAGTACAGATCTGAAACAAAAGGTTTAGTGCCAATTCCAGAGACTGAAATGAGACTTTTAAATGGAGTTTATAATCAAAATCCAGGGTGGTAATATTTAATAACTATAATAATTAGAAAGATGAAAATTCATAATATAAAATATTTATTAATAGCTGTGTTTATGCTTGTCTTTTCAGCATGTGACCCAATTGTAGATGAGCAGCATTTGACAAATTCTACTGATGTCGCAGGTGTTGAATTGGTCGCAACTCAGACTCCTCCTGGTGGTAATAAGATTACTTTAAGTATGAAAACTCCTGGAGTTACTGGTTATTGGAATTATAACTTAGGAAAAGCATTGACTAATGAGGTAACTGTTGTATATCCTATTCCTGGTAAATCAACTTTTACGTTTGTAGGAACTTTAGGTGCTGAATTCTTTACAAAAACAATTGACGTACAAGTTGATAGACTTGATACAGCTTTAGATCAAGATTGGTATGATTTAGTGAGCACTAATACTGCTGCTGGTAAAACTTGGGTTTTTGATGGAGAACAAGGTTCTGGAAAATTGTGGTGGTTTATGTCCCCAGGAGGAAGTGCAGATGGAGCTATGACAGCTTGGTGGAATGCAGGAGACTGCTGTGCTCCAAGTGACGCTACAGGTAAAATGCATTTTGATCTAAACGGAGCAGCAAATTTCAATCATTATGAAACTCCAACCGCTCCTGCAGAAAAAGGAAGTTTTGTGTTAGATGTTGCCAATAAAACCCTAACAATCACAGGTTCTAAAATGTTAGGTTATGCTGCCGGTAATGCAGATGGTGTGTATACTATTGTTACGCTTACAGAAGATAAAATGGTTCTTTATTTAAATAATAGTGAAACATACGGAACAGGTTGGACATTTGTTTTCAGACCTGAATAATAATTTTTCATGTTAGTTATTTTCGAAAAAGGAAGATTAAAAAATTCCTTTTTCGAATTTTCAAACATTTTATATTTCATCATAGAATGAAATATTTAGAAGATTTAAACTATGGTTAGTTTAAGTTAAGTTTATTGCCTGGGTAGCCCATAATTTCGATTATGGGCTATTTTTTTTATTATATCCCAATGGGATATATGAATCTTCATAGATAATATTTGATGCTAATCTCCTTGGTTTTGCCTAGTATTTGAATAAGAGTCTCTGAGGCTAGAAAGATACAGTATATGATGTATTAGAATCATTTCCAGATCTTTAATAATATAAGCTTTGTATCTGTTTAGAATTGCCTTAATTTAACTCTATTTAAGTGATTATAGCTACTAAATATTCTTAAAAAGCATTTAGATCAAACGTCGCATGTCTAAACTCAATATTTAAATTGAATAAAAAGCATCCTACACAATTATTCTTCAATTGCCGTACCGTGGATATTTGAATGGGTAATTACTCTGTTTTTGCACAATAATAGACTTTAAATTCTGCCAAATTAAATAGTTTAATATCTCCTCATATTTAAGAGCAAAGACCATTTGCTTTATTTTATTTAATAACTCATTCATCTATTTTATTAAAAAACGAGAATTTAAAACCCTAATTTTTAAAAATTCATATTATAATTCACAATATAATGTAAGTTTATATTTATGAAAAATTAGAAAATAAGAATATTCTTTCATGTTTTAATATTATTAATAATGTAAAAAAAGTAATATAAAAATATCATATTCTCTGTTTTATTGTTTTTCTAAAAATTGCGTGTTAATTTATTGTAAAGGATTATAAAATAAGCATTTATCAACACTTTAAGGTTACTACCACGTTGTAGTTTATGTGATTTTTAATTACTTACAAGCTATATACTTTGATGTAGTGTTTATTTTTAAAATTAACTTTTCTTTAGTACTATTTTTTATTTTGTTAATTCTTTTAAAATCAATAATTTATATTTTTTTTGATGTGTTTTTATAATATTAAAATTTTTAATTTGATGTGTTTTTGTAATGATTTTTAAATGTGAAAAGTGAAAATTTAGTTTTAGTATTGCATCAAATTACTAATTAATTAACCAAAATTTTTAGAAAAATGAAATTAACAAAATTACTTGTTTTTTGTATTTCATCTTTGTTATTCTCGGTTATAGCTGTGGCTCAGGATGTCACAGTAAATGGAATAATAAATGATGAAAGTGGTATGCCTGTTCCAGGTGCAACAGTTTTATTGAAAGGTACAACAAGATCAACGGCATCTGACTTTGATGGGAAGTTTCAAATGCAAGTACCTTCAAACGGAACTTTAACAATTACATTTATAGGTTATACTACAGTAACTGAAGCTGTAAATGGAAGAACTAAAATTTCAATTCAATTAAAACCAGAATCACAATCTTTAAATGAAGTTGTGGTTGTTGGATATGGTACTCAAAAGAAATCTGTTGTAACGGGTGCAATTTCTGGTGTTAAAGCTGCAGATTTAAAAGATTTACCAATTACTAGGGTTGAACAATCTCTTCAAGGTAGAGTTTCTGGGGTTACCATTGCAGCAAATGCAGGTCAACCAGGTTCTGCTTCAACAATACGTGTCAGAGGTATAACTTCTTTTGGAAATAATGAACCTTTATGGGTTGTTGACGGTGTAATTGTAGATTCAGGTGGGATTGGTTATTTAAATCAATCTGATATCTCTTCTATGGAGGTTTTAAAAGATGCTGCGTCGCAAGCAATCTACGGAGCTAGAGCTGCTGCCGGTGTTATCCTTATTACTACTAAAAAAGGAAAGTCAGGTAAGATGAGCGTTAATTATAATGGTTACACAGGTTTTTCTGCGGCTGCAAGAAAACTTGATTTACTTAATGCGACTGAGTATGCTACTTTGATGAACGAAAGATATGCAAATGGGTATACACCAGATCCTACAAAACCTTATACGCTTCCTTATGCAAATCCATCTTCTTATGGAGCTGGAACTGATTGGCAAAAACAAATCTTTAATGACAGTGCTGAAAAAACAGGTCATGAGTTAAGTTTATCTGGAGGAAATGATGTTTCTACTTACTATGTTTCTTTTGGATTATTAGATCAAGAAGGTATTGTAGCAACTCCAATTTCAAATTACAATAGAAAAAACATTCGTTTAAACTCAACACACAAAATCGTAAAAGGATTAACTTTTGGTCAAACATTAGGATATTCTCACGAAAAAACGGTTGGTATTGGAAACACAAACAATGAATATGGAGGACCTTTGAGTTCTGCAATCAATTTAGATCCAATTACTCCTGCTGTTGTAACTGATCCTGTTGTTGCTGGCAAACCGCCATACAGTAATCAGGTAGGTATTTTAAGAGATGCAAACGGAAATCCTTATGGAGTTTCTCAAGTTGTAACTCAAGAAATGAGTAATCCTTTGGCTTACATTCAAACAAGATTAGGAAACTACGGTTGGGCAGATAATTTTGTTGGTAATGCTTATTTAGAATTAGAAGCTATCAAAGGCTTAAAAATTAGAAGCACACTAGGAGGTAAATTAGCCTATTGGGGAGCAGAGAGTTTTACTCCGGTATTTTACCTAAACTCTTCTACTATTAATCCAAACAATAGTTTAACTAGAAATAGTAACAGAGGTTTTGGCTGGAACATAGAAAATACAGTTTCTTATACAAAACAAATTGCAGATCATAACTTTACAATCTTAGTTGGTCAAGGAGCGTATGTAGACAACATAACTTCTGGTTCTACAGTTACTTATAAAAATTTACCAGCAACTACTTTTGATGAGGCAACTTTTAATTCTGGAGCTGTAAAAGATGATATAACTGCATCTGCTTATGATGGTTACGAACATAAGGTAACATCTTTATTTGCAAGATTAAATTATGATTATAAAGAAAAATATTTACTTACAGGTATTGTACGTCGTGATGGTTCTTCTCGTTTTGGTCAAAATAATAAATACGGAACTTTTCCATCTTTCTCTTTAGGATGGGTGCCGACAAAAGAAAATTTCTGGCCAGAAAACAAAGTGGTAACACAATTGAAATTTAGAGGAGGTTATGGAATTACAGGTAGTGATGCTATTGGTGATTTTAAATACTTATCTACAATTGGTTCAGGAAGAAATTACACAATTGGAAATCAAGGAAATGTTGTAATTGGTAATAGCCCAAATGCACCATCTAATCCAGATTTGAAATGGGAAGAAACAAGTCAAGCAAACGTTGCATTTGATATGACATTGTTTAACGACTTTACATTTACAACTGATTTTTACATCAAAAAATCGAATGGTATTTTGCAAGATATCGATTTACCTGGTCACGTAGGTAGTTCAGGAAGACCTTCTGCAAACATTGCAGATATGGAAAATAAAGGTATTGACTTCGAATTATCATACCGTAAAAAAATCGGACAAGTTAATTTAGGGTTAAGCGGTAATCTTTCTTACTTAGAAAATAAAGTAACTAATTTAGGAAAAGGTATTGAGTTTATTTCTGGTGATGCTTCTTTCCAAAACATGGGTTCAGTAACAAGAACACAAGTTGGACATCCATATAACTCTTTCTATGGTTATAGAACACAAGGAGTTTTCCAAAATCAAGCAGAAATTAATGCTTATACAAATGCATCAGGAGGTTTAATTCAGCCAAATGCACAACCTGGAGATTTCAGATGGCAAGATGCAAATGGTGACGGAAAAATTGATGATGATGATAAAACATTCATTGGTAACCCGCTTCCTAAATATACATTTGGTTTCACAATCAATTTAGATTACAAAAACTTTGATTTATTAATCTTTAGCCAAGGAGCAATTGGAAACCAGATTTTCCAAGGTTTACGTCGTCTAGATATTGGAAATGCTAATTATCAAACTTCTGCTCTTGGTCGTTGGACAGGAGAAGGAAGTACTAATTCTTATCCAATCTTATCTACTGTTGACAACAATAAAAACTTCTCAAACCCTTCAGATTTTTATTTAGAAGATGGAGATTACTTGAGAATTAAAACTATCCAAATAGGATATACTTTACCGAATGATGTTGTTGCAAAAGCAGGTCTTTCTAAAACAAGACTTTACTTGACAGGAGAAAACTTATTGACATTTACAAAATATACTGGATATGATCCAGAAATTGGAGGAGGAGTTTTTGGTATCGATAAAGGATATTATCCACAAGCAAGAACTGTAATGTTAGGTGTTAATTTACAATTTTAAAATTAAAGATCATGAAAATTAAAAATATTAGATATTCATTCATCGCGGTTGGATTATTGCTGCTTAGCTCCTCTTGTGGTGAAGATTTTTTAACAGTAGACCCAAAAGGACTTCCATTAGAAGCTAATTACTACAAAGATGAAACCGAAGCATATTCAGCATTAATTGCTGCTTATGACATCATGGGAAAACAATCAAAAGGTTTTGAAAATATGATCTGTATGCTTAATGCAGGATCTGATGATTTTTTTGCAGCTGGTGGTGGAGCAGGAGATGGAGCAGGAATTCACGCTTTTGACAATTATACTTTGGATAAAATCAATATGCCAAGAAGTTTCTGGGGAGACTTTTTTCAAGGTATCGCTAGAGCGAACATATTATTGTCAAAATTGCCAAATGTTAAAATGGATGAGGCAAAAAAAGTACGTTTTGGAGCTGAAGCTAAAGCAATGCGCGCTTACTACTATTTTGAATTGCTAAGAACTTTTAAAAACTTACCATTAATAACAGCGCCTCTTTCGCCTGCAGATACATATACTATTACTCAATCTACTCCAGAAGAAGTATATGCTCAGATCGAAAAAGACTTAATTGAAGCTAAAGCTGGTTTGCCAAATACAATTGATATTGCAACAGAAGCAGGTCGTTTTTCAAGAGGTTCTGCTCAGGCTTTATTAGGTAAAGTTTATTTATACGAAGGAAAAAATGCTCTTGCAGCTGCTGAATTTGCGGATGTTAACGGTACACCTGGAGGAACAAGCATGTACGGCTATAAGTTATTAGCTAATTTCTCTGATTTATGGGTAATTAGTAACAAATTCAATACAGAATCTATTATTGAAATTATGCATACTGATAAAAGTAATGCAGACTGGGGATTCTGGGGTGCAGGAAATGACGAAGGTAACTCTGTGAACATCATGGTTGGACCGAGAGGGTATACAAGACCAACAGGTTCTCCAGCACCAGACTACGTTTCTGGATGGAGTTTTAATACTGTTACACCTAGTTTATACAATGCTTTAAAAGGAGATCCGCGTTTTGATGCTACAATTTTAGATATGAAAGCATTAAAAGCTGCTGGTGTAGCAGACTGGGCGCCAAATTACCAAGATACGGGATATTTCTTAAAGAAATTTATGCCATTAAACTCTGATACTTCTACAGGTGGAGGAGCAAGTGCTTTAAATTACAAACAAGATACATATGCAATTCGTTTAGCAGATACTTACTTAATGGAAGCAGAAGCTTTAGGCGGAACTGGTGCTAGAGCGCAAGCTTTATTAGACGCAGTAAGAGCTAGAGTTGGATTAGGTTCTGTGCCAGTATCATTAGATGCTATTGCTAACGAAAGAAGATTAGAATTAGCAGGAGAAGGACACCGCTGGTTTGACTTAGTTAGAACAGGAAAAGCTGCAACAGTACTTGCTGGTGACGGATTTGTTCCTGGTAAAAATGAAGTTTGGCCAATTCCTCAAAAAGATTTAGAAAACACTAAACTTGTACAAAATCCTAATTACTAATCACTTAATACAATATCATATGAAAATAAATTTAATGAAAAAACAAGGGTTTTTAGCATTGTTTTTTATGACAGCAGTATTAAGTCTTACTAGTTGTCAGCCAGATGATTCCATTGTCAATAATGGATTAACAGATAAAAATGTTGATGCATCTTTTACAATTACTCCTGTAGAAGGTAAAGTCAATACCTATAAAGTTGTTGCACAGTCAAAAAGTGTTCTTAGATCATTATGGGATACTGGAGCAGGAGCTTACGCAGGTAAAATGGAAGAGGAAATTTCTTTACCAGATGCTGGAACTTATACTATTGTGCACACTGCAATAGGTAGAGGAGGTGCTGAAGCTACAGCTTCAAAAGATGTAGTAGTTGCAACTTCTGATCCAGCAAAAGGAAACCTTGTAAAAGGTGGATCTTTTGTTACTGCAGAAGACCAAGCCAATTGGAAAAAAGTGATCTATAATGCTGGAGCAGATTGGACTTATGGCGCTAATGGTGCAACAGTAAGTGGTGGTCATGCAGGTATATATCAAGCAATTGATGTGGTAAAAGACAAAGAATATACTATAGACATGATCGTTTCTGGTGGTGCTTCTACAGATATGTGGTTCGAAGTATATGCTGGTAAAGCAGATCCAGCTGTAACATCTGGAGATTATAAAGATGGCGGCGTAGTAATGGGATTAAATACTTGGAATGGTTGTGGAAAAACACCTGTTTCTGGAAAATTATCTACTATTGGCTGTATTGAAAATGCAACAGCAAAAAAAGTGAGCAATGTTGTTAAGTTTGATATCACTGGAAAAATCTATTTAATGGTTAGATGTGGTGGAGGTATTGCTCCAGGAGGTCTTACAATTAGAGGAGTTGAATTCCGAGGAAAATAAAGAGTTAAGTTAAGTTTAAGTTTAAGTTTGGTTGTAAATAGCCCATAATCGTTATGAGTATGGGCTATTTTTTAAATTCTTTAAAAAGAGATTAAAAATCAGTTTTAGATTTCTCCAAAACTTCAATTAAAAACAATAATAATTGGGAGCGAATGAAAAAAAATAGTCTAAAAATTTTATGCCTTTTGTTTACAGCTGCAAGTTTTGCACAGCAGCCAAAAACAAAAAAAGAATTTACAACCAATGGTAAAAAAATAACCGTTTACACTACTGCAGAAAATTCGAAGTTACGATTAACATCTACAGATAATTTAACTTTTTCTGCGGCAAAACAACCCTTAGAAACAGAATTTTCGGTTTTTGTAGAACCTGCAAAAAAGTTTCAGACTTTTATGGGAATTGGCGGCGCTATTACAGATGCAAGTGCCGAAATTTTTGCTAAACTTTCAAAAGAAAAACAAGCAGAATTTTTAGATGCTTACTACGATAAACAAAAAGGTATTGGCTATTCTTTGCTAAGAACAACAATTCAAAGTTCTGATTTTAGCAGTGGAAGCTATTCTTATATCGAAGAAGGAGATAAAGATTTGAAAACTTTTTCTATTGATCATGATAGGCAATATCGTATTCCTTTAATAAAACAGGCTATTCAAAAAGCAGGTGGAAAGTTAACAACTTATGCTGCACCTTGGTCACCAAATGCTTTTATGAAAAGCAATAAAAATGTGCTAAAAGGAGGAACACTGCTTCCAGAATATTATCAGACTTGGGCAAATTTTTATGCGAAGTTTATTAAAGCATACGAAAAAGAAGGAATCCCAATTTGGGGAACTTCTACTCAAAATGAGCCAATGGCTGTTCAAACTTGGGAATCTTGTATTTATACAGCAGAAGCTGAGAGAGATTTTATCAAAAACTATCTTGGGCCAACCTTGAAAAAAGAAAATCTAGGTGATAAAAAAATTATTGTTTGGGATCATAACCGCGATTTGATGAATTATCGTGCTAATGTAATTTACTCAGATCCAGAAGCAGCAAAGTACGTTTGGGGAATGGGATTTCACTGGTACGAAACATGGTCTGGCGGTGCGCCGATGTTTGATAACGTTGCTAAAGTAAATGAAGCATATCCAGACAAAAAATTAATGTTTACAGAAGGATGCGTAGAAAAATTTGATGCATCAAAATATCAATTTTGGGGTAATGCAGAACGTTATGGAATCAATATGATTAATGATTTTAATAACGGAACAGTTGCTTGGACAGATTGGAATATTTTATTAGATCAAAACGGAGGACCTAACCATGTTGGAAATTTTTGTTTTGCACCGATTCATGCAGACACCACGACAGGTGAGCTAATTTACACACCATCGTATTATTACATTGGGCACTTTTCTAAATTTATTCGTCTAAATGCGGTGCGTGTAAGTACTGCAGTAAGCAGAAGTGCATTATTAAGCACATCATTTTTAAATGCAGATGGAACTATGGCAACCATTGTTATGAACCAGTCTGCAAATGAACTTACTTATAATTTGATTATTGGAGCTGAAAAAGCGGTAGTTAAAATTCCGCCACGAGCTATACAAACGCTTGTTTATTAATATTTTGTAGTAAAGTAACGAAGAAGGCTAATCTGAATCATCCTTATTAGTCTTCTCTTACTTTTAATTTAAAAACTATTTTTTTAAACAACATGAAAACAACATCAAAACTATTTCTATCTGCCTTTATCTTAATACAATTAAGCTGTTTTACTTCAACAATAACAGCTCAAAAAACCAATGCTTCATCGCAAAAAAAAAATAAAATAAAGGTTTTTACTACTGCCGAAAATACCAATTGGAAATTATCATTATCCAATGATTTAATTTCAAATAACAATACTACACAACAAAAAAAATCAACAGTATCTATCATTGTAAATACTGAAAAAACAGATCAGACTTTCCTCGGAATTGGAGGAGCAATTACAGATGCAAGCGCGGAAGTTTTTGCTAAATTATCTCCAAAAAAACAAAGGGAATTTTTAAATGCTTACTACGACAAAACCAATGGAATTGGTTATTCTTTAGCCAGAACCAATATTCACAGCTGTGATTTTAGCAGCGATAGTTATACCTATATTGCTGAAGGAGACAAAGATCTGAAAACTTTCAATATCGATCATGATCGAAAATATAGAATTCCATTAATAAAAAAAGCAATTGAAACAGCCGGCGGAAAACTAACATTATTTGCAAGTCCATGGAGTCCCCCAGCTTTTATGAAAGACAATAATGATATTTTGCACGGCGGCGTTTTATTGCCTGAATTTGCCCAATCTTGGGCATTATATTATGCTAAATTTATAAAAGCATACGAAAAAGAAGGAATTCCGATTTGGGGTTTAACAGTTCAAAATGAACCAATGGCCAAACAAAGCTGGGAATCTTGTATTTATACTCCAGAAGCAGAAAGAGATTTTCTTAAAAACCATCTTGGTCCAACTTTAGAAAAAGAAGGCTTAGGTTCTAAAAACGTTATTATTTGGGATCATAATAGAGGAGACATGCTGGAAAAACGAGCAAATCTTGTTTTTTCAGATCCTGAAGTTTCTAAATATGCTTGGGGAATTGGATTTCACTGGTATGAAACTTGGAACGGAGGTCCGCCTCAATTCGAATCTGTAGCAAAGGTTCATGAAGCATTCCCAAACAAAAATTTAATATTTACAGAAGGCTGTATCGAAAGATTTGATGCAAAAAAATATCAGTTTTGGGGAAATGCCGAGCGTTACGGAATCAATATGATTAATGATTTTAACAACGGAACAGTAGCATGGACAGATTGGAACATTCTTTTAGACCAAAATGGAGGTCCAAATCATGTTGGTAATTTTTGCTTTGCGCCAATCCATGCCGATACCACAAAAGACGAGTTAATTTATACGCCAATGTATTATTATATCGGGCATTTCTCAAAATTCATTAGACCAAATGCCAAAAGAGTAATAGAAACAATAAGCGATAAATCTTTATTGAGTACTTCTTTTAAAAATTCTGACGGACAATTGATTACTATCGTTATGAATCAATCTGAAAAAGAGATTGTTTATGCTATCGAAAATCAAACTACAAAAACTACTATTACAATTCCAGCACATGCTATACAAACTATAGTGTTTTAATTGTGCACGCTAACTAAATAACCAAGAATATGAAATTGAATATTAAAAATACTATAAAAGCATTTTTCTTTATGGCAGCCGTATTGGCACAAGTAAAATGCTCTACTTCAAATGATGCAGTCGAAAATCCTCCAGTAGATCCACCGGTCGTAAACCCTCCAGTAGTGGTTACAAACGATGTCGATTTTTGGCTGACAAAATCAGATCAAACTGCTTTGCTGGCAAAACAGACTGGAACATTAGGTTTTGGTACAACGACAAATTCATTTACCAATATAGAAGTAATGGATTCTCAAAAATATCAAACAATCGATGGTTTCGGTTATACTTTAACGGGCGGGAGTGCTGATGTGATTAACAAATTAACCCCAGCTAAAAAAAGTGATCTTCTAAAGGAATTATTCGGAACCGGTGAAAATGCTATTGGAATAAGTTATTTAAGAATCAGTATCGGAGCTTCAGATTTAAATGCTTCACCTTTTACATACGATGATCTTGCAACAGGAGAGACAGATTTAGATTTGGCAAAATTCAGTTTAGAAAAAGATAAAAACGGTGTAATTGCACTTTTAAAAGAAATCTTGGCCATCAATCCTAAAATACCAATTTTGGCAACTCCTTGGTCAGCGCCGCTTTGGATGAAAGATAAAGACAGTTTTATAGGCGGAAAATTACAGCCTAAATATTATGATGTTTATGCAAAATATTTTGTAAAATACATTCAGGCAATGAAAGCAGAAGGAATTACAATCGATGCTGTAACGCCACAGAACGAACCATTACACGACGGAAATAATCCAAGTATGTATATGTCTGCGGCTGAACAGACCGTTTTTATAAAAGCTAATTTAGGACCAGCGCTAAAAGCAGCAAATCTTGCAACAAAAATTATAGCTTACGATCATAACTGTGATAATCCAAATTATCCAAAAGCAATTTTGGCAGATGCCGATGCATTTCCTTTTGTAGATGGTTCTGCATTTCATTTATACGCGGGAGATATCAGTGCGCTTTTAAACGTTTACAATGCCTATCCAACTAAAAATGTTTATTTTACAGAACAATGGACTTCTTCGACAGGAGATTTTGGAGGAGATTTAAAATGGCATGTTAGAAACGTAATCATTGGTTCTATGAGAAATTATAGTAAAAATGCCTTAGAGTGGAATTTAGCCAATGATGGAGCATTCAAACCTCATACAGATGGAGGATGTTCAATGTGTAAAGGTGCTTTAACCATTACATCTAGTGAAAATTTTCAGAGAAATGTCGCGTATTATATTATTGCTCATGCTTCAAAATTTGTTCCGATGGGTTCTGTCAGAATTCAAAGTAATTCAGGTGGAGATTTGCAAAATGTAGCATTCATTACACCTTCTGGTTCTAAAGTTTTGATTGTTGAAAATGATGGATCTGCAAACCAGACTTTCAATATAAAATATAATGGAAAATGGGCTACAACTTCGTTAGACGGAGGATCGGTAGGAACCTACATTTGGAAATAAAACCATAAACAATTCTATATGAAAAAAATAATTTTAGCCCTGCAGCTTTTAGTTTCGATTGCTTCTTTCGGACAAGGTTTTTTACATAGAGACGGACAGAAAATTGTAGATGGAAATGGCAATAATGTTCTTTTAAGAGGTTTAGGGCTTGGCGGATGGATGGTACAGGAAGGATATATGTTACAAACACAGCCATTTGCAAGTCCGCAATACCAAATCAAACAAAAAATTAAAGATGTTATTGGCGAACAGGGAACGAAAGAATTTTATGCTGCATATAAAGCAAACGGAATTACAAAACGCGATGTCGATTCTCTAGCAAAATGGGGATTCAATTCGATTCGTCTTCCAATGCATTACAATCTTTATACACCACCAATTGAAGAAGAAAAAAATGGTGAAATCACTTGGATTGAGGAAGGTTTCACTATGACTGATAATTTATTGAAATGGTGTGAAGACAATAAAATATATTTAATTTTCGACCTGCATGCAGCGCCGGGCGGACAAGGAAATGATGCTGCAATTTCGGATTTTGATACTACAAAACCAGGATTGTGGCAAAGTGAAGCCAATCAGAAAAAAATGATCGCTTTATGGAAAAAACTTGCTGCTCGTTACAGAGATAAACAATGGATTGGTGCTTATGATATTATCAATGAACCAAATTGGAATTTTACTGGATCTAATAAAAATGGCTGCGACGAAAACTCAAACGGACCGTTAAGAGACTTAATGGTTGCGGTTACAAAAGCCATTCGCGAAGTCGATACCAATCACTTAATTTTTATTGAAGGAAACTGCTGGGGTAATAATTACAACGGAATTTTTCCTTTATGGGATGATAATTTAGCATTAAGCTTTCATAAATACTGGAATTACAATGACAAAGCTTCAATTGAACAAATCTTAGGATACAGAGAAAAATACAATGTGCCGATTTGGATGGGGGAAAGCG
>Ga0160461_1000820_pt1 | contig 16386 bp, 12 predicted proteins | sample HID1975I_E6MG_FD_108266 | JGI IMG/M metagenome (GOLD analysis project Ga0160461, IMG submission 108266) | Enriched soil microbial communities from UW Madison campus, WI, USA - HID1975I_E6 MG | ecosystem: Environmental > Terrestrial > Soil > Unclassified | place: USA: Madison, Wisconsin...
ACCGGCGAAGCGGAACGGCTGGCCGTCGGCAGGCGCGAAGATCGCGGGATCGTCCGCCGCGTCGACGGTCGCGCTGCTGCCGACCGGCTGCGTCTCCGCCGAGGCTGTTACCGACACAGTGGGCGCGGAAGACGTCGTGGCAACGGAAGCACAACCAGCCAGCAACATCATCGATGTCACAAAAGTGACATGACGAAGACCCGAACACGTAACCGAAATCATCTTGGAGCCCCTTATTTGCTGCTCTGCGGCTATTTCAATTAGGGGACATTTTTATGACAACCGCGTTCTGGCGCCGTGGCGTCGCTCTGGTCGCGCTGGCGTCGTCGATGCCCGCCTTTGCCGGCACCATCGTCGGGACCGTGGTTGACTCGAGCGGAACCCGCGGCCTGCAGGGGGCACAGGTCCAGCTCGTCGAACTCGGCCGTCGCGCCGAAGCCGCTTCCGACGGCAGCTACCGCTTCGCCGACGTCCCCGCCGGCACCTACACCCTGCGCACTATCTACGCCGGTGCGGAAGAGCTGTCCTCGCAGGTCACCGTCGCCGAGACCGGCATCGTGACCTCCAACATCAGCCTCGCCGGGGCTGGCGACAGCGACACCATCCTCGTCGTCGGCCAGATCGCCAACCTGTCCAGCTCGATCTCGCGCCAGCGTGCTGCGGACGGCGTGGAGAACGTCCTGACCCGCGACGCGATCGGCCAGTTCCCCGACCAGAACGTCGCGGAATCGCTGCGTCGTGCGCCCGGCATCAACGTTCTCAACGATCAGGGCGAGGGCCGCTTCATTGCGGTCCGCGGCCTCGATCCGTCGCTCAACGCGGCCTCGATCAACGGCGTGCGCGTCCCCGCGCCGGAAGCCGACACGCGCAGCGTCGCGCTCGACGTCGTCGCTTCCGAACTGATCGAATCGATCGAGATCAAGAAGTCGCTGACGCCCGACATGGACGGCGACACCATCGGCGCCTCCGTCGAGATAAACACGACGAGCGCGTTCGATCGCAAGAAGGATCTCCTCGCCGCATCGATCGAGGGATCGTACAACCATTATTCCGATGCGGTGACGCCGAAGGGCAGCGTCGATTTCTCGACCAAGATCACCGACAACTTCGGCATCGCCGGCGGTGCCAGCTACTACAAGCGCCGCTTCGAGACCGACAACATCGAAGCCGACGACTATAACGACGAGGGCTTCGCGGAATCGCTGGAGTATCGCGACTACGACGTGCGCCGCCTGCGCACCGGCGGATCGCTCTCGCTCGACTGGCGCCCTGCCCCATCGACCAAGCTCTACGCCAAGGGCATCTACAACCGCTTCTCCGACCAGGAAGATCGCCGCCGGCTCGTGTTCGACCTGGGCGACGCGCGCTTCGTCGGCGCCAACGGCCGCACGGGCACCTTCAGCAATGTCGCGGGTGCGCCGGATGAGGGCGAGGACGACGCCGAGGGCAACATCCGAGTCGAACGCGACCTGAAGGACCGGTTCGAAGTCCAGAAGATCCAGTCCTACCAGATCGGAGGCATCACCGAGTCCGGCCCCTGGACCGCGAAATACTCAGCCGCCTGGTCGCGTGCCTCGGAACTCGAGAACGGATCGACCGACCCGATCGTCTTCCGCCGCGATGCCGATACCACGACGGCTGCCGACGGCGTGGTCGACGGCGACGAGATGATCGCGGAGTTCAACTACGACGACTACAAGCTGCCGAGCTACTCGGTCTCCGGCCCCGGCGCGGTCGGCTTCAACGACCCGTCGCAGTATGAGTTCGATGCGCTGGAACGCACGACGCTCAGCAAGTCGACCGATCGCGAGTGGAATTTCCGGGCCGACCTGGCCTACGCCATTCCGCTCGATCAGGGCACCTTCACGATCCAGGGCGGCGGCAAGGCCCGCCTGCGCCAGAAGAACTACGATCTGACGCTGGACGTGTTCGACGGCTTCGATGGCGACTTCACCCTGGCCGATGTCGCGGGAACCCAGACCTATCGCCTGGCGGACCTCGGTTCGGTCGTGAGGAAGCGCGGCACCCGCGACTTCGTCAACGCCAACATGGGCGGTTTCGAACTCAACGCGATCGACACGGCGGTCGAATCCAACATCGCCGATTACCGCGTGGGCGAGGACATCTACGCCGGCTACCTGCTAGGCCGCTACGAGGCCGGCGCGCTGCGCGTGATCAGCGGCGTCCGCATGGAGCAGACCCGCAACGACCTGCAGGGCAATATCACCCAGCTGTTCACCGAAGGCACCGAGGACGGCGAGGTGACCTATGACGAGGACACCGTCGTCGTCACGACCGATCGCATCAAGCGCAAGTACACCGACTGGCTGCCCAGCCTGCTGGTACGCTATGACGCGACTTCGGACCTGGTTCTGCGCGTAGGCGCGTTCAAGAGCCTGGTTCGCCCCAGCATCGGCCAGATGGCGCCGCGCGTGCAGGTGGAGCGCGACGGGGCGGATTCGGAAGTCGTGATCGGCAACCCCAACCTCAAGCCCTATCGGGCCTGGAACATCGATGCCGGTGCCGAATGGTATTTCGCACCGTCGAGCGTGTTGCAGGGCGGCTTCTTCTACAAGAAGCTGAAGGACTACATCGTCGAGCAGGAGCGCGAGGATTACGTCTACAACGGCTTCCAGTACGATCAGGCGACGATCAGCTTCAACAGCGGCGACGCCGAGATCAAGGGCCTCGAGATCGCCTATTCGCAGGCGTTCAAGACGCTGCCGGCGCCGTTCGATGGCCTGCTGACCAGCCTGAACTACACCTTCACCGACGCCGACGGTTCGCTGCCGCTGGCCGAAGGCGGCTTCCGCGACATTCCGTTGCTCAATTCGTCGCGGCACACCTTCAACGCGGTGCTCGGTTACGAGAAGGGCCCGGTCAGCATCCGCATCGCCGGCACCTATCGCGACAAGTATCTCGACGAACTGTCGGATACGCCCGAGACCGACCGCTATGTCCGCAACCACTTCCAGCTGGATGCCAGCGCCAAGGTGCGCATCCTGCCGAACGTCACCGTGTTCGGCGAGCTGGTGAACATCAACAACGCCAAGTACGTCGCGTATCAGAACGGCGCGACCGGCCGGCAGCTGCTGCAGTACGAAAAGTACAGCTACACCGCGAAGTTCGGCGTCCGGGCGAACTTCTGATGCGTCTGCTGACCGCGCTTCTGCTCTGCGCCGCCGCTCCGGCGGTGGCGCAGGCGCCCGCCGCCCAGCCCGCGATCCCGCATTCGCCGGGTCAGCCCTATGCGGCGCGCAACCTGCCCGACCGGATCGTGCTTTCCGCCGGTGCGGATCCGGCTCGCGAGATGGCGGTCGCCTGGCGCACCGACGTGGCGCAGGGCGACGCGCTGGCCGAGATCGCGCCCGCGATCGACGGCCCCAGCATTGCCGCCCGGGCGAAGCCGGTCAGCGGCGTGACCACGCCGATCACCACCGACAACGGCGAGGCGCGCTATCATCAGGCGCGCTTCACCGGGCTCGATCCCGATCGGGCCTATGTCTATCGCGTCAAGGGAAGCGCCGGCTGGAGCGAGTGGCTGCAGTTCCGCACCGCATCGGCCGATCCCAAGCCGTTCACCTTCATCTATCTGGGCGACACCCAGAACAACATCCTGCCGATCGCCTCGCGCGTGATCCGCCAGTCGTTCCACGCCACCGCCAGCCCTGCGCTGGTCGTCCACGCCGGTGACCTCGTCGCGCAGCGCGACGACCTGGTCCATGACGACGAATGGGGCGAATGGAACCAGGCGGGATCGTATAACTATGCGATCGTTCCGCAGCTGCCGGCGACCGGCAACCATGAATACGTCGAGCGGGTGCTGCCCGACGGCAGCGAGCGCTACGAGCTCGGCCAGCATTGGGCGATGCAGTTCGCGCTTCCCGCCAACGGCGCGCCGGGAGCGGAGCGGACGACCTATTTCGTCGACTATCAGGGCGTGCGCTTCATCATCCTCGATGGAACCTCGGCGCTCAACCTGGGCACCATCGCCGCGCAGACCAAGTGGCTGGATGCGACGCTGGCGTCGAGCAAGGCCAAGTGGAACGTCGTGATGTTCCACCAGCCGATCTACACCTGCGCCCGCCCGCAGGACAGCGCCGAGCTCAAGGCCGCGTGGAAGCCGGTGTTCGACGCGCGCAAGGTCGATCTCGTGCTGCAGGGCCATGACCATTGCTACAGCCGGCTGACCGCCGACGCGGGCAAGGCGGCATCGGCGAAGCTGCGCGCGGACGGCAAGGTGCAGGGGCCGGTCTATCTGGTCTCGGTGACGGGATCGAAGATGTACGCGCTGAACGATCGCGCCGGCACCCAGCCCGATCGCGTCGCGGAGGATACCGAACTCTACCAGACGCTCCACGTCGACGGCGACACCCTCGCCTATCGCAGCTTCACCGCGACGGGCGCGATCTACGACGGGTTCGATCTGGCGCGCGGCCCCGATGGCAACAAGCTGACCGACATCCCGGCGGCCGCGGGCCCGGTCCGTCGCTGCCAGGGCACGATGGGCCCCGACGGCCTTCCCTGCACCGCGCGGGACAAGTGATCGGCTGATCGCCTCGTCCCGCGTATTTTCTCAGAGACCGAAGTCGCTAGCGACGAAGGCGATCAAGCCGTTGACACGGATCAGGACATCGATCGCGCGATCGCCATTGGTATCGCCGATCACGTAGCTGTTCACACCGATATGCTGATAACGTAGCTGTCCGGCGGCTCCCGTGAAGGCAGCCGTCCCGATGAAGCGAAAGGCGTTATCCTGACCGCCGATCACCGCATCGACAGGGCGGAGGTCGATCTTGTCGCCTTGCGCCCGACTGAAGTCCATGACGACATCAGCCACGCTGATGCTGCGGGTGTTGAAATCGTTGTCGTCGAAGACGAAACGATCCGCTCCAGCTCCACCGGCAACGAGATCCTGCCCGGCACCACCGACGATGGCGTCGCTGCCATCATAACTCGCGATGACGTCATTGCCTGCTAATCCCCAGATGGTATTGCCGACGGCATTGCCCTTCAAAACGTTCGCTGACGCGTTGCCTTGTGCGACGGTCGCAGTGCCGGTCAGGGTCATGTTCTCGACACGATCGCTGAGCGTATAGTCAACCGAACTGAATACACCGTCGATCTGGTTACCCGTTTCGACGATCCGATCGCCGACGCTGTCGATGATGTAGATATCCACACCCAGACCACCATCCAGAATATCGAGGCCTGTTCCGCCATCAAGCCAGTCGTTGCCGTTCCCACCTTCGAGCCAATCGTCGCCGTCGCCACCAAAAATTGTGTCCTGACCGCCCTGTCCTGCGAGACGGTTGACGGCGGCATTGCCCCGGATGCGGTTATCGCTGTCGTTGCCGGTCACATCGATCGCCGCGTCGCCGACTACAGCGATCGCCTCGACATTGTCTCTCACGCTGTAACCGCTTACCGCAACATAGACGCCGTCGTAGCCGCCGTTCCTGACATCCTCATAGATCTGGGCGCGCAAGTCCTCGACGTAATAGATGTCATCGCCGGTAGACCCCTTCAAAAGGTCCAGGCCGGAGCCTCCGCGAATATAGTCGTTGCCCGCTCCGCCCATCAGGTCGTCGTTGCCGTCTCCGCCGTACAAGGTGTCATCACCGCCAGTACCGTTCAGCGTGTCGTTCCCGGCAAGCCCGGTCAGGACGTTATTGGCGGCGTTGCCGATGATCTGATCATACCCCTCCGACCCGATCGCGTTTTCTATCACGACTCCGTTGGCGATCGTGAAGCCGCCCATCACGCTCCGGCCGCGCGACAGCCAACCGCCCCCACCAACCGCATTAAGCAGGGTCGCGGCGCGCAGATCGATGACGCAGTTCGGCGTATTTATGCCGCTGATGGTGTCGATCCCCGCTGCGTCCCAGATGCAGGCGAAATAGCTTCCCGCTCCGCTTCGGCCAGGCAGGAAATACACGTCGTTGCCGGTGCGGGTGGTGTAATCCGCGCCGTACATCGCCTGTAGCGCGGCGATATCGAACGCCATCGGCGTTGCCGCATAGCCGTGACCGATGTCCGTCGGATCGCCGATGCTATCCAAGCCGTCGTTGTACGACATGACCGTCCACATGCCCTGATTGAGGCCGTGATCGCCGATCTCATAGGCATCCGTGACACCTGGAAAGGGATCATCCTCAAAAGGATGATCCAAACCCAGCGCGTGACCGAGTTCATGCAGGAAGGTCACGAAACTCAGTCCGCCACGGGCGTTGCCGGCCGAAGTGAAAAGTTCTGATACGGTGTTGTATCGGCCGCCGAGCCCTTGATTGTTCGGGAGATAATGACTGCCCAGCTGGTCGTCAGATCCGTCGGAGTAAAGCGTCTGGTCGATATCGACCCGCACCGCCGTCATCGCGCGCTCGAAGCGGATATTGGCGATCCCGTTCCACGCCGCAGCTGCGGCAACCAACGCTTCGCCAGCACCATCCGCTTGCCAATTGACGGGATAGGCCGAACCGACCGCCGTCTGACCGGCCCCCGGCCGGAGATAGAATCTCACGACATCTCCCGGGGTCCAAGTGAACTCGCTCACCAATCCTTCGACATACGAGTTCTGATAATTCGGAGTACCATAGCTTGCCGTTGCCATCACCCGCCCCCTGCTGACATCCTGGGTAGTTAACCAACTATGGATAAAAAATCGCTGCCCCTTAACGGACGATCTTTTGATGGGCTAAGCAGAACTGCATTGCATCATCGCGCATGGCCGTGAATCTCGACACCATGATATCGGATCAAACGTCCCGCCGCCGTTTCGGCTTCGGCTGGCAGGTTCTCGCCGGCATGGTGGTGGGCCTCGCGCTTGGGCTGCTCGCGCGTCAATGGGGGCCGGAGAGCGGGCTTGCGGTCGGCCTCGACACGGTCGGCAGCATTTTCGTCCAGTTGCTGCGCGCGCTGGTGCCGCCGCTGGTGTTTACGGCGATCGTCGCCAGCATCGCCAATCTGGGTGCGCTGGCCAACGCCGCGCGGCTGGTATGGCGGACGTTGTTCTGGTTCGCGGTTACCGCGCTGATCTCGGTCGTCATCGGCCTCGCGCTCGGCCTGCTGCTCGAACCCGGACACCATGCCGGGGTTTCCGCCGCTGCGGCGGCAGCGCCCCGCAGCGTGGGCGGCTGGCTGGATTTCCTGAAGGGGATCGTGCCCGCCAACATCATCGGCCTCTATGCGAACACCCGGCTGGGCGATGACGGCCTGCCGGTGACGACGCTCGGCTTCAACGTCCTCCAGATCGTGGTGATCGGCATCGTGACGGGGATCGCGGCCCTGCGCGTGGGCGAGCCCGCCGAACCCTTCCTCGCCTTCATCCGCGCGCTGCTGGCCGTGGTGAGGAAGCTGTTGTGGTGGCTGATCCGGCTGACGCCGATCGGCACCATCGGGCTGTTCGGCCATGCGGTCGCCGCCTATGGCTGGGATACGCTGGCGCAGCTGGGGCAGTTCGCGCTGGCGGTGTATCTCGGCATCGGGATCGTGCTGCTGCTGGTCTATCCGGCGATCCTGCTGGCCCATGGCCTGAACCCCGTCGCCTTCTTTCGCGGAGCATGGCCGGCGATCCAGCTCGGCTTCGTCAGCCGGTCGTCGATCGGCACGCTGCCGGTGACCGAGGCGGTGACCGAGCGCGCGCTGGGCGTGCCGCGTGCCTATGCCGCCTTCGCGGTGCCGCTGGGCGCCACCACCAAGATGGATGCCTGCGCCGCGGTCTATCCCGCGATCGCGGCGCTGTTCATCGCCCAATTCTACGGCCTGCCGCTGGGGATCGAGGATTATCTGCTGATCGTCTTCGTCTCGGTCATCGGATCGGCGGCGACGGCGGGGCTGACCGGCGCGCTGGTGATGCTGACGCTGACCCTGTCGACGCTGGGCCTGCCGCTGGAAGGCGCGGGGCTGCTGCTGGCGATCGACCCGATCATCGACATGGGCCGCACCGCCGTGAACGTCGCGGGCCAGATCCTCGTGCCCGTGATCGTCGCCAAGCGCGAAGGGATGCTGGACGAGACGGCCTATGCCGAGGCCGGCGGCACGGAAGGCCTGGCGTTTTAGGGGCGATTACAACAGGAAGCTGGCAGCCGACAGCGTCACCGCGCCGTCGAGGCGAAGCACGAAATCGGTCAGGCGATCGCCGTTGGTATCCCCGTACACGTAGGTATCCCCGCTCGACAGCGTCTGGGACCGCAACTCCCCCGCCGTCGCGGAAAAGCGCGCGCCGCCGATGAAGGTGAAGACCTGATCGCCAGCAATCGCCGTGTCGGCATCCACGCGGCTCAGGTCGATCCGATCGCGATCGGCGCTGCTGAAGTCGGTGATCCGGTCCGCGCGGCCGATCGTCGCGCCACCGAAATCGCCGTCGTAAAAGATGAACGCATCCGCGCCCGCGCCGCCGGTCAACTCATCGCGCCCGACGCCGCCGACGAGCCGGTCGTTGCCATCCCCACCATCCAGCAGGTCGCTGCCCGCCATGCCGAAGATGACGTCGTCGCCAGCGTCGCCGGCCAGCGTATTGGCCTTGAGACCGCCGCGCAGCGTATCGCGGCCTGCCCCGCCGTGCACGCCGAGCGGATAATAATTATAGTCGGCAACACCCCGTGCCTCGTCGGCGTCGCCGGTCCAGATCAGGTCGTCATGGTTCGATCCGAAGATGGCGGAATAGGCCTCGACGCCCTCGATCGCGACACCGGCCACGATCGATCGCGCGCCGGCGAAGGCGGCACGCAGATCGGCGGTGACACCTGCTCCCGACGCCCGGAGATCGAGACCGAGCGTGTCTCGCCCGGCACCGCCGGAAACCGCGTCGCCGACGCTGGCATCGATCGCATCATTGCCGGCCCCGCCCGACAGACGAGCCGATCCTCCGGCGATGCCATACTCACCCGAATGCAGGTAGCTCGACGTGATGAAGTCGTTTCCGTCGCCGCCATCGAGCAGATCGCCGCCACCTTCGCCGTAGAGCACGTCGTCCCCTGATCCGCCCTCGACCTGATCGCTGCCACCACCGGCGGTGATCGTATCGCTGCCCGCGCCGCCGGACAGTTCATCAGTGCCCTCGCCGCCCGCAAGCCAGTCGTCGCCATCACCGCCGCGCAGGGTATCGCGGCCGATATCGCCATAGAGCCGGTCGTTGCCGCCGAAGCCATCGAGCGTGTCGTCACCGCCCTCGCCGAACAGCGAGTTCGCGCCCGCGCCGCCGAAAAGCCGATCGTCGCCGTCTCCGCCAAACACGCCGAGATAGGCGTGCGCGCTGTAGGGGGTGCTACCGAGCCCCTCGGCCGCATCGCCGACCCGAATGGTATCGTCGAAACGCGATCCGCGGACGTAAGCGTATTGTTCGAGGCCGACGAATGCCCTTCCACCGAGCAGCGACCGGCCGCCCCCGAAGGCCGCCGCAAGGTCCGCCTCGACCCCGGCTTCGGTCGCACGCAGATCGAGGCCGAGCGTGTCGAAACCCCCGCCCCCGTTCACCACATCGCCGAGCGACGCATCGATGGTATCATCGCCATCGCCACCCGAGAGGGTGTCGATCTCGTCCGGACGATCCCCGCCGCCCTGCCCGACGTTGAAGTACAGCCAGGACGACAGATAGTCGGAGCCTTCTCCACCGGCGAGGATGTCGCTGCCCTCGCTGCCCTGGAGGACGTCGTCGCCCGCACCGCCGCTGATGCGATCGTCGCCGCCGGCACCGTTCAGTTCATCATTCCCGCCCAGCCCCTGCATCCGATCGGCAAACTCGCTGCCGACTGCGCTGTTGTCTCTAAAATTTCCGGTATAGTCGGCCACTCGTCGTCCTTACATCTCGCCCCGTGCGCGGCGCAGCGCATACCATTTCTGGACGTTGGCGTTGTGCTGTTCGAGGGTGTCGGCGAACACGTGGCCGCCCGATCCGTCCGCCACGAAGTAGATCGCGCGGGTCGCTTCCGGATCGAGCACCGCCGCGATCGAGGCGCGGCCGGGGTTGGCGATCGGCCCCTGCGGCAGGCCGGGCATGGCATAGGTGTTGTACCCGTTGCGCGCCGTCAGCTCCGATCGCTTGATCCGGCGGCCGAGCGGCTTGCCCCGGGTGACCGGATAGATCACGGTCGGGTCCGCCTGCAGCGGCATCCCGCGCTTCAGCCGGTTGGTGTAGACGCCGGCCACCATCCGCCGCTCTGCGGGTACGCCGGTCTCCTTCTCGACGATCGAGGCCAGCGTCACGGCTTCGCGCGGGGTCGACACGGCGATGCCGGGCTTGCGGGTCTTCCACAGCGCCGCCAGCGTCTCGGTCATCGCCGCCTGCATCCGTTTCAGCACTGCCGCGCGGCTCTCGCCGCGTTCGTAGCTGTAGCTGTCGGGCAGGACCGAGCCTTCGGGCGGGACCGGCGCGGTGCCGATCAGCAGCTTTTCCGCCATCAGCCGTTCGTGGACGAGGATCGACGGCATGCCTTCGGGGATCACCACGAAGCGCTGGACCGGCCGGCCATGTTGCATGATATCGAGAACGCCAGCCGCACTGACGCCCGCCGGGAAGCCGAATTCGCCCGCGCGGATCGGATCGCTGGAGCCCAGCCGCGCCGCCAGCCGCCGGAACCACGCCGCCGAGCGGATGACTCCCTTCTCCTCCAGCAGCCGCGCCGCCGAGCCGACCGACGCGCCGTCAGGTATCTGGACGGCGGCGTCTTCCTCCAGCGGCCCCGGCCCGTGCCACATCGCCAGCGGAACCGCGACGAGGATCGCCGCCAGCAGGACGAGGGCCAGGATCAGACGGCGCAACGGACCGCGTTTCCGACGAGACCGTGCCATTCGCCGCCGTCTCCCGATCAGATCGAGCGCATCACCAGCGAAGCGTTGGTGCCGCCGAAGCCGAAGCTGTTGTTGAGGATCGCCTTCACCGGCCGCTTCTTGGCGACATGCGGGACAAGGTCGACGCCCTCGCAGCCCGCGCTCGGGTTATCGAGGTTGAGCGTCGGCGGCACGATCTGGTCGCGCAGCGCGAGGATGCAGAAGATCGACTCGACCGCGCCCGCACCGCCCAGAAGATGGCCGATCGCCGACTTGGTCGACGACATCGAGACCCCCTCGATCGAGCTGCCGAACAGGCGGCGGACCGCGCCCAGCTCCAGCTCGTCGCCCAGCGGCGTCGAGGTGCCATGCGCGTTGATGTAGTCGATGTCGGACAGCGCGAGGCCCGACTTGCGCATCGCCATTTCCATCGACCGATAGGCCCCCGAACCCTCGGGATGCGGCGCGGTGACGTGATAGGCATCGCCCGACAGGCCATAGCCGATCACCTCGGCATAGATCTTCGCGCCGCGCGCCTTGGCCCGCTCGTACTCCTCGAGCACGATGACGCCCGCGCCCTCGCCCATCACGAAGCCGTCACGCTCCTTGTCATAGGGGCGGCTCGCCTTTTCGGGCGTGTCGTTAAAATGCGAAGACAGCGCCTTGGCCTGGGCGAAACCCGCGATGCCGAGCGGACAGATGGCGCCCTCGGCACCGCCGGCCAGCATCACGTCGGCATCGTCCATCGCGATCATCCGCGCGGCATCGCCGATCGAGTGCGCGCCGGTCGAGCAGGCGGTGACGACGGCGTGGTTGGGGCCCATCAGCCCGTATTTGATCTGCACCTGGCCGGTGATCAGGTTGATCAGGCGGCCGTGGACGAAATGTGGGGAGACGCGACGCGGCCCCTTTTCGTGGAGCACGATCGACTCGCTGGCGATGCCCGGAAGGCCGCCGATGCCCGAGCCGATCGAGCAGCCGGCGCGATACCGCTCGGCCTCGGTCATGTCGGTCAGGCCGGCATCCTCGAGCGCCTGGCCGGCGGCGTCGATGCCGAAGATGATGAAGGGATCGACCTGGCGCTGGACCTTGTGGTCGACACGCTTGCCCGGATCGAAGCCATAAGGGTGGTCGGCCGGCTTCACCTCGCAGGCGATCGTGCAGGCGTAGCTGCTCGCATCGAACCGCGTGATCTGCCCCGCGCCGGATTTCGACGCCAGGATGTTCGCCCAGGCCGTTTCGACATCCGCGCCGAGCGGCGTCACAAGGCCCAGTCCAGTCACCACCACGCGACGCATGGCTGCACTCCTTTCAGTCTCTCCAACGCGAAACGGCTCCCCGGCCCTGCAAACCGGGTCGGGGAGCCGTGATCGCAGCGGCCCGGTCTATTCCGGCCGGACACAGGCGCGACGCCCGGCCCGCCGGCCGGATCAGCCCTTGTTCGTCTCGATGAAAGTGATCGCGTCCTTGACGGTCGAGATCTTCTCGGCGGCATCATCGGGAATCTCGACGCCGAATTCTTCCTCAAAGGCCATGACCAGCTCGACGATGTCGAGGCTGTCGGCGCCCAGATCGTCGATGAAGCTGGCGTCCTCGGTGACCTTCTCGGCTTCGACGCCCAGATGCTCGACGACGATCTTCTTAACGCGCTCGGCGGTCTCGCTCATGAATTGTCCCTCTCGAAATAGCAGGGGTGAAATCTTCCTCGCCGCCCTAGTGCGGCGCGCCGGGGCTGGCAAGCCCCGGAAAGGTCCATGCTCCGGACTACAGCATCGCCATGCCGCCGTTGACGTGCACGGTATGGCCGGTGACATAGCCCGCCTCGCGGCTGGCGAGGTAGACGACGGCTGCGCCGATATCCTCGCCCGCACCCAGCTTTCCGGCGGGAATCCGGGTGAGAAGCGCGGTCTTCTGCGCTTCGGGCAGGACATCCGTCATCGCCGAGGCGATGAAACCGGGCGCGACGCAGTTGACCGTGATGTTGCGGCTGGCGAGTTCCTGCGCGAGCGCCTTGGACATGCCGATTAGTCGCGCCTTCGACGCGGCATAATTGGCCTGCCCCGGATTCCCGGTCACCCCGACGACCGACGTGATCGAGACGATCCTGCCGTAGCGCGCCTTCATCATCGGCTTGGCGGCGGCGCGGATAAGGCGGAACGCCGCTTCGAGGTTGACCTTGATCACCTGCTCCCACTCCTCGTCCTTCATCCGCATGGCGAGGTTGTCGCGAGTGACGCCGGCATTGTTGACGAGGATGTCGATCTTGCCGCCCAGCGCGTCCACAGCGCGCGGCACCAGCCCGTCGACCGCCGCACCGTCCGAAAGATCGCAGACCAGCGGCACGTGATCACCGCCCAGTTCGGCGGCGAAGGCATCGAGCTTGCCCGCGTTCGACCCGGAAAGTGCCAGCCGCGCGCCCTGCCCAGCGAGCGCCCGCGCGATCGCGGACCCGATCCCCCCGCTCGCGCCGGTGACGAGGGCGGTCATGCCTGTGAGGTCGAACATCATTCGCTCCTGAAATTTGATTTGTGCGCAGGCCCCGTCGTGATCCGGCCCCAAACTACAGCATCTTCGCCAAAGCCTCGATATCAGCCATCGCGACCAGGCTGGTCGCGGTCGCATCCGGGGCGATGCGGCGGACCATGGGGCCGAGCACCTTGCCGCCGAACTCGACATAGTCATGCACGCCGGCCGCGAACATCGCCTCGACGCTTTCGCGCCAGCGGACAGTGCCAGTGACCTGCCGGACCAGCAGCTCGCGGATCATGGCGGGGTCTGCCACCGGCGCGGCGGTCACGTTGGCGTAGACCGGCACCAGAGGCGCGCGCAGCGGCGCGGCGGCGAGCGCCTCGGCCATCGCCTCGGCAGCGGGCTTCATCAGCGAGCAGTGGAAGGGGGCGGAGACCGGCAGCGTCATCGCCCGCTTGGCGCCGCGCTCCTTGGCGATCACGATCGCCCGGTCGATCGCGCCGGCATGGCCGGAGATCACGACCTGGCCACCGCCATTGTCGTTCGCCGCCTCGCAGACCTCGCTTTCCGCAGCCGCGGTGGCTACTTCGCGCGCGGCATCGAAATCCATGCCGAGCAGCACCGCCATCGCGCCCTGGCCGACCGGCACCGCAGCCTGCATCGCCCGGCCGCGCGTCTTCAGCAACTGCGCGGTCGTGGCAAGATCGAGCGCATCCGCCGCGCAAAGAGCCGAATAGTCGCCGAGCGAATGGCCCGCGACGAAATCAGCCTTGTCGGCAAGGCGGATGCCGCCTTCCTTTTCCAGCACGCGCAAGGTGGCGATGGCGTTGGCCATGATCGCGGGCTGGGCGTTTTCGGTCAGCGTCAGTTCCGCCTCGGGCCCCTCGGTCATGAGGCGGTACAGGTTCTGGCCGAGCGCGTCGTCGACCTCCTGGAACACTTCGCGCGCCGCGACGCTGGCCTCGGCCAGGGCCTTGCCCATGCCGACGGCCTGACTGCCCTGCCCCGGAAAGATGAAAGCCCGCATCGACCATACCCACTGTCTGCCAAGATGGCGTGCGGGGTTAAGGAGATGGACGCGCGGTGGCAAGGCCGTTGGCGAGGAACGGGCAGGCCATCTGCTTGCAACGACCGGGGCCTGCTGCTAACGGGCAACCGTCATTTGGGGAGTAGCCCGCCGTCCGGCCAACCGGATGGTTCCCCGCGTCAACATGCTTGGTGGAGACACCATGGCGCGGGGGGACCGGCTGGAGCCGGATCAGGCGAGACCAATGACATCGCACCTTCGCTCGGTCGGGCGGAAGGATCGATGTCGTTGGATTCGCGTTCGCCCGACCAGGGATATTGCCAAATGGAAGCCCTGCTCACCTCCACCGCCGTCGTCGCGCTCGCTGAAATCGGCGACAAGACGCAACTCCTCGCCATCGTTCTGGCCACGCGGTTCGGTCGACCGATCCCGATCGTGCTCGGCATCCTCGTGGCGACGCTGGCCAACCATGCGCTGGCCGCGCTCGTCGGATCGCATGTGGCTTCGCTGCTTGACGGGACGTGGTTCCGCTATGCGGTGGCGCTATCCTTCATCGCCATGGCGGCCTGGACGCTGATCCCCGACAAATACGAGGAGGGCCAGCCCAAGCCCGCACGCTTCGGCGCGTTCCTGACGACGGCGATCGCCTTCTTTCTCGTGGAAATGGGCGACAAGACCCAGATCGCGACGATCGCGCTGGGCGCCCGCTTCCACGACGTGCTGGCCGTGACCGCCGGAACGACGTTGGGAATGATGCTGGCGAATGTCCCCGCCGTCTATCTGGGCGAGGCGATCATCAGGAAGGTGCCACTGAACGTGGTGCGGATCGTGGCGGCGCTGCTGTTCCTGGGGATCGGGTTGTGGTTGCTGGTCGAGACGGGACTGTCCATTCGAGGCGAATAAGGTTTCCGATCGATCGGAGCGCACGGCATTGGTGATTAAACCGCTTATTCCGGCCCTTTCCTTGACTTCGTCGGGCACCGCGTCGAAACGACCGTTCATCGAAATTGACAAGCGCAGTTCATGACCACACCAAAGATCAAGAGCGACTTCGTTCAGCGCCAGTTTGATTTCCAGCTGGCCGGCGTGAAGGGCCGTCACATCTCCTTCGACCCCGATCGCATGGAAGCGATGTGTCGTCGCAGAGTCAGCCGCTTCGCGCTCCACAGGGATACCTCGCGCATTCTGCCTGTAAACGGCGGGGACGCGCTGATAGGTCTTTCCGATGGGATTTGGCACCGCCGGGAAGGCCATGCCTTCATTATCCGCACCGCAACCATATTCAATGATTTCCAGCGGATGGCGCGCCGCGGAATATTCATAGCGGACATGCGTGATACCCGCCCCCCACCATTGGTTATGACGGCAATAGTCCTGAACATGCCTTAACGCCGGTTTTCCAGCACAATCGGTTGCGCAAGGGGCAAGCCCAGATCCTCTGGCCGTTAGAAGGCTGGCACGGAAAAGGCGGACGCGCATTCCCCGCATCTGATTTTGTGGATCCGGTCCCATTCGAGGAGAAGCGGCCTATCGCCGTGTGGCGAGGATCGCCGACCGGCGCAGACCGCTCCAACGGACGCTGGGGATTCCCTCCATCCCTAGAATACGTGGTTCGCGACTATCTGACGGGGGAGCTCGACGAAAGCAGCTTTCGTAATCAGAAGGACGCTTATTTCAGACTTAAGGCAGTAATATCAGCTGAGAGTATCGGCGCTGCGGATATAAAATTCGTCCTTCCGGGCACTGGTGTCGCTGAAGACAGAAACTTGAACCTGAGCTTGTTTGCGCCATCGCTTCGTCCGGTTGAACAATGCGCTTACCGGTACATCGTCAGCCTGCCGGGCAACGACAATTCTTCTTCTTTCTACTGGTCACTTGCCAGCGGATCGGTTGTCATGCGCATGGAAGGTGACTACGAGGCGTATGCCGATTGCCACTTCGAGCCGTGGGTACATTATATACCGCTATCCCACGATCTGGGCGACCTGGCCGCCAAGATTGAATGGGCGGAAAGCAATCAGGATGCCTGTCGGCAAATCGTCGCCAATGCCAACGAGGCCATCGCGTTGGTTCAAGACGATCACCTGCGCGAGCAAGCCCTGCGGATGGTCGTCGAATGGTAT
>Ga0160461_1000823_pt1 | contig 16297 bp, 14 predicted proteins | sample HID1975I_E6MG_FD_108266 | JGI IMG/M metagenome (GOLD analysis project Ga0160461, IMG submission 108266) | Enriched soil microbial communities from UW Madison campus, WI, USA - HID1975I_E6 MG | ecosystem: Environmental > Terrestrial > Soil > Unclassified | place: USA: Madison, Wisconsin...
CCCCAGGTCATGTGCCCGGCGTTATGGACGAGCACGTCCAGCCGGCCGTGGTCGGCGACAATCGCTTCGACCGCCTGCGCGATCGAGCCCTCGTCCTGCACGTCGAGTTCGATCGGACGCAGGTCGATGCCGTGCTGACGGGCATAGGCCACGGTTTCCGCCGCGACGCCGCGATTCCTGCCGGCCGTGTCGCGCATCGATGCGTAGGCGATGTGGCCGGCCCGGGCGAGATCACGGGCGATCATCTGGCCGAAGCCGCTCGACGCGCCGGTGACGAGAATAACCTTGCTCATCAGATGACACCTCCGTTGGCGCGGATGACCTGACCGTTGATCCAGCCGGCCTGCTCACTGGCGAGGAAAGCTACGACGCGGGCGATATCCTCGGGTTCGCCGATGCGGCCGAACGGGTTGATCCTGGCGATCGCGGCGATCTGCTCGTCGGACTTGTCGCCGAGGAACAGGTCGGTGGCGACCGGTCCGGGCGCGACGGCGTTGACGGTGATCCGGCGGCTGCCGAGTTCCTTGGCGAGGATGTGGGTCATCGCCTCGACGCCCGCCTTGGTCGCGGCATAGACGCCGTAGCCCGGCTGGTAGAGGCCGACCACGCTCGACGAGAAGCTGACGATGCGCCCTCCCTCGGCGAGCCGCCTCGATGCCTCGCGCATCCCGCGGAACACACCACCCAGATTGAGCGCCACCTGACGGTCGAACATATCGTCGTCGAATTCCGCGATCGGCCCGAGCTTCATCAGGCCGGCGTTGTTGACCAGGGCGGTCACCGTCCCGAACGCGGCCTCCGCCGCGTCGAACAGCGCCGGCATGGCGGCGGGCGAGCTCAGGTCGCCGGCTACCGCAATGGCCTTGCCGCCCGCCTGTTCGATCTCCGCCGCCAGATCGGTGGCGGCGCTCGCATCATGGCCGTAGTTGATGACGACGCTGAAACCGTCGGCCGCGAGCCGGCGCGAGATTGCCGCGCCGATGCCCTTCGAACCGCCGGTCACGATCGCGTTGTGTTTGCTGTGCGACATGTTCGTCTCCTTTGCTGGAAACGAGATAGCGAAGAACGCTCATCGGATAATCGGTCGACATTTGACAACTATGTTCGACTGAGGCGAACAATCGCTATGGACCATCTGCTATCGCTGCGTCTGTTCGTCCGCGTCGTCGAGCGTGGCAGCTTCACGGGCGCCGCCAGCGATCTCGGCATTCCGCGTTCGACCGCCACCGAAGCGATCCGCCAGCTCGAGGCGCATCTCGGCACGCGGTTGCTGGATCGCACGACCCGGCACGTGGCGCCGACGCCCGACGGGCAGCTCTATTACGAACGCTGCGCGGCGATCCTTGCCGATCTCGACGAAGCCGAAGCCGTGCTGCGCGACAGCGAGCCGCATGGCAAACTGCGCATAGATGCGCCCGGACTACTGACGCGGACGTTCATCGTGCCGAGGCTTCCCGCATTTCTGGAGAGATATCCACGCATCGAATTGCAGATCGGCCAGACCGACCGGCTCGTCGATCTCGTTCGCGAGGGCGTCGACTGCGCGATCCGGGTCGGCTCCCCTACCGACAGCGGCCTCATCCTTCGCCGCCTCGGCATGCTGCGCGAGATCACCGTCGCCAGTCCGGGCTATCTCGCACGATTTGGCACGCCGGGCTCGGTCGCCGATCTGGAAGGCCACAGGATGGTCGGCTTCCTGTCGTCGCTGACCGGCGAAGTGATACCGCTGGAATTCATGGTGAATGGCAGACCGCACGATATCGTTCTGCCGATGCAGGTCAGTGCCAATCACTCGGACACCACGGCCGATCTGGCGCGCGAGGGCTTTGGCTTGCTCCAGGCGCCCCGTTATCGCTTCGCCGCCGAACTTGCCGCCGGGACGCTGGTGGAGGTTCTGGCCGGCAATCCGCCGTCACCATCGCCCTTGTCCGCCCTCTTCCCCCAGAACCGCGAGCTTTCACCCAGATTGCGGGTGTTTCTCGATTTCGTCGCGACGATCTTCCGGGAGGCGGATATGTGATCTTGATGTTGGGATTGCCGCTGCAGCGATCCCGAAAGACGTCTCAACGAGTGTAGCGCCGTTCGCGACTGTCGTCGGAGCGCTCCCGTTCGCGAGCGGCAAGCCAGCGTCGCCGCAAGGCCGCCGAGCGCTCGGGGTAGGCTTCGTCGATAAACTCCAGACGGGAAATCCGATCCGCCCGAAAGGTTCGGAAGTCGCCCCGCATTTCGCACCACGCGACGATCACCCTGACGGTCGCGACATATCCGACAAGGAACGGCCAGATCACGCGGCGCGTCGCAGCACCGGTGGCATCCTCATAGCAGAGATCGATCTTTCGGCCCCGCCGACTCCATTCGCGAAGGCGCTCGAAATCGAGGCTTGATGCGACGTGGTCCTGAGGCCAGGCGGGCGTGCCGACAGCCGGATCCTCGATCAGCACCCGCATGTCGTCCGGCATGACCGCCGCGATCTTCGCGAGCACGTCGAGGGCCGCACGCGCCAGATCGGCGTCCGCATGCGCGATCACCCATTGCATGCCCAGGGTGACCGCATCGACCTCGTCGGCCTTGAGCATCAACGGCGGAAGGTCGAAGCCGCGTTCGAGAACGAAACCGATGCCCGCCTCGCCGCGGATGGGAACCCGCTGTGCCGTCAGCGCGGCGATGTCGCGATAGATCGTCCGTCTGCTCGTCTCCAGCTCCAGCGCGATGGCATCGGCCGTCAACGGGCCGCCGGCGCGGCGCAGCACCTGGATGATCTCGAACAGGCGATCGGCGCGACGCACGGTGTCAGGACATCGCCACGAGGATCGCACAGGACGCCAGGCTGCCGATCACGAAGAAAGGCGCGTTGATCGCCGCGTAGCGCAGCGGGCGCGGAAACAGCGGGTTTATCGCGATAGTGACGGTCATGGCGGCAAGATAGCCGATCCCGACGACGGCACCCAATTCCAAAGCGCGCGAATAGCTCGTGATGCCGAGCGCGAGCAGCAATATCGCGCTGGTCGAAATCGTGAGGGCGGAGCACAGGAAAGGGCCGGCCAGAAACAGAACACCTGGTTTCTGGGCGGGGCGGTCCGCGATGCCGAGGGCATGAAGATACGGCTTGGCCATCAGGCCCGCGAACCAGGCTCCCGCCAGGACGAAATGAGCGAGGCTTGCGACAACGACCGCAAGCCAGTTTACATGCCAAAAAACGTCGATCATCCGCTAAGCCTTCATCCTGTGGAGGAAGGAGGCTTAGCGGCAGCCTGTGGCCACCATGCTGTCAGCAGCGAACCCGGGCAGGCATCTCCCTTCGGCCGCATGCTCGCGATCGACTCTTCCGTCCGTCCTACCCGTTCGGCGAAACGGAACGGCTTCCCGCTTTCCACGATGATCTCGCCCGCTGCCGGCTGCTCGTCGAACAAGGCGATCACCTCGCGCGCTGCCCCCATTGCTGCGCTGCATGCATCAGGTCATTCGAAACCGGGGCCCTAATCGGACCGCCGGTCGATACCCATGTTGACCTTGCGGAGACACGGCCCCCCGCTGCCTCGCCATTGCAAGGAGCAGATTATGGAACAGCGCAAACTCGGCACCCTGGCCGTCAGTGAGATCGGCTTCGGCTGCATGGGCCTCGATTTCAGCTACGGCCATCGGGTGAGCCGGGAGGAGGGGATCGCCCTGATCCGCCAGGCCGCCGATCGCGGCGTGACCTTCTTCGACACCGCCGAGGTCTATGGCCCGTTCACCAACGAGGAGATGGTCGGCGAAGCCCTGCGCCCGATCCGCGACCAGGTGGTGATCGCCACCAAGTTCGGCTTCGACATCGATCCCGACACCGCCGCAAACCGGGGCGTGTCGAGCCGGCCGGAGAATATTCGCGGCCATGTCGAACGGTCGCTCCAGCGGCTCGGCATCGAGACCATCGATCTGATCTACCAGCATCGCGTCGATCCGGCCGTGCCGATCGAGGATGTCGCAGGCGCGGTCCGCGACCTGATCGCCGAGGGCAAGGCAAGGCATTTCGGCCTGTCGGAACCCGGCGTGAAGACGCTGCGGCGCGCCCATGCCGTCCAGCCGGTGACGGCGGTGCAGAACGAATATTCGCTATGGTGGCGCGCGCCGGAAACCAACGGCATCCTGGCGGCCTGCGACGAACTCGGCATCGGCTTCGTGCCCTACAGCCCGCTCGGCAAGGGTTTCCTGACCGGCGCGATGACGGTGGATACGAAGCTGGAGAAAACCGACTTCCGCGCCGGCATCCCGCGTTTCCAGCCCGAGGCGATCGCCAGGAACGAAGCCTTCGTCGACCTGCTCAAGCGCATCGCCGCGACCAAGGACGCCACCCCGGCGCAGGTCGCGCTGGCCTGGCTGCTCGCCCAGCGCCCCTATGTCGTGCCGATCCCGGGGACGACCAAGCTTCACCGGCTGGAGGAGAATCTCGGCGCGGCAGCCGTCACCCTCGACGAGGCCGACCTTGCCGAGATCCGGACGTCGCTCGCCGGGCTCGAGGTCGAGGGCGATCGCTACACCCCGGCCAACATGGCGCTGGCGGGCGCCGATGCGCCGGAAAAGCAATAAGGTTGAAGCAGTAAGGTGGCCGGCTGATCGCGCGGTGGCTTATCCCGCCGGCGTCAGCTTGAGCAGCCGGCCACCGCTCTTGCCGGCGCCGTCCTGGTCCTCGATCAGCCAGACCGCGCCGTCCGGCCCCTGTTCCACCTCGCGGATGCGCTCGCCCATGTCGAAGCGTTCGGCCTCGCGCGCGGTCGTACCGTCGATCGCGACGCGGACCAGCGCCTTGGAGCTGAGCCCGCCGATCAGCGCCGATCCCTTCCACGCAGGGAAGCTGTCGCCCGAATAGATCACCAGCCCCGCCGGCGAGATCACCGGCGTCCAGCTGACTTCCGGCGCGTTCAGCTCGGGCCTTGTGTCGTGATCGGGGATCGGCTTGCCGTCATAGTGGTCGCCGTTGGAAACGAGCGGATAGCCGTAGTTCGAACCTTTCTCGATCCGGTTGAATTCGTCGCCGCCCTCCGGCCCCATCTCATGTTCCCACAGCGTCCCGTCCGCCGCGAAGGCGAGGCCGAGGGGGTTGCGGTGGCCATAGCTCCAGATCTGCGCCTTGATCCGCCCCTGATCGTAGAACGGGTTTTCGGATGGGATGCCGCCGGTGTCGGTCAGGCGGATGATCTTGCCGAGATTCTGGTCCATGTCCTGCGCGGGCGTGAACTTCTGCCGCTCGCCCGAGGAGATGAAAAGGAAGCCGTCGGGCGAGAAGGCCAGGCGGTGGCCGTAATGGCCGTCGCCGTCGACCTTGGGCTCCTGCCGCCAGATCACCTGCAGCCCGTCGAGCCGCGCGCCGCCGTCCGCCTCGACCAGCTTCGCGCGCGCCACCGCCGCGCCCTGGCCGCCTTCACCCTTTTCGGCGTAGCTCAGATAGACATATCCGGTGCCGGCGAAATCGGGGTGGATCACCACATCGCCCAGCCCGCCTTGGCCGGCATAGGCAACCGCCGGCACGCCGGAAACGTCGATAGCAGCCTTGCCGTCGGCCGAGACGAGCTTCAGCTTGCCGGCCTTCTCGGTCACCAGCATCCGCCCGTCGGGCAGGAAGGTCATCGCCCAGGGCTCGGCGAACTGCGCCACCGGCGTCACTGTGAAAGGCTTGCCGTCGGTGCTGGGTGCGGTGGCGGCAGTGGCATTGCCCCCGGCTGCAGCTCCGCCCGATCCGCCCTCTGCATTGCAGGCGGCCAGCGCGAGGACGAGGGGCAGGGCGGCGGTCAGGGCGAGCGGGCGCATGGATATCCTCCTGTAGAGATCACCCGGCAACGCCCCTCGCGCCATGCGGTTGCGAGGAAACAAATCCTCCCCGGCCAACAGGGTTGTCGCGTAGGGACGTTCGAGAGCCTCGTCATTGCGAGGAGCGCGGCGAAGCCGGGCGACGAAGCAATCCAGAGCGCCGTTTCCACTTGCGGGACGGCTGGATTGCTTCGCTACGCTCGCAATGACGGAGAGTTGGAATCCGACAAAGCATGGCTCCGATCCCTATGCCGTCCCCCTCCCCGTGCCGGGGAGGAGCGCAACCCTCACTTCGTGCCCGTCACCCGCCAGATCTTGTTGCCGACGTCATCGGCCACCAGCAGCGCGCCGGTGCGATCGAGCACCACGCCCACCGGCCGGCCCTGCGCTTCCTCGCTGCCGTCGAGAAAGCCGGTCAGCACGTCGACAGGCTTGCCCGCCGGCTTGCCGCCCTTGAACGGCACGAAGATCACCTTGTAGCCCGATCGCGGGCGGCGGTTCCACGATCCGTGCTGGCCGATGAACGCGCCCTCGGCGAACTGCGGCGCCACGGTCTGCCCATTGGCGAAGGTCAGCCCCAGCGAGGCGGTATGCGGCCCCAGCGCGTAATCGGGCTTGCGCGTGTATTCGAGGAGATCGTCCCGCTCGGGCTTCACGCGCTCGTCGGTGACGCCCCAATAGCTGTAGGGCCAGCCGTAGAAACCGCCGAACTCGACGCTCGTCAGATAATCGGGCACCAGGTCGGACCCCAGCATGTCCCGCTCGTTGACGACCGTCCACAGCGCGTTGGTGGTCGGCTCCCACGCAAGGCCGTTGGGGTTGCGCAGCCCGCCGGCATAGATGCGATGCTTCTTGGTGGCGGGATCGACCTCCCACACCGCCGCGCGGCCTTCCTCCAGCGCGATGCCGTGCTCGGCGATGTTGCTCGCCGAACCGACCGTCACATACAGCCGCGATCCGTCCGCATTGGCGATCACGTTGCGCGCCCAGTGATTATACCCGCCGGGCAGGTCGACGATCTTCTCCGGCTCGGCATCGATCTTGGTCTGGCCGGGGGTGAAGGGGAAGCGGACCAGCGCATCGGTGTTCGCGACGTAGAGATAGCCCCCCGCGATCGCCATGCCGAAGGGCGAGTTCAGCCCCGACACCAGCACCGACCGGCTTTCCGCCACGCCGTCGCCATCGGTATCGCGCAGCAGGGTGATGCGGTTGGCGGAGGGAACACCGGCCCCTACCCGGCTGAACAGGATGCCCATCACCCAGCCCTGGATGCGGTCCTTGATCGAGGGGTCGGGCGGCGGCTGGCGCGGCGGGGAGTTGGTCTCCGCCACCAGCACGTCGCCATTGGGCAGCAGCGTCATCCAGCGCGGATGATCGAGCTTGCCCGCGAACTCCGCGACCGCGAGGCCGGTCGCCGGCGTCGGCTTGGCCCCTTCCGGCCAGCCGATGCCCTTGGCCACGTTCACCGTCGGGATCAGCGTCTCGACCGGCTGCTTCAGCTCGGGCGTGGCACCGGTGACGGCGTCGACGCTGAGCTCGGCCTTTTCATAGGCGAGGAAGTACCAGCCGATGGGAAGGGCGACGACGATCGCGAGCGCGATCAGCAGGAGGCGCTTTTTCATGGAGCCCTTGTATCGCGACGGGTTTGGGGCGTCGAGTGCGGGGACGGGAAGGCAGTCGAAACCCCAACCCTCGAAACGTCATCCCAGCGCAGGCTGGGATGACGACCTGTTGCCGGAAACCCGCCCCGGCTCCCACCGGGGCGGCTCATCCTCAGTGCGCGATCGCCGGGGTCCGCTCGTCTTCCGGCGCGGAGATCGAGGGGTTGTCGGGGGGCGACTGGCGCGCCTTGCGGACGCCCGCGCCGTATTCCGGATGCACCTGGTCGAACAGCGCGATCTGGCGATCGGCGATGAAGTCCGGGATGCCGTTCATCGCGGCGGCGATGTTCTTGAACAAGCGATCCCGCTGGCCCTGGTCGAACAGCTCGAACAACGCGCGCGGCTGGCCGAAATCGTCATTGCCCTCGCGATGGTTGAACCGGTCGGCATCGCCCGAGATGCGCAGCGGCGGCTCCTTGACGTCCGGCCGTTCCACCGGCCCGCCGAAGCTGTTGGGCTCGTAATAGGCGTCCGGATTGGGGTTGTTCGGCGTGAAGCGCATCGCCCCGTCCTTGTGGTAGTGATGGACGGGCGCCTTGGGCGCGTTGACCGGCAGCGCCTCGTAATGCGTGCCGATCCGGTGGCGATGCGCGTCCGCGTAGCTGAAGATCCGCGCCTGCAGCATCTTGTCGGGCGAAAAGCCGATGCCCGGCACGATGTTCGAAGGCGACATCGCCAGCTGCTCGATCTCCGCGAAATAATTGTCCGCGTTGCGGTTCAGCTCCAGGATGCCGACGTCGATCGGCGGATAGTCGCCATGCGGCCACACCTTGGTCAGGTCGAACGGGTTGTAGGGGGTCTTGTCCGCATCGAGCTCGGGCATGATCTGGACCTGCACCTTCCAGCGGGGGAAGTTGCCCGCCTCGATCGCCTCGTACAGATCCTCCTGCGTCGATTCGCGGGTGCGGCCGACGACCTCGGCGGCCTCGTCATTGGTCCAGTGCTTGTGGCCCTGCATCGTCTTGAAGTGGAACTTCACCCAGAAACGCTCATCGGCGGCGTTGATGAAGCTGAAGGTGTGGCTGCCATAGCCGTTGATGTGGCGCACGTCGGTCGGCAGGCCGCGATCGGACATCAGGATCGTCACCTGGTGCAGCGATTCGGGGCTGAGCGACCAGAAATCCCACATCGCGGTCGGCGAACGCAGGTTGGTGCGCGGGTGCCGCTTCTGCGTGTGGATGAAGTCCGGGAACTTCAGCGGGTCGCGCACGAAGAAGACCGGCGTGTTGTTGCCGACCAGATCCCAGTTCCCCTCCTCGGTGTAGTATTTCATCGCGAAGCCGCGCACGTCGCGCTCGGCATCGGCCGCGCCAGCCTCGCCCGCGACGGTCGAGAAGCGCAGGATCATCGGGGTCTGCTTGCCGGGCTCGAACACCTTAGCCTTGGTATAGGCGGTGATGTCGTTGGTGATGGTCAGCGTGCCATGCGCGCCCCAGCCCTTGGCGTGGACGACCCGCTCGGGCACGCGCTCGCGGTTCTGGTGCGCCAGCTTCTCAATCAGCTGATAGTCCTGCAGCAGCAACGGACCGCGCGGCCCCGCCGACAGGCTGTTCTGGTTGTCGGGAATCGGCGCCCCTGCGCTGGTGGTCATCACGGGCTTGGTCGGGTCGGTCATGATACGTCTCCCTCACGGATGGCCACCGTTATGGCGGTCCATCGTCGATCGATGAAACGGCTTTGGATCGTATCTGTGATCGATTTTATGACTGGAACCGCCGCCGCTCTCCCATGAGCAACTCCCGACCCCGATCAGGGTTGCATCATTCCTCTTCGTCCGCCGAGACTTCGGCCGGGGCGTGCAGGCGCAGGCGGGTGACCCGACGGCTGTCGACCTCGGTCACCTCCAGCCGCCAGCCGCTGTCATGCTCGACGATCTCGCCGGGCTGCGGCACATGGCCGGCCAGCAGGAAGGCGAGGCCGCCCAGCGTGTCGACATCCTCCTCGACCTCGCCGAGGCGCGGATCGATGATCTGTGCCGCCTCGCTCAGTTCGGTACGCGCGTCGGCATCCCATACGCCGCCGCCCAGCGGAACCAGCAGCGCCTCCGCCTCGTCGTCATGCTCGTCCTCGATGTCGCCGACGATCTCCTCGACCAGATCCTCGATCGTGACGAGGCCCTCGGTGCCCGAATATTCGTCCAGCACGACGGCCAGATGGGTCCGCGTGGCCCGCATCTCGGCCAGCAGGTCGAGCACGCCCATCGATTCGGGCACATATCTCGGCTGGCGGATCAGGCCGACGATGCTGTCGGGATGCGCCTCGCCCCGCGCCAGGATCGCGAAGACATCCTTGACGTGGATCATGCCCACCACGGTATCCAGGCTGTCGCGATAGACCGGCAGGCGGCTGTGCCCCGCCTCCTCGAACAGCGCGACCAGCTCCGCGAAGCTGGCGGTTTCCGCCACCGCGATGATGTCCGCGCGCGGCACACCGACATCGCCGGCGGTGCGTTCGCCGAAATGGAGCAGGTTGCGCAGCATCTGCCGCTCGATCGGGGAAAGATCGCCGTTGTTGGACGGCGCGTCCCCCTCATGCTCCTCGATGGCCTCCTCGATCTGGTCGCGGAGGCTCTGCTCCCCGTCCTCGCCGAACAGCAGCGACCGAAGGCCGCGCCACAATCGCCCGCCGCTGTCGGCGGACGCGCTGCTACTGGAATCGTCCGGCATCGTCCCTGTTTACTGCCCCGTTGGTCCTGTGGCCGCCGACGCGGCGGCTATGCCTCGTCGACCGAATATGGATCGGCGATACCCAGAGAAGCGAGCGCGATCCGCTCGATCGCCTCCATCGCCTCCGCCTCGGCATCGTCGAGATGATCATAGCCTAGCAAATGGAGCGCCCCATGGACAATGAGATGCGTGGCATGGATGTCGATCGCCACGCCCTTCTCGGCGGCCTCGGCCTCGCACACACCCTTCGCCAGCACGATATCGCCCAGCAGCACCTCGCCGTCGTCGGTGTTGGCCAGGCTGCCGATCAGGTCGGGCTGCACCATCGGGAAGGACAGCACGTTGGTCGGCTTGTCCTTCTGCCGATAGGCCGCGTTGAGCGTCTGGACCTCGGCATTGTCGGTCAGCTTGACCGCGACCTCGATCGTCGCGGACAGCGCGATCAGCGGCGCATGCGGCGTCTGCCGGATCGCCGCCGTCACCGCGCGCTGGGCCAGCTCCTCCCAGTCGGGCGTCTCCGGCCAGTCTTCGGATGCAAGAACGGCAACGTCGATCATGTATCTTCTCCCCTCCCTGGAAGGGAGGGGACAGAGGGGTGGGTATAGCGTCGGATGGGGCTCGAAGCCCCATTCGACGCTTCGCGCCGAGCGCGACCCTTCAGGTCGCGCACCCACCCCCAGCCCCTCCCTTTCAGGGAGGGGAGTGCGTATGGCTCAAGCATCCGGTCCCTCATAAGCCTCGACGATCCGGCCCACGATCGGATGGCGCACCACGTCGCCCGCGCCGAAGCGGATCGTGGCGATCCCCTCGATCCCCTCCAGTCGGCCGACCGCATCGGCCAGCCCCGACTTGCCGATATCGGGCAGATCGATCTGGCGCGGATCGCCGCAGATCACCATCCGGCTGTTCTGGCCGAAGCGGGTGAGGAACATCTTCATCTGCGCGGGCGTGGTGTTCTGCGCCTCGTCGAGGATCACGAAGGCGTCGGCCAGCGTGCGCCCGCGCATGAAGGCGATCGGCGCGATCTCGATCTCGCCGCTGGCGATCCGCCGCTCGACCTGCTCGGTCGGCAGCATGTCGTACAGCGCGTCGTAGAGCGGGCGCAGATAGGGATCGACTTTCTCCTTCATGTCGCCGGGCAGGAAGCCCAGCCGCTCGCCCGCCTCGACCGCCGGGCGCGAGAGGATCAGCCGGTCGACCGACCCCGCGATCAGCTGCTGCACCGCCTGTGCGACCGCCAGATAGGTCTTGCCGGTGCCCGCCGGCCCCAGCGCGAAGATCATGTCGTTGCGCGACAGCGCGTCCATGTAGCGGATCTGCGTGGCCGAACGCGGGACGATCGTCTTCTTGCGGGTGCGGATCATCACCGGCGGGGCGTCATGCGCCTCATGGCGGATGATGCCGTCCAGCGTGGGCTCGGCCGACATCGCGATCACGCCGTCCACCATGCCGGGATCGACATCCTCGCCGCGTACGATCCGGTTGTAGAGCCCGGTCAGCACGTCGCGCGCGCGCGCCGCGGCCTCGGCCTCACCCTCGATCTGGACGCGATTGCCGCGCGCCGCGATATACACGCCCAGCCTGTTCTCGATCGCGACGAGGTTCTGGTCGAATTCCCCGAACAGGCGCCCCAGCAGCTGGGGCTTGTCGAACATCAGCTCCAGACGGGAGCGGTCGCCGGCTTTGGCGGGTACGGGTTTGCGCGACATACACCTCCTTGAAACCACGCGCCGACTCGCGGGTGGCCACATCCACAGTGGGAATATGCGGGGCGCTTGGCAATGGCGTTACATTCCACTTCAAAGCTCCTCCCCGGAACGGGGAGGTGTCGCGCGTGAGCGTGACGGAGGGGGCCGTCCACGGGTGCAAGCATCTCGGGCGAATCGCCTGCCGCGCTCCCCCTCCACCGCCTTCGGCGGTCCCCCTCCCCGTTCCGGGGAGGAATTTACACCCCCACCAATTCCCCATGCAGGCTGTTCGGCCCCGCGCGAACCACGTCGACCGTCACCAGCGATCCCATCACCGCATCGGTATCGACGATGATCGACTGCAGCCACGGCGACTTGCCGATCTTCTGCCCCGGCTTGCGCCCCGGCCGTTCGAGCAGGACATCGCAACGGCGGCCGACGGTCGCCTCGTTGAACGCCAGGCTGTGTTCGCCCAGCAGCGCCTGCAACCGCTGGAGCCGCTCGTCCATCACCGCCTCGGCCACGTCCTCGCCCATATCGAAGGCGGGGGTGCCGGGGCGCGGCGAGTATTTGAATGTATAGGCCTGCGCGTAGCCGACCGCGCGTACGATATCGAGCGTCGCCTCGAACTCGGCGTCGGTCTCGCCGGGGAAGCCGACGATGAAGTCGCCCGAGATCGCGATGTCCGGCCGCGCGGCGCGGACCCGGTCGATGATCCGCAGATAGCTGTCGACGCTGTGGCTGCGGTTCATCCGCTTGAGCACGCGATCCGCCCCCGCCTGCACCGGCAGGTGGAGATAGGGCATCAGCCCGGCCACATCGACATGCGCGTCGATCAGCCCCTGCGTCATGTCGTTGGGATGGCTAGTGGTGTAGCGGATGCGCGCGAGGCCCGGCAGCCGATCGAGCGCGCGGATCAGCCCGTCGAGCCCCTGCGTCCGCCCCGCCTCGTCCTCGCCCGTCCAGGCGTTGACGTTCTGGCCGAGCAGCGTGATCTCTATCGCGCCGCCGTCGACGAGCGCCTTCGCCTCGGCGAGAACCGCATCCCATGGCCGCGAGACCTCGGCCCCGCGCGTATAGGGCACCACGCAATAGGTGCAGAACTTGTCGCAGCCCTCCTGCACCGTCAGGAAGGCCGACGGCCCCTGCCGCCGCGCGCGGGCGGGCAGCGCGCCGAACTTGCTGGCGGCGGGCATGTCGGTGTCGAGCGCGCGGAAACCGGCGGCGGCATCGGCGACGAGGGCCGGCAGGCGGTGATAGGCCTGCGGGCCGACGACGATATCCACCTCGCGCGCGCGCCTGGGTATCTCCGCGCCCTCGGCCTGCGCGACGCAGCCCGCGACCGCGATCATCGGCCGTCCGCCGTCTCGCTTGATCAGCCGGCCGATATCCGAATAGACCTTCTCCGCCGCGCGCTCGCGGATGTGGCAGGTGTTGAGCACGACCAGATCGGCGCTGTCCGCCTCGCCGGCGGTCATCCCCTGCGCCGTCAGCAGCTCCGCCATCCGCTCGCCGTCATAGACGTTCATCTGGCAACCGAAGGATTTGACGCTGAACGTCTTCGGGCTGGCTTTTTCGGGGGTGGCGGTCATCCGCGCGCCTTTACCGGAAGGGGCAGCGTGCGTCGACCGTCACCGATCCCGCAACGCGGCCTCGGCCTGCACCATGTAGTCGCGCGTGATCGGCAGCGCGTCGCGGCGGCGGATGTACTGGATCTGGTAGTTGCACATGCCCCCGCGCGCGAAGGCGGCGCGCGCGCCCGCCAGGTAGAAGGTCCACAGCCGATAGAAGCGCGCGTCGTACAGCGCCTCGATCGCCTCGCGCGCCGCCACCGTGCGGTCGTACCAGTGGTCGATCGTGTGCGCGTAGTGCAGGCGCAGCGTCTCGATGTCCGAAGCGATCAGCTTCACCTTCTCGCTGGCGGAGATCACCTCGGACAGCGCCGGGTTGTAGCCGCCGGGGAAGATGTACTTGGTGGTGAAGGCGTCGGTCGTGCCAGGCTTTCCCATGCGGCCGATCGTGTGGAGCAGCATCACGCCATCCTCCTTCAGCAGCGACCGGCACTTGCGGAAGAAGGTGGCGTAATGCGGCGGGCCGACATGCTCGAACATGCCGATCGAGACGATCCGGTCGAACTGCCCCTGCACGTCGCGGTAGTCGATCAGCTCGAACTTCACCCGGTCCGCGACCCCGGCTTCCTCGGCACGACGCCGCGCCACCTTGAGCTGCTCCTCGCTCAGAGTCACGCCCAGCACGTCGACGTCGGCGACGCGGTTGAGGTAGAGCGCGGTGCCGCCCCAGCCGCAGCCGATGTCGAGCACGCGCAAGCCGGGCTTCAGCGCCAGCTTGGCGGCGATATGCGCCTTCTTGTCGGCCTGCGCCTGTTCCAGGCTGTTGTCGCGATCGGTGAAATAGGCGCAGCTGTACTGCCGGTCCGCATCGAGGAAGAGGTCGTACAGCCGATCCGACAGGTCGTAGTGATGCGCCACGTTGCGCTTGGACCGGCGCGACCAGTTGATCCGGTCCACGCGTGAGGCGACCGCCCCCACGCTCCGCTTGAGGACGCTGCTCTTCAGCCCGTCGCCGCTCTTCTCCCACGGCGCGTTGGCGCGGACGAGGTCGATCATGTCGCGGATGTCGCCCTCGTCGATGACCATCCGGCCATCCATGAACGCCTCCGCCGCGCCCAGCCGGGGGTCGCGCGCGATCGCGTTGGGCGCGCCCGCATCGGTGAAGCGCACGGCGACCCGGCCATAGCCTTCCCTCGGCGTGCCATAGGTCCAGACCTTGCCCGACACGTCGGTCACCTGGAACTCGCCCGAATGGATCAGGCGGCGGAGCATCTTGTCTAGGAGCCACATGGGGGCGTGTATTTCATTCCGGATGCGGCGCTGGCAAGCGCCTCGTTCACCGTCGCGGATGCAAAATGCGCAGCAACACGCCGTCACGCTTCTGTCGCCAAAGTGGAACAATCGCGTCGTCGAACTGGCACGGGCGCGTCGCACGCGGCCGGTATTCCTACGGTTCATGGACAATCAGGCTTTGGTCGGGCAGGCGCGGGACGCCGGGGTGCAGCACCAGCTTCGGGGCTCGCTCCGGGTTCGCCTGGCGCAGGACAGCCGCGATATCCGCGCGGCGCAGGCGCTCCGCTTCGATATCTTCCACCGCGAGATGGGGGCCAATCTCCCGCCCGAAGCGATCGCCGCCGGGCTCGATGCCGATATCCATGACGAGAATTGCGATCACCTGCTGGTCGAGGATCTGGCCGGCGGCGATCCGGTGGTCGTCGGCACCTATCGGCTGCTGCGCCAGCAGGTCGCCGAACCGCGCGGCGGCTTCTACAGCGCGGGTGAGTTCGATCTGTCGCCGCTGCTCGCGCACAGCCGGGGCAGCGGCCATTCGCTGCTCGAACTCGGCCGGTCCTGCGTGGCCCCCGGCTATCGCGACAGCGGCACCATCCAGATCCTGTGGCGCGGCATCGCCGATTATCTCAGCCGCCACGACATCGGTTACATGTTCGGCTGCGCATCCTTCTTCGGCACCGATGCGCAGGAGCATTCGGCCGCGCTCACCTATCTCCACCACCATCACCTGGCCCCCGCGCATCTGCGCGTTTCTGCGCGCAGCGAGGGGCGGGTGGAGATGGATAGGCTGCCGATCGGCGGCTATGACCGCCGCCTCGCGATGCGGGCGCTGCCGCCGCTGATCAAGGCCTATCTGCGTGTGGGCGCCAGCATCGGCGACGGTGCCTGGATCGACCACGACTTCAACAGCATCGACGTGTTCATCGTGATGCCGGTCGAGGCGATCACCGCGCGCTACGCCGATCGCTTCGTCGCGCGCAGCGCGGCATAGGCCTCCGCCACCGCGCGCTGGCAGCGCGCGGCCAGGTCGCGCCGGCTTTCGCCTTCGCCCGGCTCGATCGGGTCGAGCATGACGACCTCGGCGATCATCGCGGCCCGCGCCAGCCGCGCGGCGTTGGGGGCCAGCGCCTCATCCCCCACCCAGCCGATCGCCGCCATCTCCGCATCGCCGAACGGCGCGCCGTCGCGCCGGCGATAGCCGATCACCACCGGCTGGATCCGCCCCGCCGATGCCGAGGACGCGAACAGGCTCGACCGGAACGGCAGCACCCCGGTCCCGTCCGATGTCGTCCCCTCCGCGAACAGGATCAGGCTGCCGCCGGCGCGCAGCCGATCGCCGATGCTGTCGGCCTGCGCGCGCGCCTCGCTCCGCCGCTCACGCGACACGAACAGCGTGCCCGTCCGCCGCGCCAGCGGGCCGACCAGCGGCCAGCCGCGGACATCGTCCTTGGCGATGAATTCGGCGTCGATCACCCCCGCCAGCACCGGGATGTCGAGCCAGCTGATATGGTTGGCGACGAACAACGTGCCCGCGCCACCCGGTTCGACTCCACCCGGTGCGGCTGCACCCGGCGTTGCGCCACTGAGCGCCACCCGCCCGACGAACCCGCGCGCGATCCGCGCCAGGAAGCGCC
>Ga0160461_1000827_pt1 | contig 16185 bp, 16 predicted proteins | sample HID1975I_E6MG_FD_108266 | JGI IMG/M metagenome (GOLD analysis project Ga0160461, IMG submission 108266) | Enriched soil microbial communities from UW Madison campus, WI, USA - HID1975I_E6 MG | ecosystem: Environmental > Terrestrial > Soil > Unclassified | place: USA: Madison, Wisconsin...
GCCGGCGGCCAGGCCAAGCTCGCGCGCGATACGTTCGTAGTAGCCGCGCACCACGGCGTGGTAGCGCGCGTCTTCCAGCAGGAAGGCGTCGTGCCCGTGCGGCGCGTCGATCTCGGCGTAGGTCACGGGGCTGGCGTTCTTCAACAGCGCGCGCACGATTTCGCGCGAGCGTTCCGGCGGAAAGCGCCAATCGGTGGAAAACGACACCAGCAGGAAGTCGGCCTTGGCCGGCGCCAGCGCGCGCGCCAGGTCGCCCCCCGTGGTGCGGGCCGGATCGAAATAATCCAGCGCGCGCGTGATCAGCAGATAGGTGTTGGCGTCGAAATAGCGGGTGAACTTTTCGCCCTGGTAGCGCAGGTACGACTCCACTTCGAATTCGACGTCGTAGCCGTAGTGGTAGGCGCCGTTCTCGGCCGGCGCGCGTTGGGCACGGCCGAATTTTTCGGCCATGTCGTCGTCGGACAGATAGGTGATGTGGCCGATCATGCGCGCCACCGACAAGCCCCGGCGCGGCACCGTGTCTTGCGCGTAGTAGTCGCCGCCGTGGAAATCCGGGTCGGTGATGATGGCGCGGCGCGCCACTTCGTTAAAGCCGATGTTCTGCGCCGACAGGCGCGGCGTGCTGGCGATGACGACGCAGTTGGCCACGCGGTCAGGCAAGGTGATGGCCCAGCTAAGCGCTTGCATGCCGCCCAGCGATCCGCCCATCACGGCCGCGAAGCGGTCAATGCCGAAGTGGTCGGCCACGCGGGCCTGGGCGCGCACCCAGTCTTCCACCGTCAACACGGGGAAGGCGGCGCCCCAGGGCTTGCCGGTGGCCGGGTTGATGCTTGCCGGGCCGGTCGAACCAAAGCACGAGCCCAGGTTGTTGACGCCGATCACAAAGAAAATATTGGTGTCCACCGGCTTGCCGGGGCCGACCATGTTGTCCCACCAGCCCACGTCGCTGGGGTTGTCGGCAGCTTGCCCGGCAACGTGGTGCGAGGCGTTCAGCGCGTGGCAGATCAAGACCGCGTTGGTGCGCTGGGCGTTGAGCGTGCCGTAGGTTTCCACGGCCAGTTCGTAAGCAACCAGGGACTGGCCGCTAAGCAAAGGCAGCGGCTCATCGAAGCGGATGAAGGTAGGGGCGACCAGGCCGACGGAACCGGGATCAACGGTGTCGGAAGTCGTGACGGTGGCGGGGATGAACCCGCTGGCCGGATCAGCGGCCAGATCACCGGCCAAATGTTGGGCAGGAGTGGTCATACGGACCTCTTTAGCTGGATTTATTGGAAGGCGCCCGCAAGCGGATCAGGCAAATCGGCGCCGAAATATGGGTAATGCATGGGTACAGCGAAAAGAATTCTAGCACTGCTTGCGGATGCTGCAGCCACCCCAGGCTGGTGGGACAATCGTGTTTACCGGCGGCGCCCCGCCCCTGCGCGGCGCGCGCTCTCCTGACAGGAAGGCTATGGCTCACATCTATCTGGACGAACTGCAACATCTGGCGGCTGCCGCGCTTGCCGCCGCCGGCGCCAACCCGGCCATGGCGGACAGCACCGCCCGCGCCTTGGTTTTTGCGGAAAGCCAGGGCATCAGTTCGCACGGCCTGTCGCGCGTGCCGTTCTACGCCGGGCACCTGCGCGCGGGTCGCGCCATTGGCTCAGCCGTGCCGCGCATCGTGCATGAACGCGGCGGCGCGGCGCTGATCGATGCGGGCTCGGGCCTGGCGTTTCCCGCTTGCGCGATGGCGGTTGAACAAGCCGCGCTGCGCGCCCGTGAACACGGCATCGCCTTCATTGGCGTGGCCAACAGCCACCATTTCGGCGAAGCCGCCTACCACCTTGAAGCCCTGGCGGACGCCGGGCTGGTGGCGCTGGCCCTGAGCAATTCCCCCGCTGCCATGCCCGCTTGGGGCGGCAAGCGCCCGCTGTTCGGCACCAATCCCATCGCGGCGGTCTTTCCCCGGCGCAACGGCGCAAGGCTGGTGATCGACATGTCGCTCTCGCAGGTGGCGCGCGGCAAGCTGATGATCGCCGCGCGCGACAACCAGCCCATTCCGCTGGGCTGGGCGCTGGACGCCGAGGGCCAACCCACCACCGACCCCAAGGCCGGCCTGGCGGGCAGCATGCTGCCGGCGGGCGGCGTCAAGGGCGCCATGCTGGCGCTGATCGTCGAACTGCTGGCGTGCGCCCTGACGGGCGCGCATTTCGGCTTCGAAACGGAATCGTTCTTTGTCGACGCCGGCGGCCCCGCCCGGTTGGGGCAGGCGTTCATGGCGATCGATCCCGGCGCGCTGGCCGGCAACAACGCCTACCTGGAGCGCGTTGAAACGCTGGTGGACGCCATGCTGGAAGACGACGGCGTGCGCCTGCCCGGCGACCGCCGCCGCAAGCTGCGCGACGCCGCCATCAAGCACGGCGTGGACATCCCCGACGCGCTCATGGCGCAGTTGCGCGACATGGCTGGGGCGGCCTGAAACCGCGAGTTTGGCTGCGGGTTTCGCCACGGGCTTGGCCGGGCATCACGACCCGCATCCCTGGCCGCGCCGCTACGCCCCGTGCGTGAACCACAGCATCAGCGGGGCCAGCAGCAGGAACACCACCGTCGACACCAGCACCGCGCCCGCCGCGGTGTCGCCCATCGTCGTGTAGCGCTTGGCATACATATAGCTGACCACGGCGCAGGGCATGGCCATCTGCAAGGTCAGCGCCCCGCCCAGCACGGGCTCCAGGTCCAGCGCCCACACCACGGCCAGCCCTGCCGCCAAGCCCACCACCAGCCGGATCGCCGCCACCTTGGCGCCGTCGCGCAGGCCATTGGACGGAATCAGCGCCAAGGCGTGGCCCAGGCTCAGCAGCATCAGCGGCACGGTGACGGCGCCCAGCATGCGGGCCGTTTCAATCAGCCATTCGGGCACAGGAATGTGCAACAGGCGCATCGCCACCGCCACCACCGAGGCCAGCAAGATAGGGCTTTTCCAACTGCCCTTGGTGTTGACGCCGGGCAGCAGCCGCACGGCCACGGTATGCATGACGAACGAATTCACCGCAAAAAACGCCACCGCCACCGATAGGCCCGCGTCGCCAAACGCCAGTTGCGAAATCGGCAGCCCCAGGTTGCCGGCATTCGGCAGACACGCCGTGGGCAGCAGCGTGCGCACCGGCAGCTTCCAGACCTTGAGCAGCAGCGCGCCGACCAACGCGCACAGCAGCAGCGCCAACAGCGTGGCGGCGGCCACGTCGGCCAGCGCGCGGTCGTCCAACTGGGTCGTGACAAAGGTGTGGAACACCAGGGCGGGCGTGGTCACCGAGGTCACCAGCGTGGTGATGAACGCGCCGCCAAAGGGGATATCGCGCTTGCCCCAGAACACCCCGATGCCCACGCAGGACAGCAAGGGCAACATCAGCACGATGGCTGAAAGATAGAACTGGGCGATGGCCAACATACAGCTATTCCGTCAAAGATAAGTAGATCAATTCGCCAAGGCATCAATGCTTGCGCGCTGCTCGGGGCGGCCGCAGCATGCAGCAACTTCAACGACGGGGCGCCTTGCCCCCTGCCGCCATGACCGCTACCCGCCGCCTGCCCACGATTCCGCGTTCATCCGAGTTTTCGCGTTCATCCGCATTCCCGCGTGCATCCGCATTTCAACGTTTGTGCGCGTTCCACCCAGAGCTTGCCCAAAGCGGCGGGCCGTTGTCGGCCCTGGGGCCGCCCTTGGCGCCGCTTACGTCGCTGTCGGCACTGCCTGCCCCGAAAGCGCTGTCAGACCGCCAGGCCATGTGCCTGTTCTGGTCGGCGGCGGGCAAAACCAGTTGGGAAACCAGCCGCATCCTGGGCGTCAGTGAAAGCACCGTGAATTTCCACCTACGCAACGCCTGCGCCAAGCTGGGGGTACGGGGCCGACGGGCCGCCGTGGTGGCGGCGCTGCGCCAAGGGCTGCTGGACACCGTCATTGCTTGACGGGGCTGGCGGGCTTGATCGCCACTGACTGCAGGAATTCCCGTGCGCGTTCCGGGGGCAGGCTTTCCGTCGTGCCGGCGGCCACCGCTTCGATCAGCATGGTGTCGGTCACCCAGACCCTGGCCTGTAGCCATCCCGGCTTGCCCATGGCCTTGCCGTGCACCTCAATGTCCTGCCCATAGGCTGGCCATTGTGTCGGCGGCGGCGCCTGCATGTTGGTGTACAAGGACTGCATCAGCGCCATGCCCAGCGCCTGCCTGGCGGCCGGGTCCGCCGCAATTTCGGGCGGCAGCGGCGCGGACCCGATCGCGAACACGGCTTCGCCCACGGTCGCGGAGGACAGGGTAAAACGCAAGGTGTGGGTATCCAGGCGCAGGTCGCGGCTGTCGGTGGACACGCGGTCCGGGAATGCCGCTCGCACATGGCCGTCGGCCACGTCGACTTCCCGCCAGTTGTAACGGGGCGAACAAGCGGCCACCAGCAAAGCCAACCCCACAATCAGGCCGGCTTTCTTGAACATGAAACGAAACAGCGATGAAATCGTCATTACCGTGACCCGACGGCCCACTCATTTCGAGGAATGCTGAAATTGTCGCCGATTTCCATGACCCCCGCGCCCGACGGCACCCCCTTGGCCAACTATCTTTGGCCCGCCGCCCCCAATGTGCCCCCCCCCATCACCGGCCCCGGCACCCCCAGCGTCTACCTGATGCACGGGCTGAGCGAACACGCCGGCCGCTACGACCGCCTGGCCCGTTGGCTGGCCGCCCGAGGCTGGACCGTGGGCGCGCATGACCATCGCGGCCATGGGCGTTCGGGCGGCCCGCCCGCCACCCTGAGCCACCAGGACGACCTGGTCCACGACGCGGTGGACCGCCTGCTTGCCTGGACCCAGGCTCAAGGCCGCCCGCCCATCCTGCTGGCCCACAGCCTGGGCGCACTGGTGGCCGTGCGCATCGCCCTGCGCCGCATGGCCGAGCTGGACGCGCTGGTACTCAGTTCACCTCCCTTTGTCGTCAACGTGCCCCTGTGGGTGCGCCGCACGCTGACCTGGATGTCGCTGCATGCGCCTGATCTGCGCGTGCCCCACGGCCTGGCGCCCGCCCGGATCTCGCACGACCGGGCCGTCGTGAAAGCCTACCGGTCCGACCCGCTGGTGCGGCGGCGCATGACCGGCCGGCTGGCCCGCTTCGTGGATGAAAACGGGCGCGAATCCCTGCGTGAAGCCGGCCTGCTGCCCTGTCGCACCCTGCTGATGGTGGCGGGGGATGACTCCATCGTCGCCGCCGAAGGCAGCCGCCAATTTGCCCAGCGGGCGCCCGCCGAATTGCTGACCCTGCGCTGGTACGACACCGCCTGGCACGAGATCTTCAATGAAACGGACCCTATTTCTGATCCGGTTTATGCTGACCTGGACGAATGGCTGGCGCGCACGGCACAGGCATTGTCCCTGCCCCCTGTATTGACTCCCTCGGCACAGGAGGCCGGCACCCCGTAAAATCCCGCGACAGACCCAAACGAGAAGAATCCGTGACTGATACCGCCGCCAACCGCCTCTCCCGCCTAGAGGCCAACCGCTCGCTGCTGACCCAGACGCTGCGAGGCATTGAAAAAGAAGGCCTGCGCGTGGACGAGCAGGGCATTTTGTCCCGCACGCCCCACCCTGCCGGCCTGGGTTCGGCGCTGACCAATGAACACGTCACCACCGATTATTCCGAATCGCTGCTGGAACTCATCACGGGCACGCACACCGATGTGGATGCGCTACTGGCCGAGCTCACCAACACCCACCGCCACGTCTACAGCGTGCTGGACCACGAGCTGATCTGGAATCAGTCCATGCCCGCCACGCTGCCCGCCGAAGCGGACATCCCCATCGCGTGGTACGGCAAGTCCAACACGGGCATGCTCAAGCATGTGTATCGCCGCGGGCTTGCCGAACGCTATGGCAAGAGGATGCAATGCATTGCCGGCGTGCACTACAACTTCTCGCTGCCGGAAGACCTTTGGTCGGTGCTGGACACGCAAGCCGGGTCCGCGCAAGACCGCCGTTCGCGCGGCTATATCAGCCTGATCCGCAACTTCACGCGCTATTCCTGGCTGCTGATGTACCTGTTTGGCGCGGCCCCAGCGCTGGCCAGCGACTTCCTGCGTGATCAGGACCACCCGTTGCAACGTCTGGGCGACCACACGCTCTACCTGCCCTACGCCACCAGCCTGCGCATGAGCGATCTTGGCTACCAGAACAAGGCGCAGTCGCAGCTCAAGCTTTGCTACAACGACCTGGACACTTTCCTGGGCCGCCTGTACGACGCCGTGACGCAACCCTGGCCCGACTACGAAAAGATCGGCACGCATCGCAACGGCGAATGGATTCAGCTCAACACCAACGTGCTGCAGATCGAAAACGAGTACTACTCCAGCATCCGCCCCAAGCGCGCCACCGGCCGTTGCGAACGCCCCATCACCGCGCTTACCGAACGCGGCGTGCAGTACGTGGAAGTGCGCTGCCTGGATATCGACCCTGAATCGCCCGTGGGCATCGATGCCAGCACGAGCCGCTTCGTCGACGCCTTCCTGCTGTTCTGCGCGGCGTCCGACAGCCCCTTCTTCCCCGCCAACGGCTACTGTCAGCGCAGCGCCGACAATTTTTCCACGGTGGTCAAAGAAGGCCGCAAGCCTGGTTTGACGCTGGACCGCGACGGCCAGTCCGTCGCGCTGCCGAAGTGGGGCCACGATCTTCTGGACCAGATCGCCCCCTACGCCGCGCTGTTTGATTCGGCCCTGGGCGGCAGCGCCTACGCAGAGGCGCTGGCCGCGCAACGCGTCAAGCTGGATCAGCCCGACGCCACCCCGTCGGCGCGCCTGCTGGAAGCCCTGACGCAAAGCGGCCTGTCGTTTCACGACTACTCGCTGGCGCAAAGCGCCAAGCACGCCGACACGCTACGCGCACAGGCACTGCCCGCGGACCTGGCCTCGGCCTATGAACAGGCGGCAGTGAAGTCGGCGCAGGAACAGGTTCGCATCGAGGAGTCGGACACGGTGGACTTCGCCACCTACGTGGCCCGCTACCACGACGCCCTGAAAGCGCCGCGCAAATAAGGCGTATCGTTAGGGTTTGCGTTCGCGGCGCGCGCGCCCAACAGGCAAGCGCGCGCCGTGGCTCAATCCGTTGTTCGTTTAGCCGGAGGTTTTTTACATGCGCCGCACCGCAACATTCCTGATGGCCCTGGCCGCCAGCGTGGGCATCGCCCATGCCGCGCCGCCGCCCATGCAGACCGTGGAGTCGGTGGACCTGAAACGCTACGCCGGGATGTGGTACGAAATCGCGAATTTCCCCATGTTCTTCCAGCGCAATTGCGTGGGTGACACCACCGCCGAATACACCGCGAATGCCGATGGCACCATCGGCGTGAACAATCGCTGTCGCACCAAGGACGGCGACATTGATTCCGCGACCGGCAATGCCACCGTCGTGGAAGGCAGCAACAACACCAAGCTGGAAGTCACCTTCTTCAAGCCGTTCAAGGGCGACTACTGGGTCATCGGCCTGGACCCCGAATACCGCTGGTCCGTGGTGGGCACGCCGGATCGCAAGTACTTGTGGATATTGTCGCGTTCGCCGCAACTGCCCAAGGAAGAATTGGACAAGGCCCTGGCTGCCGCCAAGGCCCAGGGCTATGAACTAGACGAGCTGCGGTACACGCCGCAGAAATAACGCGCAGGGTCAGCCGACGCGCTCAGCCCGCATAGTCGCGGGCCAGCCGCACCACCGTCACGCCCGGCTTCAACTGCCGCAACGACGGCATGATCAAGGTGCAGTTGTCGTAGGGCGTCACGATCGGCTGGCCATCCGCCCAGCCGATCACCGACCCAGCCTGCTCCAGCGTTTCCAGGCCCGTCCACGGCTGCGCGAACGTCACATCCATCGACGGCGCGACCACGGCGTCAGTCACTTCCAGCACGCGCTGCGCCGCCGGATCGGGCAGCCGCCAACCAGCCGGCACGTCAGCCACGTCCAGCACCCCCGACTCCACCAGCATGCGCGCCACCATGTCGCGGGCGACATCGCGCGCGGCCAGCTCGCCGTGGAAGCCACATTCGATCAGCAAGGCGCAGGCGTCTTCACGCGCGGCATCGCCGAATTGTGCAAAGTCACGCATCCGCACGCCATCCTTGTGCCCGGCGTCCACGATCACGTGCTGCGGCGCTTTCAGCCGACGCGCCAGCGCAATGTTGCGCGGCAGTACGCCCGTCAGCAGCAAGGGCGCGCCCGGCTCGTGCATGGAATGCAGGTCCAGCAACCAATCCGCGCGCTGCACCCAGGGGCGCAACTCGGCGCCGCGTTGGCGGTCGGGCGTCGAGGGCTTGTCCAGACGCTCGGCGCTCCAGACGCGGTTCATGTCTTCGGCCACGAAACGCGAGGCGTCATGGTTGGCGTGGTCGAAGCGGTCGAAGGCGTTCAGGTTGCAAAAGGCCAGCGTCAGGCTGCCACGGCGCGGCTTGACGCCGGCCGCCAGCAGGTCCTTCAGCGCCCAGGCGCCGCACAGCTCGTTGCCATGCACCAGCGCGGTCACCATCAGCGCCCGCCCCGGCACGCCGGAATCAAAATGCCAGACGCCCGGCGTGTCGGTGTTGCCGGCGCGCTCGGCGCTCAGGTCAGGAACGGGTAGCTTGAATTCCATGGTGTGATCCGCTTTATCCGGTGGTGCTGGGGGCTTGGGCCTGTGGGCTTGTGCGTGATTTATTGCGCTTCGATCTTGGCGGCCTTGACCAGCGCGCCGTACTTCTTTGTTTCTTCAACCTGATAGGCCGCAAGGTCCACGCCCGGCTTGGCGATTTCACCGCCCGCGTCCTGCATCTTGCCGCGGAACTGGTCCGACTTCAGCGTCTCGTCCAGCGCGCCGCGCAGCTTGGCGATCACCGGCTCCGGCAGGCCGGCCGGGCCATACAGCGCGAACCACAGGTTGATGTCCACCGATTCAAAACCCGGGGTAGCGGCCAGCGGCGCGATTTCGGGCGCGGCCGGCGAACGCTTGTTCTCGGTCAGGCCCAGCGCCACGATGTTGCCGCTGCGCACTTGCGGCAGCCCCGAGGACAGCACCAGCATGCCGAAGTCCAGTTGGCCGCTCATCAGGTCGGTGACCAGGGGCGACACGCCGCGGTACGGCACGTGCTCGGCGCGCGTGCTGGTGGCCTGGTTGATCATTTCACCGGCCAGGTGCAAGGTGGTGCCCACGCCAGACGAGCCGTAATTGAACGTGCCCGCTTCCGCGCCGCGCAGCTTCTGCAAATATTCCGCCGCCGTCTTGACGCCGGAATTCTTGCTGGCGGCCAGCAGCATGGGCTGCGACGCCACCAGGCCCAAGGGCGTGAAGTCCTTGGCGCTGTCGTACTTCACGGCGGTGTTGATCATGCGAGCAATCACCATTTCGTTGGTGGAGCCCAGGAAAATCGTATAGCCGTCGGGTGCGGCGCGCGCCACGCGCTGCGCACCGATCGTGCCGCCGGCGCCGCCCACGTTTTCAACCACCACGGTCTGGCCCAGGCGCTTGCCCAGCTCTTCGCCCAACAGGCGCGCGGTCAGGTCCAGGCTGCCACCGGCGGGGTAGCCGACAATCAGGGAAATGCTACGCGAGGGGTAATCGGCGGCGAAAGCAGCCGGCGCGGTCGCCACGGCCGAGGCGGCACAGAGCGCAACAAGCGCTGCACGCAGCGGATGCAGGTAAGACTTCATGTTTTCTTCCTTGGGGTGCTGAGGTGGACGGCGTTGCCGTCTCGTTGGAGGTTTAGGCTCGTATTTTCACGGGCGCCTCGGCCCTCAGCCGTGCTGAAACGGCACATCTTCGTGCTGATCCAGCCTGCCTTCAACCCGCCGACACAGCGGCGCGCGTCAGACCTTGCGGTTCGCGGTGGCCTCCCAGGCGGCCTCCGCCAGGTCCGTCAAGCGGGCGCGCGGACGGTACAGGCGCACCTCGAAAGCGATCTCTTCGCTACGGCCGCCCAGCGCGACTAACGCGCCGCGACGGCAATCCGCCGCCACCATGGACCACGGCAACCACGCCACGCCCAGACCCTTGGCGACCGCGCCGTGCGCCGCATCCAACGAATCGCTGCGCACGAAAGGCGTCAGTGCATAGGGCGTGGTTTCCAGCCGGTCGCCCACAATGCGCTCCATCGCCAGGCCACCCGTATAGGTGATCAGCGGCACCGGCTGGCCACCATCTTGCAGCGCATACCGGGTGCGGCCACGCGCATCCACCTGGCTCACGGGCACCAGCTTGTCGGTGGCCAGCGTCATGTAGCGGTAGCGCGCCGGGCTCAAGGGCACCGACAAGGCCGGATGCTCGTAGCAGCACAGCAGGTCCACCTTGCCCTGCTCCAGCCGCACCACCAGGTCTTTCGCCTGGCCGGTGAACAGTTCAACCTGCGTGCCCTCGGTCAGCACCTTGGGCGTGCGATGCCGCAAGCGCGCAATCCAGTCCGCCACCAGCGTGCGCGCCAGGCTGCGGCCGGTGGCAATGCGCAGCACGGCGTCGCCGCCCGCGCCTGAACTGCTGATGCGATGGCGCACCAGCCCCATCTGCTCGACCACCTGCGTGGCCGTCCTGAGCAGCGCCTCGCCTTCCGGGGTCAGCGTCACGGGCAGGTGCTGCCGTTCGACCAGCGGCGCGCCCGCCCAGGTTTCCAGCGCGCGAATGCGCCGCCCGAACGCGGGGTGGGTGACGTGGCGCAGTTCGGCGGCGCGCACGAAACTGCCCGTGCGTGCCAGCGCGATCAGGTCTTCCAGGAGTTTCAGATCAGCCATGCGCGGCAGCCATCAGCGCTGGCCCTCAACGGGCGGCCAGCGCCATCATCGCCAGCGTGGCCCGGGTCAGCGCGCTGTCCGGGTCTTCCAGCTCGTTGACGAGGTCAAAGTGGTTGCAGTGCGGCGTGGGAATGCGGGTGGACGCGAGGCCCGCCGCGTTCCAGGCCGCTTCAAACGCGCTTGTCTGGTTCTTGAAGCCCTGTGTCTCCAGCCCGCCCACCGCCAGCAGCATGGGGCCGGCGCGCTCGGGCAGATTGAAGATGGGGCTTTGATGCGCGGCCTGCTCCGGCGTCAGGCGCAACCAGGTGTTGGGCAGGATGTCGCACAGCGGACGCAGATCGAACAGGCCGGACAAGGCCAGCGTGCCCTTGATGATGTCGTCCGGCACGCCATAGCGCGCGGGCCAGCCGGGCGCCGCCAGCATGCCGGCCAGGTGCCCGCCGGCCGAGCTGCCGCTCACGTAGATGCGTTCGGGGTCCACACCGTAGGCCGCCACGTTCTGGTACAGCCAGGCCACGGCGGAACGCACTTCGCGCACCACTTCGCCCAGGGTGGCTTCGGGCACCAGCGTGTATTCCAGCGTGGCCACCGCCGCGCCCGCCGCGTTGAAGGCCTCGGCCATCACGGGCGCGTCTTCCTTGCGCTGCGCGCGCCAATAGCCGCCGTGGATGAACACGAACAGCGGCGCGGGCGCGTGGGACGCGGCGGGCAGGAACAGGTCCAGCCGTTCGTCCTGGCCCAGGCCGTAGCGCAAATCCAGCACGCCGGGGCGGCGCGAGCGTACCCGCGCCGACGACTCCGCGTAGCGGCGCACGCAGGCGTCAAAGTCGGCCACGGATTCGCGCGCGTTGTATTGCACGTCGCGCTCGGCGATGGAGGAAAAGAAAAGATCGATCTCGGCGTTATGCATGTCGTGCCTGGGCGTCGGGCTGTGAAATGATGCGTTCGATGAATTGCGCGGTCTTGCGGTAGTGCGCGGCCAGCATGGCCACGGAACGCTCGGCGTCGCGCGAGATCGCGGCGTCCAGCAGTTGGCGGTGTTCGTCGTCGACGTTGCGTTCCGGCCCGTAGGCCGTGGCGCCCGCGCGCGCGGGGCGGCGGTAGCGCTCGGTTTGCGCGTACAACTGGGTGGACAGGTCCAACAGCCAATGCGAACGGCACGCGCCAATCAGCGCGTGATGGAAATCCAGGTGGCGGGCTTCCAGCAGGTCTTCCAGTTCATCGGACGGGGCTGACGCTTCGCTCGCGCGCTGCGCCGCCAGCGTCAGCGCGTGGTAGGCGCCGACCAGCCGCGCTTCCCAGGCGTCGTCCGCATTCGCCAGCGACCGGCGCAAGGCATCGCAGTCGATCAGGATGCGGGTTTCACAGGCGTCCCACATTTCCTCGACCGACAAGGGCGCGATGCTGAAGCCGCGCGACGTGGTGTTCACCACCATGCGTTCGCTGCGCAGGCGGTTGAGCGCTTCGCGGATGGGCGAAAAACTGCTGCCGTAGCGCTGCTTCAACAATTCCAGCCGCAGCGATTGGCCCGGCGCGAAAACCCCGCTCATGATGTCGCGCCGAAGCAGGCGGTATACCTGCTCCGACAGCGTGATGTCTTCAACGTCGGCATTCCCGGCCGATCCGGAATCGTCCTGGCGGGAAGCTTTGATTCTTGGCTTCAACATGCTCTCCAGATGTCAGCGGCGTGTCCGCTGATCCGCGCACAGGCGGCCCATTCTACTCGCGCCCGCAGGCGCCGGCGGGTGGCCCGGCCAGCCTCATATTCCCAGATACCGCTGCGCCAATTCGGGTTGGGCGGACAGCTCGGCGGGCTTGCCCGACCAGGCCACGCGGCCCTTGTCCACGATGTAGTGCCGGTCGACCAGCGTGGCCATCTCGGGCAGGTTCTTGTCGATGACCAGAATGGTCTGGCCCTCGGCCTTCAGCGACCGCAGGCAACGCCAGATCTCCTGGCGAATCAGCGGCGCCAACCCTTCGGTGGCTTCGTCCAGAATCAGCAGCTTGGGGTTGGTCATCAGCGCGCGGCCCACCACCAGCATCTGCTGCTCGCCGCCCGACAAGGTGCGCGACGACTGCGCGCGCCGCTCTTTCAGGCGCGGGAACAGGGTGTAAACGCGCTCCAGGTCCCAGCCGCCCGCCGCCGCGCGCGCCGTCGCCACCAGGTTTTCCTGCACCGACAGCGAGCCAAACACGCGCCGCCCTTCCGGCACCAGCCCCACACCCAGGCGCGCCACCGTGCTGGGCGCGGACCGGCCCAGCGTCTGCCCCCGGAACTGCACCGCGCCGCCGGTAGCGGGCAGCATGCCCATCAGGGTCTTGACCGTGGTGGTCTTGCCCATGCCGTTGCGGCCAATCAGCGAAATCACCTCGCCCTCGCTGGCCTCGAACGACATGCCAAACAGCACCTTGCTGGATCCGTAGCCGCCCGTCAGGCCGTCAACCTTCAACATGTTCTTCTCCCAGGTAGGCCGCGCGCACTTCCGGATGGCGGCGCACCTCGTCGGGCGTGCCGCTGAACACCACGCGGCCGTAGACCAGCACGCTGATGCGGTCGGCCAGCGCGAAGACGGCGTCCATATCGTGTTCGACCAGCAGCACCGCGTAATCGCCTTTCATGCCTTGCAGCAGGCGCGTCATGCGTGCCGATTCCTCGGGACCCATGCCGGCCATGGGTTCGTCCAGCAGCAACAGGCGCGGCTCGCGCGCCAGCGCCACCGCCAGTTCCAGTTGCCGCCGTTCGCCGTGCGCCAGGTCGGCCGACCGCACATGGCGGCGGTCCGCCAGGCCCACATGGGTCAACCATTGCATGGCCTCGGCCTTCAGGCCGGCGTCGCGGCGCGGATCGGACCAGGCGCCAAACGCGGGCCCGTCCTTCAGCATGCGCGACAAGATCACGTTTTCCAGCGCGGTGAATTCGTGGCAAAGCTCGGTGATCTGGAACGAGCGCCCCAGGCCCAGCCGCGCCCGCTCGAACGCGGGCAGCCCGGTCACGTCCCGCCCGTCCAGATGGATGGCGCCGGAGTCCGGCCGGATCTCGCCGCAGATCTGCGCGATCAGCGTGGACTTGCCCGCGCCGTTGGGGCCGATGATGGCGTGGATTTCGCCGGCCCGCACATCCAGATCCACCCCATTGGTGGCCACCACCGCGTCAAAGGCCTTGCGCAACTGCGTCAGCCGCAACAGGCTGGCTTGGGCGTCAGTCGACATGGCGCGTCTCCAGCAATTTGCCGAACAGGCCCTTCTGGCCCCACAGCACCACCAGCACCAGAATCGGCCCCATGTACAGCAGCCAATGCTCGGTCAGGGACGACAGCATCTGCTCCAGCCCAAGGAATACCGCCGCGCCCGCGATCGGGCCCAACAAGGTGCCCACCCCGCCCAGGATGACAATCGCCATCAGCTCGCCGGACTTGGTCCACGCCGCCATGTCGGGCGTCACCAGCCCGGCATAGTTGGCCCACAGCACGCCCGCCAGCCCAGTGCCCACGGCCGACAGCACGAACGCGCTCAGGCGGTACGGCGTGGGCGCCACGCCCAGGTTCAGCGCGCGCCGCTCGCTTTGGCGCAGCGCCTGCAACACCATGCCGAAGCGCGAATTGGTGATGCGGATGCACAGCAATGTCCACGCCGTCAGCAGCGCCAGGCACACGTAATAAAACACCATGGGGCTTTCCAGATTGATGCCCGGCAACACGTTGCGCTGCGTAATCATCAGCCCGTCGTCGCCGCCATAGAACTGTAGCGACACCAGGATGAAATACACCATCTGCCCGAAGGCCAGCGTAATCATGATGAACTGCACGCCGCGCGTGCGCAGCGCCAGGTAACCGAAGACCCAGCCCGCCAACGCGCACACGGCCAGCGCAATGGGCCACACCACCAGCGCGGCATTGCTGCCGGCCCAGCCGAAGATGGGCCCCGCTTCGGCTGTGTGAAAGGCAATGATGCCCACCGCGTAGCCACCCAGACCGAAGAACATGGCGTGGCCGAAGCTGACCATGGCGCCGTAGCCGATCACCAGGTCCAGGCTGACCGCCGCCAGCCCATAGATTAGAAAGCGCGTCACCACGCCGATCAGGAACGGCGACCCCGAGGCCAGCGCGGCGGCCGGCAGCAGGATCAATACCACCAGGCCGGCCAAGCCCCAGCGGGCGCGATTCGAAAGTGTCTTTGCCATCATCATCCTCGCGCCGGAAACAAGCCGCCCGGCTTGGCGATCAGCACGATCGCCATCAACACATAAATGCTGGCCGACGCCATGCCGGCGGCCAGCGGGTCCGCCGTGGCGGGCGAGAACATCGTGGACAGCAACTGCGGTAGGAAAGCCCGACCCAGGCTATCGACCATGCCCACCAGCAGGGCGCCCGCCAAGGCGCCGCGCACCGAGCCGACCCCGCCAATCACAATGACCACGAAGGTGGTGATCAAGATGCGTTCGCCCATGCCGATCTCTACCGCCAGGAGCGGCGCGGCCATCACGCCGGCCAGCCCGCACAGCAACGCGCCCAGCCCGAACACCAGCGTGTAGAGCTTGCGGATGTCCACGCCCAGCGCATCCACCATTTCACGGTCATCCGCACCGGCGCGGATCAGCATGCCGATGCGCGTGCGGTTCACCAGCCACCACAAGCCCACCGCCACCAAGGCGCCGATGGCGATGAACGACAGGCGGATCAGCGGATATTGAAAGCCCGGCGCCAGCGTCACCGCGCCTTCCAGAAAAGACGGAATGCCCACCAGCGGCGGACGCCGGCCAAAGATCAGGCTGACGGCTTCGTTCGAAAACAGCAGCAGGCCGAATGTGGCCAGCACCTGGTACAAGTGATCACGCTTGTACAGCTTGCGTATCACCAGCACTTCGACGGATATGCCGTAAAGCCCCGCCCCCAACAGCGCCGCCAGCACGCCCGCCAGGAACGAGCCCGTGGTGCCGATGGCATAGGCCGCGCAGTACGCGCCCACCATGTAGAACGAGCCATGCGTCAGGTTGACCACGCCCATGATGCCGAAGATCAGCGTCAGCCCGGCCGCCAGCATGAACAGCATGGCGCCGAACTGCAGGCCGTTAAGCAGTTGTTCGAACAGCAGCGTCATGACGGCATCTTGCAGAATTGGGCGTAGGCGTCCTTGTCGTCAGACACCAGCTTGCGAACCAGATGCGGCGCCAGGCCGCCCGCGCTGTCCTTGTCGATACGCATCAGGTACAGGTCTTGAATGGGATGCTGATTGGTGTTCATGCTGAAGTTGCCGCGCAAGGACGTGAAGCCGGGCTTGCGCAGCGCCGCGCGGAATTCAGCCGCCTTGGACAAATCGCCACCCGTGGCCTTCAAACCCACGCCGATCAACTGCGCGGTGTCGTAAGCCTGCATCGCGTAGTCGGTGGGCACGCGGCCATAGGCGGCCTTGAAGGCTTTGACGAAGGCCTGCGA
>Ga0160461_1000833_pt1 | contig 16067 bp, 14 predicted proteins | sample HID1975I_E6MG_FD_108266 | JGI IMG/M metagenome (GOLD analysis project Ga0160461, IMG submission 108266) | Enriched soil microbial communities from UW Madison campus, WI, USA - HID1975I_E6 MG | ecosystem: Environmental > Terrestrial > Soil > Unclassified | place: USA: Madison, Wisconsin...
CGAGGGCGGCCGCCGGCTCGGCGAGGCCGGGGTAATGGCCGCGATGGTTTCTGGCGAGGGGCGGATACTCACCGCCAATCGCGTGCTGGTGCAGCGCGCGCTCGGCCAGGCCAGCGCGTCTGTCGAGGGGCGCGATTTCGTTGCACTGCTGCGCACCGGCGCGGACGAGCTGATCCGCTTCGCCGGCGACGACGACGAGGCGGATCCGCTGCGCCTGATCCAGGTGCCGCTGGAGAACCGGCCAGATACCGCCGCGCTCTTCTTCCTGCTCGACGAGGACGGCAGCGGATCGAGCACCACCGGCCGGCGCGGGACCGCCGAGGTCCACCTCCATGCGCTGCTGGCGATGCTGCCGCTCGGGCTGGCGCTGGCGGATCGCGACGGGCGCTTCCTGTTCATCAACCGCGCGTTCGAGCGTGCCGCCGGGATCGAGCCCGACGAGGCTCCGGTCTATCCCAGCGATCTCGTCGTGAAGGAGGACAAGGCGGCCGTCTCCGATGCGGTGCGCCGCTTCGCGGTCGGTCACCAGCTGTCGGGCGATATCGCGGTTCGGCTCAAAGGGCGGCCGGACGATCCGGTCGCGCTGACCATCGCCGGGGCCAAGGGGCTGGGCGATGCCGCCGTGCTGCTCAGCCTGAAGGACAACAGCGAGGAAAACCGCCTCAAGCGGCAGGTGGCCCAGGCCACCAAGATGCAGGCGGTGGGCCAGCTGGCGGGTGGCGTCGCGCATGATTTCAACAACATCCTGACCGCGATCATCGGCCATTGCGATCTGATGCTGCTGCGTCACACGCCAGGCGACAGCGATTACGACGATATCCAGCAGATCCGTCACAACTCCAACCGCGCCGCTTCGCTGACCCGGCAACTGCTCGCCTTCTCGCGCCAGCAGACGCTGCGGCCGCAGATCCTGCAGCTGCCCGACGTCATTTCCGAGGTGTCAAACCTTCTCAAGCGGCTGCTGGGCGAGACGGTGACACTTGTGGTCAAGCACGGGCGCAATCTCGGTCCCGTCCGCGCCGATCCCGGCCAGCTGGAGCAGGTGATCGTCAACCTGGCCGTCAACGCGCGCGATGCGATGCAGGCCAAGGGTGGCGAGCGCGGCGGGACGCTCACCATCCAGACCTATTCGGTCTCCGCCGAGGAGACCCGCCGCATCGGCAGCGATATCCTGCCGGCCGCCGATTATACCGCGCTCAGCATCGCCGACACCGGCACCGGCATACCGCCCGAACTGCTGTCCAAGATCTTCGAGCCCTTCTTCACCACCAAGGAGGTGGGCAAAGGCACCGGCCTCGGCCTGTCGACCGTCTACGGTATCGTCAAGCAGACCGGCGGTTTCATCTTCGCCGATTCGGTGCCGGGGCAGGGGACGAACTTCGTCATCTACCTGCCGGTGCACCGCGCCGATCCGTCCGTCGCCATACCGGAGACCCCGGTCCCCGCGGTGAAGGAGAAGGCACCTGACCTGTGGGGTACCGGTACGATCCTGATCGTCGAGGACGAGGACATGGTTCGCGCTGTCGCCGAACGCGCGCTTTCGCGCCAGGGATACAAGGTGCTGACAGCGTCTCATGGGGAGGAGGCGCTGGAGATCCTGGAACAGCACGGTCCGGTCGACCTGCTCGTTTCCGACGTGGTAATGCCGACGATGGATGGCCCCACCATGGTCCGCCACGCACGCGAGCGCTTTCCCGAGGTGCCGGTGCTGTTCATGTCGGGCTATGCCGAGGAACAGCTTCGCCGATCGATCGACATCGACCGGGTCCATTTCCTCGCCAAGCCCTTCTCGGTCCAGCAACTGGCCGAGGCTGCGCGACAGGCGCTGATCACCCAGGGCGGCTGAACCGGCGGCCTGAGCCGAAAGCAGAGCAAACGGTTGCGATAAAAGGATTTGCAGCCGGGGCGGCAATCCATCTATGTCATGCGTCCATGACAGGGGCGCGCCAGATACTGCTGATCGAGGATGAACCTCTGATCGCCATGATGCTCGAGGATTTCATGGAAAGCCTCGGCCATGGCGTCGCGGGCACGGTCGACTGCGTGTCGGATGGCCTGCGTGCGGTTGACGGGGGCGGTTTCGACGCCGCGATCCTCGACGTCCATCTGCGCGATGGCGAACCCTGCTGGCCGATCGCGGATGCGCTCGCTGATCGGGGCATCGCCTTCGTCCTCGCCACCGGCGGCCATACGCAGGATCCGCCGGAGCGGCATCGTGCCGCGCCGGTGCTCGCCAAGCCCTATTCGCTCGATCGGGTCGATGCGGCGCTGAAGTCGCTGCTCGGCTGACGCACGGGGCGGCGGGGTTGCCCGCCGGCCCCGATCGCCTCAGGCCGCGTCGTGCTTGGTGACGAGCTTGTAGGCGCGCTCGTACCATTCGCTGCCGGGATAATTGGCACCCAGCACGGCCGCCGCCTTCTTCGCTTCCTCGGGAATGCCGAGCGCCAGATAGCATTCGGTCAGCCGCATCAGCGCCTCGGGCGCGTGGCTGGTCGTATCGTAGGTATCGACGACCTTGCGGAAGCGGATGGTCGCCGCGATCCAGTTGGCCTGGCGCTGATAGAAGCGCCCGATCTCCATCTCCTTGCCGGCGAGGTGATCGTTGACCAGATCGACCTTCACGCGCGCATCGGCGGCGTAGCGGCTGTCGGGATAGCGACGGATCAGCTCGCCCATGGCGTCCAGCGCCTGCTGGGTGATCTTTTGGTCGCGGGTGACGTCCTCGATCTGCTCGTAATAGTCGATCGCGATCAGGTAGAGCGCGTAGGGCGCGTCCTTGTTGCCCGGATGGATCGACAGGAAGCGCTGCGACGACTGGATCGACTGGGTGTAGTCGCGGGCGAGATAATAGCTGAACGAGCTCATCAACTGCGCGCGGCGCGCCCAGACCGAATAGGGATGCTGCCGCTCGACTTCGTCGAACAGCGCCGCCGCCAGCTTGTACTGACCTCGATCCAGCCGCTCGCGCGCTAGATTGTAGAGCGTGTCGACGTCGCGGGCGACGTATTTGGTATCCGCCTTGTTCTTGCTCGACGCGCAGCCGACCAGGGGAACGAGCGCCACGGTGGCGAGGGCGAGGGCGATGGGGCGGATGGCGGAACGCAGCATGAGCGCGGTCTTAGCCGAGCGATCGGGCAAGGCCAAGCGGGATCAGCGCGACGCGACGCCGGCCGCCCCGGCATCAGCCGCGTCCCAGGAACGGCACGGCGAGCGGGAGCATCAGCCCCTCCAGGAAATTCAGGTGATCGGGCACGCTCGCCATGTGGACGATGATCGCGGCGGTGTCGGCCGGATCGGACATCATCTCGCCCGGCGCGGCGGCCATTCCGGGCGCGAGCTCGGTCACCACCATGCCGGGATGGAAGATCGACGCGGCGATGCCACGTTCGCGCCCGTCGACTGCTAGCGAGCGGGTCAGGCCGTCGAGCGCGAACTTGCTGGCGGTATAGGCGGCGGTGTTCGCGCGGGGCACGCGCGCAGAAAGCGAGCCGATGTTGATGATCCGGCCCCGCCCACGAGGCTTCATCACCCGCATCGCCTCGCGCGAGCAGAGGAACGCAGAGGTCAGGTTGGCATCGAGCACCGTCCGCCAGCGATCGAGCGTGATCTCCTCGGTGGGATTATGGTCGGCCACCCCGGCGTTGTTGACCAGCACGTCCACCGCACCGAAGCGGTCGATCGCCTGAGCGAACAGGCGTAGCACGGCGGTTTCGTCGGTCACGTCGGTGGGAACGGGCAGGGCGGTGCCGCCTTCCTCCGCGATCCGGGCGGCGAGCGAATCCAGGCGGTCGGCGCGACGGGCGGCGAGCACGACCTGTGCCCCGGCCGCCGCGAAGGCGATCGCCGTCGCCTCGCCGATCCCGGAACTGGCACCGGTGACGATCACCGTGCGGCCGTTGAGTATGGTCATTGGGGCATCCTCTCGTTACGCCGCATTCGTCCTGCCAGTGCCGGCTGGCATCGGCTTTCATCCTTCTGAGGGTACAATATGCCTCACGCGATGCCAGCCTTCGCGGCCGTGACGATGCTCTCGTCGGCATGGAGAGGCGCCGCTTGACTCCCTGCCGACGACGGCTTAACGAGGCTCACCCCGCAGATCGGCTTTTCCGGCGGCGCTTGCGCGCGCGTCGGCGCTGCCTGTTGGGAGGCCCATGTCCGGGCGAGGCGTCGAGATGGGGTGGCACCTGCCAGCTACCCTGTGGAGCAGGAGAAGTATAAGCATGGCACGTATCGCGGGTGTCAATATCCCGACCAACAAGCGCGTCGAGATCGCGCTGACCTACATTCATGGCATCGGTCCGACCAAGGCCAAGGAAATCACCACCAAGCTGGGCATCGAAGCGCAGCGCCGGGTGCAGGATCTTTCCGACCAGGAAGTTCTGCAGATCCGTGAAGCGATCGACGCCGGCTATACCGTGGAGGGCGATCTTCGCCGCCAGGTTGCGGTGAACATCAAGCGCCTGATGGACCTCGCCTGCTATCGCGGCCTGCGTCATCGCAAGGGGCTTCCGGTTCGCGGCCAGCGTACGCACACCAATGCGCGCACCCGCAAGGGCAAGGCCAAGCCGATCGCCGGCAAGAAGAAGTAATCGATCCGGGGATCGATTACTCCGCCGGAGGCTGCTTCACGAGCGCCTCGCCCGGCGTAACCGCAAGTTTCAGGTCAGGAATTTCGAATGGCACGCGAACCCCAGCGCATCAAGCGGCGCGAGCGCAAGAACATCACCAGCGGCGTCGCCCATGTGAACGCCAGCTTCAACAACACCATGATCACCATCACCGATGCCCAGGGCAACGCGATCAGCTGGTCGTCGGCCGGCATGATGGGCTTCAAGGGCAGCCGCAAGTCGACCCCCTATGCCGCGCAGGTCGCGGCCGAGGATGCCGGCAAGAAGGCCGCCGAGCATGGCGTCCGCACCCTCGAGGTCGAGGTCAAGGGCCCCGGTTCGGGGCGTGAGTCGGCGCTGCGCGCTCTGCAGGCGGTCGGCTTCCAGATCACCTCGATCCGCGACGTGACCCCGATCCCGCACAACGGCGTCCGTCCGTCCAAGCGGCGCCGCGTCTGACGCGATCCCCGGGAACGGCGGACGCGTCGTTCCCATCTGTTTTCTAGTTCCGGCCGCGGGCTGCCCCGCCCGAGGCCGATGCCCAGGGGAAAAACATGGCTGTCAACGCAAAGAACTGGCAGGAAATGAAGAAGCCCAACGGCCTTGAGAAGAAGGCCGGCGGCGATGGCAAGCGCAAGGCGACCTTCGTCGCCGAGCCGCTGGAGCGTGGCTTCGGCCTGACGCTCGGCAACTCGCTGCGCCGCGTGCTGCTCTCCTCGCTGCAGGGTGCCGCCGTCACCTCGATCAAGATCGAGAACGTGCTGCACGAGTTCTCCTCGCTCGCCGGCGTGCGCGAGGACGTCACCGACATCGTGCTGAACGTCAAGCAGATCGCGATCCGCATGCAGGGCGAGGGGCCGAAGCGCCTCCAGCTTTCGGCCACCGGCCCCGCCGAGGTGACCGCCGGCGATATCGCCACCACCGGCGACATCGAGGTGATGAACCCCGATCTGGTGATCTGCCACCTGGACGAGGGCGCGACGCTCAACATGGAGCTGACCGCGGACATCGGTAAGGGCTATGTTCCCGCCGCGAACAACCGTCCGGCCGATGCGCCGATCGGCCTGATCCCGGTCGACGCGCTCTACTCGCCGGTCCGCCAGGTCGCATACAAGGTGGAAAACACCCGCGTCGGCCAGGAATTGGACTATGACAAGCTGACGATCACCGTCGAGACCGACGGCACCGTCACGCCTGAGGACGGCCTCGCTTATGCGGCGCGCATCCTGCAGGACCAGCTCCAGCTCTTCGTCCACTTCGACGAGGGCATGGTCACCACCGCCGCGCCGACCGGCCTGCCGGTCGCGACCGCTGGTGCTGGCGAGCCGGAAGCCGATTCGAACCAGATCAATCGTTATCTCCTCAAGAAGGTGGACGAGCTGGAGCTTTCGGTCCGTTCGGCTAACTGCCTGAAGAACGACAACATCATCTATATCGGCGATCTGGTTCAGAAGACCGAGGCGGAGATGCTGCGCACGCCGAATTTCGGCCGCAAGTCGCTCAACGAGATCAAGGAAGTTCTGGCCTCGATGGGGCTGCGGCTGGGCATGGAAATCCCCGGCTGGCCGCCCGAGAACATCGAGGAAATGGCCAAGAAGCTCGAACAGGAGTTCTGATGACGGCGCGCCTGCGGGCGCGACGTCGTCATCCTGACGAAAGTCAGCATCTCCTACGGCAGGGGTGGCCTTCGAAAGGTTCCTCCTGCCGGGAGCGACCCCGGCGTTCGCTGGGGTGACGGTCTGATTGATAGGGTTATGGGCGGTGGCCCCTATCACCGCCTGGCTTGGGGTACCTTGGACGGCCCCCTGACAAACGAGAAGGAAGTACCATGCGTCATCGTGTAGGCGGTCGTAAGCTTCAGCGCACCGCATCGCATCGCGCCGCCCTGTTCCGCAACATGGCCGCCGCCCTCATCAAGCATGAGCAGATCACCACCACGACCGCCAAGGCGAAGGAGCTTCGCCCCTATGTCGAGAAGCTGGTGACGCTCGCGAAGAAGGGCGGTCTCGCTAATCGTCGTCTCGCCCATGCCCGCCTGCTGGACGATACCCAGCTGTCGAAGCTGTTCGACGTGCTGGCCTCGCGCTACGCCGATCGCGCCGGAGGCTACACCCGCGTCATCAAGGCCGGTATCCGCGCGTCGGACGCCTCGCCGATGGCGATCATCGAATTCGTCGATCGCGACGTTTCGGCCAAGGGCCAGGATTCCGGCCCGGTTCTGGGCGACGACGAGGACGAGGCCGAAGCGGCCTGATCCATCCCGCCCCGTTATCGGCCCGGTCCATGCCGGGCCGGACTGTTCGGACACTCGACAAAGGGATCGCGGCTGATAGGCTTGCGGTCCCTTTGTTGCCTCTGGGGGAGTTTGCGACCGTTGAAGCACCGCGTGATCGGCCTAATCCTCGGCGGCCTCTGCCTGCCGCTGGCGGCCTGCGCCATGAACCCCGCCGACAAGACCGTGGAGGCCCCCGTTCCGATGTCGACCCCTTCCGCTGCCCAGAGCGCGCCGATGACCTATCCCCAGACCGCCACCGACGGCACGGTCGAGACCCAGTTCGGCGAACAGGTCGCCGATCCGTATCGCTGGCTGGAGAACGACGTCCGCGTCGACCCGAAGGTGCGCGAATGGGTGACCGCCGAGAATGCGGTCACCAACGCCTATCTGGCTACGCTGCCCGGTCGCGACGCTATCAAGGCGCGATTGAAGCAGTTGTGGGATTATGAGCGCTTCGGTGTGCCGCAGCGTCACGGCAGCCGCTATTTCTTCCAGAAGAACGACGGCCTGCAGAACCAGTCGCCGCTTTATGTGCAGGAGACGATCGACGGCGCGCCGCGGCTGTTGATCGATCCCAACGGCTGGGCGGCCGATGGCGCGACCGCGCTGGCGGAATGGCTGCCATCGAAGGATGGCGGACGCGTCGTCTATGGCGTGCAGGATGGCGGCACCGACTGGCGAACGCTCAAGGTGCTCGATGCCGACAGCGGGGCCGTGCTGGACGACGAGGTGAAATGGGCCAAGTTCACCGGCCTGGCCTGGGCGAAGAACGGCGCCGGCTTCTTCTACTCGCGCTTCCCCGAACCCAAGGCCGATGCCGAGTATCAGTCGCTCAACCTCAATCACGCGGTCTATTTCCATTCGGTCGGCACGCCGCAGAGCGCGGACCGCCTGGTCTTTGCGACGCATGACCGGCCCAAGCTGAACCACATCGCCCAGGTGACCGACGACGGCCGCTGGCTGGTGGTCTATTCCTCGGAAGGGACCGACGAGCGCTATGAGGTGACGCTGATCGACCTTACGCACCCCAAGGCCCAGAAGCTCACGCTCGTGCGCGGGCTGGAGAACGCCTGGTCGCTGGCGGGATCGCAGGGCGAGACGCTGTATTTCGTCACCAACCTCGATGCCCCGCGCCAGCGTATCGTCTCGATCAACGTCTCGACGTCCTCGCGCCGCATGGCCGAACTGGTCGCCGAGGATGACGCCACGCTCGAAGCTGCGACGATGGTCGGCGACAAGCTGGTCGCCTCCTATCTCGTCGATGCGCGCAGCGAGCTCAGGGTCTTCGGGCTCGACGGCATCGCGCGCGGCAAGGTCGCGCTGCCCGGCATTGGGACGGTCAGCGGCGTCTCGGGCGAGGCGGGCGATGCGGAGGCGTTCTTCGCCTTCTCGAGCTACGCGACGCCGACCGCGATCTATCGTTATGACGCGGCGGATGGCGCGGTGGCGCCGTTCAAGCTGCCCAAGACGGCGTTCGATCCGGCCGACTACACGGTCGAGCAGCGCTTCTACCCGTCGAAGGACGGCACGCGGGTGCCGATGTTAATCGTCCACAAGACAGGGCTCGACCTTTCCGGCGGCGCGCCGACGATCCTCTACGGCTATGGCGGGTTCAATATCTCGGTGACGCCGAGCTTCTCGCCATCGGTGCTCCAGTGGATGGAGATGGGCGGCGTTTATGCGGTCGCGAACCTGCGCGGCGGCGGCGAATACGGCAAGGCCTGGCATGACGGCGGCCGGCTGGCCAACAAGCAGAACGTCTTCGACGATCTGATCGCCGGGGCAGAGCATCTGATCGCCAAGGGCGTCACCACGAAGGACAAGCTGGCGGTCATGGGCCGCTCGAACGGCGGGCTTCTCGTCGGCGCGGTGGTCAACCAGCGGCCGGACCTGTTCGCGGTCGGCCTGCCGGGTGTGGGCGTAATGGACATGCTGCGCTTCAACCGCTTCACCGCCGGCCGCTACTGGGTGGACGACTATGGCGATCCGGGCGTGGAGGCCGATTTCAAGGCGCTCAAGGCCTATTCGCCTTATCACAACATCGCCTCCGGCAAGGATTACCCGGCCATCCTGGTCACCACGGCCGATACCGACGATCGCGTGGTCCCCGGCCACAGCTTCAAATACACCGCCGCGCTGCAGGCGGCGGATGTCGGGCCGAAGCCGCATCTCATCCGCATCGAGACGCGAGCCGGCCATGGTGCCGGCAAGCCGACCGACAAGGTGATCGAGGAGTATAGCGACGTCTGGGCCTTCACAGCCCGCTGGACGGGCCTGACCCTGCCGGAGTGAGGGAAGGGGGAGCTTTTTGCTACCCTTACCCGATCACGCGGCCGCGCGCCTGTCGCGCAGGACGCGCTCGATCTCGGCCTGGCTGATCGTGCGCTGCTCGATGATGCAGCGCAGGCCAAGGCCCTCGAAGCCCTCGAACGGCATCGCGCGGGCATGGGCGGTGATCGTTCCGTCGGCGGCTACCAATCCGCGATCGCCCGAGACCGCGATGTGTTCGCCGAAGCGCCCGCCCCAGGAAGAGCCGACGAGCAGGCCATCGTCGTCGACCAGAGTGACGCGGGTGTTCGCCATTTCGGGATCGCCGAACAGCTGCCCGTCGGAGACGATCTGGTGCGACTGACCCTCCCAGTCATATTCCAGATAGAGCACGCCCAGCGGCACGCCGTCGCCATCCTGTGGGCGGATCGCGGTGGCGAAGACCAGCACCGCGCGATTGCCCGACCACGGGTTCTGCCAGACCCGGTCGGTATGCCAGTCGTCCGACGAGCGCGAGGCCATGGCGCGGCGGAAACGTTCCTCGTCGCGCACGGTCGGCACATGGACGCGCGTGAAGCGATCCGACGACATGACGATCGCGCCTTCGGCATCGGCGGCGGCGGCGCTGAGGTAGAAGGGGGAGAAGCGCATCAGATAGCGCAACCGGCGCTCGGCAGCCTCTCGCGACGCGGTCGACGGGTGAGCGAGCGCAGCGACCACCTCCGCATCGGTGGCCAGCATCCTCAGGTCGATGCTGCGCGCGTAAAGGCTGCGGGTGATGTTCTGGATCATGGATTGGGCGAGGTCGATCAGATGCGCGCCCTCGATCTCGTCGACCAGCTCGTCGGCGATGCGTGCGCCACGGTCGATCCGTTCGAGCACGTCGGCGCGAAAGGCGGCTGCGTTGCTGCGCGCCTGCCCCGCAAGCTGCTTGACCTCCTGCGCGACGACGGAGAAGCCGCGCCCGGCGTCGCCAGACCGAGCTGCCTCGATCGTGGCGTTGAGCGCGAGCAGGTTGGTCCGCCCGGCGATCGTCTCGCTGGTGCTGGCGAAGTGCTGGACCTCCTCTCTCAGGGCGGTCAGCAACGATCGAAGACGACGCGGCATCCTGGCATCCGTTCTTTTTTCACGGCGTTCTGATTTGCCGGGATGCTACGCCACCTTGGTTGAAGAAAGGTTAGGCGGGGATGATGTCGCAAGATTCCGCAAAGAAATCCGGAGCCATCGAAACGGCTCCGGACCAGTCGGGAGATTATTCCTAGAAGTATTTCTTCACGGTCAGCGCCCATTCGCGCGGACGGGAAGGCTGCGCCCACAGGAAGGAGCCGGGATCGACCTTCGTCACGTAATAGAATTTGTCGGTCAGGTTGAGCACCTCGAACGAGGCTTCCCAGTCGCGATCCGGGGTGCGGTATGTCAGCCGCGCGTTGAGCAGCGTGTAGCCGTTGATCAGCGTGCGGGTGTTGTTGGTCGATCCGGTGAAGATCTTGCTCTGATAGGATGCGTCGAGGCGCGGCGTGATCGATCCGCCGTTCTCGCCGAGCGGTACCTCATACTGGATGCCGCCCGACAGTTTCCACGATGGCGTGTTGCCCAGCCGGTTGCCGAGTTGCGGCCCGGTCGGCCGGCTCGGCCCGCCCGCCTGCGGATCGATCCAGGTGTAGCGCGACCTGATGTAGCTGATCGACCCGTCGATCATCAGCCCGTCGACCGGGCGGATATCGGTTTCCACCTCGACGCCCTTGATGGTGACGTTGCCCGCGTTGCTGAGCGCCGCGCAGGGGAAGGTGATCGGAAAGCCCGGCGGGTTGAACTGCGGGCACTGCAGCAGGATCAGCTGCAGATCCTTGTACTTGTTGAGGAAGGCCGAGACGTTGAAGCGCATCCGGCGATCGAACAGCTGTGTCTTCAGGCCGATCTCGTTGGCGTCGACCGTTTCCGGGCCGAAAGGCACGACCTGCGACGGGATATAGGGGCGCGGATTGACGCCGCCGCCCTTGAAGCCGGTCGATCGCGACGCATAGACCATGATCGCGTCGCTGATGTCGTAGTCGACGCCGATCCGGTAATCGATCCGGTCGTCGGCGAAGCTGCCGGCATAGCCGTCGATCGCGCCCACGGCGGGGTTGGGCGATCCGTCCGGGTTGGTGCGGGTGTAGTTGTAGACCTTCTTGTCGTCGGTCCAGCGCAGGCCGCCGGTGATGGTGAGCGCTTCGGTCGGATGGAATTCGATGTGGCCGAACAGCGCCTTGGTCGTCGCGTCGACGGGGTCGTCGCCCAGGAAGTCGTATCCCGGAAAACCGATGTAAGGGAATGTCACGCGGTTGGCGTAGGTGGTCCGCGCGTCGAAGTAATAGCCGCCGACCGTGAAGTCGATCAGATCCTCGAACAACTGGCCCGACAGGCGCAATTCCTGGCTGAACTGGCGGTGCTTCAGGTTCTCGCTGCTCAGGATCAGCGACAACGGTGACACATCCGGGTCGCCCGCCCAATAGGTGTTGAAGCGCCGATATCCCGTGATCGACTTGAGCGCGAGGTTCTCGCCGATCGACCAGTCCGCGGTCAGCGAAGCGCCCCAGCCTTCGTACTTGCTGCGGTTCTCGGCCTTGTAGCCGGGATAGCCCGGATAGACGCCGTCGCGGATCTCGAAGCCGGCATAGCTGACATAGGGATCCTTGGGGATGAAGCGGCTGTCATAGGGGACGCCGTAATCCTGCACGCCGCCGACATTGGTGGCGAGCAGCGTCACCGCCGCGCCCTGGCTGTCGTCATGGGTATAGTCGCCTGCGACCGTGATCTCGAAATCCTCGCTCGCCACGAAGCGCAGCATGCCGCGCGCCGCCTGATAGGATTTGCCGCCTTCCTCGCCGACCTTGCAGCTCTTGTTGCTCGACTGGACGGGAAGCGCGGGGGTGGAGGAGGGGTTGGCGCACTGGAAGTCGAGGACGTCGACATAGCCGCCCTGCGACCGCGACACGCCGGAGAGGCGCGCGAACAGCCGGTCCGGCACCACGGTGAAGTCGGCGCTGGCGCGGATGTCGAGCCGGTCGCGGCTGCCATAGGTGGCGGAGAGATATCCCCCATCCTCGCCGTTGGGCTTCTTGGAGATCATGCGGATCGATCCGCCGATCGAGTTCTTGCCCGCTAGCGTTCCCTGCGGCCCGCGCAGGATCTCGATACGCTCCAGATCGAGCAGGTCGAACTGCGCGCCGGTGAGCGAGGCATAGTAGACGTCGTCGATGTAGATGCCGACGCCGGGTTCGAGGGCGGGGTTGAAGTCGAACTGGCCGATGCCGCGGATCGATGCGCCCATCGCCGGGCCGAAGGAGCCGCCCAGCGGACGCAGCGTGACGTTCGGCGCCTGGCTGGCGACCTGGGTAAGGTCGGTCTGGCTGCGCGCGTCCAGCATCGCCGCGCTGACGGCGGTGATCGCGATCGGCGTGTCCTGCAGGCTCTGTTCGCGGAACTGCGCGGTGACGACGATCTCCTCGATCGCGCCAGCCGGGTCGCTGGCGGCCGGCTCACTCGCCCCAGTCTGGGCACCGGTCGTCTGGGCGCTTGTTTGTGCGAAGGCCGGGCCGGCGATCAACGCCGCCACAGCGAGGCCGGATGAGAGCCTGATCCTGGTTCTAAGCATTTTTCCCCCTCCTGAGTATTTTGGCTTCGAACGCCTTGAACGCGCTCGTTTGGTGTCGGTCAGCGTGATCGGTCGAACGGGCTGCGCATGCCGAACGGCACGCTCGGCCCGAACACCACCTCGACAGCCGCGATGCGGCCGTCGCGGATCTTGAACAGTTCGATCTGCGTGATGGTGAAGGGCGCGCGCTCCATGGGCCCGACCGGCGTTTCGCGGCCGAAGATCGTCACTCGGGGCACGTCGCCGGGGACGTTGGGCGTATAAAGCCCGATCACCAGCCCACGCTCGACATCCACCCCCCAGACCCGGCGAGGGTCGACGCGATGGCCGTTGGCGAACAGGCCGGATGCCAACTGATCGTAGCAGCCCATCTTGCCGATATTGACCGGGGCGGCCGTGCCGCCGCTCGTCTTCGTCGCTGCACCCGGCCTTGGCGCGGGTTCGGTCCCGGTCGTGGCGACGCCATTGTCGAAACGGGCGCAATAGGGCGCGTAATTGGCGGCGACAGGACGCCCTGTCTCCATACCCGTCCAGTGCGCATCGACGATCGCGGTGAGTTGGTCGCGGGTCCGGCGGGTGGCGGCCGGCTCGACTTCGGTGAAGATCGCTCGTGGCGGTGGGGCGTTGGCGGCGTTGTCCAGCGGCGATCGGCCGACCAGTGTCTCTACCTCGTCGATCCGCCCGCCCTTCGCCACATGCGCGCGAAGCGCCAGGAACACCGGCTTTCCGTTCTCTTCGACGATTCCCATCCAGTTGGCGTTGCCCAATTCCGGATCGGACGCCCGGATCGCGAAGTCGCGCCGACCGCTAATCGTGCGCCACAGCCCGGCGCGGCCGATGGTGAGTGGAACCAGGTTTTCCGAGAAGACGACATCGGTCGCCAGCGGCAGCGAGGATGCATCCTTCGCTGCCAACGCCGCCAGATAGCGATCGGCCACGCCGTCGAGGCAGGCGCGGTCGCAATCCGCCGCCAGCGCGGGCGAAGCCGACAGCGCCAGCGCGATCGCAGGCGCGATCCCCAGCGCCCTCACTTGCCCGTCACCGGGTTGGTATAGTGGAAGGGCGGGGCATAGACCGTGGGATAGGTCTCGTAGAGGACGCTCGGCGGCCGATCGGGCAGGGGCGGGAAGCTGCTCGGCTTGGTGTTGATGACGGCGCTGGTTTCCCAGCCTGTCTGCGCCTCGGTGTACATGACGAATGGCGCGCGCAACGCCGCGATCTTCCACACACCATCCTCGCGGACATAGTCGTTCTCATAGGTGACGACGCCGATCACCGGGCCGCGCCCGATCCCCATCACGAAGGCGCGCCAGCGGCCCTTGGCGGTCTGACCGTCGGGGGCGACATGCACCACACCCTGGAACTGGGTGTGGTCGATCACGATCCCTGCGCGTGGCCCGTCCGGCCCCAGGCCGATGCGCATGTACTGCAGCACGCGCGCCTTGGTGACGAACACGCCGCGCCCGCCGATCTCCAGCGTGCCGTTGGTCGCGAAGAGATCGGCGACATTGTCCCACATCGCCTTGTCGACATAATAGCCATAGGCGCGCTGGACGCGCTCGATCTGCCGCTCGTCGGCCAACCGGCGGAGTGTCGCGCCGGCCTCGGCCAGCTGCTTCTCCATCGCAGCGGTCTGGGCGGCCGCAGGCACGGCGCTCGCCATGAGCAGGCAGGCGATAAGAGACCGGCGGATCATCGGGCAAGCTCTCCGCTGCGGCCCGTCACCGGGTTGCGATAGTGATAGGGCGGCAGGTAGTTGCCCGGCAGCGATTGATAGACCTCGGTCGGCGGGCGATCCGGCGGCAACGTCGTGCTCGGCCCGGCCATCGGATAGTCGTCGGCGGTCCACGCCTTGTCATATCCCGACAGGAAGGTGACATAGCCGTGCAGCCGCGTGATCCGCCACTTGCCATCAACGCCGACGGCATATTCGTTCTCGTGGAGGCCGGCACCCCAGCGCCCCTGCCCCTCGGCCGTGGTGAGCATCTGGATGCTCCGCCAGCGCGCCTTGGCGCTGCGCCCATCCTCGGCGACCGAGACATAGGGCTGCAACTGCATCGTCTCGTTCAGGCGACCCGGTGCCAGACCCTGCGGGGCCGTCAGCGCCAGCGCCTGGCGGATGCGATCGGTGCCGATATAGACGCCGCCCTGGCCGTATTCATAGCTGCCGTCGGCTGCGAACAGCGCGGCGGCGCGGTCCCATAGTCCCTTGTCGATATAGTATCCGAAGGCGGCCTGGATATTCTCCACAGCCTCCTGCGCCTCCAGCCGGGCGACCAGCGCCTCATATTCGGCGACCTGCGCGCGCAGCGTCTCCACCCGTTCCTGCGCCTTGGCGGGGATGGGCAGGGTGGAGAGCGTCAGGGCCATCGCGGCGGCGATCATGCGCATCACTGTTCCTCCCCCGGCGCATAGTGGAACGGCGGCACGAATACCTCGGGGAAGGGGCGGGTCTCGGCGCTCGATGGCCGATCGGGCCCGAGCGCCCTCGATGCCGGCGTCGACCAGTCGGCCGGCGCGGGCTTCAGCTTCGTCCAGCCGCCCTCATAGGGCGCGACGAAATTGGTGTAGAGGCGCAGCCGGGCGATCTTCCACACGCCCGCTTCCTTCACATACTCATTCTCGTAGACGCCGTCGCCCCAGCTTGCCGAGTGACGATACTCGCCCTCCAGCCCGAAATCGCGCCAGCGGCCGCGCGCGGTTCGCCCATCCGCTGCGACATGGATCACTGGCTGCAACTGCATGTGAATGTTGAGCTGGCCGTAGACGAGGCGATCGTCGCCGCCGCGTCGCGCGCTCAGATACGCGCCGATCCGCCTTGGCCCGACGAACACGCCATCGTCGCCGATTTCCAGCGAGCCCTCCTTGGCGAACAGGCTCGCCGCCTCGTCCCAACGCCCGGCATCGAGGTAGAAGCCGTAGATCCGCTGGAGCTTCTTGATTGCAGACACGTCGGCGAGCGCCTGGGCGCGGCCGGCGAGTTCGACGATGCGCGCCTGGAGCGCGGCCTCCTCCGCCGGCTGCGCGGGGGCGGGTGCAGGCACGAATACGGCGATGGCCAGCATCAGGGCGGGCATCAGGACGGACCTGGGGGCGGGGGAGGGGAGGTGGCGGATCATCACACAGCCCCAATGCGGCCTGGCTCGCCAGACGTCTTGACCGGGGATGTACCGGGGACTTTGCCCGCAGTGCATCCCTGTCCCGATCGATTGACAAGGGCCGGACCGGATCGCTCTCTGCGCGCCATTCACGGCGTGATTTCAGCGCCGAACCCTTATGA
>Ga0160461_1000838_pt1 | contig 15907 bp, 14 predicted proteins | sample HID1975I_E6MG_FD_108266 | JGI IMG/M metagenome (GOLD analysis project Ga0160461, IMG submission 108266) | Enriched soil microbial communities from UW Madison campus, WI, USA - HID1975I_E6 MG | ecosystem: Environmental > Terrestrial > Soil > Unclassified | place: USA: Madison, Wisconsin...
AACACCGGTGCTCAACGGTCGACCGGACCGAACCCGCCGGCGCAGCCGTTCCAGGTCAACGTGAGCCGCGACGCCGTCGCCAATCGTGCGGTGGAGCTCTCCCTTCGCGTGGCTTGGGTCACTGGGTTCGTCCAGACCGCTGACCTTCACCCGGGTCCCTCGGGAATCCTGACGCCATTCAAGGACACCAGGATGTGGATCGCGGGGTTCCGGCCCGATGGCAACCGCGACCGTTGAACACCGGGCCCTGAGCGCCCACCAATAGGAAGAGAATCGACATGAAGGCATGGATCCTGGCCGCTGCGGCGGCCCTCTGCTTGACCGCCTGCAGCGGCGAGCCCTCCGCGGCGGAAGCCCGGCAGGCCCTGGCTGATCTCATGGCGCAAAGCGCCTCGGCCCCCGTCGTCATGATCGACGGGTTCACCCTGACCGGCTGCAAGAAGGCCGACGACATGGAAGGCTACCGGTGCGACACGCGAGGCACCGTCGTGATGGACATGATGGGCAACCGGGTATCGCTGCCGATCGACAAAAACCTGCGCTATGCGAAGGCAAACGGCACTTGGAGGGCCTACGCTCAATGAAGAGCCGCCCTCTTGCCTCCCACTTTGACGCGCCGGCGTTGAATGCGCCCCGGCAGAAGAAGCTGATGACCCCACGAACCCGCTTCTTCGTGTGGTATGCCTGTTCCCTCATCCTGCTTGGTCCGCTTGGCTTCGTGGTGGGACCGCTCGGGGCGAGCTACATGACCAGGCGCGCCGAACGTGCATTTCCCAAAGAGGCCTACGCGGCTCGAGAACGCGATTTGGGATTCAACGTGGGGCAGTGGTGGATCATGGGTCTTCTCACCGTCCTTGGCGGCATCGGAACGCTCGTTCTGCTCCAAGCGCTGCCCATGCTCGCATTGGTGCTGTGGGCGCAGTTGGCAAACGGGTGAGCAAACGGGGCCAGACAAAGTTCGCCCGGTCTCGGTGCACTCGGTTGCCGGTCCGGTCACCCACCCTTCCCCGCCCTTAGCCTGCGCAACGTCACGCCGTGAACCCCGAGAGCTCGGCGTGACGGGAGGGCTTAGACACAAACGCGCCGAGCAGAGCACACCAATGGCAAGAAGCCAAGAGCTGCTGCGCGGCTCGGTGTCTTCACAGACGATGACACAGAGTTGACCGAACACTCACCGTTGGCAAACTTGCCAAGGTGTCTACTCCACGCCAGTTCGTCGAAGCCCGACGAGAGGCCACCGCGAAATGCCATATACAGGCCTTTTCCTCCTACGCCATGCGTCCGCCGACTGTGACCGCGAAAGTGGCCTGGTAAGTAGGGTCACCGCGGTGAAGGCGACCTGCCTGAGTTGCGAGCGACTGGTGGACGCCACCGACTCCCCGGATCTGGAAATCGTTACTGGGGGTGCGATTCTCTATTGCCGGGGCTGCGGGACCCGCCAAGTCATCAGCAATGCGCACTTCGATGAATTCTTGGCCCGCACGCGGAGGGACTGAACCTCAGATGGATGTAGCTGCCTTGCAACGGGCCTAATTTGTGGCTTGGTCGCCCCGCCGCGAGTATGAGCGAGGGCTTCGGCGCGTGCGTTCGCAAGGGACGCCGGATTGGCTTGAACCAGATCGGCTGATGGCGTCCTAGCATCAGATTGCTGCCACATCGGTGATGATCGCCTGTCCGTTACGCAGATCTGCCACCAGCAGCCGTCCCCCAGCCACGGTCCGACCCACGCTCTCGTTGAGATAGTCCGCCTGCAGGCGGCCGGCCTCCAAGACGGCCTCAAGTTCGAAGCTGTCCGGACGCCCACGCAATGGTCCCCCAGGTGACGCTACGCCGCCTTCCAATGGCTGCACTCGTGTCGGACCACCGCCCGCATCCTTGGCATAGGCCGTGGCCATCATCCGGCCGTTCTTGGGTGACCAGCCGCCCAGAACAAGCTCGCTGTGCAGGATGTCCCGCGCCATGCCCGCCTCCGCAGCCGCTTGAAGGTAGTTCGGCCAAAGATGGTCCATGACCAGCCCCAGCTCGGCCATGAGCTGCTCCATCGTGAAATCCGCGCGGAAGCTGGCCTGAAGGCACAGCTCGTAGATCTTCAAGAAAAACTGGGCGGAGCCACGACTGGCCAGCACTAAATTGTGTTGCGGGATGAGCAGCAGCTTGGCGCCTGCCGACGGCTTCTGGGTCAGCGCGTCCTCAGCCCACGTGTCGACCGCAACGAGTAGCCGGTCAGAGCTTAGCAACACATTGAGGATGCTCATTGATTTTCCAAGCTAGAAACATGTGAACATGCCTTCTCGGCTGAATCACCGCCTCACCCTTGACACATCCGCATCGCCTGCTATCAAGTCTGCAAATCACACCGGATAGCTGAAGTGACAATACAAGAGTTCTGGAACCATGCATTCCTTGCAGCCCTTACCCGCTTAGACGCAAAAAGAGCCAGGGAAGAAGCAACGTTGGCCACAGATATGGCGATTTCGCATTGGCAGAGCCACAGACATAACTGGGCGCCACAGTACCTAACAATGTGGCAAGACCAACTGATCGGCAGCGTTCCGGGATTGGTGCCACCACTTCCCTCTCAGCCAACGTCTCCTACCGTCATAGCTCCAAGGACAGAGCCGATTCGAGCCGGGCGACGAAAGAGGAACTGAGGCTACTTGATACGCCTGCGTGAGACCAGGTTGCTCGTAGACTCCCCCAGCTTGGACTGCACCTTTGTCAATTTACGTAGAGACAGAATTTTCGTTCTAACTTTTCCAGCAAAGCCTGACGCCTTTTCCCGCGTCGCAAAGTATCCCAGCGGCGTCTCGACTGATGGCTGAAAAACGAGGTATCCGACTGTCTTTTGGGATCGTCGCCCTCCCAAAATTTGAACAATCCTTCTTACGCTGACCCCGGTGCCTGCGTCGAAACTGACAGCCTGCCCCTCAACAAAGTCGTATACCTTGCCCGCCAATTCGCTCATAGCCATTTCCGCGTCGGCTTCACTTTCGCTAATGGCCCAGTTATCCATCCCCTCAGGCAACTCATCCCCTGCGACCCTAGAAAACGCGACATACGTTCTATTTTTATCATTACTGATACCAAACACTCGTTTACACCCAGCGTCGTCAACTGAGAAAGCAACTATCTCGGGCTTCTTCATGAATTATCCTTTTTCAACACTGTTCAAGATCGAGCGGTAGCTTCTAGAAGAATGTTTCAGCTCGCAATGGTGCCGGAAGTAGTCGGGCATGGATATCCTTGGCACGCTGCTCAGCTACGGCGTGGTCCATAGACCCGATAAGGCATGAAAGCGCTTGGTTAACCTCTGACTGGAAGATATTCCGCGCCTCTGTGCTTTCCCAAGAACTTAGCAACACCTCCTCTACGGTGCCAACAAAAATATCGCCGTTCTCTAGCCCATCTGAGAGGTTGGAGAAAGGTAGAGTGAGAACGTGCCCCACTACTCCCTGCGCTCCAAGAACCCAATCGTGAAGCACAGTAAGGCACTCCTGCGCATCGGTCAGCGCCAACACACGTCCAGCCCTTCTGGTCATCCTAGCGACTTCATCTTTGAGCGTAATCAGCTGAAGTTGCAGTTCCAGTTCGCGAGCTTGCTGTCTCAGCCGCTCTAGCTCGTCGGCAAGTCGTCTCTCCTTGGCAGTTTTGCCAGTGCGAGCCGCCTGCCAATCAACCAAATCGGCATAGAAATAGCGTACATGTTGATTCGAACCGATTCCCACGCCTCCAGCGCCCTTCTGAAAAGCAGGCCCCAGCGGCGGGGAGCGGCGACGCCACTCCCCCAGGGTGTCGAAGTGCACGCCCAGAAATCGAGCAGCCGCCTTGCTGCTTACTGAAGGCGTCAGTCCAGCTCGGGCGCGCTCCAGCTCCCGATCCAAAGCGGCATCGGCCAGCGCGCGATACTCCTCTTCGCTACGAACGACCTCAATCATCCAATGCGGTCCGTTGGTTCCGTGATGCAAAGATACTAACCGGAGGATCGTTCACCTCGTCCAACCTGGGTTTGTCCGTCCCCTTCAACCTGTTCCACACCCTGGGGCTCTTGGCGATCATCTCCTCCTCTACCCGCCCCATGGCCTCACGAAGCTTGGACCACTCTTGCTCGGTGTAGCGCTCTGAGACGGCCGCCATCCGATCATCGCCCTGGCCACGGGTGTGATGGTGAAGCAGCTGCGAGACGATGCGGCTTTCTCCGAAAAGAAGGGCCGCATACCGCCCCAAGGTCCGGCGCAGATCGTGCGGGGTCAGGCCGATGTCCACCTCTGCCCTCAGGTCCAGCAACCCTGCATCGCGGCGCACATTAGCCACGATGCTCTTGCTGTCTGAATAGTGCCCCGCCCTGCTGCGGCTGGAGCGGGCAGGGAAGACGTAGCGGGCCCGTTCTGCTTGGCGGCGTGCTTTCTCCACCGCGGCCTCCAACCCTTTCAGCAGGTCTGGGCCAGCGCCCTTCCCTTTCGCTGACTTCAGCAGCGACTCGGCGGTTTGCAGCTCACGCACGACATCGTCGGCGTCCACTCTTTCTCCCAAGCGTCGCTGGAGGACTTGCTCTGCAAAATAAGCCACTGGCAAATAGCGCTCTTCCCCATTCTTGGTGTCGAACAAGTAGACCTGCGACCCTGGCCTTCGCGTATAGGGGTTCACCTCGTCCGGCTTTGCCAACCACACCCAGGACACCTCGGACTGCCGAAGCTCGCCTGGTGAGCAACGGTCAAACCACTGAAGCTGCGCCGCCTCGCTGCGGCGAGTTCCCCACAGCAGGGTCAGCAACAGGTAGTCCGCTCCAGTGGCGTTCAACCCGCCCTGCTCATCCCGGCGCGCCAAGATGACCTTCAGCACTGTGGGCAGCGTGTCATCCCCCAACGGGTTCCGGACCTCGGCCCGGTCGTAATGCCGTCGGAGTGCCTGGGCATCCCGCAAAAGATCGTCGTCATGGATGGTCTGGAGCGGGTTGTAGCGGAGCATCGGCTCCCGCTGCTCGCGTGCAGCCTGCTTACGCTCGCGCTTCAGGACAAGCTCCACCGCGCGCTTTGCGTCCGTGAAGGTGTGCTCAGTGGATGCCAGCCCGGCCGCTTTGACACGTTGCAGGTATTTTCCTTTGACTCCAATCGCCTCGAGCTCCTGGGTCGACAGCGCAGCCCAATCAGGGTGGTCGGCCAGCGCCACTCTGAGTTCTGTCGGAATGCGATTGGACCGCACCATCGAGGATTTGCGCAGGGCCTCAAAAGCCTCTCGAACGTCCTGATCGTTGATCTGGGATACCCGTTTTGCGGCCAATGCGACTTCCGGCCTGGAAAGACGCGCCAAACTGTCCACTACTGCTTGGACGCTCGCGGGCTTGGCCTTCTTTGCAGCCACCCGCCTGGCCAGGTCTTCCAGATACACCTGGAAGCAGTCGGCCAATGTCGCATCGCGCAAGCCTTCGCGTTGCTCTTTCAGTGCCTGGTGACGAACAGGGTTGTCGCCCGTCTCCCGAAGCACCGCCAGCTTCTCCCGAGCGGATGCGTAGGCTTCTTCCAGCCCCATGTCCGTGACATTGCCCAACGAAAAGCGCCGAACCCCCTGTGGGCCTCGCCGGACCACTTCGTATGTCGTCTTGGTCTTACCAACGTAGAAGCCGAACCCGACCGGGGCACCTCGGTTCCCGTCCAGCACCCGATAGGGTTTCCGGGCCTCATCCTCGGCCCGGGGACCGACGACGAGACGGCCGGCCTTGCCCTGCAAGGGCACTCTCTCGACAGACAACTCAAGGATTTGGCGGTGGGTCAGCTTAAACTTGGTACCTCGGCGACTGGGGGCATCCCCCTCCGTCGCAACAACCATATCCATGGTCGATCCCTCTCGGTTCCGTCGCAACATCGATTTCATCCTGTTTGTAGAGGCGCTGCAACAGCAGCGCGACTAAAGACACCGTTACTTCCCGTCAGCGACCCGGATTGACCGCCAGTTCCCGTAAGGACGTTTCTTGCAAACCACTGATTCGACAATGAAATCCAAGGACAGCAAGGGGGCCGCAGAGCACACCCCTCTCATGAAGCAGTTCTTCGCCGCCAAGTCCGAGTACCCGGACCTGCTGCTGTTCTTCCGGATGGGCGACTTCTACGAGCTGTTCTACGACGACGCGCGCAAGGCCGCGCGGTTGCTGGACATCACACTCACCCAGCGCGGCAGCTCCGGCGGCGCGCCGATCCCGATGGCCGGCGTGCCGGTGCACGCCTACGAAGGCTACCTGGCGCGGCTGGTGGCGCTGGGCGAGTCGGTGGCCATCTGCGAGCAGATCGGCGACCCGGCACTGGCCAAGGGCCTGGTCGAGCGCAAGGTGGTGCGTATCGTCACCCCCGGTACGGTCACCGACGAGGCGCTGCTGGACGAGCGCCGCGACACCCTGCTGATGGCGTTGTCGCGTGGCAAGCACGGCTATGGGCTGGCCTGGGCCGACCTGGCCGGCGGCCGCTTCCTGGTCAACGAGGTCGATTCCGAGGACGCGCTGGAGGCCGAACTGGCGCGGCTGGAGCCGGCCGAGCTGCTGGTGCCGGATGAAGAGAACTGGCCTGAATTCCTCAAGCATCGCAGCGGCATCCGTCGGCGCGCACCGTGGCTGTTCGACGCCGATAGCGGCCGCCGCCAGTTGCTGGCGTTCTTCAAGCTGCACGACCTGACCGGCTTCGGCATCGACGACAAGCCGCGCGCGACCGCCGCGGCCGGCGCGCTGCTGGGCTATGTCGAAGAGACCCAGAAGCAGCGCCTGCCCCACCTCACCGCGATCGCCACGGAGACCGCCAGCGAAGCGATCGCGATGAACGCGGCCACGCGCCGCCATCTGGAACTGGATACGCGGGTCGATGGCGATACCCGCAACACCCTGCTCGGCGTGCTCGACACCACGGTCACCCCGATGGGCGGCCGCCTGCTGCGACGCTGGCTGCACCGTCCGCTACGCCTGCGCGAGGTGCTGGTGCAGCGCCACGACGCGGTGGCCACGCTGATCGACCGCGGTGCCGACGGCGACGTGCGCGATGCGTTCCGCGCGCTCGGCGACCTCGAACGCATCCTCACCCGCGTGGCGCTGCGCTCGGCGCGCCCGCGCGACTTCTCCACCCTGCGCGACGGCCTGGGCCTGCTGCCCGAAGTGCGTGCGGTGCTGGCTCCGCTGGACTCCCCGCGCCTGGTCGCGCTGCACGATGCACTGGGCTCGCATGACGAATGCGCGCACCTGCTGGCCAGCGCGATCGCGCCGACCCCGCCGATGAAGCTCAGCGACGGTGGGGTCATCGCCGAGGGCTTCGATGCCGAGCTGGACGAGCTGCGCCGCCTGTCCACCCACGCCGACCAGTTCCTGATCGACCTGGAACAGCGCGAGCGGATCAGCAGCGGCATCGCCACGCTGAAGGTCGGCTACAACCGCGTGCACGGCTATTACATCGAAATCAGCAAGGGCCAGAGCGACAAGGCGCCGGTGCACTACACCCGCCGCCAGACCCTGACCAATGCCGAGCGCTACATCACCGAAGAACTGAAGTCCTTCGAAGACAAGGTACTGTCCGCGCGCGAACGTTCGCTGTCGCGCGAGAAGCTGTTGTACGAACAGCTGCTGGACACCCTGGCCGGCCAGCTCGAACCGCTCAAGCAATGCGCGGCCGCGCTCAGCGAACTGGACGTGCTGGCCGGGTTCGCCGAACGCGCGCAGGCGCTGGACTGGGCCCGTCCCGAGCTGGAGACAGCGCCGTGCCTGCGCATCGACCGCGGCCGCCACCCGGTGGTGGAGGCGGTGCGCGAGCAGCCGTTCGAGCCCAACGACCTGGACCTGCACCCGGACCGCCGCATGCTGGTGATCACCGGCCCGAACATGGGCGGTAAATCCACCTACATGCGCCAGAACGCGCTGATCGTGCTGCTGGCCCATATCGGCAGTTTCGTGCCGGCCAGCCGCGCGGTGATCGGCCCGATCGACCGCATCCTCACCCGTATCGGTGCCGGCGACGACCTGGCCCGCGGCCAGTCCACCTTCATGGTCGAGATGGCCGAGACCAGCTACATCCTGCACCACGCCAGCGCGCACTCGCTGGTGCTGATGGACGAAATCGGGCGTGGCACCTCCACCTACGACGGCCTGGCCCTGGCCGATGCGGTGGCCCGCCACCTCGCCTACGCCAACCGCTGCTACACGCTGTTTGCCACGCACTACTTCGAGCTGACCGCGCTGGCCGACGAGCAGCACGAAGGTGGGCCCAGCGGCATCGCCAACGTGCACCTGGACGCGGTCGAACACGGCGACGCGCTGGTGTTCATGCACGCGGTCAAGGATGGCCCGGCCAACCGCAGCTTCGGCCTGCAGGTGGCGGCCCTGGCCGGCCTGCCCAAGGCCACCGTGGCGCAGGCACGGCGACGCCTCGCCGAACTGGAGCAGCGCGGCGGCGAGAGCCATGCCGCCAGCGTCGCCCCGCAGGCGCTGGACGCGCCGCAGCAGTTCGGGCTGTTCACCGCCCCCAACACCGCCGCGCAGGATGCGCTGGCCGCGCTCGACCCGGACGAGTTGACCCCCAAGCAGGCGCTGGAAGCGCTGTACCGCCTGAAGACGTTGATCTGAGCCAGTGCCGGCCATTGGCCGGCTCCCGCCCGTCTCTCCGGGGGTAACGCCTTCGCATTTTCGTAGTGACGGCAGCGCTATGCTCGGGCGGTTCCCATTCCGCCCGGAGTCCGCCGTGAACAACGAATCGCTTGCCGCTTCCCTCTTCCAGCAGCTGCAGCAGGGCCAAGGCCTGCAGCAGGTCTCCCAGCAGCTCGGCATCGACCCCAACCAGGCCAGCGGCGCCATCGGCGCGGCGTTGCCGCTGCTACTGGGCGCGATGGGCCGCAATGCGCAGCAACCGCAAGGGGCCGAAGCCCTGCTCGGCGCACTGCAGCGCGACCACGCGCCCGCGGCGGCCGGCGGCTTCGACCTGGGCGGCCTGCTCGGCAGCGTGCTCGGTGGCGGCGGCGGCAACGCGACCAACGGCGCCGGTATCCTCGGCCATGTGTTTGGCGGCAACAGCGACCGCGCCGCCCAGGGCCTGAGCCAGGCCACCGGGCTGGACAGCAGCAAGACCAGCCAGCTGCTGGCCATCCTCGCCCCGATCGTCATGTCCTACCTGGCCCAGCGCTTCGCCAGCGGCGGTAACCCGGCCCAGCTGAGCCAGGCCCTGGGGCAGGAAGCCCAGGCGGCCAGCAACGGCGGCCTGCTGACGTCGGTGCTGGACCAGGACGGCGACGGCCAGCTCGGCATCGGCGACCTGCTCAAGCTGGGCGGCGGATTGCTCGGCAAGCGCTGAGATCCCGCGGGCCGTGGGCGCATCCCGTCGCCGACAGCGCTGCGAGGAGCCGGCCAGCAGTCGGCTCCGCAGCCTGTTGGCCGGCCGACACGATAGCCCCCGCCTATTCCATTGGTTGATTCGTTCGAATTTACCGAATGCCTGAACGCGCTTAACGTTGAGGCATGCCCGCAGGAGAGCGTCGGATGCATCGATTGACCCCATCGCGCACGCGCGTCCAATCCCTGCCCGCCGTCCCTGCCGGATGCTCCTCGCCCTGAGCGATGCGCTCTTTTCGATTGCCCTGCCCGGCCGCGGCAGGCGTCCCCATTCGCAAGTACACAGGTAGCGACCCATGAAAAGCGAAGCAAAATGCCCCTTCAACCACGCCTTGGTCGGCGATGCCACCACCAACCGCGACTGGTGGCCCAAGCAGCTGCGCGTGGACCTGCTCAACCAGCACTCCAACCGATCCAATCCGCTCGATGACGGCTTCGACTACGCCAAGGCGTTTGCGGGGCTGGACTACGCCGCGCTCAAGGCCGATCTCAAGGCACTGATGACCGATTCGCAGGACTGGTGGCCGGCCGATTTCGGCCACTACGGCGGGCTGTTCATCCGCATGGCCTGGCACAGCGCCGGCACCTACCGCATCGGTGACGGCCGCGGCGGTGGTGGCCGTGGCCAACAGCGTTTCGCCCCGCTCAACAGCTGGCCGGACAACGTCAGCCTGGACAAGGCCCGGCGCCTGCTGTGGCCGATCAAGCAGAAGTACGGCCAGGCCATCTCCTGGGCCGACCTGCTGATCCTCACCGGCAACGTCGCGCTGGAATCGATGGGCTTCAAGACGCTCGGCTTCGCCGGTGGTCGCCCGGATACCTGGGAACCGGACCAGGACGTGTACTGGGGCCGCGAGACCACCTGGCTGGGCGGCGACGTGCGCTACGCACATGGTTCCGAGGGCGTGCAGGAAGACCACGGTGTGCTGGTCTCCGATGATGACGCTGATGGCGACATCCACTCGCGCGACCTGGAAAACCCGCTCGCCGCGGTGCAGATGGGCCTGATCTACGTGAACCCCGAAGGCCCCGACGGTAACCCCGACCCGCTCAAGGCCGCCTTCGACATCCGCGACACGTTCGGCCGCATGGCCATGGACGATGAGGAAACCGTCGCGCTGATCGCCGGTGGCCACAGCTTCGGCAAGACCCACGGCGCCGGCCCGGCCGACCATGTCGGAGTGGAACCGGAAGCGGCGGGCCTGGAGAGCCAGGGCCTTGGCTGGTCCAACAGCTTCGGCAGCGGCAAGGGCGGCGACACCATCACCAGCGGCCTGGAAGTGACCTGGACGCGCACCCCGGCACAATGGAGCCACGACTTCTTCGAGCTGCTGTTCAAGCACGAGTGGGAGCTGACCAAGAGCCCGGCCGGCGCGCACCAGTGGGTGGCCAAGGACAGCGAGGCGGTGATCCCCGATGCGCACGATCCGTCGAAGAAGCACCGTCCTTCCATGCTCACCACCGACCTGGCGTTGCGCGTGGACCCGGCCTACGAAACGATCTCGCGCCGCTTCCTCGCCGATCCGCAGGCCTTCGCCGATGCGTTCGCACGGGCGTGGTTCAAGCTGACCCACCGCGACATGGGGCCGCGCGCCCGCTACCTCGGCCCGGAGATCCCGGCAGAGGAATTCATCTGGCAGGACCCGGTGCCCGCAGCGACGCATCCGTTGATCGACGCGCAGGACATCGCGGCGCTGAAGCAGCAGATCGCCGCCACCGGCCTGAGCGTGGCCGAACTGGTGTCCACCGCCTGGGCGTCGGCCTCCACCTTCCGTGGCTCGGACAAGCGCGGCGGCGCCAACGGGGCACGCATCCGCCTGGCCCCGCAGAAGGACTGGGCGGTGAACCAGCCACAGCAGCTGTCCAAGGTGCTGGCTGCGCTGGAAAAGGTCCAGGCCAGCTTCAACGGCGGCGGCAGTGGCAAGCAGGTATCGCTGGCCGACCTGATCGTGCTGGCCGGCGGCGTCGGTGTGGAGCAGGCGGCCAAGGCCGGTGGCCACGACATCCGCGTGCCGTTCACCCCGGGCCGCACCGATGCCACCCAGGCACAGACCGACGTCGCATCGTTCGCGGTCCTGGAACCGTACGCGGATGGCTTCCGCAACTACGTCAAAGGCCGCTACAGCGTGCCCGCCGAAGTGCTGCTGATCGACAAGGCGCAGCTGCTTACCCTCACCGCACCGGAGATGACCGCGCTGGTCGGTGGGCTGCGTGTGCTGGGCACCACTGTCGATGGCAACGCGCAGGGCGTGCTGACCGATCGCCCGGGCACGCTGAGCAATGACTTCTTCGTCAATCTGCTGGACATGCGCACGCAGTGGAAGGCCAGTGGCGATGGCTACGAGAGCAGCGGCGGCACGCGCTGGACGGGCAGCCGGGCCGACCTGGTGTTCGGCTCGAACTCGGTGCTGCGCGCGTTGGCCGAGGTGTATGCCAGTGCGGACGGTGAGAAGAAGCTGGTGCAGGATTTCGTCGCCGCCTGGACCCGGGTGATGGAACTGGATCGTTACGACCTGCATGCCTGAGCCGTCAGCGCCGGCACCGCCCAGGCGGTGCCGGCGTCACCCCAGCGGCTAGTGTCGGCTGCTGGCCGGCAACCGCATGCTCCCCCTGACACGCACCAGACATCCGCTCACCGAGGGCCGGGACAAGCGTGTCAGCGCCCGGCAGCGCGCAGGCGCTCCAGAATCGGTGCGAACACCGGCGTCTCCGCGCGCGGCGGCGACGGCACCCTGCCCGCCTCCACCTCCTTCCAGTACGCCCACGGCAACGCCTTGTCGCCCAGTTCGTAGTCCATGCCGTCCCAGCCATCCTCGCGGAACGCATAGAACGCCCAGTGCACCTTCTCCGCTTCGAGGACACGCAGCACGTCATCCAGATAGGCGCGGCAATCCGGCCAGCGGCGCATGCACCCGAATTCCCCCACCACCATCTGCCGGCGCGCGATGCCGTGCCGGTCGGCCCATGCCAACGGCTGCTGCAGATAGCGGGCCACACGCTCGGCATCCCAGTGCCCGCTGCCCGGCCCAAAGGGAACCTTGCCCGGGTAGCGATACGGTTTGGCGCGGCTCTGGTTGGGCGCACTGGTGGCGGCGTACGGCTCGTACATGTGCACGCTGTACAACAGATGCGGATCGTCCAGCGGCGCGGGCCAGTAGTCGAAGCTGTCGGCCGCGGCATACCAGCCTGCATCGAGCATCAGCGGCATGTCCGCATCGACCTCGCGTACGGCGGCGATCAGCCCGGTATACAGCCGGCGCAGATCGCGGGGACCGTCCTGCACCGTGGCATACCAGGCGCGCATCGCGGCGGCATCGGCGTGTTCGGCCAGCGCGGTGCCGTACTCGGGCGCCGGCTCATTGATGAGGTTGTAGGCCACCAGCGCGGGATGGCCGTGCAGCGCGCGTGCCAGGTCGCGCCAGAACGCCTGCGCCGGCACGTGGTTGTCCAGCGACTGCCACAAACGCGGGTCGACCACGTCGCCGTTCTTCTGTTTCCAGCGCAGCAGCGGCAACGACAACGGCACCAGCACCACCTTGAGCCCGGCGGCATGGGCGTCATCGAGAACGCGGCGCAGCGTGGCCACGTCGGCCGTCACCAGCCCGTCGTAATGATCTGCGTTGCCCATCAGGAAATCGCGCCCACCGGCCGATCGCCACTTGTCCGGCGACAGCCGTACCCAGGTGGCGCCGGTGGCCCGCAGCGCATCGAAATAGGCGCGGTCCGGTGGCACCGCATTGAAGCTGTTGCCGCCCCGTTGCGGCTGTGCCCAGAAGGCATCATCGGCGGCACGCGCCGCAGGCACGGACAGGATCAACAGGCACAGCAGCAACAGCAGCAACAGCAGACGCATGGCGGGCTCCATCAGCGGAGCCGGAAGCCTGACGCAGGCGGATTGAGCGCACCGTGACCGACAACGCGTTTCCGCGGGACATAGCTCGTATGCGTCAAAGACGCCGCACCGCTAGATCGCGTCGATGTCGCCCAACGCCCGGATCAACCGCCGCGCGCGCTTGTCCGGGCGGTGTTCGGGCGGCTGATAGCCATTGGCCGCCGCCGCCCGCTGCGCACGCAGCTCGGCACGCCGCGCACGCGACGCCTCGCTTTCCTCGTACAACTGCTGCGCCACCGGTGCCGGCCCGCGCATCTCGCTCAGGCCACGCACCTGCACGTCATAGGTTTCATCGCCGCGGCTGATCTGCAACTGCTCGCCCACGCGGACCGCGCGCGAGGATTTCGGCCGCTGCCCGGCCACGTCCACCTTGCCGGTTTCCACCGCCTGCTTGGCCAGGCTGCGGGTCCGGTAGAAACGTGCGGCCCAGAGCCACACATCGAGTCGCACGCTGGCGACCAGCGCTTCTGCTTCAGTCATGCTGCTTGCCCAGCTCCACGGCGTTGGCCGGTCGTTTGTTCAGGGGTTGCGATGCATCGGGGTTGCCGCGGCAACCGGTGCCGCCGATCAACACCGGCACCCCGGCATCGAGATCGCGGCGCTGGCTGCCGACCTGGCACTCCGGGCGGTCCATCGGCCGCACCTGGGCATCGTCCAGGCGCTGTGTACTGGAACATGCGGCCAGCGCGGCCACTATCAAGAGGGGCGCGGCGGCGCGGCACGCGCCGGGCGCTGGGACCTGCAGAATCGAACGTCGCATCGCGATACCCCGCTGACGGGCTTGGTGCTAGTGTGCCGCTCTCCACGCCTGATCTCCAGAGCACATGGCCAAAGCGCCGCTTGACCTGACCACCGGCCCGATCGGGCGCAACCTGTTCCTGTTTGCCCTGCCGATTCTGGCCGGCAACATCGCCCAGTCGCTGAACGGCTCGGTGAATGCGGTGTGGGTGGGGCGCTACCTCGGCGAGGCGGCGCTGACCGCCACCGCCAACGCCAACAACATCATGTTCTTCCTGATCGGCTCGGTGTTCGGCATCGGCATGGCCGCCACCATCCTGATCGGCCAGGCCATGGGCGCGCGCGACATCGTGCAGGCACGCCGGGTGATGGGCACCAGCGCGACGTTCTTCATCGGGCTGTCGGTGGTGATCGCGGTGGCGGGCTGGTGGCTGTCGCACCCGCTGCTGGCGGCGATGGGCACCCCGGCCGAATCGCTGCCGCTGGCCGAGGCCTACCTGCGCATCATCTTCCTGGCGATGCCGACCCTGTACGCGTTCGCGTTCCTGAGTTCGGCCCTGCGGGGCGTGGGCGATTCGCGCACGCCGTTCCGCTTCCTGCTGCTCTCGGTAGTGCTGGACATCGGGTTCAATCCGCTGCTGATCTTCGGCATCGGCCCATTCCCGCAGCTGGGTATTGCCGGCGCGGCGTGGGCCACGCTGATCGCGCAGACGCTGTCGCTGATCGGCCTGCTCTGGTACATGCGCAACAAGCGCCATGTGCTGTGGCTGGGGCGCAAGGACATGGCGATGTTCCGGATCGACACCACGATCCTGCGCGCGCTGGTGGTCAAGGGCGTGCCGATGGGCCTGCAGATGGTGCTGATCTCGCTGTCGATGATCCTGATGATGAGCATGGTCAACGGCTACGGCACCGATACCGCAGCCGCCTACGGCGCCTCGCTGCAGTTGTGGACCTACGTGCAGATGCCGGCAATGGCGATCGGCGCAGCGTGCTCGTCGATGGCCGCGCAGAACGTGGGCGCGGGCAACTGGGACCGCGTGCGCGGCACCGCGCGCAGTGGCGTGCTGTACAACTTCCTGCTCACCGGCGTACTGATCTTGCCGCTGATCCTGCTGGACCGCTACACGCTGGCGCTGTTCCTGCCCGAAGCCAGCCAGTCGCTGGAGGTGGCGCGGCACCTCAACCACATCGCGGTGTGGTCGTTCCTGTTCTTCGGCGTCAATTTCGTCATCTCCGGCGTGGTGCGCTCCACCGGTGCGGTGTTTCCGCCGCTGCTGATCCTGGCCGCGTCGCTGTGGGGCATCCGCGTGCCGTTCGCCGAACTGCTGCAGGACAACTGGGGCGCCGACGCGGTGTGGTGGAGTTTCCCGGTCAGCTCGTTCTGCGCGATGCTGATGTCGCTGGCGTATTACCGCTGGGGTGGCTGGCGCAAGGCGCACATGCTGCCCGCCCAGCGCGGGGAGATGGCAGCGCCGGCGGAAGTGCCGGCCATGCCCCCCTCACCGGTGGCCGATCCCAACCCGGAAGCGCCGCCCACGGCCGCGCCGGCGCCCACGCCCAGCCGCGCCGGTCAACGGCCGTCGGCGGCGCGTATCTCGCCCCACGCCGGCAAGCGATAGCGCTGCTGCTGCCACCGCATCAGCAGTGCCATCGCGCCACCGAACAGCAGGCCGGCCACGCCGGCCGCGCCCAGCACGCCCACGCCCGACAACAGCGCGCCGCGCGCGAACAACAGCCACATCAGTCCGCCCCATCCCAGCCCGAACATCGCGCCTATCAGCACGGCGTTGGCGACGAAACCGGCCAGCACCGGCGGCGGCACGACCAGGCCCGTCCGCCACAGCAGCCGGTACATCAGCGGCGCCTGCGTCTGCCTGGGGACGCCGGCGGCCTGCATGACCTGCAGCGCGGCGCGGATACGAACGGGA
>Ga0160461_1000845_pt1 | contig 15770 bp, 14 predicted proteins | sample HID1975I_E6MG_FD_108266 | JGI IMG/M metagenome (GOLD analysis project Ga0160461, IMG submission 108266) | Enriched soil microbial communities from UW Madison campus, WI, USA - HID1975I_E6 MG | ecosystem: Environmental > Terrestrial > Soil > Unclassified | place: USA: Madison, Wisconsin...
TGAATCCGCATAACCATGCCATAGGTGGGGAATTTTTTTCACAAATAACTTATTACTCGGTTATTTGGAAAGATGTTTTCAAGGAATACGGGTTTATCCCAGGTGGGATGACGCGCACAATTCAGTCATCGGGAACAAACAACGAACCACGACGGAGGGCCGCCGGATTCGGTCCCCACTAAAAACGAATTGGAGGTCTCACCATGAAAACCCTAACCACCACCCTGCTTCTGTCCCTAGCCCTGGTTGGCGTTGGCGCCCAAGCCGCCGGCGTTGAACAAGCCAAGACAAGCGCACAAGTCGCGACCGAATTGCAGCAAGCCAAGGCCAGCGGTCAATACACCTTCGGCGAACTGGACTATCCGCCCGCCCAACCCCAAGCGGCCAGCCTGACCTCGCAAGACGTGCAAGCGCAGCTGCAACAAGCCAAGATCAGCGGCGAATACACGTTCGGTGAACTGCAATACCCGCCCGTCGTTGCGGCTCCGGCCAGCGTGAAGACCCGCGCCGAAGTCCAGCAGGAACTGGCTCAAGCCAAGGCCAGCGGCCAATACACGTTCGGCGAACTCGAATACCCGCCGATCACCCGGTGAGCTGCTTGCTGTAGCCCGGCCGGCCTCAGGCGGCATCATGGCTTGAGGCCGGTTTCTTCCGGTACAGCGGCAACCGCAGTAGCAGTACCCAGTAGTAGCAGTACGAAGTAGCAGCAGTACGAAGTAGCAGCAGTACGAAGTAGCAGCAGTACGAAGTAGCAGCAGTACGAAGTAGTAGCGGTACGTAGCACTAGCAGTACGAAGTAGTAGCGGTACGTAGCACTAGCAGTACGTAGCAGTAGCAGTACGAAGCAGTAGCAGTACCAAGGCCGCGGCGCAAAGCTGCGGCCTTTTTATTACGTAAGATGGGCAAAGCGCCCAATGAAAGCCCAACGAATCCCCAAAAGAAAAAGCCGCGATCTCGTCGCGGCTTTTCCACAGGCCCTTCAGCCCTTTCAGCTGAAGAATTCCTTCACTCGGTCCGTCCAGGACTTGCTTTGCGGCGAGTGGCGATCGCCACCGTCGTTCAGCGAGGCCTCGAACTGGCGCAGGATGCTCTTCTGATCTTCGCTCAAGCGCACGGGCGTTTCCACGACGACGTGGCAATACAGGTCGCCCGGATAGCTGCCGCGCACGCCGCGAATACCCTTGCCGCGCAGCCGGAAAGTCTTGCCCGACTGGGTGCCTTCGGGAATCGAGATCTCGGCCTTGCCGCCCAGCGTGGGCACCTGAAGCTCGCCGCCCAATGCCGCCGTGGTGAACGGGATGGTCAGCTCGCAGTGCAGATCGTCGCCATCGCGCTGGAAGATCTTGTGCTGCTTGATGTGGATTTCCACATACAAGTCGCCCGGAGGACCGCCGTTGATGCCCGGTTCGCCATTGCCGCTGGAGCGGATGCGCATGCCGTCATCGATGCCGGCTGGGATCTTCACCTGCAGCGTCTTGTTGCGGCGGATACGGCCCACGCCGTCGCACGCCGGGCACGGATCGGTGATTTCCTTGCCGTTGCCGTGGCAGGTCGGGCAGGTTTGCTGCACGCTGAAGAAACCCTGCTGCATGCGCACCGCGCCCGACCCTCCGCAAGTGCGGCAGGTCTTGGGCGACGTGCCGGCCTTGGCGCCAGAGCCGTGGCAGGTATCGCAGTGTTCCCAGCTCGGTACGCGGATTTCGGTGTCGAACCCGGCCGCGGCCTGTTCCAGGGTGATTTCCAGCGCGTACTTCAGGTCGGCCCCGCGGTACACCTGTGGGCCGCCGCCACGACGGCCACCGCCGCCGCCGCCAAAGATCTCGCCAAAAATATCGCCGAAGGCGTCGGCAAAGCCGCCGCCCATCCCCGCCCCACCCATGCCGGCGGAATTGGGGTCCACGCCCGCATGGCCATAGCGGTCATACGCGGCGCGCTTCTGTTCATCACCCAGGACCTCGTAGGCTTCCTTGGCTTCCTTGAACTTCTCTTCGGCTTCTTTGCTGTCCGGATTGCGGTCCGGGTGGTATTTCATGGCCAGCTTTCGATAGGCCTTCTTGAGTTCGTCGTCCGAGGCGTTCTTTGCCACGCCCAGAACTTCGTAATAGTCGCGTTTTGCCATGATCCGTGGGCTCAAAAACGAGCCATCTTTTCAGTGCTACAGAATGAGTCCGCCCGGTAGGCGGATTTCTCCGGCTACCGGGCGGCAGAGGCAGGTCAGAGCCCGGCCATTATTGGTCGCGCTTGACTTCCTTGAAGTCGGCGTCAACGACGTTGTCGTCCACCGGCTTCGCGTTATCGGCCGCTTGCTGCTGGCCGGCGGCTTGCTGCGCCTGCATGTCGGCGTACATCTTTTCGCCCAGCTTCTGCGATGCGGTCGACAGGGCTTCCACCTTGGCGTCGATCGCGGCCTTGTCGCCTTCCTTCAGCGTGTCTTCCAGGTCCTTGATGGCGGCTTCGATGCTTTCCTTTTCGGAAGCCTCGAGCTTGTCACCGTACTCGGTCAAGGACTTGCGGGTGGCGTGCACCAGCGCGTCGGCCTGGTTGCGCGACTGAGCCAGCTCGGCAACGCGGTGATCTTCCTCGGCATTGGCCTCGGCATCCTTGACCATGCGCTGGATCTCGTCTTCCGACAGACCCGAGTTGGCCTTGATGGTGATCTTGTTTTCCTTGCCGGTGCCCTTGTCTTTCGCGGACACGTGCAGGATGCCGTTGGCGTCGATGTCGAATGTGACTTCGATCTGCGGCATGCCGCGCGGCGACGGCGGGATCCCTTCAAGGTTGAACTCGCCCAGCGCCTTGTTGCCCGCGGCGATTTCGCGTTCGCCCTGGAACACCTTGATGGTCACGGCCGGCTGGTTGTCGTCAGCGGTCGAGAAGGTTTGCGAGAACCGGGTCGGGATCGTCGTGTTCTTCTGGATCATCTTCGTCATCACGCCGCCCAGGGTTTCGATACCCAGCGACAGCGGCGTCACGTCCAGCAGCAGCACGTCCTTGCGGTCGCCCGACAGCACGGAACCTTGAATGGCGGCGCCAGCGGCGACGGCTTCGTCAGGGTTCACGTCCTTGCGCGGATCCTTGCCGAAGAATTCCTTCACCTTTTCCTGAACCTTGGGCATGCGGGTCATGCCGCCGACCAGGATCACGTCGTCGATGTCGGAAACCTTCACGCCGGCGTCCTTGATGGCGACGCGGCAGGGTTCGATCGTGCGTTCGATCAGTTCTTCGACCAGCGCTTCCAGCTTGGCGCGCGAGATCTTCAGGTTCAAGTGCTTCGGGCCCGAGGCGTCCGCCGTGATGTACGGCAGGTTGATTTCGGTTTGCTGCGTCGAAGACAGTTCGATCTTGGCCTTTTCAGCCGCTTCCTTCAGGCGTTGCAGGGCCAGCACGTCCTTGGACAGATCCACGCCTTGTTCTTTCTTGAACTCGGCAATGATGTAGTCAATGATGCGCTGGTCGAAGTCTTCGCCACCCAGGAAGGTGTCGCCGTTGGTCGACAGCACTTCAAACTGCTTTTCACCGTCGACGTCAGCGATTTCGATGATGGACACGTCGAACGTGCCGCCACCCAAGTCATAGACGGCGATCTTGCGGTCGCCCTTTTCGGTCTTGTCCAGGCCGAACGCCAACGCAGCCGCGGTGGGTTCGTTGATGATGCGCTTGACTTCCAGACCGGCGATACGGCCGGCGTCCTTGGTGGCCTGGCGCTGGCTGTCGTTGAAGTAGGCGGGCACGGTGATGACGGCCTCGGTCACTTCTTCGCCCAGGTAGTCCTCGGCGGTCTTCTTCATCTTGCGCAGCACGTCGGCCGACACTTGGGGAGGCGCCATCTTCTTGCCGCGCACTTCCACCCAGGCGTCGCCGTTGTCGGCGCGGGCGATGGTGTAGGGCATCAAGTCGATGTCCTTTTGCACTGCCTTTTCTTCGAACTTGCGGCCGATCAGGCGCTTCACCGCGTACAGCGTGTTGCGCGGGTTGGTCACGGCCTGACGCTTGGCAGGCGCGCCGACCAACGTCTCGCCGTCGTCCATGTAGGCGACGATCGAGGGAGTGGTGCGAGTGCCTTCCGCGTTTTCAATGATTTTGACCTGCCCGCCGTCCATGACAGCTACGCAGCTGTTGGTCGTGCCCAGGTCAATGCCAATAATCTTGCTCATGGTGGGTTACCTTGAATTAAATCTATGAAAATAGAGGAAAACTTCTTGTCCCCACATAACTGGGGTTGCTCGCAGGGTTTTCAAGACGTCGCGCTTGAATTTTCCGAAATCGGATCCTGCAAGCGCTGGATCGCCGCCGTGAATTGGGGCAATCCGGGCCAACCGGTGATGCGCCCCAACCGTTTTCCGGCCCGATACAGCACAAAAGTGGGGACGCCATGCAGCGAAAAGCGGCGGCCCAAGGGTTCGTCGGCGTAGACGTCGGCCTCGAACCAGGTCAAGCCCAGACTCAGCAAGCTGTCCTGATGCAGCAGCGCCGCCTGCTTGAAAAGATTGCAGTTATAGCAATCCTGCCCCCACAAAAACACGCAGCGCAGATCCGTTCCCGGCGCCTGGACCACGGCGGCGTCGAATCCCGCGGTGTCGACATGACGCATGCCGAACACCTGGAACACGTGAGCCGGGTCAAAGCGGGAATCGGTCATGGCGCGCGGGGTGCGGTTCAGCCTTGGCCGGCGGACACAACCACCAACGCCGGGCGCAACGTGCGGTCGGCAATGACGTAGCCCTTTTGCAGCAACTGCACCACGGTATTGGCGGGCTGCTCATGGGGAATGGACGAAATTGCTTGATGCAGGTGCGGGTCGAACTTGTCGCCCTGGGCCGGCGCGATGTCTTTCAGCATGTTGCGCTCGAACGCGGCAGACAACTGCTTCAAGGTCACTTCGACGCCTTCGCGCAGCGTTTGAACGGTCTGGTCGGGCTGGGCCAACGCGGCTTCCAGGCTGTCTTTGACCGGAACCAGGCTCTCGGCAAACGATTCGATGCCGAATTTGCGCGCCTTGGACACTTCTTCCTGGGCGCGGCGGCGCACGTTTTCAGCTTCGGCTTGCACGCGCAGAAGCTGGTCGTGCTGCTCATTGACGGTAGCCTGGGCGGCGTCCAACTGGGCGCGCAACTCGTTCAGCTCGGCCTGAGCGTCGTCCTGGGCGGCGGGTGCCGCGTCGGCGTTCTGGCCGACTTCGGGCGTCTGATCTGCAGGCTCGTGGGGTGCCGTCATGGGGAATCCTCCAAAAAGAATGGCTTTCGCAGACATGAATGGGGGCCAATACCCCTATTTCAAGCCCGGGAAAGCGAAATATTCCCTGACGGCGCCCGCCCTGGCCCGGGCGGGCTTGGCCGCTTACTTTTTGCGTGGTTGCGCGGGCGCGGCCGGGTCGCTGGCCGGAAAGCTTTCCTTCAACGCGCGGTCAACCTGCTTGTCGTCATCGTCCGGATCCGGACGGATCGCGATGGGGTCGCTGGCCGGGAAGGTCTCCGCCAGCGCTTCGTCCAGGTCGTGCTCGACCTGATCCTCGTCTACCGGGGTCGCAACTGTCCCCTTTTTCACATCCTTGCCGCTCTTGGGATCATGGTGCATGCGCCTTCTCCTTCAAGTCCGTGTTGACCTGGATCTTCAACGGCCACCCCTGCAAGTTCCGTTCCACCAAAGTGGCCAAGCCGGCGATCCAGGCAGGGTCGTCGTTCAGCGCGGGGATGTACCGAAACTGCTTGCCACCCGCCTCGATAAAAGCGTCGCGGCATTCCAGGCTGATCTCTTCCAGGGTTTCCAAACAGTCTGCCACAAATCCCGGGCACACCACATCCACCTCGGTGACCCCCGATGCCGCCAATGCCTTGAGCGTGGGCTCGGTATAGGGTTCCAGCCAACGGGCCGTGCCGAAGCGGCTTTGGAAGGTCACTTCAATCTGCTCGCGCGGCAGCGACAGGCGCTGCGACAGCAGGCGTGCCGATTCCATGCAATCGCGGTAATAAGGGTCGCCCAGCTCAATGGAGTAGCGCGGCAAACCGTGGAAACTCATGACCAGCTTCTGCGGCTTGCCGTGGTCGCGCCAGAAGGATTCGATACGGGCAGCCAGCGGGTCCAGCCATAGCGGCTCTTCATGGAACCGCTTGGTGAAGCGCAGTTCGGGCTGGTCGCGCAGGCGCGCGGCATGCCGGGTCACGGCGTCCACCACGGTGGCCGTGGTGCTGGCGGCGTACTGCGGGTACAGCGGCACGGTCAGGATGCGCTCGCAACCGGCCGCGCGCAGGCGGGTGATCGCGTCCGGAATGGACGGGTTGCCGTAACGCATGCCCAATTCGACCACGGCGTCGATACCCGCCACTTCCAGCGCGGCGCGCACGCCGTCCGCCTGCCGCCGGCTGTAAACCATCAGCGGCGAGCCGTCCTTCAGCCAGACGCCGGCATAGCGCGGCGCGAGCTTCTTGGGACGCAAGGTCAGCACCAGCCCATGCAGAATGGGCTTCCAAAGATAGCGAGGAATTTCAATGACGCGGGGGTCGGACAGGAATTCGCCCAGGTATTTGCGGATGCCTGGTATGTCCGGGGTATCCGGCGTGCCAAGGTTGACCAGCAGCACCCCGACCTTGCTCGGCGCGCGTGCAGGCGGGTCTTCGTTGAAGGGGTCGTCCTGCTCGGTTTCCGGCAGGTAGCGTTCAGGCCACAAATACTTGAACAGGCGAAGAAACACAAAAACTCCCCTTCCTCCGCAAGGAGGATGTAGCTTTGAATGGAACTACTGATTGTGGCTGAGCGCGTTGGACAGCAAGCGAGCCGTAATGTCCACAATGGGAATCACGCGCTCGTAGGCCATGCGGGTGGGGCCGATGACTCCCAGCGTGCCCACCACCTTGCCATCCACGCCGTAGGGCGCCGTGATGACCGAAACCTCTTCCATCGGCACCAACTGGGAATCGCCGCCGATATAGATCTGCACGCCCTGCGCGCGGCTGGACACGTCCAGCAGTTGAAGCAGATCGGTCTTTTTTTCGAACAGCGAGAACATCTTGCGCAGGCGGTCCATGTCGGACGCAATGTCGGTCACGTCAAGCAGCTTGCGCTCGCCGGAAATGACCATGGCGTCGCCGTCCTCGGCGGCTTCGGCGCTGGCCTCGACCGCCGCCTGCATCAGGCGCGAAATGTCTTCGCGCAGTTGCGCCAGTTCAGTGGACAGCGTCTGGCGCACCGCGTTGAAGGATTTGCCCGCGAAGTGCATGTTGAAGAAATTGCCGGCTTCCAGCAATTCGGCTTCGGCGTAGTCGCGCTGTACGAAGAGAATGCGGTTCTGGACGTCGCCGTCCGGCGTGACGATGATCAGCAGCACACGCTTGTCGGACAGACGGATGAATTCAATCTGGCGAAACACCTGCGCGCGTTTGGGCGTCAACACCACGCCGGCAAACTGCGTCAGGTTCGACAGCAAGGCGGCGGCCGCATTGACGGCACGGGTAGGTTCCGCGGCCGACAGCATCTCGCCGATGTTGTGAGGCTGCAGTTGATACTGCTGAACGGCCAGCAGGGAATCGACGAACATGCGATAGCCCCGCGGCGTGGGAACGCGGCCGGCGGAGGTGTGCGGGCTATGGATCAGCCCCAGCTCTTCCAGATCCGCCATGACATTGCGGATGGTGGCTGGGGACAAGTCGAAGACTTTCGATAGCGTCCGCGAGCCGACAGGCTGCCCATCGGCGATGTAGCGTTCTATCAACGCTTTCAGTAGTGCGCGTGCGCGGTCATCCATAGCAGGTATTTTAGGGAATCTTTTCCAATTAAGGCGATTTTTGTCCCGCAAGCCGATATGCGGCCCCATATAATCGGCTAATCCGCCCATTCCGGGTAGATTTTGACCTCCGGGTCCCGCCTTTTTGATTCGCCCGCATCCATGCACTTTCCTACCGTCGCCCTGATCGGCAGATACCAGGACACCGGCCTGGACACCCCGCTGAGAGCCCTTGCGCACGCGCTGACGCAAGCGGGCAGGCATGTGCTCATCGATGCGGACACCGCCCGCAACACGGGCCTGACCGAATACCCGGTGGCTACCCTTGAAGAGATTGGCCAGAATGCGTCGCTGGCCGTCGTGATGGGCGGCGACGGCACCGTGCTGGGCGCGGGCCGGCATCTGGCGCCCTACGGTGTGCCTCTGGTGGGCATCAACCATGGGCGGCTGGGCTTCATTACCGATATTCCCTTGCAGGACGCGCACGGCGCCTTGGCCCGCGTGCTGGAAGGCAGCTTCCAGATTGAAGAACGCATGCTGCTCGAAGGCAGCGTGTGGCGTGGCGACCAGAAAATGTATTCGGCGTCGGCACTCAACGACGTCGTGCTGAACCGCGCCGGACGCGGCGGCATGATTGAAGTGCGCGTCGAACTGGACGGCGCCTTCATGTACACGCAGCGCGCCGACGGCCTGATCATCGCCACGCCCACCGGCTCAACCGCTTATGCGCTGTCGGCCAACGGCCCCATCCTGCACCCCGGCTTGAACGCCATGGTGCTGGTGCCCGTGGCGCCGCAAACGCTGTCGAACCGCCCTATCGTCATTCCCGACACCGGCGTGCTGAACATGACGCTGACCGCCATGGGCCGCGTGGAAGTCGGCGCCAGCGTGCATTTCGACATGCAGACCTGGTCGGACCTGCAACCCGGCGACCGTATCGTCGTGCAGCGCGCGCCGCACACCATCCGCTTCGTGCATCCCGAGGGCTACAGCTTCTTTTCCACCCTGCGCCGCAAGCTGCACTGGAACCTGATGCCCCAAGCCACCGACAACGTAGAGTAGTAAGCGCCCCGACATGCTGCGCACCCTGCATATCCGCGACTTCGTCATTGTCGAACAGACCGAGATCCATTTTGGCCCCGGCTTCACGGTGTTCTCCGGCGAGACCGGCGCCGGCAAATCCATCCTGGTGGACGCGCTGGCGCTGACGCTTGGCGAACGCGGCGACGCCAGCATGCTGCGCGAAGGCGCGCCGCGCGCCGACATCACCGCGGTGTTCGATACCCCCAAGTCCCTGCACGCCTGGCTGGCCGAACGCGAAATAGACGCCGACGACGAACTCTCGCTGCGCCGTGTCATCGATGCGCAAGGACGCAGCCGCGCCTATATCAACGGCACGCCGGCCACCGTGGGGCAATTGCGCGAACTGGGCGACAGCCTGGTCGACATCCACGGCCAGCACGCCCATCAAAGCCTGATGCGCCCCGATGCCCAACGCGATCTGCTTGACGCCCACGGCGGCCATGGCGATCTGCGCCAGGCCGTGGGCCAGGCCTGGAAGCAATGGCGCGCGCTGGCACGCCAACTGGAAGCCGCCGAAAAAGACGCCGCCAGCCTGGCGAACGAGCGCGACCGCCTGCAATGGCAGGTGGATGAGCTTGACCAATTGGCGCTGGGGCCTGACGAGTGGGACGCTCTGCAATCCGAGCACACGCGCCTGTCGCATTCCCAGTCGCTGCTGGATGGCGCCTCGCAAATCCTGGAGGGACTGGATGGGGAAGGCGATTCCGCGCACCACCGCGTCACCGCCGCCAATCACCGCATTCAGCAAATGCTGCGGCACGATCCCGGCCTGCAAGGGGTGTACGACGAACTGGAGTCCGCCCGCATCGCCATCAGCGAAGCGGTGTCCGACTTGAACAACTATGTCAGTCGTGTCGACCTTGACCCCAAGCGCCTGGCCGACGTGGAAGCGCGCTTGGGCCTGGTGTTTGAAACCGCGCGGAAATTCCGTGTTGAGCCCGACGCGCTGTGCGAACTGCGCGATTCCCTGCATGCCGAACTGACTGCGCTGCAAGCGGCGGGCGACATCGACGCGCTGCGCGCCCAGTCGACAGCCGCCCAGACGCAATACGACGCAGCCGCCGCCAAGCTGACGACGGCCCGCCGCAAAGTGGCCAAAGACCTCGGCAAGCAAGTCACGCAGGCCATGCAGACGCTGGCCATGCAAGGGGGCAAGTTTGAACCCACGCTGACGCCCGGCGCGCCGTCCGCGCACGGCAACGAGCAGGTGGAATTCCTGGTGGCCGGCCACGCCGGCACCACGCCGCGCCCCTTGGCCAAAGTGGCTTCGGGCGGCGAGTTGTCACGCATTTCCCTGGCGCTGTCCGTCATCGCCAGCCGCGCGGCGCGCGTGCCCACGCTGATCTTCGACGAAGTCGACAGCGGTGTGGGTGGCGCGGTGGCCGAAGCCGTGGGCAAACTCTTGCGCGAACTGGGCGAACGCCATCAAGTGCTGTGCGTGACCCACCTGCCCCAGGTGGCGGCTTGCGCCAATAACCAGTTCCTGGTCAGCAAGGCCGAATCGCGCGGCACCACGCGCTCCAGCATCGAAGAGCTGGACGCCGCGGCGCGCGTCGAGGAAATCGCCCGCATGCTGGGAGGCATCAAGCTCACCGCGACCACCCGCGAACACGCCCGCGAAATGCTGGAAGGTTTCGGCCAGCCCGCCGCCTGACGTCACGCGGTTCAGGTTAATGCGTACCAAACGCGTACAAAAAAAAGCGCGGAGAAAAAGCGCGCAAAAAAAAGCCCCTTCTTATAAAAGGGGCTTTTGATCTCACTGGCCCGCGGCGAGCGCGGCCACAGACCGTGGGGCGAACGCTAGTGGTTTAGCGCCCTTTCAAGCACGTGCTGCACACGCCGTACAACACCATCGCGTGGCTTTCCAGCGCGAAACCGTTGTCCTTGGCGATCTTCTGCTGGCGCTTTTCGATGTCCGGATCCGAGAACTCGACCACGGTGCCGCAATTCGTGCAGATCAGGTGATCGTGGTGGTCGCCGTCGTTCAGTTCGAAGACGGCCTTGCCGCTGTCGAACTGGCTGCGAGCCAGGATGCCTGCCTGTTCAAACTGCGTCAGCACGCGGTAGACGGTTGCCAGGCCGATTTCGACGTTTTCGCCGATCAGGGCGCGGTAAACATCTTCGGCGCTGAGGTGGCGCAGGTCCGACTTCCGGAAAATATCAAGAATTTTCAGGCGCGGAAATGTCGCCTTCAAACCCATGTTCTTCAGTTCGCTTTGGTCGCTCATGGTGTAATCGCTCTCCGTCCGCGTAGGCATGGGCAGGTTCAAGGGTCACCGCGAGCCGGCTCACCTGATTTCATGCCGCCTCGCGGAACTATCCTTATGAAACCTTTATGATAACGGTTTTGTCTGCTTCCAAATAATAGGGGCGCGTAGTGTCCATGATTGCACGAATTCCCTCCCGCTCGCTGAAGACCGGATTGGCCGTTGCCGCCCTGGCCATCGCCCTTGCCGGCTGCTCGGGGGACAAGTGGGGCTTCCCCTACAAAGCCGGTGTCCAGCAAGGCAACTGGATCACCCAGGAACAAGTCGCGCTGTTGCAGCCCGGCATGACCCGCGAGCAAGTCCGCTTTGCGCTGGGCAGCCCCACGTTGACCAGCGTGCTGCACGCCAACCGCTGGGACTACCCCTACTATTACAAGCCCGGCTACGGCGAAGCGCGTGAACGCAAGTTCACCGTCTGGTTCGAAAACGACCGCCTGACTCGCTGGGAAGGCGACAAACAGCCTGATCTGCAACCCTACCAACTGAACACGCCCAGCAGCACCGCCGACGAAAAGGCGGACAAGCGCCTGGATCAGGACGAAGCCCGGATCAAGCAAGAGCAAGACCTGGAAAAGCGTGATGCCGACGCCCCCGTCAGCCCGCTGAACCAGTACCCCGGCCAGCCCGGCAACGCGCCCGAGCCGCTCCGGTAACTTCCAAGGATTTTTTTCATGCGTATTGCAATTGCCGGCGCAAGCGGCCGTATGGGCCAGATGCTGATCGACGCCATTCTCAAGTCCACCGATCTGCAATTGACGGTTGCGCTGGACCGCAAGGGCTCGACCGCGCTGGGCCAGGACGCGGGCGCCCCGCTGGGCCAGCAGACCGGCGTGCTCATCACCGATGATCTTGACGCGCTGGCCAATGCGGATTGCCTGATCGATTTCACGCGGCCCGAAGGCACGCTGGAACATCTGCAAGCCTGCGTGAAGCACGGCACGCGCGCCGTCATCGGCACCACAGGCTTCGACGACAACGGCCGCGCCGCCATCGAAGTGGCCGCGCAAAAAATCGCCATCGTGTTCGCGCCCAACATGAGCGTGGGCGTCAACGCCACGCTCAAGCTGCTGGACATGGCCGCCCGCATCCTGAATTCCGGCTACGACGTCGAAGTCTTCGAAGCACACCACCGCAACAAGGTAGACGCGCCCTCGGGCACCGCGCTGAAGATGGGCGAAACCATCGCGTCCGCCTGGGACGTGGCGCTGCCCGACGTAGCCACCTGGAGCCGCCATGGCGACACCGGCGTGCGCAAGCCCGGCACCATCGGCTTCTCGGTCCTGCGGGGCGGCGACATCGTGGGCGACCATACCGTGTCGTTCTGCGGCATCGGCGAGCGCATTGAAATCACGCATCGCTCCAGCAGCCGCGCCACCTACGCGGAAGGCGCCCTGCGCGCCGCCCGCTTCCTGGAAGACAAGCACAACGGCCTGTACGACATGCAATCCGTACTGGGCCTGTAAACCTGGCCCCTGCCAACGAAAAAAGGATCCCACGGGATCCTTTTTTCATGCGCGCTGCAGTGCCTTACACCACCACGGGCTCAGGCTCCAGCCTGACGCCGTATCGCGCCTGCACCGACGCTTGAATTTCGCGCGCCAGGGCCATGATGTCGGCAGCCGTGGCGCCACCGCGATTCACCAGCACCAGCGCCTGGCGATCATGCACGCCGGCCGCGCCCAACGCCTGCCCTTTCCAACCGCATTGATCGATCAGCCAGCCCGCCGCCAGCTTGTAGCGGCCGTCTGGCTGCGCATAGGACACCAAGCCCGGAAACTGCCGGGCCAGACTGTCGCGCACATCGGCCTCAACAATGGGGTTCTTGAAAAAGCTGCCGGCGTTGCCGGTCACGGCAGGATCCGGCAACTTCGCGCGGCGAATTTCGCTGACCGCCTCAAAAATGCCCCGCGCGGTGGGCGCGCCCTGGGCAAGCCGTTCATGGCGTTGCAGGTCGGGATAGCCCAACACCGGGCGCCAGGGCCGGGGCAAGGCGAAGCGCACGCTGACGATGATCCAGCGGCCCGGCGCGTCGTGCTTGAAGGCGCTGTCGCGATAGGAAAAACGGCAGTCGGACGGTCCCATCTCAACGAAGCGCCCCGCCGGGACATCCCAGGCGGTCAGGCTGTGAAACCGTTCCTCAAACTCAACCCCATACGCACCAATGTTCTGTACCGGCGCCGCGCCGACCGTGCCCGGAATCAGCGCCAGGTTTTCCAGCCCATCCCAAGCTTGCGCCACACATTGCTCGACAAAGCCGTGCCAGTTTTCCCCGCCCGCCGCTTCAACCAGCCAGGCGTCTGAGCGGTCCTGCAACAGGCGCACGCCCTTGAAGGCCACCTTCGCCACCAACCCGGGCACGCGCTCGGGCAACACCAGATTACTGCCGCCCCCCAGCACCAAGAGGCGATCCGCACGCCGAGTCAAATCGGACAAGGCCGGCAATTGGGCCACGTCGTCCAGCGACACGAACGCTTCGGCTCGCGACGCCAATCCCAGCGTATTCAGCGGGCTCAAGTCTTGGGCAACGGGAGTCAGCGCGTTTGGCGCCGTTTCGATAGCAGAGTGAGTTGACATGGGTGCTACGGGTTATGCTATAGTTTCTGTCTTCGCTCATATTACTTGATTGAGTGTTTGGGTTTAGCCCACTGGCCACCGGTTCGGCCAAGTACCAAACCCGAATGACAAGCTCAAAAAAATCATGTAAGATGCGCGCCTTCTGATCGATAACCAAGTTGATCAGAGTGAATAAGAAACAGGTTCTGAGTAGTACATGACGGAACCCATGCGGGAGTAGCTCAGTTGGTAGAGCGCAACCTTGCCAAGGTTGAGGTCGCGAGTTCGAGACTCGTCTCCCGCTCCAAATTCAGATTTTCAGCGTTCAAGAGCCAAGCGCTCATGAGCACTGAAAATCACCAAGAAGGGCCCGACACACGTTGTCCGGCCCTTTTTTCATTTCCGCCCTCTTCGTATTCGGCGCCACGCCCCCCCCCAAAAAAACAGCCCCTGCCAGAAAACCAGCAAGGGGCTGCGACGCACCGCTCGGCAATCACCGAAGGCAATCACCTAAGGCTGTCGTCCAAGACAATCACCCAAGGCTCGGGCGTTTGGAGACTTAGCGCAAAATCCACGCATCGCGCCAATGCGAACCCGTGCCGGGCGCATAGTGCGACGGCGATTGGTTGCACCAGCCGCTATACGGGTACTTCTTGCATTCATACGTCTTGCCCAAGTTCACGACCTTGTCACCCGCTTGGTAGATGGTGCCGGGCTTGAACTGCGGAAGTCCGCCCACGGCCGGCTGCGCCAATACCGTCACGGTGTGGCTGGCCTGGGCTTCACCGCGCGAGTTGCTGACCGTCAACGTAAAACGGTAAGGCGTGTCCTTCGCATTGAACGGCGCGACGAAACTGATTTCCGCCTGGTCCAGTGCGCCGGCCGAAATGCCCGTAGGTACGGTCCAGCGGTAGCGCAGGTCCGTACCGGTGGACGCCTTGCCCGACAGCACAACGCGCTCGCCGCTCTTGACCTGCGCCGGGCCACTCAGCTTGGCTTGCGGCGCAATCACTTCCGGCGCCACGTCCTTGGCCTTGGCTTTCACCACGTGGCTGGCGGTTGCGGTGCGACCACGCTCGTCCGTCACGGCCAGATTGAACGTCAGGTTGCGGTCTTCGGCCAAAGGCGGCCCAAAGAACGTCACCGTGGCGCCATTGGCCTGCAGCGCGATGCCGTCCATGCTCGTCCACACGTACTTCAGGCCCTGACCCGTGGATCCGCTGGCCGACAACGTCGTCTGCTGCAATGCCTGCACTTCGCTGGGGCCGCTAATGCGCGCAACGGGCAGCGGAACCGGGGTCGGCTCCAGGTCGCAGGTTTCAGGCATCTTCCACGGCTTGCCGTACTGCGCCGAGTTCTTGTCCGGCACGGCATCCACGTTCCAGTAGTTCTGGTGATATACCTTGCCGTTGTAGGACACCGCCTCGTTGGGCACGTTGTAGATTTTGCGGGCATCCCAAGCCGGCGCGTTGGCGCACACACCAGCCGCCTTCGCCTTGACCAGCACGCCATGGTGCGTGGATGCGCTGCGCCCTTGCGAGTCGGTCACTTTCAGCGTGATGCGATAGGCGATGTCCTTCGCGCTTTCCGGCGCGACGAAGCTGGCCTTGGCGCCCTGCTCGACAAACTTCAGCACAGGCTGGCTACTCCAGGCATAAGTCAGGTCCTTGCCGGTCGATTCGGCGGCCGACAGCTCCACCTTGTCGCCTGCATTCACTTGCGCCGAACCGACGACATGCGCTTGCGGCGCCTGGCCACCGGTGCTGTCGCCACCCAGCAATTCCGCGGCGCGAACCAGGTCAGGTTGCACGCCGATCGGACGGGCCGGGTCGACGATCGTCACGGGGTTGCCGCTATCCACCAGAATCTGTCGCATGACCTTGGGTGGAATATTGCCCAGGCCGCGTTCACGCGCCAGGCTTTGCAGCCAGGCCACGCTACCCGCGATGATCGGGTTGGCGGACGAGGTGCCGCTATAGCTAGTGGTGTAAAGATTGTGCTGCCCTTCCTGCCAGTCCGTGGTCGTCACGCGGCCGCCCCAACTGAACACGTCCACGCGGCTACCGTATTCGGAGAACCACGAGATTTCTCCCGAGACGGGATTGGCCGCGCCTACGTAGATGGCGCCTGAATCGCGCTTGGTGCGGTCA
>Ga0160461_1000849_pt1 | contig 15714 bp, 13 predicted proteins | sample HID1975I_E6MG_FD_108266 | JGI IMG/M metagenome (GOLD analysis project Ga0160461, IMG submission 108266) | Enriched soil microbial communities from UW Madison campus, WI, USA - HID1975I_E6 MG | ecosystem: Environmental > Terrestrial > Soil > Unclassified | place: USA: Madison, Wisconsin...
CATTCGGCCAATGCCGAAGTGCTGCTCTCAGCATCTCAATGGTGGTTGACTCGCCCTGTGCCTGAATTGGCGCGGGGCGCTGTCGCGTCTGCGCCTGTCGTAATCAAGGTGTTGCAAGCTCGCTCGCAGGGCGCCACGGTGGTGGCCCAACTGGCGGGTATTGCGGACCGCGACCAGGCCGAAGCCATGCGCGGATATTCCGTGCAGGCACCGCGCGGGTCTTTTCCCGCGCCGGAAGAAGACGAATACTACTGGGTCGACCTCATCGGCTGCGCGCTGTATACCAGCGCCAACGGTGAGCCCGCGCTTATTGGCGTGGTGGACGAAGTCCTTGATAACGGCGCTCATGCCGTGTTGAAGGTCTTGTGCCAGAAAGTTGGGGCCGAAGGGCCCGAACCCATTCTGAACGCCAAGGGCCGACCCGCCGAAATGCTTGTTCCGTTCGTACGCGCGCATATTCACGCCGTCGATCTGGCCGCTCGCCGCATTGACAGCGACTGGCCGGCGGATCTTTGATGCGATTTGACGTCATTACGCTCTTTCCCGAAATGTTCGGGGTAGTGCGCGATCTGGGTGTCACCGGCCGGGCTCATGCCCAGGGCCGGTGGGCCCTGCATGCGTGGAATCCCCGCGATTTCACGCAGGACGTCCATCGCACGGTAGACGATCGCCCCTATGGCGGTGGCCCCGGAATGGTGATGATGGCCGCGCCGCTGGAAGCCGCCGTCAATGCCGCCCAGCAAGCGCGTGCCGCGCAAGGCCTGGGGCCTGCCCCCGTGGCGTTGCTGGCGCCGGTTGGTCAGCGTTACGACCAGGCGGGCGCTGAAACCCTGGCCGCCGGCGACGGAATCATCCTGATCTGCGGCCGCTACGAAGGCGTGGACCAACGGTTTATTGAACGTTGCGTCACGCATGAAATCTCGTTGGGCGACTTTGTGTTGTCCGGTGGGGAAATCGCCGCGCTTGCGGTGATTGACGCTGCCGTGCGCCTCTTGCCCGGCGTGTTGAACGACGGCGACTCAGCCTTGCAGGACTCGTTCAACGACACCTTGTCCGGCCTGCTGGACAGCCCGCACTACACGCGTCCCGAAGTCTATGAAGGCGAGTCCGTGCCCGCGCCGCTCCTGAGCGGCCATCATGCCAATATCGCCCGCTGGCGGCGTGAACGTTCGCTGGCCCTGACGGCGGCGCGTCGCCCCGAGTTGATTGAATCGGCTCGTGCCAAGGGGTGGTTGAACAAGGCGGATGAACGCTACCTGGCGGAACTGGCCGGCACCTACGACCCCGCTTCCGATGCGCCCAAGCGCCGGCGCAAGCCTGCGTCAAAATCCCCCGCGCAATCCCCCAAGACGCCCGACGCGTCCTGAGCTTTTCCCCCCTTCAGACTTTTCATGACCGCTAGGGATGTTCCTAGGTTGTGAGCTCTTCGCCTGCTCCTTAGTATTGAAAATTACACATAAATGAAATTTTCACATGAGCAGATCCAACTCGGCCGCCTCGCGGGTGGCCCGCCCTGTCCTTGAGCATCGCGCCTCGCCGTCGCCGGCGAGGGCGGCTTCGTTTGCGGGTCGGCCGGAATCTGCCGTGGACTTGTGGTTGGGTCAGCAACTGCGGCAGTTGCGCAAGCAGCAAGGCCGGTCACTTGCCGATGTGGCGCGCGCCTGCGGCATGTCCTTAGGGCTGCTGAGCCAGATCGAGCGCGGCCTGAGTTCCGCCTCGGTCAAGGTGCTGCACCTGCTGGCGCGCGAATTCCAGGTTTCGGTCAATTCACTGCTGCGCAATGCCGAGCACACCCAGGGCGAAGACGGCGGCCGCGTTGCCCGCGCGGGCACGCACCGCTTCATCGATCTAAGCGAAAAAGGCATCAGCAAAGAGATGTACACGCCGCCGGCTTGCAGCAGCATGGACCTGTGCCGCGCCACCATTGAGCCCGGCGGCTCCACCGGCAACGAGCTATTCGTGACGGGGCAGGGCGAGCAGATTGGGGTCGTGCTCAAGGGTTCGCTTGAATTATGGGTGGGCGACCGCGTAATGCTGCTGAATGAAGGCGACAGCTTTTGCTATGCCAGCAGCACCCCGCGGCGCTGGCGCAATCCCGGTTCACAGACGACCGAGGTCATCTGGGCCATTTCCAACATCACTCAAGCCGCGGGGGACGACACGCAACAAGCGCCATAAGCGCGCAGCATCCACATCGGCGCGATGACTCTGGGGATTGTCGCGCCACCGGGCACGCAACGCGTTGCCCGGACTTCTTTGCCACGATGAGGAAATGTCATGAAAATCAAGACTCTGGTTGTCTCTGTATTTGCAGCATTGTCCATGGCCGCGGGCGCGCAAGCCCAAACGGTGTTGAAAGTGGGGTCCACACCCACCGGCAGTCCCTTCACTTTCCTGGACACTAAAGCCAATAGCATCGAAGGCGTGATGGTCGACATCGTCAAGGCCGTTGGCAAAGAGGCGGGCTTCGAAGTGCAGATCGAGCCCATGGCGTTTTCCGCGCTGATCGGATCGCTGACCTCAAAGCGTATCGACATCGTGTCGGCCGCCATGTTCATCACTCCGCAGCGCCAGCAGATCGTGAGCTTTTCCGAGCCCGTCTACCGCTATGGAGAGGGCTTGATGGTGTTGAAGAGCGACAACAAGGAATACAAGTCGTTCGCCGACATGAAAGGCATGACGGTCGGTGTGCAGGTGGGTACGGCTTTTGTCGAGCCCGTTCAGAAGAGTGGTGTGTTCAAGGAAGTGAAGCTGTACGACAACCCGCCCGACATGATGCGCGATGCCAATGCCGGCCGCATCCAGGGTGGTTTCATGGACTACCCGATTGCCGCGTACATCCTGACGCAAGGCAATTATCCCAACCTGAAGATGGCGCAGTCGTACCAACCTACCGTGATGGGCAGCCTGGGGCTGGCCACGCGCAAGGAAGACACGGCGCTGCTGGACCGTATCAACAAGGCGCTGGCCAAGCTCAAGGCGGACGGCGCCATCGACGCCATCCTGAAGAAGTGGGGCCTGTCCGGCTCGTAATGCGGCGTTAGTTCCAAGCAAGCAAGTGTTTTTGCAACAGCCTGGCCGGCGCGTATCCGCGCGCCGGCTGGCGGGGCGCATCCCGCGTTCCCGCAGGCGGTCTTGTCGGGGTGGGGTAGTTCATGACGGAATTCTTCAACGACGCGGCAGAGTACATGCCGATACTGCTGGAAGGCGCGAAGCTGACGATCCTGGTCACGCTGGGCTCGCTCGCGCTATCGACGGTGCTGGGCCTGGTGTGGGCGCTGATGCGCGTCTCGGGAAACAAATTCCTGTCCAAGTTCAGCGCCGGTGTGATCAATCTGCTGCGCGGCATTCCCATCATCGTGCTGCTGTTCTACATCTATTTCGTGATGCCGGACATGGGGGTGTCGCTGACCGCGGTGCAGGCCGCCATCATCGGGCTGGGTGTCGCGTATTCCGCCTATCAGGCCGAGAATTTCCGCGCCGGTATCCAGGCAATTGACCGCGGTCAGATCGAAGCCGCCATGGCAATGGGCATGAGCTGGAGCATGACGATGCGGCGTGTGGTCTTGCCGCAAGCGGTCAAGATCGTGCTGCCGCCCTACGGCAACATCATGATCATGATGCTCAAGGACTCGTCGCAGGCGTCCACCATCACGGTGGCCGAGCTTGCCCTGCAGGGCAAGCTGATCGCGGTGTCCACGTTCAAGAACGCCACTGTATTTTCTTTGGTGGCGCTGATGTACCTGGTGATGTGCGTGCCCTTGATTCTGCTGGTGCGCCACCTGGAAAAAAGGAGCGCCACCAAATGATCGAACTTCGCGGAGTCCGCAAGAGCTTCGGCTCGCTGGAGGTGCTGAAAGGCATTGATGCCGACGTCAGCAAGGGCGAGGTGGTCTGCGTGATCGGCCCTTCCGGTTCGGGAAAATCCACGATCCTGCGCTGCATCAACGGGCTTGAGCGCTACAACGCGGGGCGCATCACCGTGGACGGAGAACTGGTCGATGCCGACGCACCGTCCATCGTGTCCATCCGCACGCAGGTTGCCATGGTGTTTCAGCGCTTCAACCTGTTCCCGCATCGCACCGCGCTGGAAAACGTCATTGAAGGGCCGATCTTCGTAAAGAAAGAGCCGCGCGCGCAAGTGCTTGAGCGCGGCCTCGAATTGCTGGCCAGCGTGGGCTTGGCGGACAAGGCCGATGCGCATCCGAACCAGTTGTCCGGCGGGCAGCAGCAGCGGGTCGCCATCGCGCGGGCGCTGGCCATGCAGCCCAAGGCCATTTTGTTCGACGAGCCCACGTCCGCGCTGGACCCTGAACTGGTCGGCGATGTGCTGGGCGTCATGCGCAAGCTGGCGGAAGCCGGCATGACGATGGTCGTCGTGACGCACGAAATGAGCTTTGCCCGCGAGGTTGCCGACCGCGTCATGTTCTTTGACGGCGGGGTCATGGTAGAGCAGGGCGCCGCCCGCGAAGTGCTGAATCATCCGCAGCATCCCCGGACGCAGGATTTCCTGCACCGCGTGCTGCATCCCATGTAAGGAACCGTCATGCAGCAAGCGCCGTTTCCCCTTTCCCCGTCATTGTGGGCAGCGACCGCTGCGCCACCGCCGTCGACCGAGCCGCTGGCCGCTTCCACGCAGGCCGATGTGTTGGTCATCGGTGGTGGCTATGCCGGTCTGAGCACGGCCTTGCATCTGGCCGAGCGGGGCGTGAAGACCGTCGTACTGGAAGCGCGCGAAATCGGCTTCGGCGGCTCGGGCCGCAATGGCGGCCAGGTGATTCCAGGCTTGAAATACGACCCGGACGACTTGATCGCCATGTTCGGGCCTGAAAAGGGCGAACGGTTATTGCGGTTTGCGGGCAGCACGGCCGACTCGGTGTTCAACCTGATCGACCGCCACGCCATGGATGTGCCGCATGTGCGCAAAGGCTGGATCCAGGGCGCGCATACCGCCGAAGCCTTGCGCATTGCACATGGTCGCGCGGCGCAATGGGCGCGCCATGGCGTGGACGCGCAACCATTGGATCGGGATCAGGTCGCGCGCTTGTTGGGCACGGATCGCTATCTGGGCGGTTGGGTCGACAAGCGCGCGGGGGCCGTGCAGCCCTTGAGCTACGTGCGCGGCCTGGCGCGCGCCGCCTTGAATGCGGGTGCCGTGATCCACACGGAAACGCCAGTCACCGGCCTGAAGCGTGATGGCGGCAAGTGGACGGCATCCACCGCGCGTGGCGCAACCGTTACCGCGGACCGCGTCGTGATGTGTACGAACGCCTATGGTGGCGATCTGTTGCCCGGGCTCAAGACGTCCATCATTGATGCCAACACCTTCCAGGTTGCCACGGCGCCGTTGCCGGAATCGGTGCGCGCGGGCATCTTTCCCGAAGGCCATGTCACGTCGGACACCCGCAATCTGTTGCTGTACTTCCGGCTTGACCACCAGGGCCGCCTCTTGATGGGCGGTCGCGGTCCGTTTCGCGAACCCAAGGGGCCGCAAGATTGGGCGCACCTTGAGCGCGTCATGTTGAAGATGTTCCCGCAAGTGGCGGGCACGCCGTTCGAATACCGCTGGTGCGGCCGCGTTGCCATTACGCGCGATTATCTACCGCATTTGCACGAGCCACAGCCCGGCTTGCTGGTGGACATTGGTTGCCAGGGGCGTGGGGTGGGACTGCAGACGAGCATGGGGCGCGCGATGGCGGAATATGTGGCCACGGGTGATGCCGCCGCGCTGCCGGTGCCCTTGTCGCCGGTGGTGCCGTTTCCGCTTTACGGCTTGCGCCGGCTGTATGTGAATGCCGTTGTCACCTGGTATCGCATGACGGACGGCGGTGTCTAGATGCCGGGCCGTTAACCTTGGCCAGATAAAAAAACACCCCGTAGCATCGTTCCGGGGTGTTTGGCTTCAACGCGGTCCGCAGTGGCTTTATTCGCCCAGCTTGGCGCGCTGTTCGCGCACTTTTTGCAGGGTTTCGCCAAACTGCGCCATGCGTGCCTTTTCCTGTTCGACCACCGCCGCCGGGGCGCGCTCGACGAAGCTGGCGTTCGACAGCTTGCCGTTGGCCTTGGCGATTTCGCCTTCCAGGCGAGCGATTTCCTTGTCCAGGCGGATGCGTTCGGCGGCCACGTCGATTTCGACGTGCAGCATCAGGCGGCTGGCGCCCACCACTTGAACCGGCGCGCCGGCGTCGGGCAAGACGTCCAGCACATCAACCTGGCTCAGCTTGGCCAGCGCGGCCAGGTAGGGTGCGTTGCGCTTGAGCGTGGGGGCGTCGCCTTGGGCGCACAGCGGCACCTTCTGGGCGGGCGACAGGTTCATTTCGCCACGCAGCGCGCGCACGGCTTCAACCTGCGCCTTCAGCTCGGCCACATCCGCTTCGGCGGCGGCATCCACGGCGGCCGGATTGGCCTGCGGATACGGCTGCACGCTGACGCTGTCGGCCACGCCTTCCTTGCGCTTGCCCGCCACCACCGACACCTTCTGCCACAACTCTTCGGTGATGAACGGAATGATGGGGTGGGCCAGGCGCAGCACGCATTCCAGCACGCGGATCAGCGTGCGGCGCGTACCCAATTGCTGGGCCGGCGTGCCGGTCTGGATCTGCACCTTGGCCAGTTCCAGGTACCAGTCGCAGTATTCGTCCCAGACGTAGCGGTACAGGGCGTTGGCGATGTTGTCGAAGCGGTAGTCGGCAAAGCCGCGCGCCACGTCGGCTTCCAACGTTTGCATCTGGCTGATGATCCAGCGGTCCACGAACGAGGTTTCGCCTGCGTCCGAGCCGGTCAGGTCATGGCCTTCGGTGTTCATCAGCACGAAGCGCGTGGCGTTCCACAGCTTGTTGCAGAAGTTGCGATAGCCCTCGCAGCGCTTCAGGTCGAAGTTGATGTTGCGGCCCAGCGTGGCGTAGGCCGCCATCGTGAAGCGCAGCGCATCGGTACCGAACGCCGGGATGCCGTCGGGGTACTGGCGGCGCGTGGCCTTTTCGATGTTGCCGGCCTGCTTGGGGTTCATCAGGCCGTAGGTGCGCTTGGCGACCAGGCCGTCCAGGTCGATGCCGTCGATGAGGTCCACCGGGTCCAGCGTATTGCCCTTGGACTTGCTCATCTTCTGGCCGTCGGCATCGCGGATCAGGCCGTGCACGTAGACGTGCTTGAACGGGATCTGGCCGGTCATGTGCGTGGTCAGCATGACCATGCGCGCGACCCAGAAGAAGATGATGTCAAAGCCCGTTACCAGCACGCTGGAGGGCAGGTAGCGTTGCAGGTCCGGCGTGTTGTCCGGCCAGCCCAGCGTGGTGAAGGGCACGAGACCCGACGAAAACCAGGTGTCCAGCACGTCCGGATCCCGCGTGAGATCGCCCGTGACACCAGCCGCGCGGGCCTGTTCGATAGCGCCCGCTTCGTCGTGCGCCACGAAGACTTGGCCGTCTTCCGAATACCAGGCCGGGATCTGATGGCCCCACCACAGTTGGCGCGAAATGCACCAGTCCTGGATGTTGTTCAGCCATTGGTTGTAGATGGTGGTCCAGTTTTCCGGGTAGAACTGGATGCGGCCGTCGGCCACCACTTCCAGCGCCACTTCGGTGATGCTCTTGCCCGGGTTCAGCGTGCCTTCCGGCGCGGGCTTGCTCATGGCCACGAACCATTGGTCGGTCAGCATGGGTTCCAGGACGACGCCGGTGCGGTCGCCCTTGGGCTGCATCATCTTGTGCGATTCGACCTTGACCAGATAGCCTTCGGCATCCAACTGCGCAACGACCGCCTTGCGGGCTTCGTAGCGTTCCAGGCCCTGGAACTGCTTGGGGCCGTTTTCGTTGATGTGCGCATCCAACGTGAAGATCACGATCAGGGGCAGATCGTGGCGCATCGCGCAGGCGTAGTCGTTGAAGTCGTGCGCGCCGGTGATCTTGACGCAGCCCGTGCCGAATTCCGGGTCGACGAAATCGTCGGCGATGATCGGGATATTGCGGTCGCACAGCGGCAGTTCAACTTCCTTGCCAATCAGGTGCTGATAGCGCGGGTCTTCGGGGTGCACGCACAGCGCGCCGTCGGCCAGCATCGTTTCCGGGCGGGTCGTGGCGATGGTCAGGCCGCGCAAGGTGACGGTCTGGCCGTCTTTGTCGACGATGGTCTGCGGGCCGTCCACGAAGGGATAGAGGATGTGCCACATGTGGCCCTCGGTCTCTTCGGACTGCACTTCCAGGTCGGACACGGCGGTCAGCAGCTTCGGGTCCCAGTTGACCAGGCGCTTGCCGCGGTAGATCAGGCCCTGTTTATGCAGGCGCACGAAAGTCTCGACCACGCCGCGCGACATGCGGTCGTCCATGGTGAAGTATTCGCGCGGCCAGTCGGCCGAGGCGCCCAGGCGGCGCACCTGTTCGGTAATGGCGTTGCCCGACTTTTCCTTCCATTCCCAGACCTTTTCCACGAATTTTTCGCGGCCGAGGTCATGGCGGGAAACCTTCTGGGCATCCAGCTGTCTTTCAACAACGATCTGCGTGGCGATACCGGCGTGGTCAGTGCCGGGGATGAACACGGTGTCGTCGCCGGCCATGCGGCGGTAGCGCACCAGGCCGTCCATGATGGTCTGGTTGAAGGCGTGGCCCATGTGCAGGGTGCCCGTCACGTTGGGTGGCGGGAACTGAATAACGTAGGGCTGGCTTTCTGTCCCCGTTTTTACGTGCTGACCCGCCGTGAAGTAGCCGCGCTTGTCCCATTCGGCATACCAGCGCGATTCCAATTCGGAGGGTTCGAAGCTCTTGGAGAGTTCCGGGGTGTCGCTCGCGGGATTCGCGGCGTTTGGGGGAGCAGCTTGAGTCATTACAGGGTTCCGGCAGACAGGGCGCCCGGCGTAGGGATACGGGCAGCAAACCGCTCATTTTAAGATGTAATGCGGTCTTCTCAGCGTGTTAGAATACCGGGTTACTGTAAACCTTTTAGAAGTCCCTGAATTCATTGAGGTTTCCTTCAGAAATGTGCGCTTAAAAGCCCACGTTTCGGTATCCTCGACAAGAATCATGGGCACGTCCGATCGGTGGCCAGTGTCGAATCCCTGCCTTGGCAAGCGGTTCAGGCCGGCCCGGAATGTTCAACGGAATCGTTCAAACACGCCGGACCGCCTGCGCGCCCATCGCGCGATGACACTTCAAGGGTGACACCGACAAGTGCAGAGCCACGCCAGGCAATTCATCAGAAACCAGTCAGAAATCAGTTTTCGGAGTTCCTAATGTCCATTCAACGCACCCTCTCGATCATCAAGCCCGACGCCGTCGCCAAGAACGTCATCGGCCAGATCGTCGGCCGCTTCGAACAAGCCGGCCTGAAGGTCATCGCTGCCCGCCTGGCGCAACTGTCGCGCGCCGATGCCGAGCGTTTCTACGCCGTGCACAAGGAACGCCCCTTCTTCAAGGACCTGGTCGATTTCATGATCTCGGGCCCCGTGTTCGTGCAAGTGCTGGAAGGTGAAGACGCCATCCAGAAGAACCGCGACCTGATGGGCGCCACGGACCCGAAGAAGGCCGAAGCCGGCACCATTCGCGCCGACTTCGCCGACAGCATCGACGCCAACGCCGTGCACGGCTCGGACGCTCCGGAAACGGCTGCTGTCGAAGTCGCTTTCTTCTTCCCCGAAATCAACATCCACAGCCGTTGATTTTCGCGTAAGCACTGATTTAGTTTTTTAGCGTTACCCAGGTCATGGAATCCGTCGAACGAATCAATCTGCTGGGGCTGGATGGCTCCGCCCTGTCCGAACTTGTCGGGCAGTGGGGCGGCAAGCCGTTTCGCGCTCGCCAGCTGCAGCGCTGGATGCACCAGCGCGGCGCCGATTCATTCGACGCCATGACCGACCTGGCCCGCGAATTCCGCAGCCAGCTCGCGTCCAACTGCCGCATCGAGGCCTTGCCCGTCAATATCGAGCAGCGCTCGACCGACGGCACGCGCAAGTGGCTGTTCGACGTGGGGCAGGGCAATGCCATCGAAACCGTCTTCATTCCCGAAGACGATCGCGGCACCCTTTGCATTTCCAGCCAAGCCGGCTGCGTGGTCAATTGCCGCTTTTGCTCGACCGGGCATCAGGGCTTTAACCGCAACCTGAAAACCAGCGAAATCATCGGCCAGTTGTGGTGGGCCAAGCGCGTGCTGGAAGCCGATATCGGCACCGCCCGCCTGGCAAACGCCAAGGCTACCGAAGATACGCGCGTCGTCAGCAACGTGGTGATGATGGGCATGGGCGAACCCCTGCTCAATTACGACCAGGTGCTGCCGGCCCTGCGCCTGATGCTCGACGACAATGCCTACGGCCTGTCGCGCCGCCGCGTCACGGTGTCCACGTCGGGCGTGGTCCCCATGATGGACCGCCTGTCGCAAGACTGTCCGGTGGCGCTGGCGGTGTCGCTGCACGCGCCGAACGATGCGCTGCGCGACGAGCTCGTGCCGCTGAACAAGAAGTACCCGCTGAAAGAGTTGCTGGCGGCCTGCGAACGCTATCTGGCGTTCGCCCCGCGCGACTTCATCACTTTTGAATACTGCATGCTGGATGGCATCAACGATACCGACCAGCACGCCAAGGAACTGATCCAAATTGCACGCCAGTTGCGCTGCAAGCTCAATCTGATTCCGTTCAACCCCTTCCCAGAGTCGGGCCTGAAGCGTTCCAACTCCGCGCGCGTGAAAGTGTTTGCGCAGCGGCTGATGGACGCCGGCATCATCACGACCGTGCGCAAGACCCGGGGTGACGACATCGATGCAGCTTGTGGTCAACTGGCCGGAGAAGTGCGCGACCGCACTCGGATTACCGAGCGCAACGCTGCACAGCGCCAGACCATACCAATTAAACAGGTGCATGCATGACGCAGGATGTCGCTTCTGCAGTTTCTGAAAAGCCCGCCAGCGAAGCGGGCAATATCGGCTCGGCATTGCGCGCGCTGCGCCAGTCGAAGGGCTGGTCGCTTGATGAGGTTTCCAGCCGCATCAAGTTTTCCACCAAGCAGATCGAAGCCCTTGAAAACGAAGCGTGGGCCGACTTGCCCACCGGCGTTTCGCTGCGGGGCCTGGTCCGCAACTATGCGCGCCTGCTGGGCGCTGATTCCCAAGCCATCGTCGATTCGCTGGACCCGAAGGCCCGCGTCACCGGCCCGGTGAAGCTGAGCCCGGGCGCCCTGCATTCGGCGCATTCCATTCCCCAGTCCAGCGCTGACGACGACCGTTCGTCGTCCACCTCCTGGGGCTGGCTGATCGCCATCGTGCTGGTGCTGGCCGCCGGCGTGGCGTATGCCTTCTGGCAAGGCTGGTTGCCGCAGCAATGGCTGCCGTTCGACTGGCTGCCCAAGCCCACCAAGTAAACCGGTTCCACCGATGCAAGATTCCTCTCTGCCTTGCCACGATGCGCCGCCTCCCTCTGTCGGGGCCGCGATGCGCCGCGCTACCCGCTCCGTGGCGGTGAAGTGGGGCGATCGCGTTGTCATGGTTGGGGGCGACGCCCCGGTCGTGGTGCAGTCCATGACCAACACCGATACCGCCGACCCCATCGCCACGGCGATCCAGGTCAAGGAACTGGCGCTGGCCGGCTCCGAGCTGGTACGGATCACGGTGAATACGCCCGAGGCGGCCCGCGAAGTGGTCGCCATTCGCGAACAGCTTGACCGCATGGGCGTGAATGTGCCGCTGGTCGGAGACTTCCACTACAACGGCCACAAGCTGCTGACGCAGTTTCCGGAATGCGCGCAGGCGCTGTCCAAGTACCGAATCAATCCGGGCAACATGGGCGGTGGCAAGCGGCGCGACGACAACTTCGCCCAGATGATCGAAGTGGCTTGCCGTTACGACAAGCCCGTGCGCATTGGCGTGAACTGGGGCAGCCTGGACCACGAACTGATGGCGCGCAAGATGGACGAAAACAGCCGCCGCGCGCAGCCCTGGGAGGCCCAGGCCGTGATGCGCGACGCGCTGGTCGTGTCGGCCATCACCAATGCGCAGCGCGCGGAAGAACTTGGCTTGCGCCGTGACGCCATCATCCTGTCGTGCAAGGTCAGCCATGTGCAGGACCTGATCGCGGTCTACCGCGACCTGTCCGCCCGTTGCGATTACCCCCTGCATCTGGGCCTGACCGAAGCCGGCATGGGCAGCAAGGGCATTGTGGCGTCCACCGCCGCGCTGGCCGTGTTGCTGCAGCAAGGCATCGGCGACACCATCCGTATTTCGTTGACGCCGGAACCCGGCGGCGACCGCAGCCGCGAAGCAGTTGTGGCGCAAGAGATCCTGCAGACCATGGGCCTGCGCGCGTTCACCCCCATGGTGGTGGCGTGCCCCGGTTGCGGCCGCACCAGCAGCACGTTCTTCCAGGAACTCGCTGACAGCATCCAGTCCTACCTGCGTCGTCAGATGCCGGTCTGGAAGGCACAGTACCCCGGCGTCGAAAGCATGAACGTCGCGGTCATGGGCTGTGTGGTCAATGGGCCGGGCGAAAGCCGCCATGCCGATATCGGTATCAGTCTGCCGGGAACGGGCGAAGTGCCCGCGGCGCCGGTATTCGTGGATGGCGAACGCACGGTCACGCTCAAGGGCGACCATATCGCCGAAGAGTTCCAGGCCATCGTCGAAGACTACGTGGCGCGCCGGTACGGCGTGCTCGCCTCTCATTAAAAGAAAGGGTGTAGCCGCAAACGCGCCGGCAGGCGCGTGATGCGGCATGATCAAGATGACTCAAGCTTTCCAGAAAGTCGCCGCGATACGCGGCATGAATGACGTGTTGCCCGGGCCGAGCGCCCGCTGGGAACAATTCGAGGAAATCGTGCGCGGCTGGCTGCGCGGCTATGGCTATCGCAATGTGCGTACGCCTGTGCTTGAGCATACGCGCCTGTTTACGCGCGGCATCGGCGAAGTCACCGACATCGTCGAAAAAGAGATGTACACGTTCACCGATGCCTTGAACGGTGAATCGCTGACGATGCGCCCTGAAATGACGGCCGGTATCGTGCGCGCCTCCATCGAGCACAACATGCTCTATGACCGCCCGCAGCGCGTCTACTCGATTGGTCCGGTGTTTCGCCACGAACGCCCGCAGCGCGGCCGCTACCGCCAGTTTCATCAGATCGACGTGGAAGCCTTGGGCTTCGTCGGTCCCGATGTGGACGCCGAACTCATCGTCATGCTGGCCCGCCTGTGGAAGCTGTTGGGCCTGAAGGATGTGCGCCTGGAGCTGAATTCCCTGGGGCAGCCCGCCGAGCGTGCCGCGCACCGCGCCGCGCTGATCGAGCACCTGGAAAAGCACCGCGACATTCTCGACGAAGACGGCCAGCGTCGCTTGTACACGAACCCGTTGCGCGTACTGGACACCAAGAACCCCGCCATGCAGGAAATGGCCAACAGCGCGCCGCGCCTGTTTGATTTCCTGGGCGATGAATCCCGCGCGCACTTCGAAGGCGTGTGCCAGCGTCTGACCGAAGCCGGCATTGAATACAGCTTGAACCCGCGCCTGGTGCGCGGCCTGGACTACTACAACCTGACGGTGTTCGAGTGGGTTACCGATCGTCTGGGTTCGCAAGGTACGGTGTGCGGCGGCGGTCGCTACGACGGGCTGATCGAACTGCTGGGCGGCAAGCCCGCCCCGGCGGTTGGCTTCGCGATCGGCATGGAACGCCTGCTTGACCTTTGGGAACAAAGCGTCCAGCTCGACGCCCCGGCCGAATGCGATGTCTACGTGGTGCACCAAGGCGAAGAAGCGCAGCGCCTGGCGGCGAGCGTCGGCGAAAGCTTGCGTGATGCCGGCCTGTCCGTGATCGTGCATGCGGGTTCGGCGGGCTTCAAGTCCCAATTCAAGCGCGCGGATGCCAGCGGCGCCCGGGTTGCGGTTATTCTTGGCGCCGACGAAGTCACTTCGCAGACCGCCAGCGTCAAATATTTGCGTGCGGACGCCCAGGGCGACAACGCGCAGCAGCAGGTGCCGCTTGCGGACCTGGCTGCGGTACTGAACAACAAGGGTTAAGGCATGGCATACGATCTCGAAGAACAGGAAAAGCTGGACGCCATCAAGGCGTGGTGGGCCCGATACGGCACACTGGTTGTGTCGCTGTTTGCCGCGGTGGCGCTGGCGTGGGGCGGATGGTGGGGCTGGAAGGCCTACGAGTCGCATCGCACCAACCAGGCCATGGGCTACTTCGAGGCGCTGGAAGACGCCGCTCGCCTGGGTGGCGCTGATTCGTCAGTGCGCATCAAGGCCGCCGCCGCCACGCTGCGCGAACAGTACCCGGCCACTGGCTATGCCGCGCGCGGCGCGCTGGTCGCGGCGCAGGCGCTGCAAGCCCAGAAAGACGATGCCGGCGCACGTGAACAACTGGAATGGTTGGCCGCGCAGGGCAAGAACCCGTCCATGCAAGCCGTTGCCCGGCTGCGCCTGGCCGGCATGTTGCTGGATCAAAAGCAGTTTGATGCCGCGCTGGCGCAATTGAACAACCCGCCGGCGGCGTTTGCCGCCTTGTTCGCGGATCGCCGTGGCGATGTCCTTGCCGCGCAGGGCAAGCGCGATGAGGCGCGTGCGGCGTGGCAAAGCGCTATCGATGGCCTGGGTACGGCGAACCCGCTGACCCAAGTCGTGCAACTGAAATTGGATGCCCTGAGCGGAGCGTGACAGTAATGCGTAAATTTGCACCTGGTCGTACGTGGCGTGGCGCCGTTTGCCTGGCAGGCGTGCTTGCATTGGGCGGTTGTGGCCTGTTTTCCCGTGACGATGGCCGTTATGATCCCGCGCCGCTGACCGAATACAAGGCGGGCATGTCGGTGCGTCAGGTCTGGTCCACGTCGATCGGCAGCGGGTCCGGCCTGGGCTTCGCGCCCACCGTGCTGGGCTCCGCCGTCTACGCCGCCACGCCGGACGGTTCGGTCGGCAAGTTCGACCTGCAAAGCGGGCGCCCGTTGTGGAAGGCCAAGACCGATTCCAAGCTGTCGGCCGGCGCCGGCAGCGATGGCACCACTACCGCCGTCGCCTCGCCTGATGGCGACGTCATCGCCTTCGACGACACCGGCAAGGTCAAGTGGAAGGTCCGCGCCACCAGCGACGTTACCGTCCCGCCCGTGGTGGGCTATGGCATCGTCGTGGTCCGTAGCGGCGACTATCGCATCCAGGCGTTCGATGCCAACAGCGGCGAGCGTGTTTGGAACGTGCAGCGTCCCGGCCCGTCACTGGCCTTGCGCAGCGTGTCGCAGATGGTTCTGGCCGAAGGCCTGGTCATCTCGGGCTTGCCCGGTGGCAAGCTGATGGCAATTGCGTCGGACAGCGGCAACGTGCAATGGGAAGGCACCGTGGCGACGCCGCGCGGCGCCAGCGATCTGGAACGCCTGACCGACGTCGTCGGCACACCGCGCATCGCGGGAAATCTTCTTTGCGCGGTGGCTTATCAAGGGCGTATCGTTTGCTTTGAGGTTACGGCTGGCGGCCGTCCGCTGTGGGCCAAGGATTTCTCCAGCGTCAGCGGCATGACGCTGGATGACCGCTTTGCCTACGCGGCTGATCAAAATAGCGTCGTTAGCGCGTTTGCGCTGGATAATGGCGGCAACGTGTGGAAGCAGGCGGCCCTGAAGAACCGTCAACTGACCGCACCGGCCCTGCTGGGCGGCGCGCTCGCGGTTGGCGATCTGGAAGGCTATCTGCACTTTCTGTCGCGTAGTGACGGCAGCCTGATGGCGCGGCTGTCCGTGGGTGGAGGCGCCGTCGTTTCGCCG
>Ga0160461_1000857_pt1 | contig 15605 bp, 13 predicted proteins | sample HID1975I_E6MG_FD_108266 | JGI IMG/M metagenome (GOLD analysis project Ga0160461, IMG submission 108266) | Enriched soil microbial communities from UW Madison campus, WI, USA - HID1975I_E6 MG | ecosystem: Environmental > Terrestrial > Soil > Unclassified | place: USA: Madison, Wisconsin...
CGTAGGCGTGATCGCGTGCAGCGGCATGCGACGCTTCTGGAACGGGAAACTGGCCGTCATCTGGGTCGTGGGCCTGACGGCGGTTGCGCTCTTGATGTGGGGCGGCGTGTTCGGGCTGACGTACGTCGAGAACTCGCGCTGGGGCGGCCTGCCGTTGACCTTGATATTGGCCACGTTCGGCATTGCCTTCGCCTTCCCCATCGGCGTGCTGCTGGCACTGGGCCGGCGTTCGAAAATGCCCGCCATCAAGGCGCTGTGCGTCGTGTACATCGAGCTGATCCGTGGCGTGCCGCTGATCAGCCTGTTGTTCATGTCGTCGGTGATGCTGCCCTTGTTCCTGCCGGAAGGCTTCACCATCGACAAGCTGTTGCGCGCGCAGATCGCCATCATCATGTTCGCGGCGGCCTACATTGCCGAAACGGTGCGCGGCGGCTTGCAGGCGATTCCGAAAGGCCAGTATGAAGGCGCGGATTCGCTGGGCCTGACCTACTGGCAACAGATGCGCAAAATCATCCTGCCGCAGGCGCTGAAGATCGTGATTCCGCCCCTGGTCGGCATTTTCATCAGCCTGTTCAAGGACACGTCGCTGGTTGTCATCATCGGCATTTTCGATTTGACGCTGGCGGCCAAGGCGGCCTTGTCCGACGCGGCATGGCGGGGTTTCGCGGTGGAGGCCTATCTCTTCATCTCGCTGATCTACTTCGTCTTTTGCTATTCCATGTCCAAATACAGCCAAGCGCTAGAAAAGCGCCTGGCCACCGGGCACGCGCGCTGATTGCGCCGCGATCCCCCGGTAAACCTTACGGAGACTCCCGCATGTCGGATTCCATTATTCGATTGCACGGCGTGAACAAGTGGTACGGCCAGTTCCACGTGCTGCGCAACATCAACCTGGACGTGGCGCCCGGCGAGCGCATCGTGGTGTGCGGCCCGTCCGGCTCGGGCAAGTCCACGATGATCCGCTGCATCAACCGCCTGGAAGAACACCAGCAAGGGCAGATCATTGTCGACGGCACCGAGCTGACCAACGACCTCAAGCACATCGAGACCATCCGCCGCGAAGTCGGCATGGTGTTCCAGCACTTCAACCTGTTCCCGCACCTGACCGTGCTGGAAAACCTGACGCTGGGACCCATGTGGGTGCTGAAGCAGCCACGCGCGCAAGCCGAAGCCACGGCCATGAAGTACCTGGAGCGCGTGCGCATCCCCGATCAGGCCAAGAAGTTTCCCGGCCAGTTGTCGGGCGGCCAGCAGCAGCGCGTGGCGATTGCGCGGTCCTTGTGCATGAACCCGAAGGTCATGCTGTTTGACGAACCCACGTCGGCGCTGGACCCGGAAATGGTCAAGGAAGTGCTGGACGTGATGGTGACGCTGGCCCAGGAAAGCGGCATGACGATGATCTGCGTGACCCACGAGATGGGCTTCGCGCGCAAAGTCGCCAATCGCGTGATCTTCATGGACCGGGGAGAAATCATTGAACAGAACGAGCCCGACGCATTCTTCGACAACCCGCAAAATGAACGGACGAAGCTGTTCCTGAGCCAGATCCTGCACTAAGCCGCGCGCCTTCATCGGCGTGAATGGCGTCGATGCTGGATAAACGTGAAATGCCGTCCTGAAGGACGGCATTTTTTCTGAGCGATTTCGTAACCGTCCTATAGAAACAGGCAGGCAAGGCGCGGAACATGGTGGGCTTTACGCCTTCCTGGCAGTCCCCCTTCACACCGCTAGCCGTGAAGACCAATCTGCCCCCACCCCAAGGAGACCCCATGATTCCCATCGCCCTCGTCGGCCACGCGCATGACTGCCCCATCCATGGCCCCGGCACCATCGTCAGCGGCGCGTCCACCGCAGCCATCAATGGCCGTCCCATTGCCCGGGTTGGCGACCGCATCAGTTGCGGAGCGGTCATCGTCAGTGGTTCGGCGGTAGCCAACATTGAAGGTCAGCCGGTGGCACGACAGGGAGATTCCACCAGCCATGGCGGCACGCTGATCGAGGGCGATGGCAACTGGTTGTCGGCCTAGCCTGGCCTTAAAACCGATGCCGCATGCCCACCGTGTACTGCGTTTCATGCCAAGACGGGTCCGCCCACGCGCCGTGCATGTAGCCCAGCACGGCGTACAGGTTGGTGCGCTTGGACAGGTCATGCACATACCCCACCGAGTAGATTTGCTGCGTGTGCGTGGCGCCGTCGCGGGCCAGTGCGCCGCCGCCCGGCAAGCTGCCTTGCCACGATGCCATGACGGTGCCGGCGCCCCTGCGCCAGGTGGCGCCCGCCATCACGCCATGCACGGTGCTGCCGGGGAAGTAGACGCGCTGCCCGGGTGACGACACGGCGGGAATGGTCGAACCATTGCGCATGATGGAACCAGCCGCATACAGCGTGAAGGCGCCCACGGTGGCGCGGCCCGCCAGCGTATACGCAATGGGTTGGCGCGTGCCGCCGGCCTGCGCCATCGCGGCGGACTGCACCGTGCCCTCGGCCCAGCGCGCGCCTTCCACCGTGGCGGTGACGGCGTAACTGGGCTGTTCATAGACCAGCGCCGCGCTGTAAAGCTTGTTGGTGGATGTGGTCTTGAAGCCGCCGCCGCCGTCGTAGTCCAGGCTGATGTCCGCGCCCGCGCGCCATCCGTGCACCGACGGGCTCCACAGCGCCACGGTATTGTCGGCGCGGTTGGCGTTGTAGGGCAGCAGCGCGGTCTGCGCGCCCATGATCAGGTAGGACGCCAGAAAGGCGTCGTAGTCCGCCAGCGTTGCCGACGACACCGAAGTCTGGCGCCCCAGCCGAAGATCGCCCCAATCCCCCGACACACCCACCCAGGCGGCGCGCCCGAACAAGCGTCCGCCTTGCGCCGACCTGCCGTTGTTCGCCACGACGCCGCTTTCCAGTTGAAAGTTGGCACGCAGTCCATTGCCCAGGGGCTCGCTGCCGCGCAAGCCCCAGCGTGAGCCCGACTGCACGCCCGACTGCATGTTCAAGGCCGTGCCACGGTCCTGCGTCGAGAAGCCCGCCAGGCTCAGGTCGACCACGCCATATAGGGTGACGGGACTTTGCTGCGCGTCGGCCACGCAAGGCGCCAACAAGGTCGCCGCGCCCACGGCCACATCACGTAAACGCATCGCCGCCTTCACAGGTACTTGAGCCAGGCGATATCGCGGCGCGCCGCTTTCAAGCGGCCGAACCAGCGCACCGGCCAATACAGCGCCACGGCCAGCAGCACCGAAATCAACCACACGCTGGCCATGCTGTCCACGCCGAAGTACTTGCCCTGGTTCAAGCCCCAGACGCCCTCGCCCACCAGATACAAGGCCTTCAGCACGTACAGATGCAGCAGATAAAAGAACATTGGCGCCGCGCCAAACACGCACAGCACGCCGACCCATGCCGCCGACTGCGCGCGTTCAATCAGCACCAGCAGGCACAGCCCCAAGCCCAGCGTCAGCAGCAGGAACATCAACGATGGCGGGTACTTGGTGATGTTCACGAAGCTCATCGCGGTATGCAGCAGGTCAGCCTGCACCGCCCATTGCTGGGCTTGGCCATAGCCGTTGACCGCCCGCAGCACCACGAAACCGATCAAGGCCGCGATACCAGCCGTCAACAGCCAGCGCTGCCTTGCCGCCGCCGGCACCTTGGACTGAAACCACGGCCCCACCGCGTAGCCCAGCGCAATCACGCCGATCCAGGGCAGCAAGGGATACGAGGTGCGCAGGCGCAAGGCCTCGCCCACGTTGATCCAGCCCCGGTCATGCAGCACGGCCCACGGCACATGCATGAACTCGCCGACCGCGAAGTGCACGCCGTCCAGCGCGTTGTGACCCGCCACCAGCACCACGCCCACCGCCACCAAGGCCGCGCGCGGCAACCACAGCAGCGCGGCCAGCGCCAGCATGCTCAGGCCGATCACCCAGATCACTTGCAGGTAGACGACCGACGGCGGGAACTGGAACGTCCAGGCGAAGTTCACCACCAACACTTCCAGCAGCACCAGGAACAGGCCACGCTTGGCCAGGAACGCGGCCGTGGCGCCCCGGTTGCCGGCCTTGGCGCCGTACAACCAGGCGGACACGCCCGTCAGGAAAACGAACACCGGCGCGCACAGGTGCGCCAGCAGGCGCGAGAAAAACAAGAATGGATCAGTGGCCGCCGCGTCCATCGGGTCACTGACCTGATGGTGCAGAAAGAAGGTTTCGCGCACATGGTCAAGCAACATGATGACGATGACCAGGCCGCGCAGGGCGTCGATGGAACGCAGGCGCGCGGTGGGCGCCAAGGAGGAAGAAGCAATCGGATGGGAAGACATGGACGACCCGCCGCATCCGGGGCGAATGCGACGATCAAAGACAGTAAAACGGGCCGCAATTGTAATGTAATAACATTCTTAACTCTAGTTGAATGTTGGCGCCCTGCTACGCACCCGCCGTGTCCACCAGAGCTATCAAGTCCACACGGAACACCGTGCCGCGTCCCGGCGCGGATTGCAGCGACACGCGCCAGCCCTGATGCGCGCAGATGCGCTGCACCAGCGACAAGCCCAGCCCCAGGTTGCCGTTGTCCGGCTGTTCGCCGCGCACGAAGGGGCTGAAGATGGCCTCGTGACGCGCGGCGGGAATACCTGGCCCGTTGTCGGCCACCTGCATGAAATCCGGCCCCGCCGTGATGACCACCCGCGCCTGCGGCCCCGCATACTGGAGTGCATTGCGGATCAGGTTGGACAGCACGGCGCGCAGCAGCGGCGCGGGAAATTGCAGGGCCGGGGCGTCGCTTGCGGCCGCCTCCAGGCGCAGTTGCATGCCACGCCGCCGCGCCACGGCGGTCCACGCCGCCCACTGGGCTTGCGCGGTGTGCACGGGGCTTTCGCGGGGGAAGCGCTCGGTCGCATCACTGCCCCGGGCCAGCATCAGATAGGTGTCCAGGCGTTCGCCCATGTCGGCCGCCGCTGCTTCGATGCGCGACAGGCGCGCCAGCCCGTCGGCGTCCAGCGGCTGTTCGTCGCGCAGCAGTTCGCATGAACTGGTGATCACCATCAGCGGGGTGCGCAATTCATGGCCCACGTCGGCGGTGAAAAGCTGTTCACGCCGCAGCGCCTGCTCAAGCTGGTTATAGGTGGTGTCAAACGCGGCGGCCAACTGGCCGATCTCGTCGGGCGGATAGTCTTCTGCCAGCCGCGTCTGCGGCGGCTGCGCGCCGCGCGTGTTGACCTGGTCGGCCAGTCGCGACAACGGCCGCAACAACCGCCGCGTGGCCAGGATGCCCAGGATGAACGCCAGCGCCAGGCTGCCCGCCAGACCGCTGACCGCCGCCCAATGCGACGCCACCTGGCTCTGTTCGTAATCGGTGTAGTCGCGCAGCAGCATGTAGCGCTGGCCGTTCAGGTCGTCGGCCATGACGTGCCAGACGCGACCCGCGCGCTCTATCTTGTGAAAGCCCGGGGCCAGCCGCCGCAACCATTCCGGGAATGCGTCGCTGCCCGGTGCACCATGAAAGAAGCGGTTGGGCCGCCCGGGATCGATGCCCGCCAGAAAATCGCCGCGCACCCGTTCCACCGCCATGCCCATGTCGATACGCTGCAAGTGCGCTTCCAGCTTGCCCACGCTCCAGACCGACAGCCACGACAGCAGCCCCGCCACCAGCAAGGCCAAGGCCACATAAGTCAGTACCAGATGGCGGGCCAGGCCGCGCCGCGTGGCGGTGCTAGACATCGCCCGTGGCCCGCAACTGGTAGCCGATGCCATGCACGGTATGCAGCAGCGGCGTGCCGTAGGGCTTGTCGATCACCTGGCGGATCTGATGGATGTGCGTGCGCAAGCTGTCGCTATCAGGGGGGGAATCGCGCCACAAGGCTTCTTCAAGCCGGCCACGATGCACGACGGCGGGGCTGGCGCGCATCAGCAAGGTCAGCAGTTGCAGCGGCGCGGGCGGCAAGCGCAGCGGTTGACCCGCGCGGGCAAGGTCCAGCGTGCCGGTGTCCAACGTCAGATCGCCCACGCGCAACACCCGCGCCGCGCCCGCCCCGCTGGCGCGATGCAGCAGCGCGCGGGCCCGCGCGGCCAGTTCGGCCAGCGCAAAGGGCTTGACCAGGTAGTCGTCCGCGCCCGCGTCGAAACCCGTCAGGCGATTGTCCAGGGTGTCGCGCGCGGTCACCATGATGACCGGCGTGTCGCACGCGGCGTCGGTACGCAGGCGGCGGCACAGTTCGTAGCCGTCCAGGCGCGGCAGCATCAGGTCCAGCACGATCAGGTCGAAGCCGCCCGCCGCCGCCATCGCGTAACCCCGTTGCCCGTCTTCCGCGCAGTCGACGATATAGCCGCGCCGCGTCAGGTGATGCGTGATGTTGGCCAGGATGTCGGGGTCGTCTTCGATGACTAGAACGCGCATGGGGCAAGGCGGCAAGGGGAAATCAGCCGCACATTGTATGTGTGCGCACAGGCCCGGCGCGTCTTAACGAATTCTTGAGACGGCTTGGCGGACACTGCACGTCGATAAGAATGGTTCGCGTTCCCCGCAAGCCCGTGGGCAACGGCGCAACCCTGGAATTTTCGATGCGTACGCTCTCTTTCTTGCGCGCGGCCCTGGCCGCCACCGCCCTGCTTTGCGCCGGCCCTGTCGCCCAGGCCCGCCAGGTGACCGACTTGGCCGGCCGGGTCGTCACCGTGCCGAACCACCCCCAGCGCGTGCTGCTGGGCGAAGGCCGTTTCGTATTCGCGATGGCGTTGTTGGACCGCAAGGACCCGGTCGCGCGCGTGGTCGGCTGGCAGGGCGAGCTGAAGCAACAAGATCCCTATTCGTGGGCGCAACTGGTCAAGCGCTACCCCAAGGCGGCCGACGTGCCGCTGATTGGCAAGACGTCGGAAGCCAGCGTCAGCCCCGAAAAGATCGTTTCACTGGCGCCCGACGTGGCCGTGTTCAGCCTGAGCGGTCACGGCCCGGGGCGCAACAATCCGATGATCGCCGCCCTGCAAGCGGCCGGCATCCCCATCGTGTTCATCGATTTCCGCCAGCATCCGGTGCAAAACACCGTGCCCAGCATGCGCATCCTGGGGCAGGCGCTGGACCGCCAGGCCGAGGCCGACGCCTACATCGCCTTTTACGAAGAACGGCTGGCGCGGGTGCGCAAGATCGTCCAGCCAGTGCCGGCGGCGCAGCGCCCGCGCGTCTTCGTGGAAATGTTGGCGGGCGTATGGCCCGCCTGCTGCCACACCACCGGCAACGGCAGCTTTGGCGACTTGCTGGAGGCGGCGGGCGGCGTCAACGTGGCGGCGCCCGTGTTGCCCGGCGCCATCGGCGACGTCAGCCTGGAATTCCTGCTGGACGCCAAGCCCGACATCTACGTCGCCACCGGCAGCCGTTCCGAACCCGGCCGCCCCGGCCTGCTGGTCGGCCCGGGCGCGACAAGGCGGGTGTCGGCCGACAGCCTGACCGTGCTGCTGGACCGCGACGGCATCCGCGACCTGGACGCCGTGAAGCACCACCGCGCCTACGGCATCTGGCACGCCTTCTATAACTCGCCCTACAACGTGGCCGCCATCGAAGCCATGGCCAAGTGGTTCTATCCCGACCGGGCCGCCGCGTTGAACCCGGAAGACACCTTGGACAGCCTGGCCCGTCAATTTCTGAACGGGGCCGACGTCGGCACATACTGGACCGTGCCGGGCGCGGCGTCGCAAGCTTCTGCCGACTAGGCGCGCCATGTCCAGCCCGACCCTGATCGCCGCCCCAACCCCGGCGACCGCCCCCGACGCGGCCATCACCGTGTACCGCCGCAGCACGCGCAAGCGCCTGGTGCTGATGGCGGTGCTGGCGCTGGCCATCGTCGCCAGCCTGCTGGCCGATATCGCCAGCGGTCCGGCGGCATTGTCGGCCACCGATCTTCTGAACACGCTTCTGCATCCGGACGCGGCCAACGCCGGCGCGCGCGTCATCGTCTGGCAGTTTCGCCTGCCCTATGCGCTGATGGCCTTGCTGGTGGGCGTGGCGCTGGGGTTGGGCGGGGCCGAGATGCAGACCATGCTGGACAACCCGTTGGCCAGCCCCTACACCTTGGGCGTGTCGGCGGCCGCCGCCTTCGGGGCCTCGCTTGCGATCACGCTGGACTGGCATCTGCCGGCGTTGCCGCCCGGCATGGTCGTGTCGCTGTCGGCCTTTGCCTGCACGCTGGTGTCCGTGCTGATCCTGGAACGGGTGGCGCGCTGGCGCGGGGGCTCGACGCTAGGCGTCGTGCTGTTCGGCATCGCGCTGGTCTATTCGTTTCAGGCGCTGGTGATGCTGCTGCAATTCGTGGCCAGCGAAGAAGCGTTGCAGGGCATCGTGTTCTGGACCATGGGCAGCCTGGCGCGCGCCAACTGGACCACCGTGGCCATCATGGCCGCCGCCCTCGCCGTGGCGCTGCCCTTTTCCCTGCGCGACGCGTGGAAGCTCACCGCCGTGCGGCTGGGCGAAGAGCGCGCCGCCAGTTTCGGCATCGACGTCAAGCGCCTGCGGCTGGTGAGCCTGTTGCGGGTCAGCGCGCTGGCGGCGCTGGCGGTGTCGTTTGTGGGCACGATCGGCTTCGTCGGTTTGGTGGCGCCGCACATCGCTCGCCTGCTGCTGGGCGAAGACCACCGCTACACCCTGCCCGGCAGCGCGCTTGCCGGCGCGTTGATCCTGTCGCTGGCGTCGGTGGCGTCCAAGACCGTGCTGCCCGGCGCGCTGATTCCGGTGGGCATCGTGACGTCGCTGGTCGGCATACCGTTTTTTCTCACCATCGTCGTGCGTGCGTTAAAGCGCGCCTGACGTTTAGCTTTTTCCCCAAGGAGACTTACCCGATGCACTGCCGATTGATCCTGGCGCTGGCCACCTTGTGCGTGACCGCCGCTGCCCACGCCGCCCCCGATGCCGCCCCGGCCGCCGCCAACCCCGCTTGCTCGATCGACGTTGAAGGCCGGCCGGGCAAACAGTTTGGCCCCGACCACATCGTCGTTCCGTCCACCTGCACCGACTTCACGGTGCGCCTGATCCACACCGGCAAGAACGGCAAGGAAAAGGCCGGCCACAACTGGGTGCTGACCAAGTCGGAAGACATCGACGCCGTGATGGTCGACGGCATCAAGGCGGGCGCGCGGCACGAATTCCTGGCGCCCGGCGACGCGCGCATCCTGGCCAAGACCCCGATGTTGGGCGGCGGCGAAACCGCCACCGTGACATTCCCCGTTGCCCGGCTGCGCGCCGGCCAGTCGTACACCTACTACTGCTCGTTTCCCGCGCACGCGCAGCACATGCGCGGCACGCTGGTGTTGCAACCCTGACGATGAGCGCGCTGCACATCCGGGGGTTGGACGCGGGCTATGGCGGCAAGCCGGTGCTGCAAGATCTGGCCGCCGGGCCGCTGGCGCAAGGCACGGTCACCGCGCTGCTGGGACCCAACGGCAGCGGCAAATCCACGCTTTTGAAAACGCTGGCGGGATTGAACCCCGTGCTGCGCGGCGCGATCCTGCTGGACGACGAAGACCTGGCGCGCGCCGCGCCCGCGCGCCGGGCCGAGCGCGCCATGTACATGCCGCAGTCCTTGCCCAAGGGTGTGCACATGACGGTATTCGAATCCGTGCTGGTGGCGGCCCGCTCCGGTCGACAGGGCGTGGCGGGCCAGGCGCTGATGCAGGCGGCGCAGGCCATTATCAATGACCTGGGCATCGGCGCGCTGGCCAGCCGCTTCCTGGACGAATTGTCGGGTGGCCAAAAGCAGTTGGCGTCCTTGGCGCAAGCCCTGGTGCGCCGCCCCCGCCTGCTGCTTCTGGACGAGCCCCTGTCCGCGCTGGACCTGAATTATCAGTTTCATGTCATGGACGTGCTGCGCCGTCAGACACGCCGGCATCGCTTGATCACCGTGGTGGTGCTGCATGATCTGAACATCGCGCTGCGCCACACCGATCACGCGCTGCTGCTGCATGGCGGCGCCATCGACGCCGAGGGTTTGCCGGCCGATGTCGTCACGCCGCATTCGCTGCATCGCGTCTATCGCGTACGGGCGCGCGTGGAGCGCTGCCCGCAAGGACAGGCGCAAGTGCATGTAGATGGGGTGGCCGGCATGCAATAGATCGGCATTCCGAAGGCGGTATATATTCACCCCGGTAACGTTTCACCATGCACGCCATCCCAGGGAGTCCGCCGAATGACGAGAAGCCGCATCATGGCGTTTTTTCTCAGCTTGCTAGCCGCGCCCGCGGGCGCCGCCGTGATCTACGACAACCATGGGCTGGTCGTCGAAGTCACCACCGGAGGCCACCAGGACTGGAATACCGGCCAGCGCCAGAACACTCGCGGCACCACCATTTCATTCCAGGGCAACAAGCTTTGCGGCAAGGACGTAGGCAAACTGCTCTACCCCGACGGCCGCGACATGGCCGCCCGCGCCTTCTTCTGCGCGGCTAGCGCGCGTGCGCTGGAGACCGACGCCGTGCTGGCCTACTTCACCAGCTCCAGCGCCGACCCCGCGCTGGCCCACTTGCAAGTGGTCAACGGCGCGTTGCGCGTGAACCGGGTCGTGCTGTCCGCGCAACCCGAGCGCGACAAGCCCAGCGGCACCCGCTTTGAAGATGCGCGGCTACCGGGCTGGACCCGCGTGGAAACCGCGTGGGCGGAAACGGTCATGATTCGTCACGCGCCGCTCAAGGCTCAGAATCTGGGCGCGGGCAAGCTGTTGGACGTGGATGGCGACGTGGCCTATCTGGCGATTCCGCCCGGCCGCGATGTCGTGGTGGTGCAGCCCGCCACGCGCATCAAGGATGCGCAGGGCGACATGCGGATCGTGCCGGAAGTCGTGAAATTCGTGGACGCGCCGCTCGCGTTTCGCGCGGTGCGCCTGTCGGACGGCCGGGAACTGGCGCGCCTGGATGTGAAGGACACGTGCCTGGCTTTACCCGCCATTGAATTCAACCGGCCCGATCCGCTGTATCCGTCGTCAGCCAAGCGCGATGTGCTCTTTGACGATGTGCCCGCCTGGCGCGGCGCCACACTGCAACTGACGCAGACTCCGGGCCGCGCTACCTTGCAGCTCAAACCCGGCGTGGCCTTGCCGACCAAGCCGAATTGCAAGCGGGGCTGAGCCCGCTGCCTGCTCAAATCAGGAACTGGCGATACGCCTCGTTATCGGTTTCCTCGAAATGCGCGTAGCCCAGTTGCAGCAGGAAGGCGTCCAGCGCCGCGCTATCCGCCAGCGGCGCCTGGATGCCCACCAGCGCTGAACTGAAGTCCGCGCCCTGGTTGCGGTAGTGGAACAGGCTGATGTTCCAGTTGGGCGCCATCTCGGACAGGAACTTCATCAGCGCGCCGGGGCGTTCCGGGAATTCGAAGCGGAAAAGCCGTTCGCCGCCCGCCAAGGGTGAACGCCCGCCCACCATGTAGCGGATGTGCTGCTTGGACACTTCGTTGTGCGTCAGGTCGCTGACCGAAAAGCCCTGCTCTTGCAGCGCCGCCATGATCTCGCCGGCATCGCCGCGCCGGGCAATCTGCATGCTGACGAAGATGTGCGCGGTGTGCGCATCGGCAATGCGGTAGTTGAATTCCGTCACGCTGCGCTGCCCGATCACGCGGCAGAAGCGGCGAAAGCTGCCGCGTTCCTCGGGCACGGTCACGGCGAACACCGCTTCGCGCGCCTCGCCCACTTCAGCGCGGTCGGCCACGAAACGCAGCCGATCGAAATTCATATTGGCGCCCGACGTGATGGCCACCATCGACAAGCCTTGCGCGTTTTCGCGTTCGACGTACTGCTTAAGACCCGCCAGCGCCAGCGCGCCCGCCGGTTCCAGCACGCTGCGGGTATCCAGGAACACGTCCTTGATGGCCGCGCACACGGCGTCGGTGTCCACCAGGATGATCTCGTCCAGATACTCGCGGCACAGGCGGAAGGTTTCCTCGCCCACCAGCTTGACCGCCGTGCCGTCTGAAAATAGGCCAACTTCGGCCAGGCTGACGCGCTGGCCCGCCTTGATGGACTGCGCCATCGCGCAGGAATCCACGGTCTGCACGCCAATCACCTTCACCGACGGGTCCACCGCTTTCACATAGGCCGACACGCCGGCCGCCAGGCTGCCGCCGCCGATCGGCACGAACACCGCATGCAGCGGCCCGGCATGCTGGCGCAGGATCTCCATGCCCACGGTGCCCTGACCCGCGATGACGTAGGGGTCGTCAAACGCGGGCACGAAGGTCAGGTCCTGCTGCTGCGCCAGCGTTTGCGCATGCGCATAGGCATCGCTGTAGGAATCGCCCGCCTGCACCACGGTGACGGTCGGGCCGCCGTGGGCGCGCACCGCGTCCACCTTCACTTGCGGCGCGGTCTGCGGCACCACGATGATGGCGCGCACGCCCAGGCGGGCGGCGGAAATGGCCACGCCTTGGGCGTGGTTGCCGGCCGACGCGGTGATCACGCCCCGGTCCAGCGCGGCCTGCGGCGTATTGCGCATCTTGTTGTAGGCGCCGCGCACCTTGAAGGAGAAAACGGGCTGGTTGTCTTCGCGCTTCAGGAAGACGGTGTTGTTCAACCGCGCCGACAGCCCGCGCGCCAGATCCAGTTCGGTTTCACGGGCAATGTCGTAGATCCGGGCGCTCAGGATCTGACGCAGGTACGCCATGGGCGAGGCGTTGCCGTGCTGGAATGCGGTGTCGGTCGTAGCGGTTTGCATGGGGGATTTCTCTGCTTTGGGAAGACTTGCCCGGCAGAGGCGGCCACAAAAAACCCGCCTCGTGGGGCGGGTGGCTGTGACTGTTGCGGTCGCGCGCTAACCCACCATTTTCGGAATGATGGTAATAATCAGCGCAATGCGGACGGCGACGAAATTCATGGCGCAGAGCTTGCGCGCGTCGCGGAAATTTGTCAAATCGCGTGTCCGCCGTTCTGCGGAATTGCTGGCCAAAACCCCATACCAAAGCCATATCGAAGCCGTATTGCTGCGATATCGAGCCCATAACGCAGGCTTTATCGGTGATTTCCCTGCGCGTCAAGCGTGTCGCGGTATTACAATACCGCCTTCGTGGCAGCCGTACCTTCCAGGATGACCGGGCAACCAGACATCAAATAAAGGACGGGCGCTGCCAAGTTGAGTAGATCCGGAGCCTGCCCCGCATCTGCCCATACGAACCCACTCTCGACAACATCTACCGGCGTACGCCGCTTAGCATGTTCGGGTTTGCGCCGAAAGCGCTATGCGCCGAACAGATTCAAGGATCATGTCTCTTACTCCGAAGATTATCTATACCCTCACCGATGAAGCGCCGGCGCTTGCAACCCGTTCGCTGCTGCCCATCGTCCAGGCATTCGCCAAGCCCGCAGGCATTACGGTTGAGACGCGCGACATCTCTCTGGCCGGCCGCATCATCGCCCTCTTCCCCGACTACCTGGAAGACGGCCAGAAGCTGTCCGACGCCCTGGCTGAACTGGGCGCGCTGGCGGTCAAGCCCGAAGCCAACATCATCAAGCTGCCGAACATCAGCGCCTCGATGCCCCAACTGAAGGCGGCCATCAAGGAACTGCAAGAACAAGGCTACAAGCTGCCCGACTATCCGGACGCCCCCGCCAACGACACCGAACGCGACGTCAAGGCGCGCTACGACAAGGTCAAGGGCAGCGCCGTGAACCCGGTTCTGCGTGAAGGCAACTCCGACCGCCGCGCGCCGCTGTCGGTGAAGAATTACGCCCGCAAGCACCCGCACAAGATGGGCGCCTGGTCGGCGGATTCGAAGTCGCACGTGGCGCATATGTCCGAAGGCGATTTCTACGGCACCGAAAAGTCGGCCCTGATCGCCGATGCCGGCGACGTCAAGATCGAACTGACCGCCGCTGACGGCACGAAGACGGTCCTGAAGGAAAAGACCCCGGTCAAGGCCGGCGAGATCATCGACGCCGCCGTGCTGTCGACCGCCAAGCTGAAGTCCTTCCTGCAAGCCCAGATCGACGACGCCAAGACCACCGGCGTGCTGTTCTCGGTGCACCTGAAGGCCACGATGATGAAGGTGTCCGACCCGGTCATCTTCGGCCACGTCGTGTCCGTGTTCTACAAGGACGTGCTGGCCAAGCACGCCGCCGTGCTCAAGCAAGCCGGTTTCGACGCCAACAACGGCATTGGCGACCTGTACGCCAAGATCCAATCGTTGCCGGCCGACCAGCAAGCCGCCATCACGGCCGACATCGACGCCGCCTACAAGACCCTGCCGCAACTGGCGATGGTGAATTCCGACAAGGGCATCACCAACCTGCACGTGCCCAGCGACGTCATCGTCGATGCGTCCATGCCCGCCATGATCCGCGACTCGGGCAAGATGTGGAACGCCGAAGGCAATCTGCAAGACACCAAGGCCGTCATTCCTGACCGCAGCTACGCGGGCGTCTACCAGGCCGTCATCGACGACTGCAAGAAGAACGGCGCCTTCAATCCGGTCACGATGGGCAGCGTGCCCAACGTTGGCCTGATGGCGCAAGCCGCCGAAGAATACGGTTCGCACAACAAGACCTTCGTCGTCCCGGCATCGGGCACCGTGCGCGTCACCGACGCGTCGGGCAAGGTTCTGCTGGAACAAGCCGTGGAAACGGGCGACCTCTGGCGCATGTGCCAGACCAAGGACGCCGCCATCCAGGATTGGGTCAAGCTGGCCGTCAACCGCGCCCGCGCCAGCAAGACGCCCGCCGTCTTCTGGCTGGACGAAAAGCGTGCCCACGACGCCCAGATCATCGCCAAGGTCAAGCAGTACCTGAACGACCACGACACCAGCGGCCTGGACCTGCGCATCATGGATCCGGTTGAAGCGACCAAGTTCTCGGTCAAGCGCATCCGCGAAGGCCTGGACACCATCTCGGTGACCGGCAACGTGCTGCGCGACTACCTGACCGACCTGTTCCCCATCATGGAACTGGGCACCAGCGCCAAGATGCTGTCGATCGTTCCGCTGGTTGCCGGTGGCGGCCTGTTCGAAACGGGCGCGGGCGGCTCGGCCCCCAAGCACGTGCAGCAGTTCCTGGAAGAAGGCTTCCTGCGCTGGGATTCGCTGGGCGAATTCATGGCGTTGGCCGAATCCCTGGACCACCTGGGCCGCGCGTACAAGAACCCGACCGCCCAGATCCTGGCCAAGACGCTGGATCAGGCAACCGCCAAGTTCCTGGACGAAAACAAGTCGCCGGACCGCAAGGTCGGCGGCCTGGACAACCGTGGCAGCCACTTCTACCTGGCCATGTACTGGGCCCAGGCCGTGGCCGCGCAAACCGACGACCGCGCGCTGGCCGCGCAGTTCGCCGGCGCGGCGGGCGCGTTTGCTGAAAACGAAGCCAAGATCGTCGAAGAACTGAAGGCCGCGCAAGGCAAGCCGGTGGATATCGGCGGCTACTACCAGCCGAACGAAGCCCTGGCCAGCCAAGCCATGCGCCCCAGCGCCACGCTGAACCAGGTGCTGGCCTCGATCGGCTAAGCGTCACCGCTTGGCGGCGCTTGCCGCCAGCACAAAAAAGCCGGCAGCCTTTCAAGGGTTGCCGGCTTTTTCTATTGCCGATAGGCGGTGCCGGCAATCGGTGCCGATATGCGGTGCCGAATGCGGTGCCGATAATCGGGCACTGCCGCTTAGCGCGCGCCGCCGCATA
>Ga0160461_1000860_pt1 | contig 15558 bp, 15 predicted proteins | sample HID1975I_E6MG_FD_108266 | JGI IMG/M metagenome (GOLD analysis project Ga0160461, IMG submission 108266) | Enriched soil microbial communities from UW Madison campus, WI, USA - HID1975I_E6 MG | ecosystem: Environmental > Terrestrial > Soil > Unclassified | place: USA: Madison, Wisconsin...
CATCGCCGGGATCATTTTCTGGGGCGGCTTCAACACGGCACTCGAACTGACCAACACCGAGAAGTTCTGCACCTCGTGCCACGAGATGCGTGACAACGTGTTCGTCGAACTTCAGGAAACCATCCACTACACCAACCGTTCCGGTGTGCGCGCCAGCTGCCCGGACTGCCATGTGCCCCATGAATGGACGCACAAGATCGCGCGCAAGATGCAGGCCTCCAAGGAGGTCTGGGGCAAGCTCTTCGGCACCATCGATACCCGCGAAAAGTTCATCGCTCACCGTCGCGAACTGGCCGAACACGAGTGGGCACGGCTCAAGGCCAACGACTCGCGCGAGTGCCGCAATTGCCACAACTTCCAGTTCATGGATTTCACCCGCCAGAGCAAACGCGCCGCCGCCATGCACTCCACCTCCCTGGCCAGCGGCGAGGCTACCTGTATCGATTGCCACAAGGGCATCGCGCACAAACTGCCGGACATGACCGGGGTGAAGGGGTGGTAATCGCCCAGTCGTGAACAAAATTTCCCACTCTGTGGGAATCCTGTTTCACCCTTTGAGAAAACGGTGTGCACCATGGTGGCAAGGAGCACACATGAACTACACCAACCCCACCGATCGCTTGCTGCAGATTCTCGTCGCACTCGGGCAAGCCGAGGAAGCCGTGGCGGCCAAAGAGTTGAGCCTGCAATTGGATCAGCCCTTGAGTAGCACCTACCGGCACCTGAAGACCTTGCTGCGCTGGGGCCTGGCCGAAGACAACGGCTACGGCCGCTACCTGCCAGGGCCTGCCTGCTTGCAGTTGGCGAAAAAGTTCGACCGCCAGGCGCTGCTGGTCTCGCAGGCGCTGCCGGAGCTCAAGCGCCTGGCCGAGTTGAGCCGCGAGAGTGTCGCCTTGATGGTGCCGAGCAATGGCCAGGCCATTTGCATCGAGATGATCGACAGCCCGCAGCCACTGCGCTGCTGCTATCAGAAGGGCCTGGCCCAGCCCCTGCTGGTGGGCGCTTCGGCGCGGGTGCTGCTGGCGCACATGGAGCCCGAGCGCAGTCAAGCGTTCCTCCACGATCAGGGGGTGGATGCCGAAGGCATTGCCGGATACCAGCAAAGTTTCGTTGCCATCCGCGCCCAGGGGTTTGCGGTCAGCCTGAGCGAAATCGACGACGGCGTCTGGGGCGTCAGCGCACCGGTACTCGACAGCCGCAACCGACTGCATGGCGCAATCAGCCTGATGGCCCCGGCCTTTCGTGCACAAAAGAACAGCGAGCGGCTGACCCACTGGACCTGTGAGGTCGCCTTGCGCGTCGGTGCGCGGCTGGACTGAATCACATCTGGAGTTTCTGCATGACAGACAATCTTTCCTTGCCGTCGTGGCAGGGCCGTATCGACGCGGGCGAGGGCGCCTCGGCGTTACGCTGGCACCAATGGGTGCAGCCCTTCGCTGACCGGCAGACACCCGGAACAGCCCTGGTGGGCCTGGCCTGCGATGAAGGTGTGAGCCGCAATCAGGGCCGTACGGGCGCACGTCTTGGGCCACCCGTCTTGCGCAAGGCGCTGGCCAACCTGGCTTGGCGCGGCGAGCGCCCGGTCTATGACAGCGGCGATGTCGCCTGCGAAGGCACTGACCTTGAAGGCGCCCAATGGAATTATGCCCAGCGTGTGGCGCTGCTGCTGGAACAGGGGCATTTGCCCCTGGGCTTGGGCGGCGGGCATGAAATCGCCTACGCAAGCTTCTTGGGCCTGGCCCAGCACCTGCGGCGTCTGGAAGAACATCCGCGCATCGGCATTCTCAACTTCGATGCCCACTTCGACCTTCGCCACGCCGAGCAAAGCAGCTCTGGCACGCCGTTTCGACAGATCGCCGAGTACTGCGAGCAGGCCGGCATGGCCTTCGACTACTGCTGCCTTGGCGTCAGCGAGCTGAACAACACCCAGGCGTTGTTCGAACAGGCGCAGCGCCTGAATGTGCGCTATCGCCTCGATCGGCAGATGCAGCCGTGGAACATCGCGGCCATCGAGGTCTTTGTCGATGAGTTCCTGGCGGGCATCGATCATTTGTACATGACGATCTGCCTCGATGTGCTCCCGGCCAGCCAGGCCCCTGGCGTCAGCGCGCCCTCGGCCCACGGTGTCGACCTGATGGTGGTCGAGCACCTGGTTCGGCGCGCCAAGGCCAGCGGCAAGTTGCGCATGGCCGATGTGGCCGAGCTCAACCCAGCCCTCGACCAGGACTTGCGCACTGCGAAGATCGGCGCGCGGCTACTGGCAAGCCTGGTCGACTGAACAATCCCATTATCTGTCCCAGTACAAAAACAAGAGTATTACCCATGCTGACCCTGCAACTCGATGCATTGACCACTGTCGCCCTGGCGCTATTGCTGCTGGCCATGGGCGCACAACTGAAAAAGCACAGCCACTGGTTGCGCCAACTCTGTGTACCTGCCCCGGTGATCGGTGGCTTCGGCTTTGCCCTGGTGGTGTGGCTACTGCGCAATCTGCAGTGGCTGGACATCACCCTCGACACCGCCATGCAAACGCCTTTGATGGTGGCGTTCTTCACCACCGTCGGCCTTGGCGGCAGCCTTGGCCTGCTGCGCCAGGGCGGCAAGATCCTGTTCGTCTACCTGGGGGCTTGCTGGGGCTTGGCACTCTTGCAGAACCTGGTGGGCGTCGGTATGGCCAAGGCGTTGGGGATCGATCCGCTGCTGGGGATCATGGCCGGTGCGGTGTCGCTTGAAGGCGGCTTTGGCGCGGCCGCTGCGTTCGGCCCGATTGCCGAAAGCCTTGGCACTTCGGGTGCGACGACGGCGGCGTTGGCTTCGGCCACCTTCGGCATGGTCGCCGGCGCCTTGCTGGGTAGCCCGCTGGCGCGGTTTTTGATCGACCGGAAGAAACTCGCGGTTCGGGCTGATCGCGTAGACACGCTGCAAGCGCTGGAAAAAAAGGCCAACGAAGGTCCGGGCGTGGCCATCGACTCCAAGGTACTGCTGCGCCTGCTGACCTGCATGCTGGTGATCATGGTGCTTGGTTTCTGGATTGGCGATGCCTTGAAGGCGCACCTGGGCATCGTCTTGCCGGTGTATGTCGGTGCCATGTTCGTGGCGATCATTGCCCGTAACTTCAACGACCGTGCCCAGTTGATCGAGATCCCGGACAACGCGGTCGGCACCTTGGGTGACATCAGCCTGGGCATGTTCCTGACCATGGCCATGATGAGCCTGAAGTTCTGGGAGCTGGAGCAACTTGGCCTGCCGTTGCTGGTGATCCTGGTGGTGCAGGTGCTGATCATGATGGCGTTGTGCGTGTTCGTGCTGTTCCGCCTGTTCGGTGGCAACTACGATGCCGCCGTACTGTGCGCCGGCTACATGGGCCATGGCCTGGGGGCTACACCCAATGCGGTGGCCAACATGGGGGCCATCTGTGACCACTACAAAGTGTTCTCGTACAAGGCCTTCATCATCGTTCCGGTGTGTGGTGCAGTGCTGATCGACATCGTCGCCTTGCCGTTGATCACCTGGTTCATCAACGCGTTCAGTTGATCCCTCGGCCCATCGCCGTCGAGCGCGAGGCCAACGCCTCCCTGTGGGAGCCGCGCTTGCCGGCGATGAGGCCGAACCCGATTCCGAATCAACGGTCGATCGTGAACGGGCTCCACGCAACGGCCTCATCGCTGGATGGCCGGCTCCGGACCGAAGTGCGCCACCTGCCTGGTCTACACCACACTGGTGGGAGCTGCGCTTGCAGACCCTGGGGCATGAAACGGTCCCCTATCGGATAGGTGTCCGCTTCACGGCCTGATGAGGCTAGCCACTACCGTCGATGTCGACTCAGATCCTATCGTTGCCTTTGCAGAATGGTGACTGCGGCAATTTCAGTTCGACCGCGTAGCAAACCGCTTTTGCTCAGGGCCTTATTGGCCCGTTCTAACACCTTCCAATTAACGAAAGCTGCCAATGCTGGTATAGAGACTTCCGCGAACCGTATTTGCCAGCAGGAGCCGCCCATGCAACTCAGCCGTGCCAATCTGGCCGACTTCGTTTACTTTCTGGCCATCGTCCGCCACCAGAGTTTTAACCGGGCAGGTCTTGAGGTGGGTATCAGCGCGTCGGCGCTCAGCCATGCGATCAAAGGTCTGGAGACTCGCCTTGGTGTTCGGCTGCTGAATCGGACCACCCGCAGTGTGACACTGACCGCCGCCGGCGAAGAGTTGCATGCCCTGATCAGTGGGCCTATCCATGAAATCGGCCAGGCGATGGAGGTGCTCAATCGCTACCGCGATGAGCCCACCGGGCGCATTCGTTTGAATACCTTGAGCGATGGCGCGGACTTTCTGCTGGGTCCCGTATTACCCCTTTTCAATGACCGCTACCCCGACATCGAAGTCGATCTGACGGTCACCAACCGTTTGGTGGATGTGATTGGTGGCGGGCATGACGCGGGCATTCGTTACGGCGGCACGGTGCCGGAAGACATGATAGCCCAGCGCTTGTCGCCGGACATCCGCTGGGTGGTGGCGGGAACTGCCAACTACCTTCATCGCTTTGGCGAGCCGAAGCATCCGCAGGATTTGCTCAATCACCGCTGCTTACGTATTCGTTTGGGCAATGACCGGATGTACGACTGGGAGTTCGAGAAGGATGGCGAGCAGTTGGCCATCGCTGTTCCGGGGGCGATCACCATCGATGAGACGCGCATTGGCGTGTCATTGATTCGTCACGGCGCTGGGTTGATGTACGCGCCTGAGCCGGTGATCACGCCACTGGTGGCCTCCGGCGATTTGGTCAGGGTGCTGGATGACTGGTCCAGCATCGCGCCGGGTTTTCACATCTATTACTCAAGCCACCGGCAACTGCCGGTGGGCTTGCGGTTGTTAATCGACCTGATTCGCGAGGTTCAGCCGTTGGGGCCGATCAGCCCCTGATCAGGCCGGTGCGGTTTTGCTGAAATCAGTAGTCGATCACTTCCTGTGACTTGGCAATGCCATGCTCGGCTTCCTCCGGGTAGCACGAGATCCTGCCAAGCTCGCTCGGCAAGAAAAAGGTAGCTTTTCAGAACTCAGCTTTTGTGGCGGTTGGCGAACACATCTTTGACGACTGGCACGGCAGAAAACACGTTCGGCCAGCCTGCGTAGAACGCCAGCTGGGTGAGCATTTCGGCCCCCTCGGGCTGGGTCAGGCCGTTGTCCATTGCGCGGTTGAGGTGGTAGGTCACTTGAGCGACCTGACCGTTAGCGATCAGAGCGCTAACGGTGACCAGACTGCGGTCGCGAGGTGCAAGATCGGGGCGCAGCCACAGGTCATGAAACAGCGCAGCGCCGGTGTAGTGCACCAGTCCAGGTGAGACAGGGCCGACATTGCTGGCAACCGTTTCCGCTCGCACTTTCTCGGCGGCTTCGTTGATCGGCAATCGGGTTGGTACTACCGGCGGCAACTGATCTGCACCGATGCCTCGGCTTGCAAAAACTGCCTTGGCAACTACTACGCTGGCGGTGGCATTGCCCCAGCCGGCGTAAAAAGCCAGATGGTTGATCAGCTCCGATAGCTCGGTCGGCTTCACGCCGTTGTCCAGAGCCAGGTTGAAGTAATACGGCAACTCCCCGGTCTGGTTGCGGCTGATCAATACCGCGAGTGTCACCAGGCTGCGGTCGCGGGGTGAAAGGCCTGGTCGCTTCCACACTTCATTGAGCAGCAACTTTTCGGTGTTGTGTGCCAGGGTGGGCGAGACAGCTCGTACGTCGTCCAGGCTGGGGGCGACAGGGCTTTTTACGGCAGAGGTGGGTGGGGTTCTGTCAGTTGTGGAGCAGGCCGCCAACAGCAGCGAAAAGGAAGCGACAGCGGTCTTTAGCAATTTCATTCGGCAGCCTCGTATTGCGCTTCGCTGACGGGTTCCAGCCATTCCACGTTCTTGCCGTCGAGCGATTCTTGAATGGCCATGTGGGTCATGCCGGTGGTGGCCGTTGCGCCATGCCAGTGTTTGACGCCTGGGGGAGTCCAGATCACATCCCCTGGTTTGATCAGCTGCTTCTTACCGCCCACTTGCTGCACCCAGCCAGTACCGGCGGTCACCACCAGCGTTTGCCCCAGCGGGTGTGTGTGCCACATCGAGCGTGCGCCCGGTTGGAAGTTGACGTAGCCCGCCGACACTCGAGACGGCGCACGGGCCGGAAATAACGGATCAATCCGCGCGCTACCGACAAAACTGGTCGCCGGCCCCACGATGGAGGGCTGTTCACCATTCTTCACAATCAGCATGGTTTGATCGGGGGCAGAGTCGGCCGCGATGGCCGCAACCGAGATCAGCGCAGTAGCAAGGGCTAACCCGGCAACGATTTTTGGCATCTGTAAGCTCCTGAGACGAAGGCCCATTCAGTGGTCAACTTAGTGCAACGGATGCGCAGCGACTACCGACCTCAAGCTGCATGAAGTTGTGAATGGCGCTCATCAATTACCCAGGTCCGGCGCACTTATTCATGAGGCTGGCTCACTGGAACATCCTGTTTTCCCTGGCTAGTGCTCACAGGCTTACCTGTTTAGCCTGCTAACCGTTCGATACGACGCAGCGTTTGCCGATGGAAGCGCCTGGCCAATGGGCATCGTGATGGCAGTATGCGGCACTGGCTGCGCGTTCAGCGCGCGGTGGGTCAGCCGCCAACACCCTGGTTAAAACCTTGGCTAACGGAGATTTGTCCATGAGCTTTTCCTTTCACAATCAGGTCGCACTGGTCACCGGCGCGGCATCTGGCATTGGCCTGGCCACCGCCAAGGCATTCGCCGAAGCCGGTGCTGCCGTTGCTCTGGCTGACATCAACGGCGCAGCCGCCCAATTGGCTGCTGACGCGTTGGTCGCCGAGGGCCACAAAGCAATCGGTCTGGGTTGCGATGTCGCCGATCTGGATCAGGTTGAAGCGATGGTTAACGCCACCGTTGCCGCCTTTGGCCGCTTGGACGCCGCGTTCAACAATGCAGGTATCCAGAACCAGTTAGCCGAGACTGCGGATGCCTCCAGCGAAGATTACGACCGGGTCATGTCGGTGAACTTGCGTGGTGTCTGGGCCTGCATGAAATACCAGTTGCAGCACATGCGTGAGCAAGGCAGCGGCGCCATCGTCAACTGTTCCTCGCTGGGTGGCCTGGTGGGAGGCGCACAACGGGCCAACTATCACGCTGCCAAGCATGGTGTGATCGGCCTGACCAAAAGCGCCGCTCTGGAATATGCCGCCCGCAACATTCGCGTAAACGCCGTGTGTCCCGGCCTTATCTGGACCCCCATGGCCGATCAAATGGTGGCCTCGGGGCAGAAAGCCGCCCTCGACGGCATGTTGCAACTCATTCCTATGGCCCGCCACGGCCGCCCCGAAGAAATTGCCGATGCCGTGTTGTGGCTGTGCAGCAACACCTCCAGCTACGTGACAGGGCAGTCCATTTCTGTCGATGGCGGCTTTGTGATGCGTTAAGGCGCGTCTCTTACTGACCACTGAACGCCTATTCAAATGGATTAGAGCCGTAAGCAGATGCCCCCTTCCTTCACCGCAACATTACGCTCAGCGCTGCTGGTAATCCTTGGTCTGGTCATTCTGTTGGCCGGGCTAGGCATGGCCGTTGGCGGCACCTACCTGATCGGTCTGGGAGGCTCCTGGTACTTCGCTTTGGCAGGGCTGGGGCTGCTGGCGGCGGGGGTATGGATCGCCCGCCAGCGTTGGCTGGGTGTGGTGCTGTACTTGCTGATTCTGGCTGGCACGGTGGCGTGGTCACTGTGGGAGGTCGGCCTGGCGTTCTGGCCGTTGTTTTCCCGCTTGGTCATGTTTGCGGTGCTGGCGGTATTGCTGCTGTTGTGCGTGCCGACCAGCGCCAGGACCAAACGCCCCAGCCTCGCCCTGGCGGCTGTGCTGTTTGTCGCCTTGGGCGCAACGTTCTACACGGCACTGCAACCGCAGCCGCTTCAATCCGCAGATGGCGCCGCTGCTCCGGTACCAGGCGTTGCGGTGGGGCGAGTGGACGGTCCTGACTGGCGCTACTTCGGGCGTACACCTTCCGGCACTCGGCACGCCGCGCTGGAGCAGATAACGCCAGACACCGTTGCCGATCTGAAGGTGGCGTGGACTTACCGCACCGGTGAAATTCCCGAGGGCCGCCAAGGTCATGTGGTCACGCCTCTGCACGTCAACGGCATCCTGTACGGTTGCACCCAATCCAGCAAACTGTTCGCCCTGAATGCCGATACCGGTGAAGAGATCTGGCGATTCGACCCCAAAACCGCAACCAACAACGTTTACCCACGTTGCCGTGGTGTGGGCTATTACGACGACGCAGCAAACACCCTGGCGAACAGCGCGCAGAACGCCTCTTCCCTGTGTATGCCTCGGGTTATTGCCACCACGGTCGATGCCCGCATCATTGCAGTCGATGCCAAGACCGGTGAACCCTGCACGCAATTCGGTGAAGGCGGCAGCGTTAGCCTGCGGGTGGGCATGGGTGAGCAGAACCAGGAACTGTATTTCCCCACCGCAGCGCCCACTGTAGTGCGGAATCTGGTGGTGGTAGGCGGGCTGGTATGGGACAACCAGAAAGTCGGCGAACCATCGGGTGTGGTGCGGGCATTCGATGCACACAGCGGGGCGCTCGTATGGGCCTGGGACCTGGGCAACCCGGCGATCACCCGGTTGCCTCCAGAAGGTGAAACCTACTCGGTCGGCACACCCAATGTCTGGTCGACCCCCGCCTTCGATGACGCCCTGGGGCTTATCTATCTGCCAACCGGCAACGCCACCCCCGACTTCTGGGGCGGCCATCGCACAGTGGCAGACGAGCGCTATTCGTCCTCCATCGTGGCGCTGGAGATTGCCACCGGACGCGAGAAGTGGCGCTTCCAAACCGTACGGCACGACATTTGGGATTACGACGTGCCTTCGCAACCGGCGCTCTACGATGTGCCGGATGGGCAGGGCGGGACCATCCCTGCGCTGATACAAACCACCAAGCGCGGCCAGATCTTCATGCTCGACCGTCGCACAGGTACGCCAATTGCCAGGGTTGAAGACCGCGCCGTGCCTAAGGGCGGTGTGGCAGATGACTGGACGGCACCGACGCAGCCGTACTCGGTCGGCATGCCTTCCATTGGTACCGAGCCGCTTAGCGAACAGCGCATGTGGGGGCTTACTCCGCTCGACCAGTTGATCTGCCGAATCGACTTTCGTCGCTCCCGTTACGAAGGCGAATTCACCCCGCCCAGCGAGCAGCTAACCTTGCAGTACCCAAGTTGGTTGGGTGGCATGAACTGGGGCTCGGTGACCATTGCCGAGAACCTGGGTTACCTGGTGGTCAACGACACCCGTGTAGCGACCTGGAGCCGGATGATTCCGCGCCAAGCCTACGACGAGGGCATGAGCAACGGCGGCCACGAAGGCAACGCCCCGCAGCTCGGCACCCCGTGGGGCATTGAGCAAGGGCGCTTCCTGTCGCCATTCGGTGTGCCGTGCCAGCAACCCCCGTATGGAACGATCAGTGCGATTGATCTGGCAACGCGTCAGTTGGTCTGGTCCATGCCACTGGGTACGACCGAAGAAACGGGCCCATTTGGTATCGCCACCCACCTGCCCATGCCCGTCGGCCTGCCGACCCGAGGCGGGCCGATATCCACCTCCGCTGGCTTGGTGTTTATGGCCGGCACACAGGACTTTGCCATTCGTGCCCTGGACGTACGCACCGGCAAAGAACTTTGGAAAGGCAAGCTTCCGGTCGGCGCCGAAGCCACGCCACTGACTTATTTGTCACCCCGTAGCGGTCGCCAGTTTGTGGTGGTCAGCGCCGGTGGCAATTCCGCCACAACGCAAAAGGGCGACTACGTGGTGGCTTTTGCGCTGCCCAAGCGCGAACAACGCGAGCATCCGCGACCACTTCCATGACCCATATCGCCGTGCTGGAAGCCCTGGAGGGCAAAAACGTTATTTGGCTGAGAAAAGTGACCGCTGAGAGAACAGGATGAAAATTTCGAGCTTGTCAGGGGCCTGCGTAGTGGCTTGCTTAACCACCGCTCAGGCGCTTGGAGAAGATATGCAGACGGTAGTGCGGATTGCGCAGCTTGAAATAGACCCAGCCCAATTGGAGGCCTACGAAGCGGCGGTCAAAGAAGAAATGGCCGAGTCGATCCGCCTTGAACCTGGCGTCCTGGCGATCTATTCGGTGGCTGAGAAAGACCAGCCGAACCGGCTGTACTTCTTCGAGATCTACGCGAGCGACGAGGCATACCGGAGCCACATTGTGTCAGCGCATTTTCAGAAATACGCGGCGACCACCCAGTCGATGATTCTTTCGAAACGACTAATCGAAACGACGCCCGTTCAACTGAGCGCCCAGACTGGTAAGTGAGAAGAGAACTGCCTGGGTAGACCGAGAGCGACCGGCAATATCGCGACTGCTCGGCGCTGATGAGAGTCCGCTTCTGATGGGCTTTGACCGATGCCTACAGGTCTGAATATGTGCGGTATTCCTGTGGGCGCTGGCTTGCCAGCGATGAGGCCGGCACTGACAACAGGGGCTGGATCAGTATCTGCCTGGGGTCTAAGGCAGCCAATCGTGACTGACCGCTATCGACCCAAGGCGCTCGCCATCGTGTTGGTTGGTCAGCTTGTCATCGCTGGCAACGATGTCCAAGGCGGGCAACCGATACGTGGATATACTGAGGAACCTTCGGTAAAGCGGGCCATGATAGATGCATGGACTCCACAGCCAGCGCACCCTACGGCAGCCCCTGGAGATACAAGCACCATGAACTTTGTAGCAATCGTGTTTCTTGGCATGTGGTTATACGCGATCGGGTCACTTGTCACATTGCCGTGCAAGATCGCCGGCATGAAGCGGCGATCCGAGGACATTCGGACCTTTCTGACGCGGCGGCGACTTCTCTTTCTTGGCGGGCTCTACCTGATCACTGCACCGTTGCTGGGACTGGTCATCTTCGCCGTCATTGGCGCCGGGATAAGCGGCAGCAACGCGTCGGGCGTGTCCGATACGCTTGTAGTTCTTGGCTGGCTGAATCTAGGAACGTTCCTGGTGGCCGGCTGCTGGGCCTTGGCCGGCGCCTGCCTTTGGCGTCGCTCCTGATAACTCAAGTGAGTGCTGCAGGGTGTTCAACGACGGCTTCGCGGAATCAGCAGGGCGATCAGGCCGGCAATGAAAAGCCAGAGAAAAACCTCGGAAAAAATGCAGATCATGTAGCCGAGCAACATGACCAGCATATCGACGGGAAGCATGGACGTCCTTGTGAACCCTTATGTGACCGTCGCAGAATAGACCCGTTGGCATTGATGCCCCCACCCCGGTCATAGAAGGACATCCCCCGGCATGACGCCCGACGAGGCTTTAGGATTTACCCGCACGGTCGCTGGCCTTTCGATCACAACAGTGATCCTGGGCCCGATCCTGGCGCTCTACGTGCTGCAGTCGACAACCACTTCCCCCGTCAAACTCTCGGGCATCCTTGCATTCGCCGTCCTGGGGCTCACCAACCTGATTTCAATGGTATTGAATGCGGTTTACTGGTTTATCCGGCGGGAGCCAAAATGGCTCTCGGTAATGCTCTTGGTTCAAGCCGGTATGGCAGTTGCCACGTTGATTCCATTCTTCTAATCGGTTCATTTCTTCGGCTGAGCAGCCTCAACACGGAGCGAGCCCGTAGCGCCACACTGCCAAGGAGGCGATCTGTATGAAACCGGCAAATTTCTGGAAGCACGCATTGTGCATTGCAGCAATCGGCTGCTCTGGTTCAAGCCACGCGGCAGCGTTACCACAGGGATGGCAGATCCGTCCGCCTGCGGCCGAGGACCTCGAACGTGGGCTGCCGTCGGCTTTGCAGTCGCAGGAATTGGCCAAGGACGGTCGCAGGCTTGCCAGTGTGGAAATCGTCGTGGACCTGCCGTACAGCCAGGTCATGCCGATAGTCGCTTCAGCCTTGAGGCAACTTGGCCCAGTGAACGACGAGGTTGTCCAGCAACCGTTGTCACAGATCAGTGACGACTGGGGCGAGGTGCTACTGTCGCGCCGCCCCGATCTGGTAAAAGACCTGATTCGCCAGGTCGATCTCCCCAAGCTGCAGCAGGACGTTCGCGAGGGAGCATTGGCTGAATCGGAGATTCCCGACCATATTGCTCGTATGGAACGGACCGTGCGCTTTCAGTCCGGCAGTGAGCGCATGGCGCCGTTGACCGCGCCATACAGGTACTGGCGGGGGAACATCCAACGCACTCACGGAGCGCTGGGGAGCAGCACGAGCAATGTCGTCGCCTACGTGACGCAGCTCGATGCTGTCTTTGGACGGCCCACCAGCGCAGTCTATCTGACGCGCGTCGACGAGTTTCCCAACCCGAATGCCAACTTCTTCGGCCGGCTACGGGAACTGGCCAAATTCGACATTTTCAGCCCTACCGCCCCAGATCGGTTGCATCGGCAAAGCGTGCCTCAGGAACTGCTCGGCCCGGTCTACGACGCGTTGAGTGCACTGCCCAAGGCCAATCTGCAACTGGGAGCAAACCCGGAACAGTGGCGCGCTCCCGCAACACCAACCCCGCTGGTCAGCGAGCCCAGACTCACCCTTGCGGACAGCCATGCGAAGATACTCCAGGCAGCCGCGGTGTTCGCTGTGCGCAGCACGGACAAATTCACCGTACTGGCCGATGACAGCGTCGTGCTGTTTCGCAACTATCCACGCGCACTGCTGCACTGGTCGCCAGCCACGGGCGGCGAGCCGCGCGAGGTCTGGACGTCTGCGGGAAGTTACAGCAAGTCGCAATTGACCCGGGATGTCAGTGGTACTTCGGCGTACCTGGCATTGGAAGGCCTGGTGATTCGTTTTGACGCGAAAAGCACAACGTTGGCCACACACCCCATGGCCTACGACACACACGACCGGCTGGGTTTCAAGTACATCGACTACTTGCATGACGGAGGTGGCGTACCGCTGACTTTCCGCCATAACGCTCGCGGCACCCGGGATACGCTGGAAGTGTGGCAGCCGGCTGCACAACCCGCTGACGATGGCAGCGTATGGACGTATACGCTGCGCTATGCCTCCCCACGCCAGGACATGATGAAGGGGCCATCGCGGACCAACAGCCAGATCAAACCCGTACATTGGGATGGGTTCATGCCCACCGCATGGGTTGAGGACCTTTACGGGCTCACCGAAATCGATGGCAAAACGGGCCATGTGCTGCGCGTGGTGAAGCTGCCTCGGCGCTTTGGCGAGGTCGATTTGCGCGATGACAGCGGCATGGCGCAATGGACGCCGGAGCCATTTGGCTCGGCCAAAGGCGGCTGGATTGCCGTCGGCTTCGTGTTGATGGAGGGCCAAAAGCGCAACCCTGGCCTGCATGTTGTCGACCTCGCCAGTGGCAAAGTTCGCTATTCGCTGACACTCCAGGGGCAGGACTCGCTGGGGACCGCAGTGGGCTCACCTGACGGTCGACTGCTGGCAATGGGCACCGGTGGCCCTGAAGGTGCGGTAGTGCTATGGAACCTACAAAACGGACGATCGCTGACGCTGAAAACCGACGACGCCAAATGCAGTGGTCTTGCGCAACTGCAATGGAGCCTGTCAGGTAAATACCTTTGGGGGCGATGCTGGAACGGCCTGATCGCCTGGAATGTGCCGGGAAGTTGGTGAGCCTGTTGAAATATCGCCTGGGCTGGAAAGTCCGCTATGGGTCGTTTTCTGTCCTTCGCGACAGGCAGAATTCGGCCAGAAGCAGTCGCTCAGCAATATGATGGTCAAGCTGAAATCCAATTGTCCCGTGCAACTAATTTTACCGATGTGAGCTGCGACAGTTTTCTGTTACAGCAAGCGCCCTATCATTCGCCCAAAGCAGAATGCCGAAGCCGCGCATAGAGCCCAATGCGGTGTTGATCGTCAAATCTCTGTTGCGAAGCGTTGCTCCGGGCATTAATCAATCGTCTAGATTTGACAATGTACCCCCACACGAAGGAAAGCTCCCCATGCCCATTTTCCGCTTAATCACCGCCGGCATTACCAGCCTTGCCTTGATCTGTGGCTCTCTGCCGGCAATGGCTGATCCCGGCAATGGCAAGGGCCAGGGAAATGCCAAAGGGAACCAGTCGCATAACCAGGATCATGGCGGCAAAGGCAAAAATTCAGATGAGAGTGATTGGCACGGTGGCCCGAGTATCAATCATGCGAGCGTTCTGGGGATTGTCGATGGTCACCGGGATTACTGGAGTCCAGGGCCTGCGTTGCCGCCGGGAATTCAGAAGAACCTCGCTCGCGGCAAACCGCTTCCGCCTGGTATCGCCAAGAAGCTCGATGGTCGATTGGTGGGTAGATTGCCTCACTATGACGGGTACGAGTGGCAGCAAGTGGGGACGGATTTAATTCTAGTGGCGCTGGCAACCGGACTTATTTATGAAGTGCTCAATGGTGCGTTTGATTAGTCGTAAATTACTTTGATTTCCGAGGGTGAGAAGCATGGATTCCGCCCGTCGCCAGACTTGAACTGTGTGTCGGCGAGGGAGTCTTATGCCGTGCGAAACCCACCCCTTACGGAAGCAATCATGCTTGTAAAAAACAAGAGTCTCGTTGCTGTCATGTCCTGCGCCCTGATGCTGGCGGTAGCTCCACTTCTCCCCGCTGAACTTTCGATCATCAGCGCTGCCGCTGCAAAAGAAGGCGGTGGTGGTCACGGCGGTGGCGGTGGCGGCAACGGCGGTGGAAACGGTGGTGGTCATGGCGTTGGTGGCGGTCGTGCAGGCTCGGACCATGCGGGCAACACTTCCAGCAATGGCCATGGCAAGGGATTGGCTAGCGATCACGCCGGCAAGGCCACCCGTAACCACGGAACCAGCGGAAACCACTTCGGCAGCGAGCGCAACGATGACAACGGTCATGGTGTCTCGACCTCGGGTGTTGCCCATTCCAAGGACACCCGCGGCATCGACAAGGCCCGGGCGATCTCGGATACCACGCCAGGCGATCACAATACCAAGGGACTGAGCAAAGCAGGCTCGCACAAATCTCATTGAGCCCATCACCGAAGTGCAGGCTTGAGCCCGGAAAAAAACCGCAGTAATGCGGTTTTTTTCGTCGTTGGTCCGGACACTGGACTTTTGGCACTTCGAATCCTCGCTTTTCGATAATGCCAAATACATCCCGCACATCCTTAAGCTCAGAGGATTGCCCTCTCGTCTAGGCACTTTCTGCTCGACACGAACGAAAGGCAAAAAGCGGCCACATGTGCAAAGTGCTGCTGCCAGTGCCGGCCTCCCACAGATACGGCGCAAGGCTTCAGGGCAGAGGCGCACCTGCGGGTCGATGGTCAAGCCGTCTGGCTAACCGCCAGGCTATTGCTGACATCACGCCCCAGCACCAGCACGGTAACGAAGCCGCAACCCACCAGGGCCGTGGCCAGGCTCAGCAGTGCCGAGCTGCCCAGTTGGTCGACGATTCGCCCGCCAAAGAACGAGCCCAACGCAATGATCACCTGGAACATGGCGACGAACAGCGGCATGCCGCGTTCGACGTCCGTGGGTGCCACGACGAACATCCAGATACTGGCGCAG
>Ga0160461_1000862_pt1 | contig 15452 bp, 12 predicted proteins | sample HID1975I_E6MG_FD_108266 | JGI IMG/M metagenome (GOLD analysis project Ga0160461, IMG submission 108266) | Enriched soil microbial communities from UW Madison campus, WI, USA - HID1975I_E6 MG | ecosystem: Environmental > Terrestrial > Soil > Unclassified | place: USA: Madison, Wisconsin...
AATTATCTGATGAAGAAGTTGAAGAAGTTGCTTTGATTTTCAACAAAATACAAAAAGAAATCAATTCTGATTATATTTATAAATACGATTTAATTCGAAATTATGTTGCGGAATTAATTCACTTCGGACAAAAATTACAGCCTATAACAGCGCTTTATTCTAAACATAATTCTGCTGCGAGAGTTTCTTCTTTATTTGCTGAATTGCTTGAAAGGCAATTCCCAATTGAATCTCCAAATCAAAGATTAGAATTGCGTACTGCCAAAGATTTTGCATCTAGACTATCAGTTCATGTCAATCATTTAAATAAGGTTTTAAAGGAAAACACTGGAAAAACCACAACAGAATTAATCAGTACAAGATTAACAAACGAAGCGAAAATTCTATTAAAACAAACCGATTGGAATATCTCTGAGATAGCCTATTCTCTTGGTTTTGAGGAATTGGCGCATTTCTCTAATTTCTTTAAGAAACAAACGTCGTTGACGCCTTTGGCTTTTAGATTGTAGAGTTTAGATTTTAGATTATACAAATACGCACAATACTTGTCATTGCGAGGAACGAAGCAACCGCACTAGTTATTTAGCAAGTGAGATTGCTTCGTTCCTCGCAAAGACTATGCTTTGATTATGTCCTGTGCATGTCCTTCGGCTTCGCTCAGAAAGACATAAAATGAGAATTGGATTTTGGAATTTAAAAAAATTGAAACTTCAGGTATCTGATTTGAATTTCGCAAACATCGGTTTGATATTTACAATTTCCCAAATCTACTTTGCTCCTACCTTTGTCTTATCAATTTAAAAGATCGAAAAGATGAATTTATCAAACAACAAAATTTTAATTACGGGAGGCGCAAGCGGTATCGGACTTGGACTTACCGAAAGATTTATTCAAGAAAACAATACCGTTATAATCTGCGGCAGAAGAGAATCTGTTTTAAACGAAGTAAAAGCAAAATTTCCATCGGTGATAATAAAAGTCTGCGATTTGTCTTTAGAAGAAGAAAGAATCGAACTTTACAAATGGATTTCTGAAAATCATCCGGACTTAAATGTTTTAATCAATAATGCTGGAATTCAAAAATGGATTTCTGTTACAGATGCTGGTTTTTACGAAAGTATGAAAGCTGAAATCTCGACAAATATTGAAGCTCCTTTACATTTAACTTCATTATTAATTGAGTTGAAATCTTTACAAACTGTAATGAATGTAACTTCTGGATTGGCATTTTCTCCTTTTGCAAAAGTTCCGGTTTACTCGGCTACAAAAGCGTTTTTCCGTTCGTTTACGATTTCACTTCGTCATTTATTAAAAGCGAAAAATATCGAAGTAATCGAAATTATTCCGCCGGCACTTAATACAGATTTGGGCGGAGTTGGTTTACACGACGCACATCCAAGCGTGAGCGATTTTATTGTTTCTATTTTTGAACAATTAAAAGAAGGCAGAACAGAACTTACTTTTGGAACCAGCGAAACAAGATTAAACGCAAGTGTGCCAGAATTGAAGGCTTCATTTGAGGCTTTGCATTCTAATTAAGTAAAATGTTGAATGTGAGATGTGAGATGCAAAAAAGGAATCCTACCTTAAAAAACATGACAAAAATTTCACATCCACATTTCACATCTTACAACTAACATTTTACATTTTACATTTCACAAATTAACAATTATAAAAAATGGCAGTAAATACAAAAATAGCTCTGGTTACAGGCGGAAGCAGAGGTTTAGGAAAAAATATGGCAATTGCTATTGCTAAAAAAGGAATTGACGTAATTATCACTTACAACAGCAAAAAAGAAGAAGCTGATTTGGTAGTAAAAGAAATCGAAAATTTAGGGCAGAAAGCGGCTTCGCTTCAATTAAATGTGGCTGAGTCTAGTACTTTTGATTCATTTTTTACAGCAGTAGAATCAACTTTAAAAAGTGTTTTCAATACTGATAAATTTGACTTTTTGGTAAATAACGCTGGAATCGGAATTCACAATTCTTTCATTGGAACAACTGAAGCTGAGTTTGATCAATTGACTAATATTCAGTTCAAAGGTCCGTTTTTCTTAACTCAAAAAGGACTAAATGTAATGAATGACGGCGGCGGAATCGTAAATATTTCTACAGGTTTAGCTAGATTTTCATTCCCTGGTTACGCTGCTTATGCTGCTATGAAAGGGGCAATTGAAACCTTAACTAAATATCAGGCAAAAGAATTAGGCGCTAGAAAAATCAAAGTAAATGTTGTGGCCCCAGGCGCTATCGAAACAGATTTTGGCGGTGGAGTGGTTCGCGATAATGAACAAATGAACCAACAAATAGCTTCTGTAACCGCTTTAGGAAGAGTTGGTTTACCTGACGATATTGGTGGTGTAGTAGCTTTTTTATGTTCAGAAGAAGCTCGCTGGATAAATGCACAACGCATTGAAGTTTCTGGCGGAATGATGCTTTAAGGTTGATGGTTAATTGTTAATTGTTGATGGTTAATGGTTGATGGTTGATGGTTAGTGGTAATTTTAATTTTTAATTTTTAATTTTTAATTTTTAATTTTTAATTTTTAATTTTTAATTTTTAATTTTTAATTTCTTAACCCATAAAAAAACAAAACCCGATAAGCTTTAAAAACTTATCGGGTTTGTCATTTCAAATATATTTGAATTAGTAAGAAGTTTACCTAATTTGGATTCTTTTATAAAACTCACCGTCTTGATCGAAAACTAGATTATAAAACTTTGCATCTTTTACTACTCCGGCTTCATAACTTTTTATATTTAAATTATTTACAATAGCAAAAAATTGTTTCAAAGACTTAACAGGATAATTTTCTTTCAGATAAGCTTGTGCTTTTTTCGGCAGTTTGGTTAATAATGTTTGTGTTTTATAAGCTTTAAAATTTCCGTCTTTATCATATCGGGCAAAAGCTATTGTTTTAGCTGTTTCATTAAATTTTGCTTCAAAAATAATATCCTCATTTTTACTATATTCTATATCCCAAATTGGTTTCTTTTGTGGATATTGATTTTCAAAAGCGGCTCTTATATTTTCTGGCGGCACTATAATGGTGTTTTGTCCTATTAGAAAATTACTGCAAATTATAAAGGCGAATAAAATAATTTTTCTCATGCTTAGATTTTAAATTAAAATATAAAACTAAACAAATATCAATAATTTTCCTACAATTAATTTTTCTCCACAATCACGTCAAAACCGCCGTCTTTATCAAACTGAATATCATAGAACTTGCCGTCTTTTTCTATTCCAACTTCGTAAGTTGTTATTTTTTTATAATCGACAACAACTGCAATTTCGCGAATAGTTTTGGCTGGATAATTTTTCTTTAAATACGCTTGCGCTTTTGGCGGCAGCTGGCTTAAAGGAATTTGCAATTCATAAGCTTTCATAACGCCTAAATTGTCGTAAACTGCTAATGCTTTTGTGGTGTTATTTATATTATATCGTGCTTCGTAACGAATTTCATCATTATCATCTCCAACATATTCTTCGGCCCAAACCGGCACTTTACCAGGATATTCTTTTTCAAAAGCAAGTCTTACAACTTCTGGAGGTGTAACTACTTTTTTTATATTCGTTCCTTCTTGTGCAATTAAAAAACTGCTGCATAAAAAAGTAAAAGTCAAAAACACGTTTTTCATGGTTTCATTTTTAAATTAAACTTTAAATAACGTATTAAAAGTACTACTTTTTAATTAAGAATAAATGAAGTAAACAATATTTTTAATGAACGTAACTAAATCATCTTAAAACTAAATACTTAGACAGAAATCAATTTATAATTCCAGCTTTTTTAATCTGTCGGTAAGTTCTCTTTTATAAGTAATTCCTATTGGAATTTTTTCGTTTTTAATAACTACAAAATCTTTTTCGGTTACCTCAATTTTATCCAAAGCAACTATATACGATTTATGAATGCGCATAAAACTCTTTTCCGGAAGGCATTTCTCAAATTCAGTTGTTGTAATTGATGCCAGATAAGTTCTTTTAATTGTATGCAGTTTTACATAGTTCCCAAAACTCTGCGCAAACAAAAGCTGATCTAATTCGATATTCATTAAGTAGCCGTCGACTTTTACGTTAACCGAATTAATTGCTTCTTCTGGCTTTTGCTTTCCATTTTCTGTAGCAAAAAAGCGATCAATTGCTTTTAAAAACCTTGGAAAATAAATCGGTTTCAGCAGATAATCAATCACTCCGTAATCGTAACTTTCTAAAGCAAATTCAGAATAAGCGGTTGTTAAAATAGTTTTTGGATTTGTTGGAAGAATCTTCAGCAGTTCCATTCCAGAAATTTCAGGCATATTAATATCCAGAAACATCAAATCAACCGTGTTTTCTCTGAGATAATTCATTGCTTCAATGCCATTATAGCCTTGAAAAACCAATTCTAACTGCGGATTCTGTTTGATGTAATTCGCCAAAACATAATGCGCCGCTGGTTCATCGTCTACAATAATGCATTTTTTTGCTTCTCTCATCCTACAAACTTTTTAAGTTGTATTTCCAAATCAACAATATAAGTCTGTTTGTCGTCTTGAATATCTAATTTATAGTCTTTCCCATAAATTAAATTCAAACGTTCGATTGTGTTTTTTAAGCCGATTTTAGTCGAAATCACATCGTTTTTCTTCGGAATCGAATTGGTAACATGCAGATTTAGTAACCCTTCTTTTACCGTAATCGTAATTTTTACATAGCAGTTTTCAATTGCACAAGTTCCGTGTTTAAAGGCATTTTCAATAAATGCAATTAAAAGCATTGGCGAAATTTTATAAGCGTTTTCGTTGTCAATATCAGCATCAAATGTAATGTCACAGCGATAGCCAACACGTTCTTTTTCAAGCTGAACATAACTGTTTATAAACTCCAATTCGTCTTCTAAAGAAACGCATTGTTTACTGTTACTTTCCAATTGATAACGCATGAGCTGCGAAACTTTCATGATCAAATCTGGTGTTCGGTCTGGAAATTGAAGACTGATTCCGTAAAGTGTATTAAAAGTATTGAACAAAAAATGCGGATTCAATTGTCCTTTCAAAGAATTTAACTGCATTTGATTGAACAATAAAGCCGCATCGGTTTGTTTTCTGTGGATACGATAAAACTTAAAAACAATTATCGGACTCAGAATACAGACTAAAGTTCCTAAAACGCTGGCCAATTGATAAGCGTAACTTCTTTGATGTGAGTTTTGATACAAATGACATTTGGCAAACATATCCAGCATTGTGATTTCGTACAATATGACAGAAAACACAAAAACTCCAAACAATGTCAATATGATATACGTAAAAGGTTTGTTTGCTTTGAATAAAATCGGAAGGAGAAAGAAACGGTTAAATTGGGCGTGCATGTATAAAATACAATAGAAAAATACCCCCATTAAAATCGAAATGAATGAACTAAATAACATCCAATCATTTTTTAAGGTATAAATTGTAAATGAAAAAAGGACAACAGCAACCTCCTGCCACCATTTGTTATCCAATATATTATCGACTTTTTTGTTCATTCTTAATTTGGAAATAGGTTACAAAGTACGAACAAATATTTAATTAATTTTTTCAAAAAATGACAAATTCAATTCGTCATTTACTAGTGCAGTACATCACTTAACCTGACTTTTATCAGCGTAAGAGAAATAAATTTGTTTCATCAAAAAACATTTCATATCACACCTTGAGTTTATGTATTTCAAAAAAATTACCATTTTATTTTTATTGATTTTTGCCTCAATCGGTTACTCTCAAACCCTTTCTTTAAAAGAAGCAGTAAAAACTGGGCTTGAAAACTACGGTTCGATCCGAGCAAAAACCAATTACACCAATGCATCAAAAGAGACTCTAAAACAATCTCGTCGTGATTATCTGCCTAACTTAAATTTGTCAGCGCAGCAAGATTACGGAACTGTAAACGGACAAAACGGACCGCTTTATGGTTTTGGAGGACTTGGAGTTGCTTCATCAGGACTTCCGTTACCTGAACAAAACTGGAACTCAGCATTTGGCGCGCTTTATCTGGTCAACATGAACTGGGATTTTTTCACATTTGGAAAAATGAAAGAAAAAATCAATTTGTCTAAGATTGATGTTCAGACCAAAGAAAAAGATTTAGAGCAGGAAAAATTCCAGCAGGAAATCAAAATTTCTGCTGCTTACCTTAATTTATTAGCGAGCCAAAGATTATTGATTTCGCAGCAAAAAAATCTAGACCGCGCAGAAATTTTCAAAAAGACAGCTGTTGCCAGAGTTAAAAACGGATTATTAGCTGGCGTAGATTCTACACTAGCAACTGCAGAAGTTTCTAAAGCTAAAATTGCTTTAAACTTAGCTAGAAATTTCGTTAAAGAACAAAACAACAAATTAGTTGATTTGATGGGTGTTGCACCACAGGATTTTGTTACAGATACTCTTTTTGTAACTCAGATTCCAAAAGAACTAATTAAAGGAAATGCGGCAAATGACAGTCTGCATCCGTTATTGCAATTCTATAAAACGAGAATTGATTACAGCAACCAGCAGGTTAAATTATTCAAACGTTTTTATTACCCAACAATGAGTGCTTTTGGTGTTTTACAAACCAGAGCTTCAGGGTTTGAAAACAGCTATGCAACCGACCAAAATGCTTTCAGCAGAAATTATTGGGACGGCGTAAATCCAGATCGTACGAATTATTTGATCGGCGTTGGAATTACGTGGAATTTAACCACGCCATTTAGATCCAGCAAACAAGTCAGCGCTCAGAAATTTGTTTCTCAGTCTTTGCAGGAAGAATACAATCAAGCGGATAGAGATTTAAAATCACAGCTGAATTTTGCCGAAGATAAGATCAGAATTACTTTAGAAAATTATGCCGAAGCGCCTATTCAGGTTGATGCGGCAAAAAGAGCTTATTTGCAAAAATCGACTTTATACAAAAACGGTTTAACGGACCTAACTGATTTAACACAAACAATGTATGTTTTGAATCGTGCGGAAATTGATCGTGATATTGTCAACAATAATGTATGGCAGTCGTTTTTGCTGAAAGTTGCAGCAACTGGCAATTTTGACTTATTTATAAATGAATTTTAATTAGATCCAAATGAATTTAATACGTTTTGCACTCCGCAAGCCCATTTCCATATTAGTATTGGTTGCGGGTCTATTTTTCTTCGGAATTGGTGCCATCAAAGACATTAAGGTAGATATTTTACCTAAAATGAATTTGCCGGTTATCTATATTGCGCATCCTTTTGGAGGTTACACGCCAGACCAGATGGAAGCTTATTTTGCCAAGACTTACGTCAACATTCTGCCTTTTGCCAACGGTGTAAAATCGGTAGAAACCAAAAATATTCAGGGGTTAATGATCATGAAATTAACCTATTATGAAAACACCAATATGGCGCAGGCTGCAGCCGAACTGAGTTCGCTTTCGAACAGGATTCAGGCGGCATTTCCTCCGGGAACACAGCCTCCGTTTATCATTCGTTTTGATGCTTCTTCACTGCCAATCGGGCAATTGGTATTGAGCAGTAAAATACGTTCAAACAACGAATTACAAGATTTAGCCAACGTTTATGTTCGTGCTTCGTTTACTTCGATTCCGGGATTATTGTCTCCGGCACCTTTCGGCGGAAGCCCAAGAACAATTGAGGTTAACGTAGATCCAGATTTACTGCGTTCGCATAATATGACACCAGATCAAGTTGTAGAAGCGATTCGTGTAAACAATCAAACTGCTCCGTCTGGAAACGTGCGAATGGGCGATAAAAATTATATTACGCCAACCAACAATACGATTAAAGAAGTTAAAGATTTTGAAAATATTCCGTTGTTCAAAGGAAGCGTTCAAAACTTAAAATTAGGCGATGTAGCGACTGTAAAAGACGGTGCCGATATTACTGCAGGTTATGCTTTGGTAAACGGAAAACGTTCAGTTTATATCAGTATCGCAAAAGCCGGAGATGCTTCGACTTGGGATGTGGTTCAGAAATTAAAATCAGAACTTCCTAAAATTCAGAGTACATTACCCGAAGACGTAAAATTATCATACGAATTTGACCAGTCGGTTTATGTAATCAACTCGGTTAAAAGTTTGATTACTGAGGGAATTATCGGTGCGGTTTTAACGGGTTTAATGGTTTTGTTATTCTTGGGAGATAGACGTGCGGCATTAATTGTAATTTTAACGATTCCGATTTCGATCATTTCGGGAGTTTTATTCTTGAAATTATTCGGGCAGACGATCAACTTAATGTCGCTATCAGGATTGGCTTTGGCAATTGGTATTTTGGTGGATGAAAGTACGGTTACGATCGAAAATATTCACCAGCATCTCGACATGGGAAAACCAAAAGCACTCGCCATTTGGGATGCCTGTCAAGAAATTGCTTTACCAAAATTATTAATCTTATTATGTATTCTTGCCGTATTTGCACCAGCATTTACAATGGTTGGTATTCCGGGAGCGTTGTTTCTGCCTTTGGCTTTAGCAATCGGATTTTCAATGGTAATTTCGTTTTTACTTTCACAGACTTTTGTGCCTGTAATGGCCAACTGGTTAATGAAAGCGCATCCAAAACACGATCATGTGCCAGAAATTACAGACGATGAAGCTGAATTTAATGCCTGCGGCTTAACTCCAGAATCTGAAAGAGAGCTTATTACGCAGAAAAAAAACTATGTAGAAAAAGACGATACAAACAGCGATGGAAAAATAGGTGCTTTTGAGCGTTTTAGAATCCGCTTTATGAGAACGCTGGATCGATTATTCGTTCATAAAAAAGCAACAAGTATTGTGTATTTGGTTTCTGCAACGGTTTTAGCAATTGTATTAATTACTTTTATTGGAAAAGATGTATTTCCTAAAACCAATTCAAGCCAGTTTCAACTGCGACTTCGTGCTCCAGACGGAACTCGTTTAGAAAGAACAGAAGAACAGGCTGTGATTACGTTAAAAGAATTAAAAAAAATGGTTGGGCCAGAACATATCGGAATATCTTCAGTGTATGTCGGACAGCACCCGTCTTTATTCTCAATCAACCCGATTTATTTGTTTATGGCAGGTTCGCATGAAGCGGTATTTCAAGTAAGTTTAAAAGATTATCATGCCGATATGGATGAGTTTAAAGACGAATTCAGGGCAAGATTGAAAAAAGTACTGCCAGACACTAAAGTTTCTTTTGAACCAATTGAATTAACGGATAAGGTTTTAAGCCAAGGTTCTCCTACTCCAATCGAAATTCGAATTGCAGGAAAAGATAAAAAACGAAATGAATTATACGCGAATCAAATTGTTGACAAACTAAAAGCAATTTCGTATTTCAGAGACGTTCAAATCGGACAGCCTATTCATTATCCAGCAATGAATATTGACATTGACAGAACCCGTGCGGCAGAATTGGGCGTAGACATGAATGATATTTCGCGTTCGCTTGTTGCTTCAACCTCATCATCAAGATACACCGATAAAAATATGTGGGTCGATGAAAGAGCCGGATTATCATACAACGTTCAGGTGCAGGTTCCGTTGAACCAGATGAAAAGCAAAACCGATATTGGAGAAATTCCGTTATTAAGAAACTCGCTTCGTCCTGTTTTAAGCGACGTTGCCAAAATTACACCCGGATTTGTAAGCGGTGAAAATGACAATTTAGGGGCCATGCCGTACATTACCGTTACTGCAAACATCAACCAAACCGATTTAGGTACGGCAACAAAAGATGTAGGCAGAACAATTAGTTCTCTTGGCGAATTACCACGTGGTTTGTTTATCACGCCAATTGGACTAAGTACTGTACTGACTGAAACATTAAGCAGTTTACAATCAGGATTATTGGTTGCCGTTTTTGTAATCTTCTTAATGTTGGCCGCTAATTTCCAGTCGTTCAAAGTTTCGTTAGTAATCTTAACGACAGTTCCAGCGGTAGTTTTAGGAGCCTTATTAATGCTGACTATTACAGGTTCTACATTAAACTTACAGTCGTATATGGGAATCATTATGTCGGTTGGGGTTTCGATTGCCAATGCCGTTTTATTGGTAACGAATGCCGAACAGCTTCGAAAAATAAATGGCAATGCCTTAGAATCTGCACGTGAAGCTGCAGCGCTGCGTTTGCGTCCAATTATCATGACATCTGTTGCGATGATTGCGGGAATGCTGCCAATGGCAATCGGCCACGGCGAAGGAGGCGATCAGGTTTCTCCGTTAGGAAGAGCGGTTATCGGTGGACTTTTATTTTCTACTTTTGCCGTACTATTAATCCTTCCGCAGATATTTGCCTGGGCACAAGAAAAAACAACGACACAATCTGTTTCTTTAGATCCTGAAGACGAAGAAAGTATCCATTATATCTCATCATTAAAACCAAAAAATGAACACTAAAATTATAAAATACAGCCCGCTGTTTTTAGCAGCATTATTTTTTCTGAACAGCTGTAATTCAAAGAAAGAAGAAGTTGTTACGGCAGAAATTGAACCTAAAACAGAAACGTTTCTTTTAGAAAAAGAAAAACTGACTACAGAATTGCGTTTACCTGCTGAATTAACGGGTTTCCAACAAGTTGATTTATACGCCAAAGTGAGCAGTTTCGTAAAACTATTAAAAGTTGATATTGGAACTAAAGTAAAAAAAGGACAGCTTTTGATTGTTTTAGAAGCGCCAGAAATCAGTTCGCAATTGGCTGCAGCCGAATCGAGATTGAAATCTATGGAAGCGATTTACGCTACCAGCAAAAGCACTTACAACCGTTTGTATGAAACAAGCAAGGTTGAAGGAACGATTTCTAAAAACGATTTAGAAATGGCAAGCGGTAAAAAGAATTCTGATTACGCACAATATCAGGCTGCGGTTGCGGCACACAAAGAAGTAGGCATTATGAGAGGTTATCTTGAAATCCGTGCTCCTTTTGACGGTGTTGTAGCGGCTAGAAATGTGAATTTAGGAACTTACGTTGGTCCAGCCGGAAAAGGTTCTGATCTGCCTTTATTGACGATTCAACAGCAGGATAAATTGCGTTTGGCGGTTTCTATTCCAGAATTGTATACGGGATATTTACATAATGGTGACGAAATGAGTTTTAATGTAAAATCATTACCAGAAACTTTTAAAGCGAAAATTACCAGAATGTCTGGCGCATTAGATTTAAAACTGCGTTCTGAACGTGTTGAAATGGACGTTATCAATACCAAAAAAGACCTTTTACCTGGAATGGTTGCCGAAGTTTTATTGCCGTTAAACGCAAAAGACAGCACATTTGTAGTTCCGAAATCGGCGGTGGTGAATTCTGCTGAAGGTTTATTTGTGATCAAAGTATTGAACCACAAAGCAACAAGAGTCAACATTAAAAAAGGAAGAGAAATCGACGATAAAATCGAAATATTCGGTGATTTAAATCCGAAAGATAAACTGGTAAAAATTGCCAGCGAAGAAACTAAGGAAGGCGATACAATAAACGAATAACCTGCGTTTAGTCTTCATTTTAGTAGATTACCAAAAACTGTACGCATTTTTCGAAATGCAAATTTAAAAATTTGCCTAAAAGGGCAGTTCTTCTTTAATTGGAGGGACTGTCCTTTTTTATTTTCAGTGAAGAGATCTTCTAACTTTCATTTACTTAGAAATGTTATATAACAAACAGGTATATATACTTATTTATTTTAAATTATTTATTGCTACTCTTGTTTTGAAGTATTTAACTAAATTACGGTATTCCGTAAAAATAGTATGGCGATTAAATATATTTTTACCGTTACTTAACAAAAGCAAAAAACAATTATTATTCAAAAATTATTGTATTTATAAAAAATTATAATATGCGTATAATTAATAAACCTGTTTCTGGATATAAAGATTTTTCTACTTGCTCATGCGATATTAATTGTATACATGTTCAAATTACTAATTTACAAAATGTAGTTGATAATCTTCATGAAAGCATCTCTGATACAAGTTGGATTAATCGCTTAGATGCATTATCACAAGAGATTTTTAAAGCAACTTCACAAAGAACTATCGAAAAATTTGTAAATGAAATTATTGCTGGAGTTCAGTCAAATTTAAACCAAGATATTGGAGAATATATTATTTCATACGCTGGTCAATATGTTTTAGAAACTACTTTTTCACATACAAAAATCCCATTAGCAGAATTACTAAAAGAAAAAGTTTCAGGTAATCCAGGTTTTGATTTTCATACTTTAAGCACAAAACGATTTTTAGTATTTGGAGAAGCAAAATTTAGCATGGAAGATACACCGAGAGCAATAGCCTTAAATCAAATAGGTGAATTTATTTCACTCAAAAAAGAATTAGCTGAATTAAATTCTTTTAGAGCATTTATGGACGATGAAATTGAAAAAAACGTTTTGGGGGGAATGAGAGGATATGCTGCCGCTTTTTCTTTTAATGCGGAAAATATTGATGTTATATTTAAAAATGCATTAGAATCTGACATAATTGAGGAGCTAATTAAACATAATGAATTATATCTAATTGCAGTCGAAATATGTTAAGTATAAATTTATTAAAAGGAGAATTTGACAATACAAAGATTACGGAAATACTAAACGACTTCCATGTAAACGGTTCAAAAAATTCAAACCATCTAGAAACTTTGTCATACTTTAAAAAGAATTTCCCAGATCAATTTTCTTTTTTTGAAGCAAAATTGATGTTTTTAATGGGATTGTTTTACAAAGCTGGCGAACCTACCAATTTCTTTGATCAGGTTTATAAAGATTATTCTAATTCTATATTTGAGCAAACTGGGCGATATTTTACTCCTATTCAAGCTGACGCTTATAATTCAATTCTTCGATATTCTAACTTCTCGTTTTCTGCACCAACAAGTGCAGGAAAATCATACTTATATCAAGAATTAATAAAAGATATAAAAAATGATATCATCATAGTGGTTCCTTCAAGAGCACTTTTATCGGAATATCTACTTAAAGTTCAAAATTTAGTCCCTAAAGAAATACTTGTATTACCTTTTATTGATTTTGTAAATATAAAAAAGACTAATCGTAGAATTTTTATTATAACTCCTGAACGAGGAGATGAATTATTCAAATTTAAAAAAACAATAAATTTAGATTTAGTTCTCTTCGATGAAGCTCAACTTTCAGAAGAAGGTATTAGAGGTATGAAATTCGATTCTTTGGTTAGAAGAATTGACAAAAATTTTCCACATGTTAAAAAAGTTTTTACACATCCATTTGTAATAAATCCCGAAGCACAATTAGAAAAACACAATCTTCAGGAGGATAGTGATGCTGAATCTTATGAACAAAAAGCGGTTGGTAAAATATTCATAGAACATCGAGACGGAGTTTTCAAATATTTTTCTCCATATGAAGACTATTCACATGGACGAGCGTATTATTCTGGTGATGTAATTCTTGACACACTAAACAATGGTAAAACTGCATTAATTTACATTGCAAAAACTAAAATATATGATGGTACTTTTTTAGAAAGTTATTCAAAATATATAGCTCTATGTCCTGATCTCAAGGATACAGAGTCTTTAAGTTACATTGAAGAATTAAAAATTTACTTTGGAGAAGAAGGCGAAAAAAAATCTCTACTATTGCAATTAATGCGCAAAGGAATAGTGATACATCATGGTTCTATTCCATTAAAAGCAAGAACTATCATTGAAAGGTTTGTAAATGATAATCATGCAAAAATTTGTTTTTCAACTTCTACATTAATTCAAGGAATTAATATGCCATTTGACCTTGTTTGGATAAATAATTTTAGGTTCACTGGTAATGAGGATCAGAAAAAATTAAATCTAAAAAACCTTATTGGTAGAGCTGGCCGTACATCTATTACAATTAATAAATTTGATTATGGGTATGTTGTGATTAATACTGCTAACAAAAGCTTATTTATTGATCGGTTAAAATCAGATTCCTATTTAGAAAAAGAATCTATTTTAGATAGTGATGGAGAAATTGAAAATGAAGATTACTGGGATATAATCACAGCAATTAAAGAAGATTCATTTGATGATAATCTTAACCTTACCCAAGAACAAGTTAAACGTCTTAATTCATCAGACATAGCTGATGACATTGAATTAATACTTAATCTTTTTGTGGATAGAGAAGGAAAGCCTCTAACAGGGCGTGCCTATTACAATCTTCTTCTTGAAGAACGCATTAGAATTAGGCAAAGTCTAGTTAATATTTTCATAAGCCATTTACGCAGAAAAGAATTAACAAGAGGAGAAATAAGCGTGTTAGATACAGCCATACCAATTTTATTATGGCTAATACAAGGTAAGTCTTTTTCGGAAATTGTTTCATTAAGATACTCGTATCTCTCCGAAAGAGATTTTAGACGAAGTCTTTTGAGAGATTTTAGAAATGGAAAAATTACAGGAAAACAATATAACGATCAATTAAGAGGCAAAAAAATTAAATTTTCATGCATAGCAGAAACATTGCCAAATAAAAACTTCAATAGCCCAATTCCTTTATTTGGATATAAAAATGTAACTCAAATTGATTTTGATATATTGATATATGACACTTATGATTATATAGATAAAGTTCTTTCTTTATCATTAAAAGATCCATTGGCTGCCGCATTCGAATTATATTACGAAAAAACTAAAAACATCAAAGCTTTAGCTCTTTCAAATTATATTAAATATGGAACTAATGAAAAAACAGAAATTTGGCTTTTGCGTTATGGCTTTACATTTGAAGAAATTGAATGGCTATTACCTTATATTGATGATATAGATGAAAACGAGATTCAATTTAAAGATTCAATTTCTGAGGTTTTTGAAGATCCAAACAAGCTAAGAATTATTGAAAGATATTTATAAATCTTGATATTAAATCAAGCCTTTCTTAAAAAAAAAAAAAAAGGCTTGATTATAATCTCTACTCCTCACTCAAATAAGGATTCAAAATCTCCGTCAATTCATTGAGCCAATAATAATTGTCTTCAAAATTTAAAAGTCCAATTTGGAGGGTTTCGTGTTGTCGCGTTACGCCTAGAGCTAAAATGCAATTTACTTGTCTTAATATTTTAGCCATATCTTCGGGATCTATAATATGATTAAAAAAATCAATCAGCCTTGTTTCGGCTTCTTTGGAAAGGGTGTTTTTTGTACTCATAATGTCGTAGTATTAGGAATATAAAAACCCTTGTATTTTAGTGTTCCTAACGCCTACGACAGCGTTTACGGTCGTTTCCGATACCGTACACATAATACAAGGGCAAATCTTGTTCTAATTTAAAGTCGTAATTATAGGAACTTCAAATGTAGGAATTTTTTTTAAAAAGAAAGATTTTTCTTTCAATACTTTTTCTGTATTTATCAACTTTACAATAGACCAAATGTATAAAATCGTTATTAGAAATAATCATTTTTAAAATTATATGATTACCTCGAGAAAGTCCCAGCGGGACGAAATATTTATAGAAAACAATTTCTCCT
>Ga0160461_1000870_pt1 | contig 15305 bp, 10 predicted proteins | sample HID1975I_E6MG_FD_108266 | JGI IMG/M metagenome (GOLD analysis project Ga0160461, IMG submission 108266) | Enriched soil microbial communities from UW Madison campus, WI, USA - HID1975I_E6 MG | ecosystem: Environmental > Terrestrial > Soil > Unclassified | place: USA: Madison, Wisconsin...
ACACCGCGTCGTCGCAGATCATCAAGGCGGCCCAGGAAACCTTCGCCACCCTGATCAGCAGTCTTTAAGGAGCCGTAGATCGTGAGCGTACGCATCTCTACTTCGCAGTTCTACAACACCAACCAGGCCAACTATCAGCGCAACTTCGCCAACACGGTGAAGACTCAGCAGGAGGCCAGCGATGGCATTCGCGTGCGCTCGGCCAAGGACGACCCGGTCGGGGCCGCGCGTTTGCTGCAGCTCGAACAGCAGCAGAACATGCTGGAGCAGTATTCGGGCAACATCACCAGCGTGCGCAATGCGCTGGGCACTGCCGAAAGCACCCTGAACTCGATCGGCAACATCATGCAGCGGGTCAACGAGCTGGCGATCAGCTCCGGCAACGCGGGTTTCACCGACGCCGACCGCAAGGCCAACGCCGCGGAGCTTGAGTCACTGGAGCAGCAGCTGTTCACCCTGATGAACAGCAGGGACGAGAACGGCAAGTACCTGTTCTCCGGCTCCAAGGGCGACACCCAGCCTTACGTGCGCAATGCCGATGGCACCTACACCTACCAGGGCGACCAGACGCAACTGAAGTTGCAGGTGGGCGACATGATCAGCCTGGCTGCCAACGAAACCGGTTATGACGCGTTCGAGCAGGCCATCAATACCAGCCGCAGCGAAACGCACCTGACTTCGCCAAGCCCCGATGATGGTCGCGTCAGCCTGTCCGATGGCCAGGTGACGGGCAGCGCCACCTACAACGATCGTTTCCGCAGCGGCGAGCCGTACAGCGTCGAGTTCACCAGCAGCACCGAGTTCAAGATCACCGACGCCAAGGGCAATGACGTGACCCTGGAAGCCACCCAGGGTGGCAAGTTCGACCCCAATGGCGACAACACCATGATCAGCTTCCGCGGTGTCGACCTGCGCCTGGACGTCGACTTCAAGGCAGGCGACGAAGCCGACCCGGATGCCGCCATCGCCGGCCACACCTTCAGCCTGAGCTCCAAGGCCGACGAGATCAGCGGTACCCGCAGCCCGGGCAATCCCTCGTCGACCCAGGTGACCGGCGCCAAGATCACCGACCCGACCAAGTACAAGTCGGCCTTCCCCGAAGGTGCGGTGCTCAAGTTCACCAGCGCCACCGACTTCGAGCTGTATGCCTCGCCCGTCAGCGCCGACAGCAAGCCGATCTCCAAGGGCACCCTCAACGGCACCACCGCGACCGCCATGGGTGTCGAGTTCGAGCTGTCGGGCGCGCCAAGCGCGGGCGATTCGTTCGCCATCAAGGTCGATACCCACCAGACCCAGAACATCCTCGACACCATCGGTCAGCTGCGCGCCGCGCTCAATACCCCGATCGACGGTGATCCGGTGGCTGCGCAGAAATTCAAGTCGTCCCTGGACGCGGCCATCGGCAACGTCAGCAGTGCCAGCAACCAGGTGACCTCGTCGATTGCCTCGATCGGTGGTCGCGGGCAGGCGCTGGATGTCCAGGCCGAAACCAACGAGGCGCTGAGCACCGAAAACCTCAAGACCCAGAGCTCGATTCGCGAAAGCGACCCGGCCGAGGTGATGGTGCGGCTGCAGATGCAGACCAACATGCTGCAGGCCTCGCTGCAGGCCTATGCCAAGGTCGCCGGGCTGTCGCTGGTCAACTACATCTGATAACGCTGCATGCGTCGTCAATCGTGCGCCGTCACCGTCAGGTGCGGCGCACTTTTTTTTCCAAGGTCGCCAACGTGAACGAAAAGCCGCTCGTCAGTATCGTTATCCCCGCCTACCAGCCACGCTTCTTCTCGATGGCGTTGCACAGTGCCTTGAGCCAGACCTGCGAGGGCTTGGAGGTGCTGGTCTGCGACGACAGCGAGGGCGAGGAAATCGCGGCGATCGTGCGCGCGGCCCAGGACGAGCCGGGTGCCGTGGCCTTGCGCTATGTGCGCAACGCCCAGCGCAAAGGCTTCATCGGCAACCTGCTGCATGGGCTGACCCTGGCCCAGGGCACGCTGGTCAAGGTGCTGTGCGACGATGACCGGCTGTTCCCGCGTTGCGTCGAGCAGCAAGCCCAAGTGCTGCAGGCGCATGCCGACGTCGGGCTGGTGCTGTCGCAGCGGGTGCTGGCCGACGAGAACAACTTCATCCTGCCGATGCGCCTGCTCAATGCCCGCTTCGCCCACGTCGACAGCCTGTTCAAGGGCGAGGACATGCTGGCCTTGCTCGATGGCCGGCCGGTCAACTTCCTGGGCAATTTCTCTGCCGCGCTGATGCGCCGCGAACAGGCGCTGCAATGGCTGCAGGCGCTGACCGGCGAGGGCCATTGTTTTGTGGCGCTGCTCGACCTGGCGCTGTTCGCCTGCCTCATGCGCCGCGCCAACATGGTCATGCTCAGCGAGCCCGGCCTGCTTGAGCGCCTGCACCCGCAGCGCCTGAGCAAACTGCCGGCGCTGGTGCAGGGCGCGCCCCAGGAGTGGCGTTGGCTGTTGCAGATGGTTGCGGCGCGCAGTGGCGAACCGGCACCGGCCAGCGGTTGGGTGCGCTACGTACCGCTCGCCGAGGCGCAGCAGCAACCGCGTGCCTGGCAGGAGTCGTGCGTGTCGCGCATCATCAGCAACTGGGCGACGCGCCTCGGCGGCAGGGTGGGCAGCGACTGCGAAAGCTATGCCGAGCTGTACCAGCAGTGGCTGGGGGCGCGCCGCTTCAGCGACGCCCAGCGCAAGAGCCTGCCGCAGACCGTGGCGGCCTGGCCGTGTCAGCCGCGCATCGTGCCGGTGGTGCTGGATGTGGACGGTGATGCCCAGGCGTTGCAGCAGACGCTGGCCAGCCTGGCCGGGCAGCTTTACCCGGTGCATGCCTGCGTGGTGCTGGCCGAGCAGGTGCCGGACAGTGACATCGCGTTGGTGCACCAGCCCCTGCAAGCCGACTGGCCCAGCCAGATGAACCTGATGCTGGCTTCGTTGCACGATGCCGACTGGGTCTACCTGCTACGCGCCGGTGACCGCTTGAGCGAGTCGGCGATCCTGCTGCTGGCCGAGCGCGCAGCGGTGTTCCCGGGCATGGCCTGCGCCTACAGCGATGAAGGCGCCTGGCTCGATGGCAAGCCCGACGAGCCGGTGTTCAAGCCTGGGTTCAACCTCGACCTGTTGCGCAGCTATCCCTATGTCGGGCGTACCCTGGCGTTCTCCCGTGAAGCGATGCTCGACCTTGGCGGGTTGGACCCGGCATTCGCCGAACTGGCGCCGCACGACCTGCTCTGGCGCCTGGTCGAAGCCCGTGGCCCGCAAGTGGTCGAGCATATCGCTGAAGTCCAGGTGCAATCGGCGCAGAGCTTTGCCCAGTGGCTGTCGCTGCCGCAAGTGGTCTACCAGAGCGAGCCCGTGCTGGCTGCCCACCTGCGCCGGTTGGGGGTCGCCCACCAGATTCGCCACGACGAGCTGGCCGTGCTGAACCGCGTCGACTACGTGCATGACAGCCAGCCGCTGGTGTCGGTCATCGTGCCGGTCGGGAATGACCTCGAGCAGCTGCAAGCCTGTGTCCAGGGCCTGATCGAGCGCACCGCCCATGGCCACTATGAAGTGCTGCTGGTGGCCGGCACCGAGGTCGCGCCGGGCATGGCGCAGTGGCTGCAGGCGATGGCCGAGCTGGGCGCGGGCATGCTGCGGGTGGTGTGCCACGCCAGCCGGCAGCGCACCGAGCTGATCGATGCCGCCGCGGCCCAGGCTCGTGGCGACTACCTGTTGCTGCTCGATGCCTCGCTGCAGGTGCTCGACGGCCAATGGCTGGGCGAACTGCTGCAGCACGCGCAGCGCCCGGAGGTGGCCATGGTGGGGGCCAAGCTGGTCGACGCCCAGGGTCGCGTGGTCGAGGCGGGCCGGGTGCTGGGTGTGTCCAACGGTGCAGGCCCGGCCTTTGCCGGCGAGGACCTGCAGTCGCGCGGCTACCTGCAGCGCTTGCAGGTGGTGCAGGACTGGAGCGCGCTCGGTGGCGACTGCCTGATGGTGCGCAAGGCCGTGTTCGACGAGCTCGGTGGGCTGGCCGGGCAAGGGCTGGTGGCGGGGCTGGCGGAGCTGGACCTGTGCCTGCGCGCCGGACGCCAGGGGTATCTGCTGGTGGGCACGCCCTATGCGGTGTTGCTCAAGACCCACGGCCAGGGGGGCGAGGTGCAGGCGAGTCGCGAGCAACTGTTGGAGCAGCAGCAGGTGTTTTGCCAGCGCTGGTTGCACAAGCTCATTCGCGACCCGGTATACAACCCCAGCCTGAGCCTGGCCAGTGCCGACTTCAGCCTGGAACCGAGCCTGCGCGGCAGCTGGAATCCGCTGTGCGCACGGGCCTTGCCGTCGGTGCTGGCGCTGCCGTTGAACGACACGGCGGTGGGGCACTACCGGGTCACCGAGCCGTTCAGCCAACTGGAGGCCGCCGGGCGGGTGGTCGGGCGCATCGCCTACGAAGCACCGAGCGTGGTGCAGCTGGCGCGCATGGACCCTGACGTGATCATCCTGCAGTTGCGCCATACCGAGGATTCGGTGCGCGACATCGAGCGCATCCAGCGTTTCTCCAATGCCCGCCGGGTGTTCGAGATCGACGACTACGTGCTCAAGGCGCCGAAGAAGAACACCCATGCGCGCAACAAGCCTGCCGATATCGAGCAGCACCTGCGCCGTGGCATCGGCTTGTGCGACCGCCTGGTGGTGACCACCCAGGCGCTGGCCAATGCGCTGTCGGACATGCACCACGATATCCGCGTGGTGCCGAACATGCTCGCGCCACGCCTGTGGGACAACCTGCCACCAAGCCGCCGCGGCACCTCCAGCAAGCCGCGCGTGGGCTGGGGGGGCGGCACCAGCCACAGCGGCGACCTGGAGATCATCGCCGAGGTGGTGCGGGAACTGGCCGGCGAGGTGGAGTGGGTGTTCTTCGGCATGTGCCCGGACGCCTTGAAACCCTACATCCACGAGTTCCACCCGGGGGTCGGCCTGCAGGCGTACCCGGCCAAGCTGGCCAGCCTCAACCTCGACCTGGCCCTGGCGCCGCTGGAGTTCCATATCTTCAACGACTGCAAGAGCAACCTGCGCTTGCTGGAGTACGGCGCCTGCGGCTACCCGACCATCTGTACCGATACCGAGGCCTACCGCGGCTACTTGCCGTGCACGCGGGTCTACAGCAACAGCACCGAGGAATGGCTGGCGGCGATCCGCTCGCACCTGGCCGACCCGGTCGCCAGCTACCGCATGGGTGACGAACTGCGCGAGGCGGTGATGCGCGACTTCGTGCTGCGTGACGACAACCTGCGCCATTGGGAGTGGGGCTGGCTGGCGGATTGAGGTGAATCAGGGGCCGCCATGCGGCCCCTTTTTTTCAGCTTGCAAAGATTGGCGCATTTCCTGCAGTACCCGTCGATATCGCCATAAATCCTTCACCCTGGCGGTCCGGGGGGCGCGAAGTAGATGAGGAAATCGATGAAGGCAGTCATTCTGGCCGGTGGGCTCGGCACGCGTATCAGCGAAGAGTCGCACCTCAAGCCAAAACCGATGATCGAGATCGGTGGCAAGCCAATTCTTTGGCACATCATGAAGCAGTATTCGGCGCACGGTATCCACGATTTCGTGATCTGCCTGGGTTACAAGGGCTACGCGATCAAGGACTTCTTCGCCAACTACTTCCTGCACACCTCGGACGTCACCTTCGACATGCGCGCCAACCGCATGGACGTGCACCAGAACTACAGCGAGCCCTGGCGCGTGACCCTGGTCGACACCGGTGACGAGACCATGACCGGTGGCCGGCTGCGGCGGGTTGCACGCTACGTCGAGGATGAGCAGGCGTTCTGTTTCACCTACGGCGATGGCGTTTCCGACCTCAATATCGGCGCGCTGGTCGACTTCCACCTTGGTCACGGCAAGCTGGCCACCGTCACTGCCGTGCAGCCACCGGGGCGCTACGGCGCTTTGCAGCGTGACGGCCAGCTAGTGCGCGGCTTCAGCGAGAAACCACGGGGTGATGGCGGCTGGATCAATGGCGGCTTCTTCGTGCTGTCGCCGAAGGTCATCCCCTACATCGCCGCCGATGCCACGCCGTGGGAGTCCGAGCCGCTGATGACGCTGGCCGAGCAAGGCCAGCTGATGTCGTTCGAGCACGATGGCTTCTGGCACCCGATGGACACCCTGCGCGACAAGAACCACCTGGAGCAGCTCTGGAGCAGCGGGGAGGCACCATGGAAGCAGTGGCCCTGAGCCCGGCATTCTGGGCCGGCAAGCGCGTCCTGGTCACCGGCCACACCGGCTTCAAGGGCAGTTGGCTGGTGCTCTGGCTGCAGAGTCTGGGGGCCCAGGTCACAGGCTTTGCCCTTGACCCGTCCACCGAGCCGAACCTGTTCACGCTGGCGCGTGCCAGCGAGGGCATCGATGACCGCCGGGGCGATGTGCGCGACCTGGGCGTGCTACTGGAGCTGGTCGCCGAGGTGCAGCCGGAGATCGTCCTGCACCTGGCGGCGCAACCGCTGGTGCGCGAAGGCTACCGCGACCCGCTCGGCACCTACTCGACCAACGTCATGGGCACCCTCAATCTGCTCGAGGCGGTGCGCCAGGTCGGGGGCGTGCGCGCCTGCGTGGTGGTCACCACCGACAAGGTCTACGCCAACCAGGAGTGGCCCTGGCCTTACCGCGAGAACGAAGCGCTGGGCGGGCACGACCCGTACAGCAGCAGCAAGGCCTGCTGCGAGATTCTCGCGCAGTCCTATGCGGCGTCTTTCTTCCCCGCCGAGCGCTTTGCCGAGCATGGCCTGAGCCTGGCCACGGCGCGCGCCGGCAACGTGCTGGGCGGTGGTGATTTCTCGCCTGAGCGGTTGATCCCGGATGTGCTCAAGGCCTGGACCGAGGGCGAACCGGTGACCTTGCGATGCCCGCAGGCGGTGCGCCCCTGGCAGCATGCCCTGGAGCCTTTGGCGGGCTACCTGAAGCTGGCAGCCAGCTTGTACGAGCACGGCCAGTGCTTCGCCGGCGCCTGGAACTTCGGCCCAGGCGAAGACGACATGTGCAGTGTGGGCGAAGTAGTGCAGTTGCTTGCCAGCCTGTGGCCCGAGGCGCCAGGGGTCGAGTTCCAGAAAAGCGACATGCACGAAGCCGGGCTGCTGCGCCTGGACAGCTCGCGCGCCCGCCAACTGCTCGCCTGGCGCCCGCGCTGGTCGTTGCACGAATGCCTGGACCGCACCCTCGGTTGGCACCTGGCTTGGCGCAAGGGCATGGACATGCGCGCCGTCAGCCTGACCCAACTGAGTCTGTATCAGGAGTCGCTGTGAGTCAGTACGCCTTGCACCCCTTGCCGCTGGCAGGCCTTGCCCGGGTCGAACATCGCCGTCACGAAGACCCGCGCGGAGCCTTCTCGCGCTTGTACTGCGAAGACAGCCTGGAACGCTTCGGTGCGCCGTTCCACATCCGCCAGATCAACCGTTCGCTGACCCGCGGGCGCGGCAGCGTGCGCGGCCTGCACTACCAGGCCGGGCCGCAGCCGGAAAGCAAGTACATCACCTGCCTGCAAGGCGAGGTGTGGGATGTGGTGGTCGACCTGCGCGCCGGCTCGCCCACCTTCCTGCACTGGCACGCCGAACACCTCAAGGCCGGGGAGGGCAGCAGCCTGCTGGTGCCCGCCGGTTTCGCCCACGGCTTCCAGGCGCTCAGCGACGACGCCGAGCTGCTCTACCTGCACAGCGCCGACTACGCGCCGGAGCACGAGGGCGGCCTGTCGGTGCTCGACCCGCGCCTGGCCATCGGCTGGCCGTTGCCGGTGATCAATCTCTCGGCCCGGGATCAGCAGCATCCTTGGCTGGACGACCGTTTTAGCGGAGTAACCCTATGAATTGCCGTGGTTGTGGTAGTGCCCTGCACCTTCCTTTGATCGATCTGGGCACCTCGCCACCCTCCAATGCCTACCTGCGCCCCGAACAACTGGCCGAGGCCGAGCAGTGGGTGCCGTTGAAAGTGGCGGTGTGCGAGCAGTGCTGGCTGGTGCAGACCGAGGACTACACCCGCGCCGAGCAGCTGTTCGATGCCGACTACGCCTATTTCAGCTCCTACTCCAGCTCCTGGCTGGCCCATGCCGAAGCCTACGTGGCGGGCATGGTCGAGCGTTTCGGCCTGGGCGCGCACAGCCGCGTGGTGGAGATCGCCGCCAACGATGGCTACCTGCTGCAGTACGTGGCCCGGCGTGGCATCCCCTGCCTGGGCGTGGAGCCAACCCGCAGCACCGCCGATGCGGCGCGCGCCAAGGGCTTGGAGATCCGCGAAGTGTTCTTCGGCCGTGAGGTGGCGCAAGGGCTGCTGGCCGAAGGCTGGGGCGCCGACCTGATGGCGGCCAACAATGTGCTGGCCCACGTGCCGGACATCAACGACTTCCTCGGCGGCTTCGCCACCCTGCTCAACCCAGTCGGTGTGGCAACGTTCGAGTTCCCGCACCTGCTGTCGCTGATCGCCGAGCACCAGTTCGACACGCTGTATCACGAGCACTACTCGTACCTGTCGCTGACCGCCGTGCAGGCCCTCTGCGAGCGCAACGGCCTGGAGATCTTCGATGTCGAGGAGCTGCCCACCCACGGTGGCTCGCTGCGGGTGTTCGTGCAGCGCGCCGACGGCGAGCGCCGTGCGGTAGCCGCTGCGGTGGCCAACCTGCTGGCGGTGGAAGATCACGTAGGCGTGCGCACGGCCGCGTTCTACTCGACCCTGGCCCCCGCCGCTGAACGTATCAAGCTGCAGCTGCTGCGTTTCCTGCTCGAGGCCAAGGCCGCAGGCAAGCGCGTGGTCGGCTATGGCGCCGCCGCCAAGGGCAACACCTTGCTCAACTATGCCGGGGTCAAGGCCGACCTGCTGGCCTGGGTGGCCGATGCCAGCCCGCACAAGCAGGGCAAGTTCCTGCCTGGCAGCCGCATCCCGGTGGTCGCGCCCGAGCGCCTGCTGCAGGAGCAGCCCGACTACGTGCTGGTGCTGCCCTGGAACCTGCTGCGTGAAGTCAGCGAGCAACAGGCCGTTGTCCGTGAATGGGGCGGGCAGTTCGTCATCGCCGTGCCCGAGTTGACCGTGCTATGAGCGCCCGGCACGTGCTGGTGACCGGTGCCAGCGGCTTTGTCGGCCGCCACCTGGTCGCCGAGTTGCTGGCCCGCGGCTGCCGGGTCCGTGCCCTGGCGCGTGACGCCGAGCGGGCGCGGAGCCTGCCGTGGTTCGACCAGGTGCAGTTCGTCGCCGGCGACCTGCACCAGGCCAGCGCCGAGCAAGTCGCCGGCTGGGTCGAAGGCATCGATGCGCTGGCACACCTGGCCTGGCCTGGGCTGCCCAACTACCAGGCGCTGTTCCATCTGGAGCAGAACCTGATGGCCGACTACCACTTCATCAAGCACGCGCTGCAGGGCGGGGTAGGGCAGGTGCTGGTGACCGGCACCTGTTTCGAGTACGGCATGCAAAGCGGTCCGCTGGACGAGCAGTGCCCGGCGCGCCCGGCCAACCCCTATGGCCTGGCCAAGCACAGCCTGCACCAGTTTCTCCAGGCCTTGCAGCAACAACACCCATTCACCCTGCAATGGGCGCGGCTTTTCTACCTGCATGGCGAGGGGCAGAACCCCAACAGCCTGCTGGCAGCGCTCGACCGCGCCATCGACAGCGGCGCCAGCGCCTTCGACATGTCCGCCGGCGAGCAACTGCGCGATTTCCAGCCGGTCACCGAGGCCGCGCGCCAGCTGGCCGGCCTGCTGCAACGCGGCGATTGCTCAGGGACTTTCAACTGCGCCAGCGGGCAGCCGGTGGCGGTGCGCAGCCTGGTCGAGCAGCGCCTGCGCGAGCGCGGCGCCGAGCTGCGCCTGAACCTTGGGCATTACCCCTATCCGACCCATGAGCCAATGGCGTTCTGGGCCGTTACCGATCGCTTGCAGCAGCTGCTGAAATCCACTCTCGAGCCCGCGCGCGACTGACGCCGGGCCAACACTTTCATAGAGGCTTTACATGAGCGACAAGACGCCACAGCAGGTATTTGCCCAGGAGTGCCAGGCCGAGATCCGCGATCAGGGCAACGACCAGGCACTGTGCGACCTGGCCAAGACCTTCTACAACGAATCGGCCAAGCACAAGTACACCTACCACTTCAGCTGGATGGGCCGGCCGATCATCCAGTTGCCCCAGGACATGGTCGCCATGCAGGAGCTGATCTGGAACATCAAGCCTGACCTGATCATCGAGTGCGGCATCGCCCATGGCGGTTCGATCATCTACTACGCGTCGATGATGGAGCTGGTCGGGCATGGTGAAGTGCTCGGGATCGACCTGGACATTCGCGCGCACAACCGTGAAGCCATCGAAAGCCACCCGATGTTCAAGCGCATCAGCATGATCCAGGGCTCCAGCATCGACCCGGCGATCGTCGAGCAGGTGCGCGCGCTGGCCGAAGGCAAGAAGGTCATCGTCGTGCTCGACTCCAACCACACCCACGAGCACGTGCTCGCCGAGCTGCGCGCCTATGCCCCGCTGGTGTCGGTCGACAGCTACTGCGTGGTGATGGACACCGTGGTCGAGGACATGCCCGAAGATGCCTTCCCGGATCGCCCCTGGGGTGTCGGCGACAACCCGCGCACCGCCGTGTGGGCCTACCTGAAGGAAACCGAGGACTTCGTCATCGACGCCGCAGTCCACGACAAACTGTTGATCACCGTAGCCCGTGACGGCTACCTGCGCCGCGTGCGCTGAACCCTCGAAGCAGCCGACAACGGGCAGGAACAGATATGCAGGCACATGCACAGCAGCCGGGCGATGCGTCGCTCAAGGACCGCCTCACCCTGGTGGTGATTACCCACAACCGTCCGGCGTTCCTGCGCCGGACCTTGTACTACTACCGCAACTACCCGGCGACCATCCTGGTGCTGGACTCCTCGCAGCAGGCCGATGACCAGATCGCCCGCGACTACCCGCAGGTCGATTACCGCCACTTGCCGCAGTTCTCCTATTCCGGGCTGCAGGACAAGCTGACTTACGGCGTCAACCAAGTGCGCACGCCGTACATGACCTTCGCGGCGGTCGATGACTTCCTGCTGCACGAGGGCATGACCCGCTCGGTGGAATTCCTCGAGCAGCACCCCGACTACGGCGTGTGCCATGGCTACGGCATGATGTACCTGGGGCGGGGAACCCAGGTGGACTTCTACAAGCGCGACAACCGGGTGCAGGAAGATTACTGCGCCGAACAGCCGGAGCAGCGCCTGATCGAGTTCATGGGCCAGTTCCTGCCGCCGTTCTACGCGGTTACGCGTACCGACCTGCTGCAGCAGTGGTACGCCTTGCTGCCACCGGGCACCAGCTTCGAGTGGCAGGAAATCGGCCATACCTTCTACCTGCTGGCCAACGCCAAGGCGCGGATCCTGCCGATCCCCTATGCAGTACGCGAGGTCAACTACGGCGGCTCCGAGCACAACACCAATGTGCTTACCGTGCTGGCCCTGCAGGATGAGAAATCCCGCCAGGACCGCGAGGCGTTCGCCGAGTTTCTCGCCTCGATCCCGACCGCACTGAGCGGGCAGGGCGCCGAGGCGGTCAAGCGCATTGCCCTGGACAGCTTTCAAGCCATGGCCAAAGGCCTGCTGACCGGCGTGGCGCTGCAGGGCTGCGTGATCGTGCGCTCGCACTGGAAGCTGGCCGAGCCCGAGCCGCGGCGCGTGTTTGGCGAGCAGCAGTTCGTCGAGATGCCGTTCTACAACAAGCCAATGTTCGACTTGCTGGCCGAGATGGAATTGCTCATTCACACCATGCCTGCGGGTCGCCAGCAGCTGATCGAGTTGGAGCCGATCCTGCTGCGCCAGGCGCAGCTGATGCAGGTGCACGCCAACGACGATGCCCGCACCCAGCGCAGCCGCCTGTGGGAAGCGCTGACCCTCAGCCCGTTCAACCGCACGGTGGTCGAGCGCTTGCTGGCCTCGCTGGAACAGGCCGGTGAAGAGGCCGAAGCGGCGCCGCTGCGCGACTGGCTGCGCCGCCTGCAGTCGGTGCCGTGCTACGACAGCCAGGCATTGCTCGACAGCATGCATTCCGGCCAGTTGAGCAACTGGTTGCAGGCGCGTGCGCCAAGCGCCGAGCAGGCGCGCCAGGCAGCCGAGAAGCTGGCGCAGCACCAAGGGGGGCCGACCTTCGGCATCCTGCTGCTGGACCTCGAGGCCGACATGGCCAAGCTGCAGGCCACCTTCGACAGCCTCATGGGCAGCCACAGCCGCGCCTTCAAGGTCGCGGTGCTGACCACCGGCGAACTGCCTGCGGCGACCCGGCCAGGGCAGACGGTGCACTTCATCCAGGTCACGGCGCAGGATTACATCGCGCGTATGAATGAGGCCGCCCGCCAGCTGGGCACCGACTGGATCCTGCTGGCCGAAAGCGGCGATCGCTTCACCGGCAGTGGCCTGCTGCGCGCCGGGCTCGAGCTGCTGGGCGTCGAAGGTGTGCGCGCGGTGGCGATGGATGAGTTGCAGAGCCAGGCCGATGGTACTTTGCGTGAAGTGCTGCGCCCGGGCCTCAATCTCGACCTGCTGCAGAGCGTGCCGGGCCTGATGGCGCGCCACTGGCTGGTGCGCCGCGACCTGTGGCTGGAGGCGGGCGGGTTCGATGCACGCTATCCGCAAGCGCTGGAATTCGACCTGTTGCTGCGCATGGTCGGCGCGCAGGGCATGGCCGGCCTGGCGCACCTCGCCGAGCCCTTGCTGATCTGCACCGCGCAGGGCGAAGAGAGCCACGACCAGGAGCGCGCCGTGCTGGCGCATCACATCGCCCAGCGTGGCTATGTCGCCGCGGTCGGTTCGGCGCACCCCGGCACGCTGCAGATCGATTACCGCCACGCCGAGCGGCCAGCGGTCAGCATCCTGCTGCACTGCCAGGACAATTTCGATGAGCTGCAGGCGTGCATGGTCAGTGTGCTGCAGCGCACCCGTTACCAGAACCACGAGATCGTCATCGCCGACAACGCCAGCCACTCGGCGGCCTTGCGTGACTGGCTGGGCAGCCTGGCGGCGGCGGGGGACCGCGTGCGAGTGGTGCGCAGCGAGCAAGCGCTGGCGCCGGTGGCGATGCTCAACCTCGCCAGCCGGGAAGCCCGTGGGGAATACCTGGTGCTGCTCGACAGCTCAGCCGAAGTGCTCAATGCCAACTGGCTCGAGGGGCTGCTCAACCAGGCGCAGCGCCCCGAGGTCGGCGTGGTGGGCGGCAAGCTGCTCGATGCCAGTGGCAAGGTGGTCGAGGCCGGGCTGGTACTGGCAGCGCAGGCTGGCGTGCGTGCCGCCTTCGTCGGCGAGGCCAAGGATGCACCCGGTTATCTGCAGCGTTTGCAGGTGGAGCACGGCGTATCGGCCGTGTCGGGTTGCCTGATGGTGCGAGCTGAGCTGCTTCAGGCCGCAGGTGGCCTCGACGAGCAGGCGCCGAACCTGCGCGCGGCGCAGGTCGATCTGTGCCTGCAGGCGGCGGCAGCCGGGCTGCTGGTGGTGTGGACGCCGCAGGCCCAGGCGGTGCGCCATGCCCCGGTGGAGGACGACGCGCTGGCCGGTAGCGTGCTGCACGCGCGCTGGGCGCAGGCACTGGCCCAGGACCCGTGCTACAACGCCAACCACGTGCGCAGCGGCAAGCTGTTCAGCGTCGACTTCGACCGCCAGGTCGAGTGGCAAGCGCTGATCGACTGAGCACTGCGGCGAAGGCAAGGCCCCAAGCCATGACTGCCTGGTGCAGTCATGGCTTTTTTATTGGCGTGCCCATGACCTGCATCATTTCGACAAAAAGCGCGTGACTTGAGAGTCAGAACGCGCATCTTCACTGTATATTGTCGAAACCGGGAACCGCCGCGTCGCCCCCGGACAAGCCGTCAGGGATCGGAACGTACCGTATCGCCTGGCGTTTTGCCGTTTGGCGTGGTGGGTATTTCGCTGTTACTGAATTGGGAAGCCACATGATTGGCATTAAAAGCATCGCCAGTTACGTGCCCACTGAAGGCGTGGACAACTACGCCCAGGGTGCGAAATTCGGCAAGGACCAGGATTTCATCTTTGGCAAGATCGGTTCGACCTTCTTGCCGCGCAAGGAAGCCGCCCAGGAAACCTCTGACCTGTGTGTCGAGGCCGCGAGGAATCTGTTCAATGCCAATCCATCGCTGGACCCGGCATCCATCGATGCGGTGATCGTGGTCACCCAGAACGGTGACGCCGAAGGCCTGCCGCACACCGCAGCGATCGTTCAGCACAAGCTGGGCCTGAGCACGGCCGTTGCCGCCTTCGACATCTCCCTGGGCTGCTCGGGCTATGTCTACGGCCTGTATGCGATGAAGGGCTTCATGGAAGCCGCTGGCCTGAAGAATGGCCTGCTGATCACCGCCGACCCTTATTCGAAGATCGTCGACCCAGAAGATCGCAACACCACCATGCTGTTCGGCGACGCCGCCACCGCCACCTGGATGGGCGAAGATGCCGCCTGGCAACTGGGCAAGTCGCTGTTCGGCAGCGACGGTGCCGGTGCCGAGCACCTGCGCACCACCGATGGCAAGTTCTTCATGAATGGTCGTCAGGTCTACAACTTTGCCCTGGTCAAGGTGCCCGCGCACCTGAACCAGCTGCTCGCAGCCAGTGACCTGCAGGCTGACGATATCGACCTGTACTGCCTGCACCAGGGCAGCGCGGCCATCGTCGATGCCGTTTCGGCGCGCTTCATCGAAGGCGAGCACCGGCAGAAGTTCGTCAAGGACATGGTCGAGACCGGTAATACCGTGTCGTCGAGCATTCCGCTGCTGCTGGAAAAGCACGTGATCGGTTCGCAGCACAAGCGCATTGCCCTGAGTGGGTTCGGCGTGGGCCTGTCCTGGGGCTCGGCCATCATCGAGCGCCGTGACTGATCGCCTATAAGGCTTGCGTCCCCCCCTCTCTATATCCCTGTGGGAGCCGGCTTGCCGGCGATAGGGCCCCCGGCTTTGTCTGCGCCGGCCTCATCGCCGGCAAGCCGGCTCCCACAGGGACACCAAAGGCATCAAAGGGACACCACAGGTACACCACAGTTTTCAAAGGCTGTGGCGCGCCTGAGGGGCTGACCACGAATTTGCACATCCCTCGCTTCACGTGGCGCCTGAAATCTGGCGTCAACTCCTTGATTTCATTGGGCTGGCACGGTGCCAGCAAATTTTTTTGAAAATCCCCTAAAGCAACACGCCCTGACGACGATAACTATTACGAAGGTTCTCTGTGCCACACCCGGCGAATTGCCAAGGCCGGAAGCCGTAGTACCCAATCCAACGAGGAATTCGTCATGGCTTTGACCGTCAACACCAACACCACCTCTCTG
>Ga0160461_1000873_pt1 | contig 15251 bp, 14 predicted proteins | sample HID1975I_E6MG_FD_108266 | JGI IMG/M metagenome (GOLD analysis project Ga0160461, IMG submission 108266) | Enriched soil microbial communities from UW Madison campus, WI, USA - HID1975I_E6 MG | ecosystem: Environmental > Terrestrial > Soil > Unclassified | place: USA: Madison, Wisconsin...
CATGTTCAGCGTGGGTACCGCCTCCGGCCTGTAGGGCGGCGCGTGCTCGTCCGCGTCCCGTTTCCGATGCCGCGGCATTGCCACGCATCTGTGGCAATTCATCCACAGAAATCAGCACCGAACCGACTTGCGCGCCACGATCCGCGCGGCTAGAGGCTCTCGCAGAGTGGGCGTGTAGCTCAGTGGTAGAGCACTGTGTTGACATCGCAGGGGTCGCAAGTTCAATCCTTGCCACGCCCACCATTATTCCCCCAGGCGATGTCAGGCGTGTGACGCCATCCCCCATCCGACAAGATCTGGCCGAACTGCAGCCGGCGCGCCCTTCGACGCGCCAGCTCCCGTCGCTCACTGGTGCAGATAGATCGCGCGCTCGTGCGAGAAGGCCTTGAAGCCGAAATAGCCGTGATAGCTGCCCGTGCCGCTCTGGTTGACCCCACCGAAGGGCAGCTGGTTCTCCAGGTAATGCGAGAACACGCCGTTGACGGTCACCCCGCCCGATGAGGTGCGGTCGAGCACCTTCTGCACATTGGCCTCGTCGTTGCTGTAGATGTAGAGCGCCAGCGGCTTGTCGCGGGCCTCGATATATCCGATCACCTGGTCGAGGCTATCATAGGTCATCACCGGCAGGACCGGCGCGAAGATCTCTTCCTGCAGGATCTTCATCTGCGGGGTGACCTCGGTCAGCATCGTCGGGTGGATCGTGAGGTCGGATGCGTCGAGCTCGCCTCCCGCCGCGATCGTCGCGCCCTGCGCCACGGCATCGTCGAACAGCGCCTTCACGCGGTTGAAATTGCCCTCGTTCACGATCTGCGCGATGCTTTCCTTCTGGATCTCGCCCGCTTCGGAATAGAGGTTCTTCGCGACATTGGCCTTGAAGCCTTCGACCAGCCGGTCCTTCTGCGCTTCGGGCACGAAGACGTAGTCCGGGCAGATGCAGGCCTGGCCGCCGTTGAACTGCTTGGCGGAGGCCAGGTCGGCCGCGATCTTGTCGATATCCGCGCCGTCGTCGATGATCACCGGCGATTTGCCGCCCAGCTCCAGCGTCACGCTCGCCAGGTGCTTCGCCGCCGCCGCCGCCACCACCTTGCCGACGCGGGTGCTGCCCGTGAAGAAGATGTGGTTGAACGGAAGTTCGAGCAGTTTGGTCGCGACGCCGACATCGCCCTCGAACAGCGCGACCTCCTTCTCGTCGAACGCGGCGCGGATGATGTCGCCCGCCACGCGCGCGGTCGCGGGGCACAGGTCGGTCAGCTTGACCATGCAGCAGTTGCCCGCCGCGACGGCGGCCGCGACCGGGCCGAGCGTCAGGCCGAGCGGGAAGTTCCACGGCCCCAGCACCAGGCACACGCCGCGCGCCTCATAGACTATCCGCGCCTTGTCGTTGGCGTTCATCGAGGGCGTGACTTCGGTGGGGGCCATCCACGCATCGAGATTGTCGATGTTGCGCTGGATGTTGGCGGTGACGTTCAGCACCTCGGTGACGCGGATCTCGCCCAAGGGCTTGCGCGTATCCTCGCGCACCGCCGCGATGATGGCGTCGGCATGCTCCTCGACCACCGCCTTCAGCTTCGCCAGCTTGGCCTTGCGGACCTCCGCCGTCGACGCCTTGACGTCCCACTGATGCGCCTGCTGCAACGCGAACACGCGCGCGATTTCGGTCGAGATATCGGTGGTCTGCGCGGTGCTGGTCATCGGCTGTCTTCCGTCCATGATCGGATTGAACTGGCCGCGTTGTAGGTGTTGGGCGCGCGCGAAGACAAGGCCGAATGGGCCATGACCTGGGAAACGTAGATCAGGGCGTCAGGCCGCCGCGCCGTTTCGATCGATGAAGGACAGCGGGCGGACGAGCGCGCCGCCGCCGACCGTCTTCAACTCCACCGGGTCGCGCTTCCGGCTGTGATGATATCCCGCCAGATGGACGATCCCCAGCGGCAGGTACGGCGGTTGCGGGTCCAGCAGCAGGGTGCCGTCGTCCGACGCCAGCGGCTGCGCGCGATAGCATATCCAGTTGCAGCGCGCGGGCATCAGGCTGACGGGCAGGTCGCCCGTCCGCAACGCCACGTTCAGCGCCATCTGTTCGCTCACGAACAGGATCGCGCGGCCCAGCGAGGCGCTGAACAGCTCGGCCCAGACCCGCCAGTGCGGGGCGGCCGCCCGCGCGGCAAAGACGCCGCAGTTGATCAGCGGATAGGCGTGCAGCGCATCGGCGGTCGCCTCGTCGAAGCAGGCGCTATACCAGGCGCGCTGATGCTCGGCATAGGGTGCCCCTTCGTAGAAGGGCGAGTAGGACCGATCTACCTCGGGCGCGATCGCGAAGCCCGATGCCGCGGCCCCCTGCAGCAGCAGTTCGACCGCCCCCCAGTCCTGCACCCAGCAATCGGCGTCCAGCCACAGGATGGTGTCGGCGTCCGGCAGATATTTGGGCAGATGCGGGCGCGATACCATCGCCTTGAAATACTCGGGCATGGGCTTGTCGAAGGCGTGATCCCAGTCCGGCCGCACCCATGACACCCGCTGGCTCGCCAGCCACGCGGTCGCGTTCGGGCCAAGCCCCAAGTCGAGCACCAGGATATCCACGTCCGCACCCTGCGGCTTGTCCCGGATCGACCTGATGAGCCCGCGCAGCAGCGGCATGTAGCCATCATCGGCGGCGGTAACGATCGAGAGGGATTGGGTCATCGTACCGATGGGATCATGGTGCCGATGGAGGGACTCGAACCCCCGACCCACGCATTACGAATGCGTTGCTCTACCATCTGAGCTACATCGGCATCTGGTATCACCCCGGCATCGCCGAGTGCGAGCGCGCCCTTACCAGCGGGTTTCGCCGGATACAAGCGTCGCGGCACCGGCACTAGCCGCGAAATGCTGAGGAAAGGTGAAGGGCGGGGGCATGACGCTCATGCAGTGAGCTTTTCCACCAGCAGCGCGCCATCCTTCACGCCGATGACGCGCACCCTCTCGCCCACCGCCGCGTCGGGGCCGCGCGCGATCCAGAGGCTGTCGCCGACGCGGACCTTGCCGGTGCCGCCGTCGATCGCGGTGGCGACGACGACGATCTCGCCCAACAGCCGCGCGGTGCGGTCGTTGAGCAGGGGATCGCTGGTCTCGATCGGGTTGGTCGCGAACCAGCGGCGGCCGGCGTAGACCGCCGCCACCGCCGAGATCGCGAAGATCCCGAACTGCACGGGCAGGCCGATGCCGAACAGCAGCGTCGCGACCCCGGTCACCAGCGCGGCGGCACCCAGCCAGATCAGGAAGACGCCGGGCAGCAGCATCTCGGCCGTCGCCAGCGCCAGCGCCAGGATCAGCCACCACCAGTGGTCGGCGAGCGAGGGGAGGGCGTCCATCGCCGTCACGCCTGTTCGAACGGGCCGGGTCGGCGGGGTGCCGGGCGCGCCGTCGCCAGGGGAGTCGTCGGGGGTGTGGCGGGGCCATTGCCACCCAGCGCTTCCTTCGCCAGCGCGCCGATGCCACCCAGCGTGCCGATCAGCTGCGTCGCCTCGACCGGGAACAGGATGGTCTTGGCGTTGGGCGATGTCGCGAACTTGCTGACGGCCTCGACGTATTTCTGCGCGACGAAATAGTTTATCGCCTGCGCGTTGCCGCTGGCGATCGCGTCGGAGACCATCTGGGTCGCCTTGGCTTCGGCCTCGGCTTCCCGCTCGCGCGCCTCGGCGTCGCGGAAGGCGGCCTCGCGCCGGCCCTCGGCCTGGAGGATCTGCGCCTGCTTCTCGCCCTCGGCGCGCAGGATCTCGGACGCGCGGCTGCCCTCGGCTTCCAGGATCTGCGCGCGCTTCTCGCGCTCGGCCTTCATCTGGCGGCCCATCGCGTTGACGATGTCGGCCGGCGGGCGGATGTCCTTCACCTCGACGCGGGTGATCTTGACGCCCCAGGCGGTGGTCGCGTGGTCGACCACGTCGAGCAGCCGGGCGTTGATCTCGTCGCGCTTGCTCAGCGTCTCGTCGAGGTCCATCGATCCCATCACGGTGCGCAGGTTGGTGGTCGTGATCTGCATGATCGCCAGATACAGGTCGGACACCTCATAGGCGGCCTTGGCGGCATCGAGCACCTGGAAGAAGACCACGCCGTCTACCGAGACCATCGCGTTGTCCTTGGTGATGATCTCCTGCCCGGGGATGTCGACGACCTGCTCCATCATGTTGATCCGCCGGCCGACGCGATCGACGAAGGGGAAGATCAGGTTGAAGCCCGGCCGGGCGACATCGGTGAAGCGGCCGAAGCGCTCGATCGTGTATTGATATCCCTGGCGGACGACGGTCACGCCCATGAACACGAAGACGATCACCAGCACCGCCAGGATCAGCACGAATTCCAGCATCGTCTTCCTCCCCCGATTTCGATCTCCGATTTCGATGGCGTGATATTGCCTTGTCGGGGCGGCGGCTCCAACCGTTATCCACTGGCGTCGCAACGAATCCGCGAAAGGACCGCCCCATGACCGATTTCACCGCCCTGCGTTCGGCGCTGTTCGTGCCCGCGTCCAATGCCCGCGCGATCGAGAAGGCGAAGGGTCTCGACGTGCGGATGGTGATCCTCGACCTCGAGGATTCGGTGCGCGACGAGGATAAGGACGAAGCCCGCGCCCGTGCGATCGCGTCGGTGACGGAAGGATTCGGCGATGGCCGGATAGCCGCGATCCGCATCAACGCCACGGGCAGCCGCTTCCACGGCGCGGACCTGACCGCCGTCACCCATGCGGCGGTACCGATCGTGGTGGTGCCCAAGGTCGAGCGGCCCGAGGAGGTGGACTACCTGACCCGCCGTGCCGCCAAGCGCGTCTTCGCGATGATCGAGACGCCGGCCGGCCTGCTCGCCGCCGCGCGGATCGCGGCGATGCACGGCATGGCCGGACTGATCGCGGGCACCAACGACATCGCCGCCGCGCTGCGCCTGCCTTCTGCCTCCGGCACGGGGCAGGGGGGACGCTCCGGCCTGTCGCTGTCCCTGCAGATGATCGTGCTCGCCGCGCGCGCGGCGGGGATCGCGGCGCTTGACGGCGTCTACAACGCGATCGACGACGCGCCCGGGTTCGAGGCGGAATGCCGCGAGGGGCGGCTGCTCGGCTTCGACGGCAAGACCCTGATCCACCCCGCGCAGATCGCGCCGTGCAACGCCGCCTTCGGCCCGGGCGCGGCCGAGATCGAGGATGCGCGCGCGCTGGTCGCCGCCTTCACCGGCGGGGCGGAGCGGTTTCGCGGCCGGATGATCGAGGCGATGCACGTCGATGCGGCGCGTCGCCTGCTGGGCCAATGATCGCCTATGAAGGCGGTCGCGCGCAGAAGGCCGAGGTGATAGCTTCCTCCAAAGGCCGCAGACCGAGAATTGGCCCTGGGATGAGGGGTGAGGCATGATCAAGGTTGTATCGGTGCTGTATCTCGTCGCCAGCGCGGTCGGCCCCGCCGCCGCGCAACCGGCGGCCGGCGATGCGGACGTGATAAATCTGGTCTGCGTCGGCCAGGGCGAAAAACTCGCGAGCGCGCCGACATCCAGCCTCGAATGGGACCGGTATGATCACAAATACCGGGTCAAGAGCGGCTACGAGACCTCGATGCGCGGGTTCGATACCGCGATCACGCTCCAGATCCAGGCCGATGACGGCCGCATCCGCCTGCCGGAAAAGCTCATCCCGCCGATCAATTCGGGCGGAGACCATCAGCATTGGTGGCAGCTTGACGACCTGATCGTCGGCACCAACGAGATCCGTGCCAGCTATCGGCTGAACGGGCTCAACAAGCCGAAGATCCGGATCGACCGGACCACCGGGGCGATCACGATCAAGGGCACCGGCCAGGATTTCTCCGGTCAGTGCGACAAGGTCGACGCCGGCGCTCGCCGGTTCTGACCCGAGACAAGCGCCGGGGCTTGCACGACCGGCGTGGAATCCCGATGCTTGGGCCATGATCGCCTTCCTCGCCGCCGTCGCGGCCGCCGTCTCGCCCGCCCCGGCGCCAGCATCGCCCATCACCGAGCGCGATCTGCGCCGCCATATCGAGATACTCGCCAGCGACGAGTATGAAGGCCGCAAGCCTGGGACCGAGGGGGGCAACAAGACCGCGCTCTACATCGCGACCGAGCTTCAGCGCGCGGGGCTGCGGCCGGGTGCGTCATCGGCCTCGTGGTACGAGATGGTCGCGCTCGCCGAACGCGCGCTCGCCGCGCAGCGCAACCGCTGGTGGATGGAAGCGAAGGGCCGCTCCGCCGCCCGGCCGCTTTCGGTGGCGGAGGGGGATATCATCCTCGCCGGCCGCGATCCCTCGATCGCGATCGCCGACGCGCCCGTGGTGTTCGTCGGCCATGGCCTGCAGATCGAAGGCGTCCGCGACGATCTCGCCGGCGTCGACCTGAAGGGTGCGATCGTCCTGATCCTGCCCGGCCGGCCCGATCCGATGGCCAGCGTTCCAAGCTACAACGCGCGCCGGGCCGATCTCGCGCGGCGCGGGGCGGCGGCGGTGCTCGCGGTCGCGGGGCCGCGCGCGCCGTGGGAGGAGATGCGCGCCGCGCTTGCCGCACCCAAGATCGAGCTGGTCTCCGCAGATCGGGCGGCCGTGGAAGGCGCCATCGCCCGGCCCGCGATCGAGGCGCTCGTCCGCGCCGCCGGGCTCGACCTCGCGACGATCGAGGATGCGGCGCGGCTCCCCGGCTTCCGCGCGATGCGGCTGGGGCGGGCCAGCCTCGACGTCACCGCCTCGGTGCGCCGGCTCGACAGCCCCAACGTCATCGGTCGGATCGCCGGGACCGATCCCGCGAAGGGCGCGGTGGTCTACTTAGCCCATTGGGATCATCTCGGCGTCTGCCGGCCGGAGGGCGCTGCGGACCGGATCTGCAACGGCGCGGTCGACAACGCGAGCGGCGTCGCGGTGATGATCGAGGTCGCGCGGCGGATGGCGCGCGGGCCGAAGCCCGTGCGCGACGTCTATTTCGTCGCCACCACCGCCGAGGAGAACGGCCTGCTCGGCGCGCGGGCCTTCGTCGCGTCGCCGCCGGTGCCGCTCGCCGGCATCGTCGGTGCGATCAACATCGATACCGTCGCGATCGCGCCCCGGACCGACATGGTTGCGGTCATCGGCAAGGGCATGACCCCGCTCGATCCGCTGATCGAAAAGGTGGTCGGTGAGGCCGGGCGCAAGCTGGTGCCCGACGATGCCGTCAACGAACTGGTCCAGCGGCAGGACGGCTGGGTGCTGATGGAAAGGGGCGTCTCGGCGGTGATGGTCGGCGGGGCCTATGCCGATCCGATCCCGCTCGCGGGCTTCCTGGGCGGTCCCTATCACAAGCCCGAGGACGACCTGGAGCGGGAGATCGTGCTGGACGGTGCGGCGCAGGACGGCGACCTCATGCTCGCGCTCGGCCGCGCGCTGGCCGATCCCGCAAGGTACACGCCGCCGGCGAAGTAGGCGGACCCGCAACCGCCCCAATACCATCGCCCACCACCAATTCCCCGACCCGCCTTCCCATTGTCACGGGGTCGGCCTAAAGAGCCTCGAATCCTTTTCCGCATCACAGGATTCGCGTTCCCATGGAAATTCCCCTCGGCCTTACCTTCGACGACGTGCTGCTCCGGCCCGGCGAGTCCGAGGTGTTGCCGAGCATGGCCGACACCCGCACGCTGGTGAGCCGGGAGATCGCGCTCAACATCCCGATGCTGTCGGCGGCGATGGATACCGTCACCGAGGCCGACATGGCGATCGTGATGGCGCAGCTCGGCGGGCTGGGCGTGCTCCACCGCAATCTCGAGATCGACGAGCAGGCCGCCGCCGTCCGCGCGGTGAAGCGCTTCGAAAGCGGCATGGTCGTCAATCCGATCACGATCACCCCCGATCAGACCCTGGCCGATGCGCAGGCGCTGATGGCGCGCAACCGCATCTCCGGCATCCCGGTGGTCGAGGCGTCGGGCAAGCTGGTCGGCATCCTCACTAACCGCGACGTCCGCTTCGCCGAAAACCCGCGCCAGCCGGTGTCGGAACTGATGACCAGCCAGAATCTCGCCACCGTGCAGATCGGCACCAGCCAGGAAGAGGCACGCCGGCTGCTGCACCAGCGGCGGATCGAAAAGCTGCTCGTGGTCGACAGCGCCTATCGCTGCGTCGGGCTGATCACGGTCAAGGACATCGAGAAGGCGGTGACCTATCCGTCGGCGACCAAGGACGCGTCTGGCCGGCTTCGCGTCGCGGCGGCGACCACCGTCGGTGACAAGGGCTTCGCCCGCACCGAGGCGCTGGTCGATGCCGAATGCGACCTGATCGTGATCGACACCGCCCATGGCCACAACAAGGAGGTCGCGCGCGCCGTCGAGCGGGTGAAGCGCCTTTCCAATTCGGTCCAGGTGATCGCCGGCAACGTCGCCACGGCGGAGGCGACCCGCGCGCTGATCGATGCGGGGGCCGATGGCGTCAAGGTCGGCATCGGGCCGGGATCGATCTGCACCACCCGCGTCGTCGCCGGCGTCGGCGTGCCGCAGCTGACGGCGGTTCTGGAGGCGGCCGCCGAGGCGGCGAAGTCGGGCGTTCCGGTCATCGCCGATGGCGGGCTGCGCACCTCGGGCGACATCGCCAAGGCGCTGGCGGCGGGCGCGGCGACCGTGATGGTCGGGTCGCTGCTCGCGGGTACGGCCGAGGCGCCGGGCGAAACCTTCATCTACCAGGGCCGCTCCTTCAAGAGTTATCGCGGCATGGGTTCGGTCGGCGCGATGGCGCGCGGTTCGGCCGATCGCTATTTCCAGCAGGACATCAAGGACCAGCTCAAGCTGGTGCCCGAGGGGATCGAGGGGCAGGTGCCCTATAAGGGACCGGCCAAGGACGTCATCCACCAGCTGGTCGGCGGCGTGAAGGCGGCGATGGGCTATACCGGTGCCGCCACCATTCCCGAACTGCAGAAGCGCGCGAAATTCGTCCGCATCACCAATGCGGGCCTGCGCGAAAGCCATGTCCACGACGTCGCGATCACGCGCGAGGCACCGAACTATCCGACGCGCTGACCGGTACCGGATCGGTCTGGGAAAAAGAAAGAGCCCGGTCGGCGGTCTGCCGGCCGGGCTCTTTCGTTGTTCGGTTCGATCAGGCGAACGCGGTGGCGGCCGTGCGGCGGCGGCGCATCGCGGCACCGGTCAGGCCGAAGCCGGCGATCATCATCGCCCAGCTTGCCGGTTCGGGCACGGCGGCGACGTCGTTGAAGCCGGTAACCAGGCCCTGGTCCCAGTTATAGCCGTTGATGTTGGACGCGGCGTAGTAGCGGCTGTTGGTCAGGCCGGTGTTGGCGTCGGTGTCGAGGAACAGCGATCCGCCGCCGAAGTCGAACGAGCTGACCGTCAGCAGCAGGTTGCCGGCGGTCGCGTCGTAGTTGAACACGCTCGACAGGTCGAAATCGAGCCGGCCATCGGCCAGCGTCGGCAGTTCGCCGCTGTAGACGAGTATGCCATCCGTCGGCACCCAGGAGAAGGTCGTCGCCGACGCGGTGTCGAAGGTCGGGATCGCCTCGGTCGTGGTCGACAGGTAGATGTTGAACGATCCGCTGCGCGGCGTGCCGCCGGGCGTGATGCTGTTGTAGAAGCTGATCTGGCTGATATCGAGCCCATCGCCGAACGAACCGGCGTTGGAGACCTGGCGATAGAAATAGCCGCCGAGCGTGCTGCCGAACGGCATGCTGTTCGATCCATCGGCCTCGCCGATCACGATCGCCTGCGCCGGTGCGGCGGACAGGCCCATCGACAGCGCGGCGACGGCCGCGAGGAACAGAGACTTCTTCATATGTGACCCCCGGAAGTTTTCGACTTTGGTCCCCCAAGCTGGGGGCAGGGATGCGGGCCGTTTGTTACCGCACTGTTAGCCATTTGTTACGCCGGCCGGGGAATCCTCGCGGCTCGTCCCGATCCGGGACGGGCGCGGCAGGATGGCTGCCGCCGAGGGCATCGTCGCCAGGGGGCTGGGTGACGGGCCGGTTCTGTTCTAGAGCGGCACCGCCGGCCGGGATCGTCGGGCCGCGAACGAAGGGAACAGGATGCCGAGCACGCTTGCCGACCGGACGAGGCGAGGGCGATGACTCCCGCCGCCAGGGCGCAGGCTGCCATCGACCTGCTCGATGAGATCGTCGTCGCCGCGCGGGAGGGCGGGGCGGCGGCGGACACGCTGATCGCGCGCTATTTCAAGACGCGGCGTTACGCCGGGTCGAAGGATCGCCGCGCGGTGCGCGACCTGATCTACGCCGCGATCCGGCGGGCGGGCGAGCGGCCGGAAAGCGGCCGCGCCGCGCTCGCGGGGCTGGCCGGTGACCTGCCCGAGGTGGCATCGCTGTTCGACGGATCGGCCCACGGCCCCGCGCCGATCGGGCCGCAGGAATCAAGGTCGCCGGCGGGCGTCGCGCCCCACTGGCTGGAAACCAGGCTCGCCGCCTCGCTCGACCGGGCCGACTGGCCGGCGCTGCTGGAGCGCGCGCCGCTCGACATCCGCGTCAATCGCTTGCGCGCGCGGCGCGACGCGCTGCTGCCGCTGATCCCCGGTGCTGAACGGACACCGCTCTCGCCGGACGGGTTGCGCCTGCCCGAAGGGACGCAGGTCGAGGGCACGCCCCAATGGGAAGCGGGGCTGTTCGACGTGCAGGACGAGGGCAGCCAGCTCGTCGCGCTGGCCACCGCTGCCCAACCGGGCATGACGGTGGTCGATCTCTGCGCCGGGGCGGGCGGCAAGACGCTGGCGCTGGCGGCGATGATGGAGGATCGCGGCACGCTGGTCGCCTGCGATACGGATCGGGCGCGGCTCTCGCGGCTCATCCCCCGCGCCACGCGCGCGGGAGTCACCATCGCCGAGACCCGGCTGCTCGATCCCAATCGCGAGGCGGCGGCCCTGGCCGATCTGGCCGGACGGGCCGATGTCGTGCTGGTCGACGCGCCCTGTTCGGGCATGGGCACCTGGCGGCGCAATCCGGAGGCGCGCTGGCGGCTGACCCCGGATCGGCTGGCCCGGCTGACGGCGATCCAGTCACGCCTGCTCGATGTCGCGGCGCCGCTCGTCAGGCCGGGCGGGCGGCTGATCCACGTCGTCTGCTCGCTGCTCGACGAGGAAGGGGCGGAGCAGGCGGCGGCCTTTCTGGCGCGCAATCCCGGCTGGTCGGCGGGCGGCGATCCCACCGGGGCGGCCGAGCCGCGCGGGCCGGGTTTTCGGCTGACCCCCGCAACGCACCGGACAGACGGGTTTTTCTTCGCTACGCTGGTCCGGTCATGCTAGCATCGCCCGATAACAGCCCGTTTTGGGAGAATGTAATGCGTTTTGCGCCGGCCGCGATTGCCCTGTCCCTGATGCTCGCCACGGTTTCGAGCATGTCGACCGCCCAGAAGCCCGACGACCAGATCAACCCCCAGTCGCTGCAGCTGCTCGCCAGGGGCGATGCCGCGCGCGCGGCCGGCAACCTGCCGCTTGCCAATGATCTGCTCGAAACCGCGCTTGCGGTCGATCCGCGCAACCGCGCGGCCTATATCTCTCTCGCGCGGGTTGCGCAGGCGCAATCGTTGCAGGGCAAGGCGATCCGCCTCTATCGCGAGGCGCTGGCGCTGGAACCCAACGACACCGTCGCGCTGGCGGGCCAAGGCGATGCGATGGTGCAGAAGGGCGCGGTCGAACGCGCCAAGGCCAATCTCGCCCGCATCCAGACGCTCTGCAAGACGCAGTGCGCCCCCGCGACCCAGCTCTCCGCCACGATCGCCAAGGGCCCGCCGCCCGCCGTCCAGACCGCGCAGGCCAACACCAAGGTACCGCCGAAGGGCGAGGAGACCACCCGGCCTTAAGACTGCACTCCTTGTTGTTCCCCGGCGAAGGCCGGGGCCCAGCATCGGGCGGCTTGCGACTGGAGCCCGGCCCCTGCCGGGGAACACGACAGGCTCGCGCAAGATGCGCGCGGCCTGCACCGGTTGAAACCTTCCCAACCCTACACCCGCCCTGCTAATCCGCCGGGCATGAAGCTGCGTATCGCTGCGGGTCTTTCCGCTTTCGCCCTGTCCGCCGCCGCCGTTCCGGCCGTGGCGCGTCCGCTCACCGTCGAGGATCTGATCGGCCTGCGCCGGATCGGCGAACCCGCCGTCTCCCCCGACGGCCGCTGGGCGGTGTTCCAGCTGCGCGAGACCGATCTCGACGCCAACAAGGGTCGCTTCGATCTCTGGCGGCTCGACCTCGCCCGCAACGGCGCGGTGCCCGAAAAGCTCGTCGCCGAAGCCGACGTCAACGAGACCGCCCCCGCCTTCGCGCCCGATGGCAGCGTCTGGTTCCTGTCGGACAAGGGCGGCACCAGCGCGGCCTGGCATGCCCCGATCACCGGCGGCGCGCCCGTGCAGGCGACCGATCCGGCGCTCGACATCGCCGGGTTCAAACTGTCCCCCGCCGGCGATCGCCTGCTCGTCTGGGCCGATCGCCGGCCCGGCGCGCCGAGCCTCGAAAAGCCGATGATCAAGCGCGATGCTAATGCCGGCAGCGCTCGCACCCATGACCAGCTCTTCGCGCGGCATTGGGATACATGGGCGGACGGCACCCGCTCGCAGCCCTTCGTGCTGCCGGTCACCGCCGGCAAGGCCAGCGGCTACGGCATCGCGATCGTTGGCAAGCTCGTCGGCGACGCGCCTTCCAAGCCGCAGGGCGGCGGCGAGGAACTGGCCTGGAGCGCGGACGGCAAGACCGTCTATTTCGCGCTGCGCGAGGCGGGGCGGATCGAGGCAACTTCGACCAACCTCGACATCTTCGCCGCCCCCGCCGACGGCTCGGCACCGCCCAGGAACCTTACCGACGCGAACGACGCGACCGACAACCTGCCCGCTGTCTCGCCCGACGGGAAGACGATCGCCTATGCCGCGATGGCACGGCCGACCTACGAGGCGGATCGCCTGGTCGTGCAGCTGCGCGATCTCGCCACCGGCAAGACCCGCGCCTTGACGGCCGACTGGGATCGCTCGGTCGAATCGATTGTGTGGGCGGAGGACGGCAAGAGCCTGCTCGTCACCGCGACCGATCATTTCGACAGGCCGCTGTTCCGCGTCGACGTCGCCAGCGGCAAGGTAACGCGGCTGACCGAGGGCGGCAGCGTCTCCGCCGTCCAGCCGCTCGCCGATGGCGGCGCGCTCTTCCTGCTCGACAGCCTCACCGCTCCCGCCGATCTCCACCGGATCGGACGGGGCGGCAAGGTCGCGCGGCTGACCGCGGTCAACGCCGACAAGCTGGCCGGGATCGACCTGCCCGAGGCGACGCGCTTCAGCTTTGCCGGCACCAATGGCGATACCGTCTGGGGCTATGCGGTGAAGCCCGCCGGGCTGGCGACGGACGCCAAGGTGCCGGTCGCGTATCTCGTCCATGGCGGGCCGCAGGGAACTTTCGGCAACGCGTGGTCCTATCGCTGGAACCCGTCGGTCTTCGCAGGGGCGGGCTATGGCGCGGTGCTGGTCGATTTCCACGGTTCGACCGGCTACGGCCAGGCCTTCACCGACAGCATCAACCGAGACTGGGGCGGCAAGCCGCTCGAGGATCTCAAGCTCGGCCTCGCGGCGGCGGCCGCGAAGTTCGGCTGGCTCGACGGCGGCAACGCCTGCGCGCTCGGCGGCTCCTATGGCGGCTACATGATGAACTGGATCGCCGGCCAGTGGAACGACCGCTTCAAATGCCTGGTCGACCATGCCGGCGTGTTCGATGCGCGCGCGATGGCCTATGAGACCGAGGAACTCTGGTTCGACGAATGGGAACATGGCGGCCCCTATTTCGAACAGGCCGATCAGTACGAGAAATGGAACCCCGCGCTCCACGTCGCCTCGTGGAAGACGCCGATGCTGGTGATCCACGGCGAGAAGGATTTCCGCATCCCCTACACCCAGGGCCTCGCGAGCTTCACCGCCGCCCAGCGCCGGGGCATCCCCTCGCGGCTGGTGGTGTTCCCGGACGAGAACCACTGGGTGCTCAAGCCGAAGAACAGCCTGCAATGGCATCGCGAGGTGCTGGGCTGGCTGTCGAAGTGGACCAACTAGCCATTGGCGGCGCGTGCTCCGCGCCCTATCTTGGCTTCGGGAGGCCGTGATGACCGTTGAGATTGTTGAAGGTCCGATCGATGCCGGTCGGCCGAGCAAGCCGAGATACCGCACTGCCCAGCTCGACGGGAAGGCCGTCAAGCTGCGTGTTATCGACGCCGACAGCCCGTCTTTCGGGGCCGACTTCCAGGCCTCGTTCAAGGCCAATGTCCGTCGGGCGCGCGAGGAAAACCGCGCGCTGGGCGCCGAGGCTTGAAGGCGCGGGGCTCTGCCCCACCGCGTCTATGGATCGTCGCCGGCCCCAACGGCTGCGGCAAGAGCACGGCTTATGGTCGCAATGACGTCGCCGAGTTCGATGGCTCGGTCTGGATCATCAATCCCGATCTGTTGACGAGCCGGCTCAAGGCGGCGGAGGGTCTGGCGCTTGACGCCGCCAACCTCGCTGCCGTCCAACGCATAGAAATGTGGCTCGACGCGTCGATCGAGGTCCATCAGACCATCGGCGTCGAGACCGTGCTGTCGAGCCCGAAATACCGCCGGCTTGTCGACAAGGCGAAGGAGCGCGGCTTCGAAGTCCGGCTGATCTACGTGTATGTCGAATCGGTCGAAATCCAGCTCGAACGCATCCGCTACCGTGTCGCCAAGGGCGGCCATGATGTTCCTGAGGATCGGGTGCGTGCCCGCCGCACGCGCTCGATCGAACAACTCGGATGGTTTTTCGCGGCTGCCGATCTTGCATGGGTTTTCGACAACTCGAAGAGCGAGCCGGTACTGATGGCCCGCAAGGATCCGGAGACGGTGACGGTCCGCAGCGGCCTGCCCGACGATATTTTCAGGTCGCTTACGAACGATCTCGGCTGAGATGATGGAAATCGGCGTTCGGGATCGCTAACAGCCCCCCATGACCGATCTCGCCAAGACTTTCGATCCGGCCTCCATCGAGGCGCGCTGGTATGCCCATTGGGAGGGCGAGGGGCGTTTCCGTCCCGCGCGGCCCGAGGCGGAGCCGTTCACGATCGTGATCCCGCCGCCCAACGTCACCGGATCGCTGCATATCGGCCATGCGCTGGACAACACGCTGCAGGACATCCTCATCCGCCACGCGCGGCTGAAGGGCAAGGACGCGCTCTGGGTGGTCGGCACCGATCACGCCGGCATCGCGACCCAGATGGTCGTCGAGCGCCAGCTCAACGAGCGGCAGCAGAAGCGCACCGATTTCTCGCGCGAGGAATTCGTCGCC
>Ga0160461_1000879_pt1 | contig 15131 bp, 13 predicted proteins | sample HID1975I_E6MG_FD_108266 | JGI IMG/M metagenome (GOLD analysis project Ga0160461, IMG submission 108266) | Enriched soil microbial communities from UW Madison campus, WI, USA - HID1975I_E6 MG | ecosystem: Environmental > Terrestrial > Soil > Unclassified | place: USA: Madison, Wisconsin...
CCGCTGCGGAGCGGTAGTTCAGTTGGTTAGAATACCGGCCTGTCACGCCGGGGGTCGCGGGTTCGAGCCCCGTCCGCTCCGCCAAGCACTTTGTGCTTGTCAGCATCGCAGCATGCAAATCGCAGTACCCGCCTAGAGCTCCGGATTCCGGAGCTTTTTGCTTTTCTGCGCGCGTATACCCTTCCGCTTCTTGCGTATCGCCTTCCGCTTCTTCGGCGCTATATCTCGGCGCTCAATCAAGACCCAATCCCCCAGCCCTATCCCCCCGGCTTTACCCCGCCGCTAAGACTCGTCCGTTTTGCTCTCTGGACAGCATCGCCGCGCGCCTGCATCCTGTGGGCTAACGCCACGCGAACCGAAGAGGCCTACGTGACCGCAAACGCCGCCGCGCCCCACGCGCATCGCCAACACCTGCAAGCCATCATTGCGGGTTTGAATGAAGGCATCATCCTGCTTGAACCCGATGGCTCGATCGCCTGGGCCAATACCAGCGCACTTGAATTACACGGCGTGGACACTCTTGAGGCGCTGGGCGGCACCCCCGCCGGCTATCGCAAACGCTATACGCTGACCTACCGCAATCACCATCGCGTGCCCGCACGCCAGTATCCGCTGGACCTTCTGGCGGCCGGCGAAACATTTGACGACCTGCTGCTGGACCTGGGCCGCAAGGACGACGAAGAATTCCTGCGCAACCTGCGCGCGCGCGGGCTCAAGCTGGAAGGCGACAAAGACGCCGACTACCGCGTATTGATCCTGCACGACCAAACCGACCAGATCAACGCCGAAGAGCGCTTCGAACGTGCGTTCGGCGCAAACCCCGCACCCGCCCTGATCTGCCGGCTATCCGATCTGCGCTACGTGAAGGTGAACCAGGGCTTCCTGGAAATGACGGGCTACACGCGCGAGACCGTCCTGGGCAAGTCGGCCTATGAACTCGACGTACTCGATGGTGGCGAAAACAAAGAAGAGGCGGTGTCCAATCTGAACGAAGGCAAGACCATCCCGCAGCGCGAAGGCGTGGTGAAGCTGGCGAACGGTGAGACTAAGTTCGTGATGGTCGCGGGCCAGCCCATCGACATGCACGACGAACCCTGCATGCTGTTCACGTTTATCGACCTGGAAGCGCGCAAGCGGACCGAAACGGCGCTGCGCGAAAGCGAAGAGCGCTTCTCGAAGGCGTTCAAGCTGGCCCCCGTGCCCATGGCCGTGTGCGAAGGCGATTCGTTGCGCGTGCTGGACTTCAACGACGCTTTTGCGGCGGTCACGGGCGCCTCGTTGGAAAGCAGCATCGGCGAGGCCCTGACCGACATCGGTCTGCAACCCTATGAAGGCATGGCCGCGAGCCTGAAGCGCGGGGAAAGCGCGCGCAACCGCGAGGCCACGCTGTCCACCCCGGACGGCGGCAGGCTGGACTGCCTGGTGTCTGCCGAGCCGGTGATGATTGGCGGGCAGCGCCGGCTGCTGATCGTCATGCAGGACATCACCGAGCGCAAGCGCTCCGAAATCGAATTGCTGGCCGCTATTGAAGCGGTGATGCAGGACACATCCTGGTTCAGCCGCGGCATCATCGAAAAGCTGGCGCAACTGCGCCAGCCCGCGCCCGCCTCCCGCGACGTGGCGGAACTGGCGCAACTGACCACCCGCGAACGCGAAGTGCTGGGCCTGCTTTGCCAAGGCCACGATGACGACGCCATCGCCAAGGCGCTGAAGCTGTCGCGCAATACCGTGCGCAACCATGTGGCCACGATCTACAGCAAGATCGGCGTGCATCGGCGCAGCGCGGCCATCGTGTGGGCGCGTGATCGCGGTATTACGGGACACGAGTCCGCCCGCGTGCGCGACAAGCCCGCCAAGGACTGAGCAAGGCCAGGTCGGACCCCTGGAATTTACAATTAGAATCAAAATATCCAGGGGTCCGGCATCGGCGAAGATGCCGCCCAGTTAGATCCCACCGCGCCGCTAAATCCCGCATCAGCGGCAATTACCCCTACAAGATCCCCACATTTTCGGGCTGCCCGCACACGTTGCGTAAACCCTGCGCAGGTTCTTACGATCCGCCGATCCGCCCCTTGCCTGCTTTGGCAAGCGGCGCGATTTCCGGAAGACCGACAGGAGCCCGCCTTGCATATCGCCACCATTCCCGTCCCGACGACGTCCAAGCACTTGCCCGCCCCCGCGTGGCGCACCGCCGACATCCTTGCGCTCTACGCGCTGCCGTTCATGGACCTGGTACACCGCGCGCAACAGGTGCACCGCGCCCACTTCGACCCGAACGCCGTGCAGTTGTCCAGCCTCTTGTCGATCAAGACGGGCGGTTGTCCCGAAGACTGCGCCTACTGCCCGCAGTCCTCGCATTACGACACCGGCCTGGATGCAGACAAGCTGATGCCGCTGGACGAGGTGGTGGCCGCCGCCCGGGCCGCGCAGGCAGGCGGTGCGCAGCGCTTTTGCATGGGCGCGGCCTGGCGCAGCCCCAAGCCGCATCACCTGGAAGCCGTGGCGCAGATGGTCAGCGCGGTCAAGGCGCTGGGCCTGGAAACCTGCGTCACGCTGGGCATGCTGAAAGACGGCCAGGCCGAGCAACTGAAGGACGCCGGGCTGGACTACTACAACCACAACCTGGACACGTCGCCCGAGTTCTACGGCAAGATCATTTCCACCCGCACGTATCAAGACCGGCTGGATACGCTGGACCGCGTGCGCGACGCCGGCATCAATGTGTGCTGTGGCGGCATTGTCGGCATGGGCGAATCGCGGCAAGAGCGCGCGGGCTTGATCGCCCAACTGGCCAACATGGATCCCTACCCCGAGTCGGTGCCGATCAACAACCTGGTGCACGTCGAAGGCACGCCGCTGGCCGACGTCGAGGCGCTGGACCCCTTTGAATTCGTGCGCACCATTGCCGTGGCGCGCATCACCATGCCGCGCGCGGCGGTGCGCCTGTCCGCGGGCCGCGAAGCCATGGACGACGCGCTCCAGGCCCTGTGCTTCATGGCGGGCGCCAACTCGATGTTCTACGGCGACGCGCTGCTGACCACCGCCAATCCGCAAATGCAAGCCGACCAACGCCTGCTGCAGCGCCTGGGCATGCATGTGGAAGCGGGCGATCACCCCGCGCCCGCCGGGGCGCAGCAGCAGCAGCAGCAGCAGCAGCAGCAGCAGCAGAACCCGACATGCCGTTGACGCCGGGCATCCTGTACCTGCTGGCCAGCGTGACGTGCAGCGTCACCGTGGCCGTGCTGCTGAAGCTGGCGCGCCGCTATGACGTGGACGTGCGCCAGGCCATCGTCATGAACTACGCGGTGGCCGCCCTGCTCTGCTGGGCCGTCTTGAAGCCCGACCCCGCCGCGCTGCTGGCGCCGCACACGCCGTGGGCCGTGCTGGCGGCCCTGGGCGTGCTGCTGCCCAGCGTCTTCCTGGCGATGGCGGCGGCGGTGCGCCATGCCGGCATCGTGCGCAGCGACGCGGCGCAGCGCCTGTCGCTGTTCATTCCCTTGCTGGCGGCGTTCCTGCTGTTTGGCGAGCCGGTCAGCGGCCGCAAGCTGGCGGCGATCCTGCTGGCGTTCGGCGCGTTGGCCTGCCTGCTGCGCCGTCCATCGGCCGACGCCGGCACAGGCACAGGCACAGGCACAGGCACAGGCACTGACGCTAGCACTGGCACTGAAACAGCGCCGGGCCGAGGCATCTGGCTATGGCCGCTGGTGGTCTGGGCGGGCTATGGGGTGATCGATATCCTGTTCAAGCAGGTGGCGCGCGCCGGCACCGCGTTTGCCTCGGGGCTGCTGCTGGCGTTCGTATTGGCGGGGGGGCTGATGCTGGCCTATCTGCTGGCGCGCCGGGTGCGTTGGCAACGCCGCCACCTGTTGGCAGGCGTGGCGCTGGGCGTTTTTAACTTCGGCAACATCCTGACCTATATCCGCGCCCACCAATCGCTGCCCGAGCACCCCGCGCTGGTCTTCGCGTCGATGAACATGGGCGTCATCACCCTGGGCACGCTGGTCGGGGCCCTGGCGTTCCGCGAGCCGCTGACACGGGTCAACGGCTTGGGCATCGCCCTGGCGCTGACCGCCATCGTGCTGATGGCGCCTTGGTAGCCCGCGCTGGACCGGTTTTAGGTGCCGGTGCGGCGCTCGCGTTCGCGTTCGCGTTCGCGCTCGGCAGCATCGTCCGCGTCGCCGGTTGCCCCGGTGGACGAGGTGGAGGTGTCCGTCGCGGTGGCATCGGCTGCCGGCGCTGCCGCAGCATCGGCCGGCCATTCCTGGGTGAGCGGCGGAGCGACGGGCGTCGGCTCCGAAGACGGTGACGGCTCCGATGGTTCCATCGATTCCGTTGGCTCCGCCGATTCCGTCGATTCCGCCGCCGCAGCAGCCGCAGCCGCAGCCACCGTTGCCGCCGCCGGATCAGGCTGCACCATTTCCATCGCAATATCGTTTTCCGGATCCACGCGCGGATCCAGCACTGCCGCGGCGGGCGAGCTTTGCAGGGTGTCGGGCATGGGCACGAAATGCGTCGGCGCCTCGTCGACCTGGTGCGCGCCGGTGACGCGCGTCGGCCGCACCTGCCACACAAGGATCAACGCGCAAGCCGAGATGAACACGTAATACATGCTGGGGCCGGCAAGCGACATCAGCAGGCCCGCGACCATGGGGCCGATACAGGCGCCCACGCCGTAGGTCATGAGCAACACGGCCGACAGGCTGACGCGGCGCTCGGACTCCACGTGGTCGTTGGCGAATGCCGCGCCCAGCGGGTACAGCGTGAATTGCAGCACGCCGAACACGCAGGACAAGGCCACCAGCGCCCAATACGGCAAGGTCAGCCAGCCCCACATCACCGTGGGCAGCAGCACCAGCAGCAAGGCGTTGAAACGGATCAGGCCCGCGCGGTTGATGCGGTCCGACAGCCAGCCCATCGGCCATTGCGACAGCAGGCCGGCCGTGACGGCGGCAGCCACGAAGATGGCGGCTTGAGAGGTGGTCAGGCCGTACTTGGCGCCATAGACGGCCGCCAGGCCATAAAACGCGCCGGACAGGTTGCCGGCCACGAACAGCACCGTCATCGACAGCGGCACGCGGCGCATGAAAAAGCGGATGTCCAGCGGCGCGGGCAGCGGCGTGGGCGGGTGCGAACGCGCGGTCACGGCAATGGGCACCAGGCACAGCACCAGGCACATGGCCACCAGCGTCAATGGCCGCAGGTCCAGCGTGGCATAGGCGGTCAGCGCCAATTGCCCCAGCACCGTGCCCAGGCCGGACACCACCATGTAGACCGAGAACACCCGGCCGCGCTGATGGTTTTCAGTTTGTTCGTTGAGCCAGCTTTCGATGACCATGAATTCGGTCACCATCACCACGCCGGAAATCAGCCGGAACACCAACCACAACGGCATGGAATCGACCAGCGTCTGGGCCAGGATCATGCTTGTGGCGATGGCCGCGCACGCGACGAACGCGCGGATGTGGCCCACGCGGATGATGAGCTTGTGCCCCAGTCGGGCGCCACAAACCAGGCCAAGGTAGTAGCCGGCGATCAAGGCGCCGATCCACACTTCGCTGACGGACTGCGCGGTCAGGCGCAGGCCCATGTAGGTGTTGAACAGACCCGTGCCGATCAGCATCAACAAGGTCGCGAAGTATAGGGACGAGAATGAGGAGAGGGTGGCGAGCATGGCGTTGGCAACCGCTGCTGGCATTAGCGCGGCAGGCTGCAAAGGCAGCCTGCCGTGTTGAGCGGTAAAACAGAAACTACGTTAGGTCAGATTTGCGACAGCAGCGTGGCGGCATCGCTGACTTCGAACTTGCCAGGGCCTTCCACGTTCAGTTGCTTGACCACGCCGTCGACGATCAGGGCCGAATAGCGTTGCGAACGCACGCCCATGCCGCGCGCGATCAGGTCCAGTTCCAGACCCAGTTCCTTGGTCCACAGCGCCGAGCCGTCGGCCAGCATGCGGACCTTGCCTTCGGTCTTTTGCTCGCGGCCCCAGGCGCCCATGACGAAAGCGTCGTTGACGGCCACGCACCAGATTTCATCCACGCCCTTGGCCTTCAAGGCGGCGGCTTGTTCCACATAGCCCGGCAGATGCTTGGCCGAGCAGGTGGGGGTGAAGGCGCCCGGCAAGGCGAACAGAGCGATGGTCTTGCCGCGGGTCAGGTCGGAAACCTGGAACGCGTTGGGGCCCAGCGAGCAGCCGGCGGTTTCGGTTTCGATGAATTCGGTCAGGGTGCCTTCAGGCACGCGGTCGCCGACGTTGATCGTCATGGGGAATCTCCAGGGAAAAGGGGGTAATGCATTGAGGCGGGATCGCCTCACACCCGACATCATAGTGCGTGCGCGCCCTGCCCGCTGCGCCAGACCGGCGCGAAAAAATCACGCACAGTCTGAAACGACTCCATACCCCGGCTACATGGCCTGGAAACGGCTGCTTGCCATAATGCAGGCGTGACCCACGCCCGCCCGGGCTGACAGCCGCCCGCGGGCATCTATCGGAGACTCACCGATGCACAAGATCTTGACTGGCTTGGCCTGGGTCCTGGCCACCACCGCCGCGCCGGCCTGGGCCGCGCCGGATGCAAGCGAACAGACCCAATACGATTCCTTCGTCATTGCCGCCGGGGCGTCCAACGGCGCCGCGCGCGCCTGCGGCGCCTCGGAGCCCGACCTGGCCCAACACCGGGCGACGGCGCAGAAAAACCTGACGCAGTTCGCCAAGGAATATGGCTTCTCGATGGCGTCCTACGAGGCCTCGTTCCAGAAGGGCCTGGCCGAGGGCAAGACGATGATGGACGACATGAAGCGCTCGGGCGTGGACGGGTGCCAGGGCGTGCTGGGCAGCTTCCAGAACGAGCGCGCCATCAGCTATGAGCGCATGAAAAAGGCCTTGGCGGAAGTCAGCGACGGCCTGCCGGGGGAAAAAGCCAAGTAGGGGCCTGGCAGTTTCCCCGCGGTTTTTCAGGAGTTTCTCCGCGGTTTCCCAACAGGCGTTCCGGGCCGCCGCCCAACCTGGCTGCCTGAGTCCGCTCAAGCCTCCGTCTACGCCGTCAACCCGTTCTGCTTGAACCAATCCAGCATCCGGGTCCAGGCCTGCTCGGCCTCGGGCTTGCGGTACGACGGCCGGTAATCCGCGTGGAACGCATGCGGCGCCTCGGGGTAGACATCAATCCGTGAGGCCTTCGCCGCCGCCGAGCCTTTGGCCAGTTCGACCCGCATACGGTCGACGTCGGTCACCGGAATGCCGGCGTCCTTGCCGCCATACGCGCCCAGCACCGGCGCCTTCAGGTCGTTCACCAGGCTCAAGGCCGATTTGGGCTTGAGGTCGGTGGGTTCGCCGGCCAGTTGGCCGTAGAACGCCGCGCCTGCCTTCAGCTTGGGGTTGTGGGCCGCGTACAGCCAGACCTGGCGGCCGCCCCAGCAAAAGCCCACGATGCCCAGCTTGTCGGGGTTGCCGCCATTGGCCGCTGCCCACGTGGCGGTGGCGTCCAGGTCGCCCTGCACCTGTAGGTCGGGCACTTTGCTGACGACCTCCGCCTGGAGCTTCGGGATTTCGGTGTATTTGGATGGGTCGCCCTGGCGCGCGTAGAGTTCCGGCGCAATGGCCATGTAGCCCAGGTGCGCCAGGCGGCGGCACACGTCCTGGATGTATTCATGCACGCCGAAAATCTCGGACACGACCAGCACGGTGGGCAGGTTCTTCTTGCCTTCCGGCGCCGCGCGATAGGCCGGCATCTTGCCGTCCTTGGTGGGGATATCGACCTTGCCGGCCGTCAGCCCCTTCGTGTCGGTGGCGATGGCGGTCTGCGCCACGGCCGGCCCAGCGGCCAGGGAAAAGCCCGCCGCGACCGTCGTGGCGATGAAGCCCCGGCGGTCCAGCCGCAAGGGCGGCAACAGGCTGTCGAAGTGCGCGTCCTGATCTTTCATCGAAAATCTCCTGGCAAAAAAGCTGGTCCAAGACGCGGCACGCGGCGCGCGTCGTCGGCCAAGCGGGTTCACTTCAGGGAGAAGTCCACGCGCGAGGGTTGCCCCTCGTCCTGGATGCCGTCCGCGTCCAACTGCGGCGCGATGATGAAGACACGGTCCGCGAGTCCTTCCTGGGCTTGCAACTTCTCATAAACCGCCTGTGCGCGTGCATCGGCCAATTGGCGCAATTGCTCGTCGCCCACCGGCGCTACGCCGCGCAGCATGGATTCCATCTGCTCGGCCGGCACGGACTTGGCCATGCCGACGAAGTTGCGCGGCTTGTCCTTGATGTCCGTGTCGTCGTAGACGTCTTCCAGGTATTTGGCGCGCTCGGCGGCCGATACCTGCACCCCCGCCGGGTTCGGCTTTTTGCCACGCGGGGCGGTGTCCGCGGCCTTGGCGGCGCGGATCTGCGCATCCACCCACGCTTGGCGCAAGCCTTCCATGTCGGTCTTGGGATCGGCGCGGCCGCTGATGTCCATCTTCAGCGCGGGGCGCTCGGTCAAGGCCTTGGTCAGCGTGTCGATGCGCTGGATGGAATCTTCCGTCAGCACCGCGCTGCCCGGCGCGAATTCCACATACGACAGTTCTTCGCCGCCCCCGAAGGCCGAGGCCAGCAGGCTGAACGGCGAGGTCACCGCCTTGACCACCAGGTTCAGCAACACGCGCACCACGATGCCGCCCACCGAGAATTCCGGATCGTCCAGCGAGCCGGACACGGGCAGGTTGATGTCGATATTGCCGCGCGAGTCCTTCAGCAGCGCCACCGCGAGCAGCACCGGCAGCTTGGTCGCGTCGGGGCTGTTGGTTTTGTCGCCAAAGGTCAGTTGGTTCAGCACCACGTGGTTGGACGCCTGCAAGGCGCGGTTCTTGATCTTGTATTCCAGGTCCACCGACAGCTTGCCGCGCTTGATCGGGTAGCCCACGTACTTGGCCGAATAGGTGTTGAAGCGCGGCAGGTCCACGCCCTTGGCCGACGCCTTCAGGTCCAGCGTCAAATACTTGGCGAAGGGCTGCACGATGCCGCTGATGGACAGTGGCGCCGTCGTGTACACGCGCCCCGTCACCTTCACCTTGGCGGGCTGCGGGTTGGTGGACGACACCGCCGAGATCGCGCCCTCGATGGCCGACAGTTCCGCCACGTAGTTCGGTTTGACGAAGCGGTCGGTGAACGTCATGCGGCCGCGCGACAGCGTGACGCTGTTGACGGAGATGTCCGGCATGGCGGCGCCGGTATCGCTGTTCGCGTCGCTTTTCGAGGAAACCGGCGCGGCGGGCGCTTGCCGGCCCGGCGTTTGCGTATCTTGCGTGATGGAGCCGCCGGCCTGCCCGGGCGCGGCAACCAGGTCCATCACGTTCAAGCGGCCTTGCGCGTTCAGCAGGATGCGGCCATAGAAGTCTTCCAGCGCGATGTCGCCCAGCTTGGCGGCGACCTTGTCGCCCGCCACGGACACATCCATGCCGGCAAACGCCAGGCGCTTCCAGTTGAGGAAGTCGTCATTGTTGACGCGGTCTTGCAGGTCGACGCCGGTGATGTCGACGCCGCCCTTCCAGTTGACCCGCATGGGCGCGTTGCCGGTGGCGGCGGCAAAGGCCACGTCGCCCTTGGCCGCCAGCGTAATGGCGCGCACGGTGGCGTTCAGGCTGCCGGCCGCATAGGGCGCGAACGGCGCCACGTTCAGGTCGGACAGATCCACGGAAGACGACAGCGTCAGCGGCTGCGGCGTGAACGAGCCCTTCATGTTCAGCGCGCCGTCGCCCTGGATGCCCGCGGCCGCCAAGGTGAAATTACTTTTCCCGGGGCCCATGGCCAGGCGGTCCGCCGTCAGGCGCAACGATTGCAGGGCGATGTCCAGCGCGGGCTTCTGTGCCTCGTCGCGCGCCTTGAACTGGGTCAGGTCCGCCTGCACGCCCGTGGCGTAGGCGTCGATGGCGCCGCCTTTTTCGCTGACATGGATTTGGGCCGATGCGCCCAGACGGCCATCCATCAGCAGGATAGGCGCCGCGTTGCGCACGGCGGGGGCCAAGGGCGCCAGGGCAACGTTACCCATCCGCACGGCCAGCTCCAGCGACAGCGGTTTCAGTTCCAGGGGCCCCTTGGCGCGGATCCAGCCGCCGTCGGTGCTGTTATCCACGTTCAGCCACAGATTGACGGGCTGGTCCTTGACCTCGGGAATGGTCACGCCTTCCACGGTGGCGCCCACGCCGGTCACGACGTAGTCCAGCTTGCTGATCGCGTCGGTAAGGGTGAGCTCGCCTTCGTGCAGGTTGAAGGCGTCCAGCGTGACTTTCCAGTCCGACGAGTCCGGGGTGGGGGTGGGCGTCGGGGCGGCGTCAACCGGGGCATCAGCAGGAGCGCCACCGGGGGCAACACCTGGGGCAACACCCGGGGCCGATGGCGCCGTGGCAGCCGGCGACGGCGTGGCTGGCGTGGCATCGGGAGCGGGCTTTACGGCGGCATCGGGAACAGGTTCCAGCGCGGCATCAGGAACAGGTCCCACGCCGGCGTCGGGCTTCGGCTTGTCCTTCAGACCCATGTCGCGGCGCAGCTTGTCGGCCACGGGCGTCTCGGTGGGCGCCACGCCCGCCAGCGCCTTCAGTTTGACAACGACGTCCTGCCAGTTCAGGTGTTCATTGGCGTAGCGCCGCACATGGACCTGCGGCGCCCACAGGCCGATCTCGCCCACATAAGCCTGGCGCGCGATCGGTTCTAGTTCCAGGCGGGTGACGGTCAGCGCGCTCCAGGCGGCCAGGGGGTCGCCATTGGTGTCGCGCAGGTCAAACCGGCGCAAGCCCAGATCGCCCACCACGCGAATCTTGGGCGCGGCGTCCTTGGGCTGTTCAAACACCACTTGCAGGTTGGAATCCAACAGCGCGCTTTCCAGCTTGAACGGCAGCGGCATCGGCCAGACGTCCGCCCACTTTTCAAGCTGCAAGCCGTTGAACGCAACGCGCAACGTGGACGATGGCACCTTGTCGAACGGGCGCGCCACGCCGGTCAGGTCGAAGGGGCTGCCGTTGATGCGCAGGTGCAGCCGGGGCTGCACGTCGATGTCGGTGGCGTAGCCGAAGTTGGAAATGAACGGCACGCCCAGGCCCAGTTCATCCACGACCTGCTTGCGCCCGGTGACCTTGTCATCCAGCGTGATGGACCCGCCTTCGATGACCATGTTGTTCAGTGAAAAACGGGGCAAGCCGGCGTCGGGTTCGGGCGGCTCTTCAGGCTTGGCCGCCGCCATGTCGGCAACGCGTTGCTGGATGTCCGAAAAATTGAAGCGCGTGACGTCTTCACGCACGATGGCAATGTTGGGCTCGCGCAGCGTCAGCCGGTCTACGACGGGCGCGAACCAGAACAGGGAGCTCCAGGCGGCGCTGGCATCCAGTTCGGCCAAGGTCAGCAGCGGGGTCTGCGAACCGGGTTGCGCCACGGCAAGGTCGCGGGCGCGTAACGTCAGGGTGAAGGGGTTGAAGCTGATCTTGCCCACGGAAACATCGCGACCGATCATCTTGGCGACGTCGGTGGTCAGCACGTTGTGCAAGACCTTGGGCACTTGCCAGGCGGCGATGCCGCAGAGGATCAGCGCAACCGCCACAATGCCCAGTAGGATTTTGCCGGCGCGCCGGGTGAACCGTAACTTGGGGCGCCGCAAGGGCATCGCGAGTTCTCCTGATACGAGTTGATGGCGATTATCGCGCCCTGGTTAGCGAACGTCTATCATAGGCGGAACCACGGCCCCGCCCGGCTCGCTGGCGCGGCAGTTTTCAAACATTAACAATTCTCGATCCCGATTCCCAATGTCATCTTCCCCCCCTTCCCTGAGCCACCTGGACGAAGCCGGCCAGGTGCGCATGGTTGACGTCATCGCCAAGTCGGACACCGAGCGCGTGGCGATCGCCGTGGCCAGCGTGCGCATGAATGCCGTGGCCTACGGCCTGTTGACGCAGCCGGGCCAGGGCAAGGGCGAAGTACTCAACACCGCGCGCGTGGCCGCCGTGCTGGCCGCCAAGCGCTGCGCGGAACTGATCCCGCTTTGCCACAGCCTGCCGCTGGCGTTTGTCGGCGTTGACTTCGCGCTGGACGACGCCGCGCATCGCATCGACATCCAGGCCACCTGCCGCACCAGCTACAAGACGGGCGTGGAAATGGAAGCCATGATGGCGTGCAGTGTGGCCGCGCTGACCATCTACGACATGTGCAAGGCCGCCGACAAGGGCATCGTGGTCGAACAAGTACGCCTTAAGTACAAGGCCGGAGGAAAAAGCGGTGAATGGCGCAACGATTAATCTGCTGTACTTCGCCCGCGTGGCCGAACTGGTCGGCAAGCGCGGCGAAGACTGGCCGCTGGATGGCGAATCCACCGGTGCCCAACTGCTGGCCGCGCTGGGCGAACGGTATCCCCAACTGGCCCCCGCGGCGCGCTTGAAGCTGGCCATCAACCAAACCCACTCCAAGCCGACGGCGCCGATCCGCCCGGGCGACGAAGTCGCCGTGTTTGAACCCGTCACCGGAGGTTGAACGCCATGATCAGCGTCCAGGAAGCCGATTTCGACGCCGCCGCCCTCACGGCCGCGCTGCGTGAAAGCGCCGGGTCCGGCGTGGGCGGCATCGTCACCTTCGTGGGCTATGTGCGCGACTACGCACCCGATGCGCCCACCGACACGCTCTATCTTGAACACTATCCCGGCATGTGCGAGCGCGAGCTTGAAGCCATTGCCGACACCGCCCGCCAGCGCTGGAAGCTGGACGGCACGGTCATCGTGCACCGCGTGGGCGCGCTCTCGCGCAACGCGCAGATCGTGTTCGTGGCAGCCGCCAGCGCCCACCGGGGCGACGCATTCCGCGGCTGCGAATACATCATCGACGCGCTGAAAACCCGCGCCCCCTTCTGGAAGCGCGAAACGCTGGCAGGCGGCCGCAGCTTCTGGGTAGAACAACGCCAGGCCGACCAGGACCGCACCGACGCCTGGGATGAAGACACCGCCCCCACCAAGGAACGCCCATGAGCGAAGAAATTCCTGTCTCGCTGGCCTGCGCCGTGCTGACGGTCAGCGACACCCGCAGCGCGGGCGACGACACCTCCGGCAACCTGCTGGCCCACAGCCTGGCGCATGCGGGTCACGAGTGCGTACGCCGCGACATCGTCCGCGACGACATCTACCAAATCCGCCGCATCATCAGCGACTGGATCGCCGACCCCGAGGTGCAGATCATCCTGACCACCGGCGGCACGGGCTTTTCGCATCGCGACCACACGCCCGAAGCGATCCTGCCCCTGCTCGACCGCGAGATACCCGGCTTTGGCGAACTGTTCCGCCAGATCTCCTACACCGAGATCGGCAGCTCCACGATCCAGTCGCGCGCGTTCGCGGGCTCGGCCAACCAGACGCTGATCTTCTGCCTGCCCGGCTCCAACAACGCCTGCGAAACCGCCTGGGCGCAGATCCTGCGCGAGCAGCTCGACAGCAGGCACCGCCCGTGCAACTTCGCCTCGCACTTCAAGCCCCAAAAAGAAGACCACTGACCCATGCTGGATTTTGATCACGCCCAGACCCTGCTGGCCAATGCGGCCGGGCCGCTGCAACGCCGCGAAGAAATTGAACTGAACGAGGTTGCCGGCCGCGTGCTGGCGACCGACCTGCAAGCCACGGTGGACATTCCGCCGGCCGACAACAGCGCCATGGACGGCTACGCGCTGCGCGTGGCCGACTGGCGCGCCGGCGCTCGCCTGCCCATCCAGCAACGCTGCTATGCGGGCGACGTGCCCGAGCCGCTCAAGCCCGGCCACGCCATCCGCCTGTTTACCGGCAGCCTGATTCCCGATGGCGCGGATACCGTCGTCATGCAGGAAGACACCGTCGAAGCCGACAACCAGGTAGAGATCACGCGCGCGCCCGCCCCCGGCCAGCACATTCGCCGCCGGGGTGAAGACACGATGGCCGGCGCCCCCTTGCTGGCGGCCGGCGTCATGCTGCAAGCCGCGCATGTGGCGCTGCTGGCCTCGCAAGGGCTGGCCACCGTGCCGGTGATGGGCCGGTTGCGCGTGGGCATCCTGACCACGGGCGACGAGCTCGTGCCGCCCGGCACGCCGCGCGCGCCCGAACAGATCTACAACTCCAACGGCCCCATGCTGGCCGCGCTGGCGCGCGGCCTGGGCGCCGTCCCCGTGCACGTGCTGCATGCGCGCGACACCGAAGAAGAACTGCTGGCCGCGTTCAAGACCCTGCTGGCCGATTGCGATCTGGTGCTGAGCGTGGGCGGGGTGTCGGTGGGCGAACGCGATCTGGTCAAGCCCGCCCTGGCCACCTTGGGCGGCGAGCTATCGCTATGGAAAGTCCGCATGAAGCCCGGCAAGCCGGTGGCGCTGGCCCAGATCGGCGGCAAGCCCGTGGTCAGCCTGCCGGGCAATCCAGTGTCGGCCTACGCGGTCTTCGCCATGCTGGTATCGCCGCTGATGCGGCGCATGCAGGGCCGCGAAGACATCTTCCCGCCCGTCAACCTGCTGCCGCTGCGCACCGACCATCCGCGCCAGGACGGGCGCGAGGAATTCCTGCGCGTGCAGCGCCGCGTGGCGAAAGACGGCACCGCCGAGCTCGTGCCGTATGGCCATCAAGGGTCGGGGGTGATCAGTTCCATGCCTTGGGCAACCGGGCTGGCGCGCTTGCCGGCTGATGTGTTGGTCAATGACGGCGACCGCGTGCCCTACTACGACATGCGGCACTGGCTGGCGTAGCTGGTGTAGCCGGTGTCGCTGACTTAGCTGGCGAAGCCGACGTAGCGTTCAGCAGCAGCCAGTTCTTCGGGCGTGTTCACGTTCATGAAGGCATCTGGCGCGTCGTCAAAACACGCCGCCACGCCGCCCACGCGGGCCTGCCACAAGCCCACCTTGCGGTCGCCCGCCAGCAAATAGGCGCGCAGTTCTGGCAGCAGCGATGGGCGCAACGCCATGCAAGCGGCATGGCGTTGGCCGCCTGCCATGGCATAGGCCAGCGGGGCCTTTGCGGAAACCGCCTCGGCAATCAGCCGCGTTGCAAGGTCATGGGGTAGAAAGGGTGTGTCGCAGGGCACGGCAACTACCCAGTCGTCCGCAGCGTGTGAGGCTGCAACAAGCCCCGCCGCGATCCCCACCAGCGGGCCTTGGAAGTCACCCAGCGCGGGCTCGCCGTCCGCCACCACC
>Ga0160461_1000886_pt1 | contig 15010 bp, 11 predicted proteins | sample HID1975I_E6MG_FD_108266 | JGI IMG/M metagenome (GOLD analysis project Ga0160461, IMG submission 108266) | Enriched soil microbial communities from UW Madison campus, WI, USA - HID1975I_E6 MG | ecosystem: Environmental > Terrestrial > Soil > Unclassified | place: USA: Madison, Wisconsin...
GCTCGCTTTCCGCGCGCTCCCACTCCAATTCAAAACACCGATCAAAGCGGCGGCGGTTGGCAATATTCGTCAGGCTGTCCTTGAAGGACAGTACCTCTAGCTCTTTCTGCAAGCTCAGCAGCTTTTCTTCGGTCTTTTTGCGCTCGGTGATGTCGAACATGAAGCCGATCAGCGAATCGACTTCGCCTTTGTCATTGCGCACGACGTGCACCACGTCACGAATCCACACGTAGCCGTTGTCCTTGGTCAGCGCGCGGTAGTCCGCCTCGTGGTCCACGCCGGCCTGGGATTGGGTGACGCAGAAATTCACCACGTATTCGCGGTCCTCGGGATGCATGCGCATGGCCCAGTCTTCGGCGCTTACCCAGCTTTCAGTGCTCCAGCCCAGCAATGCCTCGATCTGCGGGCCGATGTAGGCAAACTTCATCGTGGCCCAATCGATCTTCCAGGGAATCGCCTTGGTCGACTCCAGCAAGGTTCTGTACACGGCGTTGTCATCAATGGTCGGGCCTGCGTGGGACATGCCAAATCCTTTTTCGGTCAATACGTTTCGCGCGACGTCGAAAAATACGTTCCGCCCTTGCCATCCGGCGTCAACGTTACCCGGAACGGAATCTGTTGATTGCACAGTTGCACAATCCATCGTTCATCGACGCTACCGTACTGCCGGGACGCGGCTGAACTTCCCGTGCCGACCGGGTTGACCTTCACGACCTCGGTTTGAATCGCGTCGACCTTCTGGCAATTCAATTGTGTTTGGGCCTGCATGGAAATGTTCTGGGCGACGTCGGCTTTCAACGTTGCGCCGGCATGCGTGTTGCCGGTGATGGGCGCTTTGGCTTGCGGGGTGGCGCAGGCGGCAAGCACCGCGGCGGATGCGGCAACGATAAACGCGCGCGAATGGCGTTTCATGATGACTCCCTTGTTGGTCGGCAGAAGGTGTGCGGCGAAATTACATGCGGCGTCGGGCGGACCGGGGTGAGGATACCGTAGATTTTTTAGCGAACTCGACCCGTCCAACGAAGTGTCGACTTCACTCTGGCCGATGTCGACGTCATAGCCGTTATGCACGCCCGCCAGGAATACCCATAGCCGCAACCTCGCCCCGCCGCCGGCATTCGATCGGATCGTAGAACCGATACCCCATCCCTCGCAGCGTCGCGACCGGCAGCTCGCGGTCGCAGGCTTGTTCGACCTTTCGGCGCAGGCGGCGCATCTGCGTATCCAGGCTGCGCCGGTCGTAGGTCCAGTAGTCCTTCCCAAGCGCTTCCACGATGGCCTTGCGGCTGGCGCCTTGGTCGTGTGCGGCCAGCGTGGCCAGGACGGTGTAGTCCTGATGGGACAAGGGAATGGGCGACGCGCCGGGAGGCACCAGGCTGGGCGGCGAATCGCAGAGTTGCCATGGCAAGGGTTGCGGGGGCGCCGGCTTATCTTCCAAGGCGGTGCGCTGAACATGCCGCTCGGTGACGTCCCGTGCGACCGCAACGCGGATCTGCTTGTCCGGATACCAGCGCGCTGACCACATGATGTGGACGATCCGTCCGTCCTTGCGCACGTAACGGTTCTCGAAATCGTATTGCAGCTTGCCGCTCATCAGCCGGCCGACCGCGGCCAGCGTGGCGGGCCGGTCGGCTTCGTAGATTAGGTCCATCATCGGGCGCCCCACCATCTCTTCTGGCGTGTAGCCGAAGATCTGTTCGCAAGCGCCGGTCACGCTGAGGAAGATGCCCGACTCGGTCACGACACAAACAGCGTCCAAGAGCATGGGCATCAGGTCGGCAGGCGGCGTGGCGGACATGAGGATTCGTGGTTGGTATCGGGGCACCGGTAGCGGCGTACCCGGGAGGGGTGCGGCGCCCAGTTTAACCAGACTTGGTTTTCCCGCGCAGCGTTTTTTTTCGATGGCGCGCCATCGGAAATCCAGCGTGTGCGCTCAGCTTTTCTCAGTAGTCGCGCTCAGCTTTGCTCAGCTTCAGACGCGCGCAAATTTTTATACTCCTCGTCGCCGCGCCGGGATGCGTACGCCCGGCAGCCCCAAACCTGGAAGCCAAGAATGAAGCTCATGCGCCTGTCACCCGTGATTTCCCATTTGCCTTTGCGTCCGCTTTCAGCGGCGATCGCCATGGCGGTCGCGGCCCTGGGCGCGCCAGCCGCCGGTGCGGCAAGCGTCACCTGGGTCGGCGGCGGCGGCAGCGATTTCTGGGGCGTCCCCGCGAACTGGGGCGGCGCCTTGCCCAGTTTGGCGGACGATGCCTATGTGGGCGCCAGCACGGTTCAGGTCGATGGTGTGCGCGAAGCGGGCTCGCTGCTGGTGAGTGACACCGCTGCCGGCTCGCTGTTGTTTCGGCCGGGCGGAAGCCTGACCACCGGCAGCTTCGTGCTGGGCAACGCTGGCGGCTCAAGTGGGGCAGCGATGTTGGGAGGCGTTGGCGCCGGCAATGTCTGGAACGCCATGAACGGCACGATCGCCAAGGGCGTCAACAGCACCGGATTCGTGACCGTGTCGGATCCGGGGAACCGGCTCGAAGTGTTGTCCACGCTGTATGTAGGCGAACTCGGCATGGCTGCGCTGGCGATCAACAATGGCGGCGTGGTGCAGGCGGGCCTGCTGGCCGCCGGGCGCAGCGGGGATGCGTGGGGAGACATCCTGGTGTCCGACACGGGCTCCATGTTGCAGGCCGGCACCTTGCTGGTCGGCGGCGATGCGTCCGGCCCGGCCAGTACGAGCGCTCGCGGCACGGTGCGCGTGCAGGCCGGCGCGTCGATTGTCGCCACCGAGATCAGCATTGCGGACTCGGCGCTTTCCACGGGTGCCATCCAAGTCAGCGGCGCGGGTTCGTCTCTGGATTCGGCACTGGCCGTAAAGGTGGGGCATCTTGGCGGCGGCATGTTTGACGTCAGCGATGCGGGGCGCGTGACCAGCGGCGGCCTGGTCGCCGCCAATATGGCGGGATCGACCGGCGGCGTCTCGCTGACGGGAGCCGGCTCGTCTTGGACCAGTTCGGGTCCCGTGGAAATCGGCAAAGAGGGCAGCGGCACGCTGCTGATAGCCGACGGCGCAACGCTCAGCGGCACCTCCGGCTTTGTTGGCGTTGGTGCGGGCAGCGTCAGCACGGCCTCGATTGGCGGGGCGGGGGCTTCGTGGATCAACAGCGGGATCTTTGTCGTTGGCGACGCCAATGGTGCGCGGGGCGGCGTGGGTATCACCAACGGCGGGCAACTAAGCAGCCTGAACGGCACCTTGGGCAGGCGCGCCGGGTCCTATGGCAACGTGACGATTTCGGACGATGGGGCGAACTGGACGTCGACCGGCCCGGTGACCGTGGGCGATGCCGGCGAAGGACGCCTGCTGCTGATGTTTGGGGGCGCGCTGAACGCGAGTGAAGTCGTGATCGCGAACGCCGCCGGTTCCAAGGGCACGCTGGTCATGGGCACGCCGGCGGATTTTGGCGCTGCGCCAGTTGGTGTGCTGAACGCGCCGGTGCTGCGCTTTGGCGCGGGGGATGGAGAACTGCTGTTCAACTTCGTTGGCCCGGCCGTGACTTACGGCGGCAGCATTCAAGGCAATGGCCGCGTCAACATTCTGTCGGGCGACGTGATCCTGACCGGTAACAGCAGCAACACCGGCTTGACGACAGTGTCGGCAAGCTCGCTGACGGTCAATGGCGCGCTGGCCGGGCCGGTCAGCGTGGGCGCGGGCGCTACGTTGGGCGGATCGGGTTCGGTGGGATCAACCACGTTGGCTAGCGGGTCGGTGTTGAGCCCCGGCAACTCGATCGGCACATTGACGGTCAATGGCGACCTGACCTTCGCGCCTGGCTCCACCTACCGCGTCGAAGCGGCGCCGGCATCGGCCGATAGCGATCGGGTCGTGGTGAACGGCATCGCGCGCCTGGCGGGTTCGGTGCTGCACGTGGGGCCGGACGGCAACTTCACGCCTAACCTGAGCTACACCATTCTTAGCGCCAATTCGGTGCAGGGAAAGTTCGAGAGCGTGTCGTCGAACTATGCCTTCCTGGATCCCCAGCTGTACTACGGTGCGAAGGACGTGAAGCTGGGCTTGCTACAGACGCGCACCTTTCCCACGGGCGCCAATACGCCCAACCAGCGCGCCGTGGCCGGCGCCCTGGAAGGCATGGCGGCCGACAGCGCGTTGCGCCAGTACGCGGCGACGCTGGCGGTGGGCCAGACCGAAGACGCCTTCGACAGCCTGTCGGGTGAAATACACGCCAGCGTGTCCAGCACGCTGCTTCAGGGCGCGGCGCAGGTGCGCGAGACGCCCTTGGCCAAGCTGCGCGCGAACCTCCAGGCGACTGCGCGGGCAGGTAGTCCCTCCGCCGCCATGGGCGTATCCGACGCCCCGGCTTCAACCGGCGCAATGCCCGTGTCCGGCGCCTTGCCGGCCTGGGCCGAGGTCGTGGGCAATTGGCAGACCATCGATGCAGACGGCAACGCCGCGCAAATCCGCCAGCACGTTGGCGGAATCTTCGTGGGCGCCGATCGCGCCGTGGGCGCGGGGTGGCGCGTTGGCGGCGCGCTGGGCTACACCGACAGCAAGGCGCGTGTCGACGAACGGTCTTCACAGGCGGACGTGTCCAGCTACAGCGCGCTGGTCTATGGCGGAAAGTCCTTTGCCGCAGGGCCCGGCGCCTGGCAATTCCTGGCGGGCGCGGGCTATACGTGGCACGACATCTCAACCCGGCGCTATGCCAACAGCCAAACCGCCGCGTTGACGGCGGACTATGGCGCCAGCACCAGCCAGGTGTTCACGGAATTGTCCTATGCAAGGCAACTGGGGGAACGCACCACGCTGGAGCCGTTCGTCGGCCTGGCCTGGAGCGATCTGCGCACGCGCGGGTTTGCCGAAAGCGGCGGCGACGCCGCGCTGTCGGGCGAGTCCGGCAGCACGCAGCAAACCTATACAACGTTGGGTCTGCGCGCTGCGCAAGGCTTCGATGCCGCCGGCCGTCAGGGCAGGGTGTTCGGCACTGTGGGCTGGCGCCACTTGTTCGGCGACATGAAGCCGGAATCGGTACTGGCGTTTGACGCGGGGCAGCCGTTCACCGTCGCGGGCGCGCCCATCGGGCGCGATGCGGCGCTGGTGGAATTGGGGGCCGAAATGGAGGTTGCGCGCACGGCGTCGGTGCGGCTAGGGTATGCCGGGCAATATGCCAGCGACAGCCGCGAGCATACGCTCACCGCGAATGTGCGCTGGCAGTTTTAACGACGCCTTCATGCCGTCCCGCGCGCCGGACGCTGCTTTTCCCAGTCCTGCGTATGCCGCTCAATATGCTCGCGAATGAAGTCGGCAAGCACGCGGGTCGCCATCGACGGAAAGCGGTTGGGTGCGGTGAGCAGGTAGATGGCGTCGCCGACGCCTTCGGGCTCGAACTCGGGCAGCACTTCAAGCAGCTCCCGGTCGCGCAACTGTTTCCATACCGCGTAGCGGGGCAGCAAGGCCACGCCCAGCCCCGCCAGGACCGCGTCCCGCAGGAACGGATAGTCACCCGATTGCAGCCTGGGCGTCACGCGCAGGATCAGCGGGTCGCCGTGCTCCTGCTTCAAGCGCAGGTCAAAGCGGCGTCCCAGGGACTGCGGGGCAATCAGATCGCATCGCCCCAAGTGCTCCATCTTCTGCACCGGCTCGGTTTCCGCCAGGAATGCCGGCGACGCGCACAGGCACCATTGGATGCCGCACACACGGCGCGCCACATGGTCCTCGGGCGGCGATGAGGTGATCTTCAGCGCCATGTCGACTTCGGCGGAGATCAGGTCTCCGATGCCGTCGTTGATATGCACGCGCAGCGAAATATCGGGATGCGCGCGCGCGAATTCAAGCAGCACAGGCGCCAGATACAGATGCCCCAGGCCCGTCGGCAGCCGGATGCGCACGTCTCCCCTGACGGCGCCGTCCAGGCTATCGATGGCGGCTTGCACCGCGCGCATCTCGTCCAACAGGCGGATGCCGTGCTGATACAGCAATTGGCCGGCCTGCGTCAGCTCGACGTGCCGGGTGGTGCGCCGAAAGAGCTGCGCGCCCAGGTCCAGCTCAAGGCGCTTGAGCCGATGTGACATGTTCGATCGCGTCATGCCGCAGCGCACGGCGGCGGCGCTCAGATTGCGCGATTCCACCATTGCCACGAAGAGTCTGACCAGGTTCAGGTCCGGCATATTGTCAATCATCATTCACCATTCAAGGAACAAACAGGTGGATTGTCCAATGACGTCGGCGAGTCTAGCATCGACCGCATTGTCCTTGCCTTTATCGCACCCATGCCGACCACGTCGATCGACCCTACATCCGGCCCACAGTCAGACTCGCATTCAGCCTCGTATTCAGGCCCGCATTCAGGCCCGCATTCAGGCCCATATTCCGGCCCATATTCCGGCCTGCGCGTACTCGACCTCAGCCAGGGAATCGCCGGCCCCTACTGCGCCCAAATTCTCTGGCAGCAAGGCGCGGATGTCGTGAAGGTGGAGCCTCCGGACGGTGATTGGGGCCGCCATGTCGGCGTCGTGCGCGACGGCGAAAGCGCGCTGTCGATCGCCTACAACGTGGGGAAGCGCGGCGTATGCGTGGATGCCCGCCAGCCTCGGGGCAAAGCCCTGCTGGGGCACATGGCGCAACGCGCCGACGTCTTGATCCAGAATTTTCGCCCCGGCGTCGCCGAGCGCATGGGGGTGGGCTACGACAGTCTGGCTGAACGCTGCCCGAGCCTGGTGTACGTATCCATCAGTGGCTACGGGCCGAATGGCCCCAGCGCGAACGCACCGGCGTCGGACTCGGTGATGCAGGCCGACAGCGGGCTGATGTTCGCGAACCAGACGCCCGAGGGCGAGCCGCGCCGGATCGGCCTGCTGATGGCCGACATCGCCACGGCGCTGTATGCCGTCCAGGCCACCAGTGCCGCGCTGTATCAGCAGGCGCGCGGGGGCCGAGGCCAGCACGTGCAGTTGAGCCTGTTCCAGGCCTGCGCCGCATTGCAGGTCAACGACATTCTTGCGTTCGGCATGGCGGGCGCACGCGCCACGGGCGCGGTCAGCGCGCCCAACGGCGTGTTCAGTGCGGCGGACGCAAGCCTGTCGGTCCTGGCGCTGAACAACGACCAGTTCGCGCGGCTTTGCCGTGCGCTGGAGCGTACCGACTGGCTGACCGACCCGGCGCTGTCCAGCAACGAAGGCCGCATGGCGCAGCGCGAGCGTCTGCATCGCGAACTGGCCGCTCAGCTTGCGACGCAGCCAGCCGCGCACTGGGTGGAGCGCTTCGCGCGTGAAGACGTGCTGCATGCGCGGGTCAGGGACTACGACAGCTTGGCCACGCATCCGCAGGCCGCGCATATCGGCCTGCTGGATTCCCTGGCCCAACCCGGCGGTGAGCCTCTGCCGTTCGCGCGCGTGCCAGGCGCGGCTGCGCGCCGGCCGTTGCAAGCCGCGCCAGCGATCGGCCAGCATACGGTTGCCGTGCTGACGGAGTGGGGGGTGCCGCCTTCAGACATCCAGTCCATGCTGGACATGGGCGTGCTGCGCCAAGCGCCCTCTGCTCAGGAGGGCCGCTGATGCGCGCGCTGATCTGCGAACGCCATGGTCCCGTTGAGGACGTCTTGCCGGGAGAGATGGCGGACGCCCCGGCCCCTGGCCCCCACGACGTCACGATTGCCGTGGAGGTCGCAAGCGTCAGTCACGCGACCAAGCTGCTGATCGAAGGGCGCTATCAAAGCCGGCCGCCCCTGCCATTCGTGCCTGGCACCGAAGCGGCCGGGCGCGTCATTGCCTGTGGGGCGGAGGTCACGCGCCTGAAGCCGGGCGACAAGGTGGTGGCGCTGTCGCGCTGGGGCTGCTACGCCGAACGCCTGACCTTGCCCGAGCACACCGTCTATCCCGTGCCGGACGACTTGCCGCTGCTGTCCGCTCTGCCCATTCCCATTTCCTACGGAACGGCCTGGTGCGCCTTGCTGTGGCGCGCCGCCATGCAGCCGGGCGACACGGTGCTGGTGCTGGGAGCCGGGTCCGGCGTCGGCTTGGCGGCAGTGGAGATCGCTTCGTCGCTGGGCGCGACAGTGCTGGCCTGCGCCAGCACGGATGCCAAACGCCAGGCCGCGCTGGCCGCGGGCGCCGCGCATGCGTTCGCGGCGGACGAAGACATGGTGCGGGCGGTCAAGGCGGCAAGCGGCGGGCGCGGCGCCGATGTGGTGCTGGATGCCGTGGGGGGCGACGCCTTCGAGCGCAGCGTGCGGGCGGCTGCGGCCAATGCGCGGATGGTCTCGGTGGGCTTCGCCAGCGGCCGCGTTCCCGATGTGCCACTGAACCTGCTTCTTGTGAAGAACATTGCCCTGCATGGGTTTTTCTTTGGCCGCTATATCGGTTGGACGCCTGCTGACGAACGCATCGTCCACGCGCCCGCCATGCAGCGCACGATGTCCACTTTGTTTGACTGGGCCCGCAGCAAGCGGATCCGGCCAGCTGTAACGGCGGTCTATCCGATCACCGGTCTTGCCGCAGCACTCGCCGCCCTGGAAAGCCGACAAGTCGTCGGCAAGGTGGCGATCACAATAACGACGGAGACAAACCCATGCATGCCATCACCGCCCGACTCGCCCACAGGGCGAGCCGCTCCCGCATAGCACAACACACCGGCAAACTGGCCGCCGCCGCGCTGGCCTTGGGCCTTGCCACCGGCCCATTGACCGCGCAGGCGGCGGACGCCGCGTTTCCCACCAAGCCCATCACCATGGTCGTCCCGTACCCACCGGGCGGCCCGACGGATATCGTGGCGCGCCTGGTGGCCGCGGAAATGTCCAAGACCATTGGACAGAACATCATCGTTGACAACAGGCCGGGCGCAAGCGGAATGATCGGCGCGGATCTCGTGGCGCGCGCCGCGCCGGATGGCTATACCTTCCTGGCCAACGCATCCTTGCACGTGATCAATCCGTATATCTACAAGTCCATGCGCTACGACGCCTTCAAGGATTTCGCGCCCATCACTCAGTTGGCGGACGTGCCCTTGGTGCTGGTGGTGCCGCAGACGGGCAAGGTTCGTACCGTTAAGGATTTGATCGCGCAGGGCAAGACGCAGCCGCTTAATTTCGGATCGGCCGGCTCTGCATCGGCGCAGCAGCTTGCGGGCGAGTCGTTCAAGGTGCGCTCCGGCCTGACGATGCAGCACGTGCCCTACAAGGGCAGCGCGCCGGCATTGACGGATTTGGTGGGCGGACAGATCCAGCTGATGTTCGACTCGATGCCTTCGGCCATGCCGTTCATCAAGTCCGGAAAGCTGCGGGCGGTGGCGGTCACGACCGCGCGGCGGGTGGATGAGCTTCCCGACGTGCCAACCATGGCGGAATCCGGTTTTCCGGGCTTTGATATCAGCACCTGGTATGGCCTGTGGGCCCCCAAGGGCACGCCGCCCGAGATCGTGGCCAAGCTGGCCGACCATGCCGCCCGAGCTCTCAAGCAGCCCAACGTTGTGACGCAGTACACGGCGCTAGGCGCCAAGCCGGTGGGTTCGGACCCCGCCACGTTCACGCGCTTCAATGTCTCCGAGGGACAAAAGTGGCGCGACATCGTGACGGCGGCGCAGATAACGCCGCAGTAGTTGAGACCCCTGACGGCCGTCGAGAATGACGGCTTTTCTTGGGAGCGCTCGTCGCGAGCCAGGCGCTCAAGCCTGCGCGCGGCGAGGCAGCCAGCGCCAGAAGACGCCGGCCGCTACCAGGCCCAGCGTGCCCACGCCGAACGATGCGCCGCCCAGTGACACCAGGGCGGTCAGCACCGACAGCGCCACCGGGCCGCCGCTTGCGCCCAGGTCGGCCATGAAGCGCCAGATGCCCAGGAATTGCGTGCGAGCGCCCGGGGGTGCGGCGTCGGCGCCCAGTGTCATCACGATGCCGGACCCGATGCCGTTGCCAAAGCCCAGCAGCGCCGACACCAGGATGAAGCTCGCCACGCCGCCGGTAAGCGGAATCGCCATCAGGCTCAGCCCCATCAGCAGCGTGCAGGGCAGCGCCACCCACAGGCGGCCGCGCTGGTCCATGACTTTGCCCGCAGGATAGAACACCGACATGTCGACCGCGGCCACCAGCCCGTACACGAGTGACGTGGTGGTGGCGTCCAGGCCCAGATGATCCGCCCACAGCGGAATCACCACCTGGCGCGACGCGCGCAGCGCGCTGATCAGCATCACGCCCACGCCCAGCGTGGCGTACACGCCGCGATGGTCGCGCGCGACCTCGCCGATGCGGGCGCGCGGAGCCCCCGCCTTCTTGCCACCCGAGGGTTCGATGTCGGGCGCCTTGATGGCGATGAAGCCCGCGCCGAACATGGCGCAGATGGCAATCCAGTACGCGCCCTCCAGCCCCACGAAATGGATGAGCGCCGCGCCCGCGAAGGGGCCGATGAAGGTGCCGATGCGTGTCGTACCGCCCAGTGTGGACAGGGCGCGTGCCCGGTACGTTATCGGCACGACCTCGATCATGTAGCTCTGGCGCGCCAACTGGAACACCGACTGCGCGCACCCCTGCATCAGCATGGCCAGCGCCAGCACCCAGAGATGGGGGACGGTGATGACGAGCAGCAGGCCGATCATGCTCAGCAGGGCAGCGCCTGCCATGGCGCGCTTCTCGCCGAAGCGCTCGGTGATCAGCGCCGACGGAATGTTGGAGAGCAGCGAGCCGACCCCGATCAGGGCGGCGATGAGCCCGGCGGCTGCCACCGATGCGCCCTGGTCGCGCGCGGTGAGCGCAATGACGGGAAGAATGGCGCCATTGCTGATGCCATACAAAAGCGACGGGCCGAACGCCGGCACGGCGATCTGCCTGAGATTGAACGAATTGGATTGCGACATGGCGGGAATATGAGAGCAAGGCTACCTGCCGGCCGCCATGCCTGTGTGCGCGGGGCCGGTCCGGCGGCCATCGGCGCGGGATCCCGAGAGTGTAGCGGGAGCGCCTCGCGCCCGGCTGTCAGCCGGCTGAAAGACGTGCGGCGCTGGCCGGCCGTTGGGCGGGCCGTGTCAACGCAGACAGGCGGGCGCAAGCCCGATGCTCATCCGTCAATCAGGTTTGGGATCAGGTTTGGGCGCGTCCGCCTCATTGCCGTATTCGGCGATCAGGCGCAGGCATTTGACGAACAGGCCGCGGTATTCCTCGGGCAGGCGAGCAAGCAGTTGATCTTCCACCACCACATCGCGCGGCATCACCCTGCATAGCAGGTCCAGCCCCGCCGGCGCCACGTAAAGCTGGTATGCGCGGGCATCCGTCGGCGACGGCCGGCGCTCTATCAGCCCGCCGCCATGCATGCGTCTTACCATTTCGGCGACCGTGTTGCGGTCCATCGCCAAGCGTTCCGCCAAGGAGTTCTGGCTGAGGCCTGGCTCTTGATAAAGCAGGACCAAGGCGGCTTTCTGCCTGGGCGTTACGCCTTCGCCCGCAAACGTCGTGGCGAAGATCTCCTCGGCCTTGAAGTGGGCGCGTCGCAAGAGATGCGACGGTACATCTTCAAGCCGGAAATTCCGCAGCAATGCGTCGACTTCCGCCACGGCGGAAGAGGGCGAAGCCGGGGAGGGGGCGGACTTGGAGGAAGGTGAACGGGCCATTGTGATCGGAGAGTTCTACGGTGGATTGGGGATATTAAGAGGGGACCCCGCGTAGTTACAATAGCATGTATACGTACAAGATAAGAAGTTTTCAATAAGCGCTTTTACCGCACGCAATATGGATTTATAGGGTTAGTCCTCGTTTATTGGCTTGTTACTCCGTCCTAAGATAGTACGCATACGTCTCATAAAGCCCGTTCCGCTGGGTGCTGCGGTGGGAGTTGCGTTTCAACTGTCAATCAAGGAGCTTCACCATGAGTGAAGGAGTGATTCTTTCCGGATTCCTGGCGCCGCATCCCCCGCACCTGGTCTACGGCGAAAACCCGCCTCAGAACGAACCTCGGTCTGAAGGCGGCTGGGAACCGCTGCGCTGGGCGTATGAGCAGGCACGCGAGAGCATTGAACGCATGAAGCCTGACGTGCTGCTGGTGCATTCCCCGCATTGGATTACCCAGGTCGGGCACCACTTTCTAGGCGTGCCACGGCTGACCGGGCGATCGGTCGACCCAATCTTCCCCAACATATTCCGCTATGACTTCGGCATGGACGTGGATGTTGAACTGGCCGAGGCATGCTGCGCAGAAGCCGCCAATCTTGGCCTGGTCAGCAAGATGATGCGCAATCCGAAGTTCCGGCCCGACTACGGAACGATCACCACGCTGCACATGATTCGACCGCAATGGGACATTCCGGTGGTGGGCATATCCGCCAACAACACGCCGTACTTCCTAAATACCAAGGAAGGCCAGGGCGAGATGGATCTTCTGGGCCGGGCCACGCGGGAAGCTATCCGCAAAACCGGACGCCGCGCCGTGCTGCTGGCCAGCAACACCTTGTCCCACTGGCATTTTCATGAAGAACCGGAGCTGCCCGAGGACATGACCAAAGAGCATCCCGAGCGCTACGACGGCTACAAGTGGGACGTGCGCATGATCAACCTGATGCGGCAAGGCCGCATGAAAGAAACCTTCCAGCTTCTACCTCAGTTCATTGATGAAGCCTTTGCCGAAGTGAAGTCCGGCGCCTTCACCTGGATGCACGCCGCGATGGGCTATCCCGAACTTGCCGGCCGCTTGCATGGCTACGGCACCGTCATCGGCACCGGCAACGCGGTGATCGAATGGAACCTTCAGGAAGGGGGCCAACCATGAGCATCGTGTCCGCGTTTCTTGTTCCCGGCAGCCCGTTGCCGCAGTTGCGTCCCGACGTGGCGCCCTGGGGCCGCCTTCGAGACGCCTTGGCGCATGCCGGCGATTCGCTGGCGGCGTCCAAGCCTGATTGTGTGCTGGTCTATTCCACGCAATGGTTCGCCGTGCTGGACCAGTTGTGGATCACCCGGGCGCGCAGTACCGGCCTGCATGTGGATGAAAACTGGCACGAGTTCGGCGAGCAGCCGTTCGACATTTATTCCGATTCCGCGCTGGCGCATCGCTGTGTCCAAGCTTGCAACGACGCAGGCATCAAGACGCGAGGCGTCGACTATGACCAGTTCCCGATCGACACCGGCACGATCACGGCGACCACGCTGATGCACTTCGGCTCAGCGGCCCTGCCGGTCGTCATCGCGGCAAACAACCTTTATCACAGCGCCGAGCAGACCGAGCAGTTGGGCGCCATCGCCGCGGCTGCCTTGCAGGACAAGCGTGTCGCGGTGGTGGGGATTGGCGGCCTGTCCAACAGCATGTTCCGCGACAACATCGATCTACAGGAAGACCACATTCTTTCGGAAGCCGACGACACGTGGAACCGGCGTTTGCTGGCCCTGATGGAAAGCGGCGATGTGGAAGCGTTGCGCGCAAGCCTGCCCGACTATGCCAAGGAAGCGCATCCGGACATGGGCCTCAAGCAATTCCATTGGCTGCTTGGCGCGATGGGTGGGAATTTCAAGCAGGCCATCGTGCACGAGTACGCACCGCTGTACGGCAGCGGCGGCGCTGTCGTGGAGTTCAAGCTCCAGTAGCGCCAATCAACAGGGCTTGCCAAGCGGGCCCGACCTTGCCAAGGAGCAGTCGTGTTGAAGCAGTACAGAAATTTCATCAATGGCCGGTTCGTCGATAGCGAAAAGCGCTTCGCCGGCATCAACCCGGCAACGGGCGTGCGCTTTGCAGACGTACACGAGGCCACCAAAGCCATGGTCGACGAGGCCATCGCGGCGGGCCATCAGGCGGTACGCGGCTGGGGCGCGACGTCGGTCGCGGACCGAGCTGACATGCTCTACCGCATCGCCGACGAGATCGATCGGCGCGCGGATGACTTCCTGGATGCCGAGGTCAGCGATACGGGCAAGCCGGTGTCGCTGGCATCCAAGCTGGATATCCCTCGCGGCGCGGCAAATTTCCGTATCTTTGCGGACATTCTGAAGACGGCCCCGCTGGAAACGTTTCGCACCGAGCTGGCCGGTGGCGCCCATGCCATCAACTACGCCGTCAGAAAGCCCTTGGGCGTGGTCGGCATCATTTCGCCGTGGAACCTGCCCCTGCTTCTGTTCAGTTGGAAAGTCGCGCCCGCGCTGGCGTGCGGCAATGCGGTAGTGGCCAAGCCATCGGAAGAAACGCCGGGAACCGCAACCCTGCTGGCCGAGGTGATGCAGTCCGTTGGGCTGCCTGAAGGCGTGTTCAACCTGGTGCACGGCTTTGGTCCGAACTCGGCCGGCGAGTTCATCACCAAGCATCCAGATATCAGCGCCATCACCTTCACCGGTGAATCGAAGACCGGCACGGCCATCATGCACGCCGCCGCCGATGGCGTTAAACCGGTGTCGTTCGAGCTGGGCGGCAAGAACGCGGCCATCATCTTCGCGGATTGCGATTTCGAGAAAACCGTGGAAGGGATGACGCGCGCCGCGTTCCTGAACAGCGGCCAGGTGTGCCTGTGCTCCGAAAGAATTTTTGTTGAGCGGCCCCTCTACGACCGCTTCGTGGCCGCGCTGGCCGAGCGCGCCAAGCGCATCAAGCTAGGCAACCCCACCGACGCGGCTACGGACATGGGGCCGGTGATTTCAGCGGCTCATCGCGACAAGGTGCTTAGCTACTACGCGCTGGCGCGGGAAGAAGGGGCGCAGTTCATCGTGGGCGGCGGCACGCCCAGCTTCGGCAATGCGCTGGATGGCGGCTTCTGGGTGGAACCCACGTTGATCGCCGGCTTGGCCGATGACGCGGGCTGCGTGTCGGAAGAAATTTTCGGCCCCATCGGTCACATCACGCCTTTTGACACCGAAGCGGAAGTCATCCGCCGTGCCAATGCCACGCCGTATGGCCTGGCGGCGACGATCTGGACAAGCAACGTGAACAAGGCGCACCGCGTTGCGCAGTCGATGAACGTTGGCATTGCCTGGGTCAATGCCTGGTTCCTGCGCGACTTGCGCACACCGTTTGGCGGCAGCGGCCTGTCCGGCATCGGCCGCGAGGGGGGGCTGCA
>Ga0160461_1000891_pt1 | contig 14932 bp, 9 predicted proteins | sample HID1975I_E6MG_FD_108266 | JGI IMG/M metagenome (GOLD analysis project Ga0160461, IMG submission 108266) | Enriched soil microbial communities from UW Madison campus, WI, USA - HID1975I_E6 MG | ecosystem: Environmental > Terrestrial > Soil > Unclassified | place: USA: Madison, Wisconsin...
CGCACTGGGTGCGGCTGCGATCACCGCCTCGCGCAGCCCGGTCTCGGCGAACCGGCAGAGCTCTCTCACCACCAGCGGCTCGATCTCGCTGGCGGGGATCCGCCAGGCTTTTTCGGTAGAGCAGGGATCGCCCGGCTCCTGCCGCGATATGTAATAGCGGTAGCGGGTGCTGCCCTTGCTGGCATGCGAGGGTGTCATCGGCCGGCCGAGCCCGTCGACCATCATCCCGATCAATAAGCTCGGCTGGCTGGCCCCTGCCCCGCTGCGCCGGTCGCGGCGATGGTCTGAGAGCTTGGTTTGAACAGTATCCCACAGATCGCGATCGATGATCGGCTCGTGCTCGCCGGGATAAGCAGTGCCCTTGTGGCAGATCTCGCCAAGGTAGATGCGGTTGGTCAGCAGGTGCACCAGCACACCACGGGTCAGCGGCTTGCCGCCGTAGATGCGGCCGTCTCGTCCATCCGCCTGAGGGGACGTTGCCCGCAGCTCCGATCGTTCGAGGCAAGTCCAGCAAGACGAAGTTCTGTGGCAGCAGGCGAGCCTGCCCTGCTCGCCGCCCTGCAGATGCGTGACTACATGTTCACGCGGGCTAGCAAATTTCCCGCTGCGCCATGTCGGTCGCGATGGCGGCGACGATCCAGCGCCGGAACCGGGCGATGTTCTTTTCGTCCCATCGATCCGTGCGCGCGAAGAGACGGTAGGATCCGAACTGCATGGGAAACCCTCTGGCGGCGGCCGGTCCGATCGGCGCCAGCCTGCCCATTTCCAGATCGTCCCGCAAAAGCAGTGCGTTGGCGATCGCGATGCCTTGTCCCGCCCTGGCGGCTTCCAGCGCGACATGCGCATGCCAGAGGGTCGGCCCGGGGAGCGGTTCTTCAACCTTCAGGCCGTGGCCCTGGAACCAGGCACGCCACTGGGAATCGTCTTCTTCATGCAGCAGCGGCAGCCGGAGAATATCCTCCACCCGCTCGACCGACATCGTACCCGCGATGAGATCCGGGCGACCGACCGCGATGCCATAGGGTCGCGCGAGTTCGACGTCCCTGACGTTCCGGGCGTTGGGCGGGGGCGCGCCATCGGGCACGAAGCGAATGTCGATGTCGATCCCCTCGGCCACCAGATCTGCCGCCTCGTCCGTCATGCGCACATCCACCTGGACGCTCGGCGCGGCGAGCCGGAAGCTGCCGAGATGCGCCGAGAGCCACTGGAAGCCGAAACCCGGAAGCGACCGGATGCGCAGATGATCGTTCCGGTTGTGCCGCATGATCTCCGCGGTCGCGTCCGCAATCTCCACGAAGGCGTCGGAAATCCTGGCGTGGAATACCGCGCCCTCGGATGTGAGGGTCAGATTACGCCCGACGCGCGACAGCAGCGACACGCCCAGCCAGCTCTCCAGGATCTTCACGTGGCGGCTGATGACGGTGTGGTCCGTGCTGATCGCTTCCGATGCACGGCGCACACCTCCAGCCGCGCCCACGGCGTAGAAGGCCCGGAGCGCGGCGAAGGGGGGCAACTTGCTGGTGTTTACGATATTCCTGGCCATATCGACCCGCGCCATTGAAGGATTTCACCAGTTTGTCACGGGATCGACTGGTGTCAATCATGCAACGATCGCGGATGGTTTGCATCTGATGGGGCACACGCCGCCATCGCATAGTCGGATGGCGATGCCTCGGCGCGAACGGGGCCAGCATAGCAAGTGAAGGGGGGTTATCGATGACCGTACGCGGGACCACGGCAAGGCTGAGGATGATCCGCCTGGCGCGGGCCATGCCGACCCGAGTGATCGCGCTGGCGGCAGGCTTGCTCGCCACGACCGCAGGCCATGCGGCACCGGCACGGCCGTCTACCAGCCTGCTCCAGAAGGCGATCGAGGAAATCGCGGCCGACAGCCCGGAGATGCCCGGCGTGATGGCGGCGGTCAGTTCGCCCCGCCTCGGCATCGAGTGGCAGGGCGCGGTGGGGCTGCTCGAACGCAGAAAGCCCGAAGCGCTCGCGCCGACCGACGCGTTCCGGATCGCCAGCGTCACCAAGGTGTTCACCTCCGCGACGGCGCTGCGGCTGATCGAATCCGGCAAGCTCGGGCTCTACGACGCCATCGCCCCGCGGCTTTCCATGGTTACGATAGAAACCCTGCGTCGCGGCGGCTATGATCCGGCAGCGATCACGATCGAACAACTCCTGACGCATACCAGCGGTATCTTCGACTATGGGATGACCGACGCCTATCAAGAGGCGACGCTCGGCCATATGGACCGTCAGTGGACGCGCGACGAGCAGATCGCCTTCGCGGTCACGCATGGCCACAAGCTTTCGGATCCGGGCAAGGAGTATCATTATTCCGACACCGGATATGTCATCCTGGGCGAGATCATCGAACGCGCCACAGGCCTCTCGCTGCCCGAGGCAGCCGAGAAGCTGATCGACTACAAGCGGCTGGGCCTTGCCCACACCTATTTCGAGAAGTTGCAGCCGACGCCCGCTGGCGAACGGCGCGCCCATCATTACGCGGGCTCGCTGGATGTCACCCCCGCCGATCCATCGCTCGATCTCTATGGCGGCGGCGGAATCGTCTCCACCATGGCGGACCTCATCCGGTTCTTCCGCCCGCTTCTCAAGGGCGAGATATTCCGGGAGCGGACGACGCTGGCAACCGCGCTGCTGATCCCGCCGGTGTCGACGGCGAATGGTGCACCCCATGCGCCGCTGCTATCCACGATGCGCTTCGGCAAGCGCCAGTGCTGGAGCCATGGCGGCTTCTGGGGCGTGGTGGTTGCCTATTGCCCGGACGTCGACCTGGCCGTCGTGATCAACTTCGGCCAGACCACGCTGGGCAAGCCCGTGCAGGGCAAGGCGACCGGGCGACGGGCCGTCGTCGCGCGGCTGGCCGAGGCTATCGAGCGGATCGAGAGCGGCACCGAATAGCACCGCCCCGACCTGCGTTCCTCCCATAGCAACCTGCCACCCCGGCATATCGGGATGGCAGGTTTGCGCGCGATGCAGGGCGGCCTCATGCCGCCCTGCAGGTCAACGGCGCAAAGTCACTCGCACGCCAACCGTGCGCGGCCGTTGCGTGGTGACGTAGATCAGCGGCGACGAGCTTGAGTAGTTGCCGCGCGTCAGGATCGGATGAACGTTGAACAGATTGTCGATGTACGGCGAAACCTCGATGTCGCCGAAGTCGATCGATCCGCGGACACGGACGACGGTATATCCCCTTTCGTTCACCGCCGTCAGGGCGTTGAACCCGGTCAGCGTCGAATCGAGCGGGGAGGTTTCCGGCCCCTGATATTCGGCGTTGACCGAAAGCGAGGAAGCATGCCCTGCCAGATCGAACTGCTGTTCGGCCCCGGCAGCGAGCGTCCACCGGCGGTTGCCCAGCCCCTGCCCCGCACGGACGATGGTTCCGCGCGTGCCATCTGCTCGCGGTGCGGTGACCAAGGTATCCAGGCTGTCCGCATCGTTGAAGCCGACGTTCAGGTAGAGCGAGAGATTTCGCGTCGGGCTCGCGCTGAGCGCGACCTCGAAGCCTTTGCTTTCGACGCGACCAAGATTGCCGATGTAGCTGAGCGTGCAGATCGGCAGGCCGATCGACCGCTGGATATCCTTCCAGCGGATCAGATAGGCGGAGGCATCGACGCGCAGGACACCGCCGAACAGCTCGTTCTTCGACCCCGCCTCGTAGCTCCACAGCGAGTCGGCCTTGTACGAGGTCGGCGAACTTGAAAGCCCCAGATTGGCGAGATCTTCTCCGCAGAAGCTGAACGGAACCGGCGGCTGGGCTCCACCGGGCCGGAACCCCTTGGAGGCGTTCACATATAAGAGGTTCTTCGGATCGATCTGGTAGGAGACCCCGAACTTCGGCGTCAGCGAATTCTCCTTGTTCTCGCCGACGTTCGTAGCACTTCCCCCGTTGATCGGTCCGCCGGTGAAGGCGTTGAAGGTGGTCTTCGTCGACGAGTAGCGCAGGCCGACGGTTGCCTTCAGCCCTTCGACGATCTCGTAATCCGCCTGGCCATAGACCGCCTTCAGCGTCCGCGTCGGCCGGTCGGCAACGCCGTAGGTGATGCCCGAGACACCGAACGCATCGAGCAGGGGCACATCGAAATACCAGTCGTTGCCGCTCATCTCCATCAAAGTCGCGGTGCTCTCGCCGCCGGTGACCAGCTGATAATCCTGCTGCTTGAGCTTGCTGTAGAAAGCGCCGAGCACCCAGGTCAGCGGCGAGTCATCGGAATCGGACAGCAGGCGCAGTTCCTGCGTGAACACTTTCTGCCGGTTCTTGTAGATCGCGGGGATCGCCTCCCCGGCGAACAGGGGTTCGGCCTGGTCGAAGAAGATCGCATTGGTCTCCTGCGTATAGTCCGTGATCGCATCCACCTTCCGCGTCAGATAGGATGTGTTGGAGATCAGCCGGGCCGGGCCAAGATCCCAGTCGACCTTCAGCGCCGGCACGAAGAAGCGATCCTTCGACGGCGACCGGAGCGCCGACATCTGTTCGAAGCGGCCCTCCGATCGATCGGAATAGTTCAGCCAGAACTGATTGACGTCGTTTCCGTACTCGTTCTGATAAAATAGCGAGGGCTGGAACGAAACATCTTCGGTCGCCTGCCACTTGACCGCGGCGTTGACCACCACCGCACGAGTCCAGTTCGCGTTCGGATGGTCGAGATCGCGCGTGAAGTAATCGCGGTGATCGATGAACCCGGCATCGCGGCGGTAGAAGGCGGAGATGTTGAACCCGAGCACGTCGTTCACGATCGGCGCGCCCAGCGCGACGCCCGCTTCATAGCTCTCGTCGCCGGCGGTGGTCGAAAGATCGGTCGTGGCGCGCAGCCGCGATGTCGTCAGGCTGGGCTGCGGCGTGATGAAACGCAACGCGCCGCCCATCGATCCGGCGCCGAACAACGTTCCCTGCGGACCCTTCAGCACCTCGACCCGCTCCAGATCGAACACGCGCGGAAAGGGCGGCGAGGCGATGTTGGCGGACTCGATCGAATTGATCGGCGTATCGTCCAGATAGACGCCGGTCGTGCCACTGCCCAACGCCGAGCCGATGCCCCGGATGGTCGGCGGATCGGCGCGATTGGTGCCGTAGCCGCTTCGCGCGAAATTCAGACCCGGCGTGATCCGCGCGATGTCGTCGATCGTCCGCGCGTTCTGCCTGGTCAATTGTTCCTGGCTGTATGCGGAGATCGCCAGCGGCACGGTCTGCAAAGTCTCCTCGCGCCGTGTCGCGGTGACGACGATATCCTCCTGCTGCCCAATATCCGCTTGATCCTGCGCCTGCGCGGCGGTTGCGGTGCAAAATGCCAGCGCCGCCGAATGCATCAACGAAATGCGCATCTTAATGCTCATGATACTGCCCCCGAAACTGTCATGATTTCTGCTTATCGCGTCATGAGTTTCGTTCGGCCGGACCAGATTAAAAGGCGCAAAGCGCTTCCGATCGGTGCATGAGCAGCACCAAATCCGCCAACGTCGAACGACGCCATCCCGGCGACGGCCGGTTCATCGGTGAAACGATGGCAGCAAAGTTCAACGGTTGCGACGAGGACCGATTGCGCCACGGACGATGTCCAGCGACTGCGCGAATTCGCGGATGGCCGACGCCGCATGCGGGTTCTCGTAGACGATCGCGCCCCACAGATCGTCCGAGTCGTTCTCGACCAGCGAGACCATCTCGCGCATGAGGTCGAACGTCCTGGTGCTCAGCCGGATCGGGGGCAGTGTCATGTCGCCCACGATCCGCGCGATCAGATGCGTCAGGCCCTGGACATAGGCCATCTCTCGATCATGCTCGTCGGCCGTGACCCAATGAATGGCAAGGCGAAAGTCGCGCCGCAGATACGCCGCGATCCGGCGCGCCTCACGCCCGCCCCTGACCGGCACCAGCGCGATCTTCGCACCGTCGAGGCCTCTGCGCGCACTTTGCGGGCCGAACAGCGGGTGCGTGGCCAGGATCGCGCAGGTCGGCGGCGCGAGTTCGAGCATCAGCGACGCAGGCTCCACCTTCACCGAGCTTACGTCGATGAGGACGCAGTCGTCCCGCAGCAGGGGACGCAGCACGAGCAACGCGGCGCGCATCCGCTGGACCGGCATCGCCAGGATGACGATATCGCACGCCGCCGCGATTTCGAACCGCTCCTGTCCCGGAGAGGAGACCGGATCGTAGATATGGAGATCGACCCGCCCTTCGAGCGCCTGGGCTACCAGGCGTCCGAAGCTGCCATATCCGTGAAGCCCAACAGTGACGCGGCGCGGTTGCGAGGATCCGCGACGAAGGGTTGCCGTCACCGCGCGATGCTGCCTTCCTGACCGGCTTCGCGAAGGGCCCGCCGCTTCGCGGACAGCCCATGCAGCAGGCACGCCACGCCGGCCACCACGAGCGCGAGCAGGCTTGTGTAGAGCTGGCTGGCAAGATCCGGCGCGAACAGCATCGAACCAAGCACCGTCAGGATAGCCGCTATGGTGAAATAACTCAGCCCCGGGAAGAGCCACATCGGAAGCGCGCATAGCGCGCCACGCGCGTCCATCTGTCGACGCAGCCGGATCTGCGAGATGCCGATCAACCCGTAAAGCATCAGCGAGAGCGCGCCCGACGCGTTGACGAGGAAGACGAACACGACGCCGGGCGACGCGATCGATGCGATCAGGGCACCATAGGCGAACAGGGTGCTGACAAGAACCGCTCCAACCGGCACGTGCCGACGACCGGTCTTGACCAGGAACTGGGGCGCTTCGCCAAAGGTCGACAACCGGTAGAGTATCCGCGAGGTCACATAGATACCGGAATTGAGCGCCGACAGCACGGCAACCAGGATTACGGCGTTCATCACCGTCGCTGCCCCGGGGATGTCCAGCGCCGCGAGCGCGGTTGCAAAAGGTGACGTTCCCGGCACGATCGCGGACCAGGGCACGACGCACAGTATCAGTCCGACCGACAGGATGTAGAACAGCGCGACCCGCACGATCAGGCGGCTCGTCATCGAGCCGATGACACGCGCCGGATCGGGCGACTCCGATGCCGCGACCGTGACGATTTCGGCACCGATCATCGAGAAGATGACCGTCGTCACGCCTGTCAGGATCGCGAGCCCTCCCTTCGGCGCAAAACCGCCATGGACGAAGAGATTGTCGATGCCGATAGCCGGCCCGGCCACGCCCAGGACATGACTGCCGAGGATCACGACGAACACCAAAATGGCGGCGACCTTCACCGACGACAGCAGGAATTCGAGTTCGCCGAAGGACCGGGTCGAGGCGATGTTCACCCCCGTCAGCACCGCCAGCAACGCGCAGCCAAGCCAGTCGGCCGGCAGCGGGATCCACGCGGACAGAAGCTGCGCGCCGATGATCGCCTCGATCGCGATCACGATCACCCATACATACCAATAGAGCCACCCGCTGATGAACCCCGCCTTCTGGCCGAGCGCGAGGCGGATATAGTCGACGAACGACCCTTGATGGGGTTGGTTGGCCGCGATCTCGCCCAGCATCCGCATCACCAGCATCACCAATATGCCGGCAAGGCCATAGCTGATCAGCGACGCCGGCCCGATCGCGGCGATCGCGGCACCGCTGCCGGCGAACAGCCCGGCACCGATGATGCCGCCGATCGCGATCATTTCGACGTGGTGGGTACGGAGCGCCTTTCCAAGCCCCTGGTCAGCCACCGACTGATCGCTCATCGCGGCTGTGACTTCGCGTCGGACGGCAAGCGCCGTTGCTCCAGATAATCCCGAACGATATCGACGAGCAGATCGCAGTCGGCGTCTTCGATCGGCAGCATCAGCGCGAAGAAGCCGCGTCTGGCGATATAGATTCCGCGCGACAGCAGGTAAAAGTAGAATAGGTCACGTTCCGCCGGATCGCATGCCGAGAGATCGGCCACCGAACTGATCGGCGCCCGGGTCGGGTGCATGGTGAACATGGAGCCGAGGCCGATGAACTGCATGGCGGCATCATGTTCGACGCAGAGCGCGTTGAGCCTCTCGCGAAGCACCTCGCCGCGCGCGTTGAGGTCTCGCAAACGCTCCGCCGAGAGAACCTGGCTCAACCCCGCAGCACCCGCCGCCATCGACAGGATATTGTTGTTGAAGGTGCCGGAATGGGCGACGTGGTTGGGATCGCGCGGATCGAACATCGCCATGATCGCCGCGCTGCCGCCGAAGGCGCCGAAGGACAGACCACCGCCGATATACTTGCCCAGGGTTGTCATGTCCGGCGTGATGCCCATGACCAGCTGCCGACCGCCGGTCGACAGTCGCGAGGTCTGGACCTCGTCAAAGATCAGCACCGCACCGGACCGCGTAGCAGCCTCGCGCAAAGCATGCAGAAACTCCGGCGTGGCTGGGATGCAGCCGGCCGCTCCTTGCATTGGCTCGATCAGGATCGCGGCGAGATCGGGGCCATGCGCTTCGATGAGCGCCAGGGTGCCCGCAATGTCGTTGTATTCGCCGAGCACGAAATCGAGCGGGACGTTGAGCGGCGCGGGTCCAGCGAAGGTGAGCAGCCCACCGTGGTAGCCGCCGGCGAAGACGATGACCTTGTCCCGCCCGGTGTGGATGCGCGCGGCACCCAGCGCCATGAGATTGGCTTCGGTCCCGGAATTGGTGAACCGGACCAGGTCGATGCTCGGGAAGCGATCGGTGATCAACGTGGCGAGCTTCTGCTCGACCATGTTGTGCCCGGACAGGCTGAGGCCCGCGTCCAGCGCGGCCCTGATCGCATCGCGGATCACCTGATCGGAATGCCCGTACAGCCCGGAGGTGAAATCGCCGATGAAATCGACGTAGCGGTGGCCGTCGCGGTCCCAGAGGCAGGCACCCTCCCCCCGCTCTATGACCAGGGGAAAGGGTTCGTGGAACAGCACGCTGCGGGTGTTGCCGCCCGGCATCGTCAGGCAGGCCGCCTCATGTTGCTGCCGGCTCAACGGATTGCTAGCCGCGTAACGCGCCTGCGCCGCTTCCAGATCGCGGCCGAGAAGGTCGATATCTTCGCTTCCCGGCTGGGCCTGAATTGCTTGGTCCATGATCGTCATTCGGCCTTCTTTTGGATGATAGGTGGAGCAAGCGCCGCTGGACCGGGAGCGTCCGGCAGCACGCTGTCGTTGAAGGACAGGACATAGAGAGCGAGGTCCGCGCTCTCCTGCTCGGTGAGCGAACCCGGGGCCGTCGCCGGCATCGTGTTTAGGATCGCATCGTAGAGCTCCGCTGCCGGGTGGCCCGACCAGCGATCCCAGAACGACTGCCCCGTGAGCGTCGGCCCCATCCCACCGATCAGTCCGGGCCCATGGCAGGCCGCGCATTGCCCATCGTATAATGCGCGCCCGCGCTCGACCCCCTGCTCCACGGCAGAAGCTTCCACGGAGGAGGACACCGCGCCGGTCGGCGTCCCATCCCACGCTGCAAACGCGGCCGCGGAGACCCCGGCCATCGCACCGACGCAGACATGGGCGAGACGCACGCTCGAAATCCAACGCCACAACTTCATCATGCCTGCACTTCCACCACTCGATAAAGGCCCAACATCATCGATTATCAGTACCGATAGACGAGGGTGACACCGGCGGTTCTGGGACGATAGACGGTCTGGCTGAATATCGGCGACGACCTCGTGTTGTGCGTGCTCGTCAAGATCTTCGCCGTGTCGAAGAGATTGTCGACGAAGATCGACGCATCGACCGGGCCAAGCTCGGTTCCCATCCGCGCGGTCACGAAGCTGGTCGTTGGCCGTGCGTAGAACGTTGCATCATAGCTGGTCGTGACGGGGTTCTGCTGAGTCCGCAGATCCTTGTTTCGGGTGATGAGCGAATAATCGGCCCGGATGTAGCTGTTCTGGCCCCACGCATCGAAACGGTAATCGCCCGACACCGTCAGCGTCCATGGCGGCACACCGATGGTGTCGCCCTTGGCGATGATGACCGGGACGGTACCATTCGCCAGCTGGCCGCCGCTGATCGTCTCGCTGAACTTCGCATCGGTGTAGCCGAGCATCACGCCAAGGTTGAAGCCCTTGAACAGGTTGATGTCCGCCTGGATGTCGAAACCCTTGCTCCGCGCCTTTCCAACGTTCGTGGTAAAGCTGAAGGCGCAGGTCGGCAGCGGGATCCTCTGCTGGATGTCGCTCCAGTTGATCAGATAGGCGCTGGTCGCCAGCCGAACGCGGTTGCCGAACAGCGAGTTCTTGCTGCCGACCTCATAGCTCCAGACGCTGTCCGAATTGTAGTGATCGGGAAGCGAGGAGCGGCCGAGTGCCACCAGATCCGGGAGGCAGTTCGCGCCCGGGATCGTCGCCGATGCGGCACCGGGGCGATATCCCTTCGACGCGCTCGCATAGAACAGATTGCTGTTGTCGGCCTGGTAGGACACGCCGAACTTCGGCGTCAGCGGCGTCTCGCTGGTGCTGCCGCGATTGATGCTCGTGACGCCCTGATACGGCCCCTGGATCAGCGAATTGAACTTCAGCTTGGTCTTGGCGTAGCGCCCGCCGACCGTAAGCTTGAGGCGATCGGTCACGCTGTAGCTGAGTTCGCCGAAAGCGGCGTATTGCGTATCCTGCGCGTTGCTGTTGCCGGCATAGGAGAAGTCCGGCGCCACCAGTGTCGCGGTCGGCGTCCGCCCCCGGACGATCCGGACGAAGTCGTAATATTGCGGATCGTGCTGCAGTTCCTGATTGTTCTGCTTGTTACGCTGGTAGAACAGGCCGACTACCCATTGCAGCGGCGATTCCGCGTTCCCGGACTGGAAACGAAGCTCCTGCGTGACGTTTTTCTGTTTGTTGATGATGTCGGTGTTCGTGAAGTACCCTGGCAGAGCGCCGAAGCTCGGTCCCGTTCGAGTCGAAAAGCCGAACAGATCCGAAAGCAGGATCGTGTAGTCGGTATTACCCTTCGAACTCCGATCGAAATATGATCCGTTATAGACGACGTTGACAAAGTCGCTTTCGAAATTCACGCGCAGCACCGGCATGACGTAGCGATCACGGACGAACTGCTGGGTGGGAGAGATGCTGCGAAACTCCCCCTCTCCGGGATCGGAGAAGTTGGCGGTGAACACGCTGCTATCGTTGGTCTTGTTGCGCTGATACAGCACCGAGGGCGTGATCGTGATGTTGTGGGTCGGCTTGAAGGTGACCGCCGCCCGGATCACCGTGCTGTCGACGCTGTCGGCATTGGCGTCCAGGACGCGACCGGCGCGATAATCGACGCGATCGATGAAACCGCCCTGATGACGCTGCCAGGCGCTGACGCGAAAGCCGATCTTGTCGGTTACGATCGGCGCGCCGACGGCAATGCCCGCCTCCGCGCTGGGATCGCCATGCTCGGTGAACGACACTTCCCCGCGACCGTAGACATCGAGCTTGTCGAGGCTGGGCTGCGGCGTGATGAAGCGCACCGTTCCGCCTTCCGATCCCGCACCGAACAGCGTGCCCTGCGGACCGCGCAGCACCTCGACACGTTCAAGGTCGAAGATCTGCGACGAGACATTGGTGGTGCCGCTGCCGATCGTCCGCACCTGGATCGGGGTATCATCGATATAGATGCCCACGGTGCCGGCGCCAGCGTTCGATCCGTCGATGCCGCGGATCACGATCTTGCCCGTCTGGGGCGAAAACTGGACGCCCGGCGTGACCCGCGCGATATCCGCGAAGGAGCGGAAACCCTGGCGATCCATCCGCTCCTGCGACAGGGCGGTGACGCTGATCGGCACCCGGCTCAACGGCTGTTCGGTACGGGTCGCGGTGACGACGATATCGCCGCCCCCGTTCGCGTCGGAAAGCGCTTCGCTCTCCTGCGCGGGGGCGGCGCTCACGCAAAGCGCCGCCGCAAGCACGGAAATGGAACAGGTCGAAAGCCGACGACGGATCGGACGGTTCATACTTCCCCCAAAACGAAAATTGATGACGATGATCCCCCCCGGGACGTCTGTCGCGCCGCCGCTTTCCGCTTCAGCGAAAGCTATCCATGACCATTTCATGTCAGGCGTAGCCGACGTTCAGAAGCCGCATAAATTTTCAGAACGGTGCTTCTGATGCACCAATCAGGATCGCTTCACCCGTTCCGCCGGCGCGCTGCTCCGCCCTAGGATGCGATCTGCCGAAACGGCGGCGTGACGCCGCCCCGGCCAGCAGCAAGGAGCGAATATGTGATGTGGACTAGATGGGCTATCTCCGCCGCCATTCTGGCGGTTTCGGTGTCACCTGCTGCCCTGAACGCCCAGACGGCTCCGGCCGTCCCCAGTTCAGCGACCAGGCTGGCACGGCTGAACGCGCAAAGCCCCCTGGCGATCGCGAGGGCGAACACCGTCACCGCCGAAGGAACGCGTGTGATCGGCCACAGCTTTCCGCGCTCCGGTGGCGTGAACGTCGGCCTGTCGGATCTCAACGGCCCGGTCATGCCGATGTACACGCCCAAATTCTCGGAAGTGATCTACGTCTACGACGGCAGCGCGACCTTCACTGACAGCAAGGGTGCCAAGACGGATGTCCGCAAAGGCGACATCGTCTTCATCCCACGCGGGACAGCCTATGAGGGGACGAACTTCGTCAACTACAAGCATGCCTATGTCACGTTCGAATCCGGCCCCGAAGAACGGTCGACGGCTACGCCGGGACTGCAAGTGCTGCATCCCGATACGCTCGCGAACGACGCATTCAAGATCGAAGGGCCGGCGCGGCGCCATTATTTCTACGAGGCCACCGACGGCGTGAGCGTTCGCGCCTGGGAAGCGGCCGAGCGGAAGGCGACGAGCTTCGGTCCGGTCACCGCCGCCAGTTCGGAATTCATCATCGTCGTGCAGGGCACGGCGAGCATGACCAACGCGGGCGAGACCTTCGATCTGAAAGTGGGTGACGCGGTGCTGCTGCCGAAGGGCGCGATATTCTCAGCGAAGAACAGCGCCGATTTCAGGAAGCTCGCGGTCGTATTCGATCGCGAAGAGAAGAAATGACGAAGCGGAGGGAACGCGTTCCCTCCGCCACTCCAACTCCTCCCGGGCCACTCGATCGGGTGACCGGGATTTGCTCAAGCCATCAGAGCCCCAACGCAACCCACTGCGGCGGATCCTTCTTGCCACCGACCGCGACCACCACGAACTGCTTGCCGTCGACGGAGTAGGTGATCGGCGCACCCGTGGTTCCGGACGGCAGGTCCACCTTGGCGAGCACTGCGCCGCTCGCCTTGTCGTAGGCGCGGAAGGCGGTGCCGAACCCGCCGGTCGCTTCCGAGAAGTTTATGGCGTCGCTGCCCTCGCCGACGAACAGCAAGCGCTTGGTCACCGCCACAACGGGTCGACCCGGAACGCCGAGCGGCGGCAGGTTCAGATGAGCGATCGCGGGATGATTCCGCGGACCGTCGCCATTGGCTACCATCCAGCGCCGCTCGCCCTTGTTCATGTCGACTGCGGTGATGCGGCCATAGGGCGGCTTGAGCAGCGGCAACCCCTGCGGCCCCTTCACGTCCCAGGTCGACGGCTCGATATGCATCGCCCACTCGACCGTGGCCGAGGGATCCTTGGGCCGCTCGACCGCGGCGACGCCCGGTATGCTGTGCGTCACACCGTAATACGTTCCCGTCTCCGGATCGAAGGCACCGGTGTTGAAGCTGCCGCCGCCATGGGTTCCCGGCACGATCAGCGTGCCGCGCGTCTCGCCGGGTTTGTCGCTGAAGATCGAGGGGGGCGAGTACATCGGCCCCATGCGATAGCTCTTCACGATTTCGAGCGCCTGCTGCCGCAACTCGGGCGTGAAATCGATCAGATCATCCTCGCTGATCCCGGTGCGATCGAGCGGTGCAGGCTTCGTCGGGAAAGGCTGCGTCGGCGAAAGATGCTCGCCCGGGATGTCCGATTGGGGCACGGGCCGCTCTTCGATCGGCCAGAGCGGCTTGCCGCTGACCCGATCCAGCGCGAAGAGGATTCCGTTCTTGCCCGTCTGCATGACGGCCTTGGTCGGCTTGCCGTCGACCTTCACGTCCCCCAGCACCGGCGGCGACGCGGCATCCCAGTCCCACACGTCGTGGTGGATCATCTGATAGTGCCAGATCTTGCGACCGGTCTTCATGTCGAGCGCCAGCAGGGTTTCGCTGTACAGGTTGTCGCCCGGCCGCCAGCCGCCCCAGGCCGGCAGATTTGGTGCGGAGAATGCAACATAGACGTAGCCCAGTTCCTCGTCGGCGCTGAGCTGCCCCCAAGACCCCATGTCGCCGCCGATCGCGTCCGATCCGTTCTTCCAGCTGGCGCGGGCAGGATCGCCGGCCGGCGGCATCGCGCTGAATTCCCACAGCTGCGCGCCGGTCCGCACGTCATAGGCTCGCACCGATGCCGGCGTCGATTCCTTCTTGAAACCGTAATCGCCGCTGCCCTGGCTCGTCCCTGCCCCGCCGGCGAAGATGATATCGCCGGCGACCAGCGGGCCGCCGCTGGAATTGAACGGCGCATTATCGCGGGTCTCGCGACGCAGGGATACGCGACCACCTTCACCGAAAGACGCGATCGGGCGGCCCGTCGCCGCATCCAGCGCGTAGAGATATCCGGCGCGGATCGAGATGATCCGCTTGTCCTTGCCCGATGCCCAATAGGCAGCCCCGCGTGCCGGCCGACCGCTGGTTTCGCTGCGGTCGCCGCTCGCCGGCTGCTGGACCCAGGCGGTCTTCCCGGTCCGCGCGTCGAACGCCTCGATCAACCCGACACCATTGGGCGCATAGAGCATGCCGCCCACCTCGATCGGCGCAGACATGAAATAGGCGGCCGGGCGCATCTGCGGGAAGGCGTCCGTCAGCGTCTTGTCGATCGCAGGGCGCGTCCAGAGGATCTTCAGCCCTTTGACGTTGGCCGGATTTATGACGTCGAGCGGCGCGTATCGGTCGAAATGCATCGAGCCGCCATAATAGGGCCAGTCGACGTCCTTCGCACCGGCCGCGGATGGACCG
>Ga0160461_1000892_pt1 | contig 14901 bp, 10 predicted proteins | sample HID1975I_E6MG_FD_108266 | JGI IMG/M metagenome (GOLD analysis project Ga0160461, IMG submission 108266) | Enriched soil microbial communities from UW Madison campus, WI, USA - HID1975I_E6 MG | ecosystem: Environmental > Terrestrial > Soil > Unclassified | place: USA: Madison, Wisconsin...
AACCTCTGCTGCCTGCATGGCATTAAATACCGGTACCTGACTCATGGTGTACTGCAGAACGCAGTGAAGTGATCTCAGTCGATTCCAATCGGCGCCATAGACACATCAGCTACGCTCCACTCGGACTGTACGCGACTCACTGTTTCTTGGGTGCTAGGGCCTTCAAGGCCTCATCAACGTTAAAGTCTAGGCTCGCCATACGCGGCGGGTATTCCTTGAGTGACTGCACCAACTTGAGGATTTCACCAAATGCCGGGGCGTAAAGCCAGGCGTGGTTTTCCTGCCATTCGTCAAAGCCACGGGACTTGTAGAAGCGCTCGAAGGGATCCAGCTTCAGGTTGGTCAGCAGCGGCGTGAGAATGGGCTGTTGAACGCCGTTGAACCACTTGTCCTGCTTCTTGAAGAGAAACTTCCAATCACCCATGCGCACACCGTGCAGGGTGGTTTCAGTAAAGTAGTAGAACTCCTTACGTTTGGTCGGGCCCTTGCTGGTAATGAGGTCGGACTGGTCGTAGCCATCGAGGTGGATTCGCTCGTAGGAACGATCACCTGCCTTGTAACTTATGAGCAACTTACTCTTCAAATCAGGTTCGCCGACCTGGGCCATGATGGTGGGCAGCCAGTCTTCCATGGTCATGAACTCGGCAGTGGTGCTGTGGGGCGGGATTACGCCAGGCCACTTCACCATCACCGGTACCTTGAAACCACCCTCGTAGCCACCGACGCCCTTCTCCCCACGGAAAGGCTGATTACCACCATCAGGCCAACTGTTGGAGGCAGCTCCGTTGTCAGTAGCGAACATAACCATGGTGTTGTCAGCAACGCCCAGGTAGTCCAGCAGCTTGAGCAACTCACCGACGACATCGTCCATTTCCATCATGCCGTCGGCGTAGATACCGTAGCCGCTCTTATTCAGATATTTGTCCGAGAGGTTGGTGCGGTAGTGCATCCGCGTGGTGTTGTGCCAGACGAAGAAAGGCTTGTCGGCCTTCACCGCATCGGTGATGAAACGCTTGGATTCCTTCAAGATTTCCCACTCGAGGTTCTTCTGCCGATCGGCACCGAAGGGGCCCTTGTCCTCGACTTTCTGGGTACCGTCCGGCTGTGCCCAGGAATGGATAACACCCCGCTGCGCGAACCTTTTAGCTGTTTCCGGATTCTTCGGAAAGTCGTACTGCTCAGGATATTCGCCAGCATTAAGGTGATACAGAATGCCGAAGAATTCGTCGAAGCCATTGTTGGTGGGCAGGTGCTCATTTCGGTCACCGAGGTGATTCTTGCCAAACTGCCCGGTTGCGTAGCCCAGCGGTTTGAGCAGCGTGGCCAAGGTGGGGTCCTTGGTGTTCATGCCTTGTGCCGACCCAGGCAGCCCCACGGTGGCTAGACCGACGCGAATGGGGTATTGCCCGGTGATGAAGGCGGCACGCCCGGCGGTACAGGAAGCCTGTGCATAGTGGTCCATGAACAGCATGCCTTGGTCGGCAATACGGTCGATATTCGGCGTGCTACCGCCCATCAGCCCTCGATGATAGGCGCTGATGTTGTACATCCCGACGTCATCCCCCCAGATAACCAGGATGTTGGGCTTTTTGGCCTGGGCGAATGCGCTTGGCAGGCAACCAAATGCCGTCAGCAGGGCAGCGAGTACCCAAATTATCCTTCTCATTGTCATATCCTCATGCGAAAGCTGGTCAGCGATAGCCTGGTCGAGGGTGGGGCCGCCAAAGGTCGCGGCGTCTTGTACGAAGGCAGCAGGGGAGCAGGCCGCCGTTGCTGACCACCAGAATGTGGCCCGAGGCCCACTGCACAAGTCCGCCAGGCTGTTAGTAGCGAGTGCCTTATTCCGCCCGAGCCTTCAGCACTTGGCGCAGTAGTTCACCCTCGGTTCGCAGCGGCGAAACCTGCTCAGTGAGCGGAGCGGAAAAACGGATAGGACGTATGTCTGCCGCCCGTGCGCTATCGAACACCGGCACTTGACTCATGGCGTACTCGCTGAGCGCGGTGATAGTCAGCGATGGGTTGACGCCTAGGTTGCCGGGAATGATCGAACCGTCGAGGATGCGCAAGTTTTGGTATCCAAATGCCTCGCCAGCCTCGTTGACCACGCCGTTCGCAGCACTGGTTCCAATCGCGGCGCCGCTCATGATGTGCGCAGTCATCGGAGCGCCGGTAAGTATCTCGGTCAGTGCGTTACCGGGCTGGCCACTGACCTTCTGAGCAAAGCGCCGGGCCACGCGGTGCGCCGAAGGGAAGAACACTTCAAGCTTGGTGTCGCTGGACTTCTGCACCGCACTGATACCCGCGCGGAAGAAGCGCCAGATTGGTCTGCGCCACTCCAGGTGGATATAGGACTCGGAGGTCTTCATTACCAGGAAGATGATGGAGTTTGCTGCCTTACCCCTAGGGTTGAGCATCTTCAACGTGCGCAGCGGATGCAGAAGGGTGTTTCCGAAAAAGCGCAGCAGACGCGGCAGACCGGAGCCATCGACCATCGGCACATAGGGCATATACAGCCACGTGGCGTCCGAGCCCTTCGGAAAGCGGTTGATCTCGACGTTAGTTTCATCGTCTGCGGCGATGCCTGAAGAAATCATCGGGCCTTCGCACAGCTCTTCCTTGGCGTCGGTCACCGTCAGCAAGGTTTCCGAATTGGTGCGCACCTGTTGGCCGAGCTGCGGCGACAGGTTTGGCAAGGTCTTGTATTTGTCGCGCATCTCCAGCAGCAAAGGGATCGTTCCCAATACGCCAGCAGATACCACCACCCCCCGACTGCGAAGGGTGTAACGATTGCTTGCCCGGCCTTTGGCTTTTTCGACCACGCTCAGCTCATAGCCAGCACTCCCGTCACGCTGCCCCAGGCTATTGGGCAACGGCGTGATGCGCGTCACCTGGGTGTCGGCACGAACCTCGGCACCGTTGCGTTCAGCAAAGTATAGGTAGTTCTTCAACAGGGTGTTCTTGGCATTATGACGGCAACCCAGCGAGCAGCCTGCACAGTACTGACAGGTGTTGCGCCCCGGACCATCGCCGGCGAAGTACGGGTCACCAACTGCTTGACCCGGTCGCCCTTTACCTTGAGGAAACAGAATGCTCACTGGCATGGTGGCCCAACTTTCGCCGCGGCCTATTTCCTCACCCACCTCTCTCAAGGCGGTGTCGGCGAGGTTAACGTAAGGGTTGCGCGCGGTGCCGAGCATGCGCATGCCGAGTGCGTAGAAGGGGCTAAGGCGTTCCCTCCAGTCACCGCGAATGCGGCTCCAGGACGGCGAGTTGAATACCACGTCATCCGGTACCAGGTTGACGTTGGCGTACACCTGAGACCCCCCCCCAACACCGCAACCGTGCACTGCGGTAACCTTTCGGGTGAAGCTCATCTGCAGCGGGCCGCGCAATCCGAGCAGTGGTGCCCACAGGTAATTGCGCGCATCCCAGCTGGTTTTCGGGTACTCGTGGTCAGCACGCCGGGGGCCCTTTTCCAGCACCAGCACGCGGTAGCCCTTTTCGGTTAGGCGCAGCGCGCTGACGCTGCCGCCAAAGCCCGAGCCTATGATGACCTGGTCGAAGTCGAAGTGGTTCTCAGGCATGTCGAAAGCCTCTGGCGCCCCTCTTATGGGCGCTTTTTATTGTCGTGGAGGGAGGGGACGAGCAGGCACCGATCAGCTTTTCATGCGGATCATCAACTCGAGGAGCCTCTCAATCTTGCGGCCATAGGGTGGCAGCATCATGTTGATCGCACGCAGCGGCCCCTGGCGCAGCACCGGGCGCAGTTTAGAGAACGTCAGAAAGCCTTCGTAGCCGTGGTAGTGCCCCATACCGCTGTTGCCAATACCGCCGAACGGCAGGCTGTGCACGCTGACGTGCAGCAAGCTGTCGTTGATGGTCACGCCACCAGACAAGGTGTTGTAGATGTACCAGTCAGCCAACGCGCGGTCGCCGGTATAGGCATAGAAGGCCAATGGACGCGGTCGGGCATTTACGTAGGCTGTCACCTCTTCATGCGTGCGGTAGGTCTTGATCGGCAGGATCGGGCCGAAAATCTCACGCTGCATGAGTTCCATGTCGTCGCTTACATTCAGCACCAGCGTCGGCGCCATGATCCGTCGCGCGCTGTCCGGAGTCTGTTTGTCCAGCAAATTGACCACCGTCGCCCCCTTGGCCAAGGCATCCTGCAACACGCCCTGCAGGCGGTCGTATGAGCGCTGGTCAATGATCGCCGTGTAGTCACCGTTGTTGATATCCGGGTAGTGGCGCGCGCAAAACGCCTTGGCGGCCTCGACGAACGCGCTCACTTTGCTTTCTGGCAGAAAGAGGTAATCAACATTGGTGCAGATTTGCCCGGCGTTGAAGGTCTTGGCCCAGAGCACGCGTTGCGCCGCCTTCTCGATGTCGAAATCCGACGCCACCACCGCCGGCGACTTGCCGCCCAGTTCCAGCGTCACAGGGGTGAGGTTAGGAGCAGCATTGGCCATCACCGCCTTGCCGGTGGCAGGCGAGCCGGTGAAGAAAATGTGGTCGAACGGCAACGACGTGAACGCCGGGCCACGACCACCGCCATCCTCGAAGAAGACCAGTTTTCCCTCGGGGAAGTAAAGTGGCGTCAGCTCGCGCAAAAGGCACGCCAGGTGATTAGAGTTTTCCGACATCTTCACCATCGCCGTATTACCGGCGGCGAAAATACAGGTCAGGGGGTGCATGGCCATTGCAATGGGGAAATTCCACGGGACCACTACGCCGACCGTGCCAATCGGCTGGGGAATCACTTGAGCACGCGCCAAAGGCAACTGCATCGGGTCGACATGGCGCTTCTGCGGCCTCATCCATTTCTTCAGACGCTTGATCGCATCCTGCAGCCCGTCGAGAGTCACGGCGATCTCGGCGAAGGTGGTTTCAAAACGTGAGCGGCAGCCATAATCTCGGTTGACGGCGTCGATCAATGCGTTGCGGTTGTCCGCTACCAGGCGTACCAGCGCCTTCAGGTCGGCGACGCGCTGCGCATGCGACGGATAGCGGTTCGCTTCGAAGTGAGCGCGCTGCAACTCAAGGCAGTGGGTGAACTCGGTGGGAATCTGGGCTTGTGCGTTCATGGCGTTCTCGAATAGGAAAAGGGTTCTACTAGAGCGCTTCGCTGCAAAAGGTGTAGCGCGACAGGGCCTCGTCCAACTTCGAGGCGTCGCCTTGACAGCGATAGCTGGCTACCAACCCGCGTCTGGCCACCTGCCCGACCTGCACGTGTTCGAGCCTCGCGCCCAGCGCCTCTGCCTCGCGGCGCACGATGCCCTCGATTTCACGCATCACCAGTGCTGGTTTGAAGGTCTTACCGACGCCGGTCACAGGCAAAACATCGACCAGAATGATGTCCTTGGGCACCGCTGCGCGTTCGGCGATGTGGGCAGTGGCATATTCAAGCAGCTCCGCCACGCCCACCTGGCTGTTGGAGCGCAGTTGCACATACGCCACCGGCACTTCACCGGCATAGGCATCCGGACGTCCCACTGCCGCGCACATTGCCACCGCCGTGTGAGCCGCTAGGACGTCCTCGATACTGCGGGGGTCGATGTTGTGGCCACCGCGAATGATCAGTTCTTTCTTGCGCCCGGTGAGCCAGAAGTAGCCATCGGCGTCGCAGCGACCAAGATCGCCAGTGTTAAACCAGCGTCTACCGTCCGAGGTCTCGAACCAGACTCCTTGATTGTGCGACTCATCCAGATAGCCTGCGAAGACGTTCGGGCCACTGATGCAGATGACACCTACTTCATCCACGCGGGCATCCCGCAGCCAGACTCCTTGTTCGTCTAGCACCATCGCGCGCATGTCCTGCCACGGAAGGCGCATGCCAATCGAACCTGCCAGGCGTCTCCCCGCCGCCGGACTAATAGACGAAGCGCAGGTACCCTCGGTCAGGCCGTAACCTTCAAGTATGCGTTGCCCACTTTGCTTCTCGAAGCGCCGAATCAGCTCAGCCGGCATAGGTGCAGCACCACAGATAGCAACTGTCAGAGAACGGGTATCCCAGTCACCCTTGGGCACCTGAAGCAGACTGGCGAAGATCGTGGGCACCCCCGAGTAACTACTAACCTTGTGTGTCGCGACGATCTCCCAAAAGCGCTGAATGAGTCCTGGAGCGCGATAGCCCTGCGGTGTGGCGAGCAATACATGGCCGCCATTGGCGAAGGCAGCCAGCCCCGTACCAATCAAAGCGTTGACATGAAACAGGGGCAGCGCTGTAAGCACGGTTCGCCCCAAGTGCAACACGGGGTCGCCGACCACCGCGTCCAACTGCGCACAAAACGTCACTTCATTGCGCTGGGAGTGCCGGGCTATCTTCGGCAGGCCAGTGGTGCCGCCGGTACAGAAGAAAGCGGCGACGTCGTCGGGGCCTGGTGGTAAAAACTCCAGCGCATCACCACTGCACTGCAGGAGCTGCCCGTTGAAGTCGAGCAGCGGAACGCTCACCTCGCTGTCCTGATGGAGCTCCAGGGGTGGTGGGGGCACCTGGTAGCGACGACTGTCGACCAGCAACATACCGCGCAAATGCGGAAGATCGGCGCAAGCAGCTTTGACACGCTGCCAGATCTCGGCATCACAAGCCGGGCCCACGGTGACTATCAGGCTCACCTTGGCTGCACGCAGCAGTTCAGCCATCTGTGGACCTTCAAGCAGCGTATTCACCGCAAAGGCAATACCGGCGGTTTGTGCCCCCCACATGGCAATATGAGTTTCCGGAAGATTCGGAAGCACCAAGGCCACAACATCGTCACGCTCAATTCCAAGCTTTCGAAAAAGATTGGCAGCACGCGTGATATCAGCAAACAGCTCGGTATGACTCCAACGAAACGACTGCTGGTGGTCCTCGACCTGCAGAAAGAAGCTGAGCGCTGGGGCATGGGCATATTGCCGCGAGCTCATCTTTAGAAGGTCATAGGTGTTGGATACTCCACTGTGGGGTACTGGAGCCTGCTCGACGGACAGAATGTCCTGATAGCCACCTATCACGGGGAATCCCTCTTGTGCATGTATTGTTTTTTTCATGCTGACATGAGGTGTCATGCAGGGCTTGTCATCTGGGCACAGACATTTGGCATTTGGACACAGCCAGGACAGGGATTTCTAATGCACCGCTTCCCACAGTAAATCTGCTTGGGGCAACGCTGGTTACCCTTGCCTGTCATTTGCATTCGATGTGACTACCGATTGCATCGGATTTGACCAGCAGGCTTCGGCGCCTGCAGGAGGCCCACATGCTGCAGAGTTATGACGTGCTGTCGGCCGTTTATGACAGCGACGTGGCCTACGACCTCCAGTCCCGCCGCTACAACGTCTAGTTAGCGACGCAATCACCCCGTCAGGTCAGTTCGTAAGAACTCTTCGACGGAATCCTCATCGGTAAATCCCATGGACATTACTTTCCGGTGTCGAATGCCGGGTCACCAAGATCTAGGTCTATGGCGAGCATTAAAGAAAAGGCTACGGAGGAAAAGTTTACCACCGACTTTCTGAGGAAGCGCGTACGGCTGAGTGCAGAATGCTTATTTTCGAGGGCGCCGATCTGCAGAACGAGCCCGCAGTTGGGCTCTATCTAATGCTGGTTTGCAGTGCAGGCCAATCCAGGCCCGTCAATTGTGGATTTCAGCATGTCGCTTTAGTCGGAATTTTCACACGCACCGCCATGCGCCAAAGGGAGCATCGGCTTCGATATAGCGCGCAGCAGACTGCACATCCCGCCAACCGACGTAGGCCATCAAGCTTTCCGTACTCCATTGATTGCGGCTGGCCCAGGTGGCAAAGCCACGACGCAGCGAATGGGCCGAATAGCCCTCGGCCTCGATCCCGCTGCGCAGCAGCATCCGGCGCAACAAACGCGATACGCTGTTGGCGTTGAGCGGCTGCGCGCTGAGATGCCCCCAGCGATCAATGCCACGAAACAGTGGGCCCTGCTCGATGCCGCTGAGCACTAGCCACTGTTCTGTGGCCTGCACCGGACACAGGCGCTTCAGCGCCGGCATGGTCAGATATCGACCGCGGTTGTCACGGTCAGTTTTGCTGCTTGGCAGAAACAGCTGCATGCCCTCGCCCGCCTCTATTCGCACGTACTCGGCCTGCAGGCGGCACAGCTCGTCGCCACGAAAAGCCCGCCAGAAACCGAGCAGGATCAGCGCCTGGTCACGGGCGGCACGCAGTCGAAGAGCGGGTAACGCACTGTGCACGTCGGCGCTCAAGGCCTCGATGCTGGCCTCCAGCACCTTGAGCTGCAACGCCGGCGCCTGTTTCACCGGCTGCGGGTGCAGCGCCTGGATGCCGCGCAGGGTATCGCGCACTTGGGCCGTCTTGGTCGGATCGACAAAGCCGCGCTGCTGATGCCACTGGGCGAGTGCCGCCAGGTGCGTGCGCAACGTGCTGGCCGACAGCCGGGCACCGAAGGCCGCCAGGTAGCGCGACACGCTGGCGCTCGACGCGGGCAGCAGCCCGCCCCACTCCCCTTCGAAGTGTTCGATGGCCTGGGCGTAGCGGCGCGCGGTGCTGGCCCGCCTCGCCGCCTGCTGGTACCGCTCCGCGTCGATCACATTCCCTCCTGCGTACCGCGTTCAGCCGGAAATTCCTGCCTTAACCTTTATCAGGTTCGAGAATTCAGCATTCTCGAACGTCAGCTCGTCGCCCAGCATCCCTCAATTCATGGGCCAAACGTACCTGTACGCGCATACTGCTTGTACGGTACGAAATCGTCGGAGTCTACTCATGGCGCGCGCTGGCATTAACAAGGCTCTGGTACAGCGAGCGCGCGATGTCTTACTCGCCCGCGGCGAGCATCCGAGCATCGAAGCGGTGCGGGCGGAACTCGGCCACACCGGCTCGAAAACCACCATCCTGCGCTACCTGCAGGAACTGCAGGCGGACGAACCGCACCCTGCACCACTCACCCTCGATGACGAGTTACGGACTTTTATCGCTAGTCTAGCCCAGCGCCTCGCCGCCGACGCCCAGGCCGCTGTGGCGGCGGACCGCGCCCGCCTGCAGCGGCAGCAGGCTGCCTATGAGCAGCAACGGGCGGTTGACCAGGCTCGTTTCGAACAGTTGCAACTCGCCCATGACGCGCTGTCCACAGAGCGCCGGGAAGCCCAGCAGCGGGAAAACACCCTGCACTTCCAGATGCAGCAGTTTGAAGGAGAGCGGCAACGCCTGCTCGCAGGGGAACAGCATGGCGCGCAACTATTGGAAGAGCGGGCACAACACATTCAATCATTAGAAGAGAAACACAGGCAGGCGCGCGAAGCTTTGGTGCACTACCGCCAGCAGCACCTGGTACAGCGTGAGCAGGAGTTGCAGCGCCATGATCGACAAGCTCAACAGTTGCAACAGGAGGCGCGCCACGTGCAGGAGCTATTAATGCGCAAGCAGGAAGAAGTGGCACAAGTATACCGAGACCTTGAGCACATCAGCGCTGAGCAGCTAATGCGCGCCCAGGAGCTACGCCGTCAAGATCAGCTATTACAACAGGCACGAGCTGAAAATGAACGCTTGTTGCACGCTTTGCACATCGCCGAAGCAAGTCAACAAACCTTGCAGGATGAAATCAAGGCTTTACGCGGACGAGCACATCGCTTATTGCTGGAGCGGCGTAAAGACAGAAAGGCGCTTAGACACATGGCGCTTCAACTAGCGCAACTCCATTCACTGCTGGCCAGGCTGAGGCCAGATTGAATGGGTACGCCTGCGCAATGGGCAACCGGATGGCCACTGCTGAGTGCCGGTGGACCGCAGCATCCGGTTCATGAAGGGCAATCACCCTTAAGCTGGGCTTGACTGAGGCGCAGCCCCAGCCTCGTCCATATCCGTTTTTCAGCTGGCGTTAACAAACGTGTCTCACATTCGGAGCAGAGCAACCGTGGTGAAGGGTGGGTAAAACGCTCGCACCATCGCTTCCAACGTTGCAGAACCGAGGACGGAATGACGACCGTTTCAGGTTGCCAATACAGTTGGGAGAGTAATCGACTGTCTTCCACCACCAACCATAACAGTAACAACATATTCGCTTCGTCACGCTCCGGTGCAATTACTACACATAGCTGTCGACGCAACAAGTCGTAACTATCAAGCAGCCAAGAAAAATGCTCTAAGTTTTCAGGCCATCGTAAAGGAGACATGGCGAACTGGCCACCATCAATCAAATGGTCAACTAATTTATAGATATCGCTGGCAATTTTTCGTGCGGGAGCAGCAAGAAGCGCTATACACAGGTAGCAGGTGAAACATTTCGCTATCCAAAGGCGATGAAGGGAATACTTCGAGGCGTCTCCTCTAAGCAGCAGTACAAAGCTGCCCAAGCTGGCCAAGTTGGGCTGAGCACACAGGTCATACATGCGGGGGTTAGAGAACCATCCGATCGGGGCGTCATCGATTATCATTGCGTCGGCGCAGGAATTCCAAAAGGCCTTGCTGTCGCCCGTTTGAATATCGGACAACGCATACCAAATCGGATTGACCAAGCTATCTGCCACCTCCGGCGCCACACGTATGATTTGTGTCAACAGTTCGCGCCTGGGCAAAGCGCCGCCAATAAAGCTATCGAATTTCCGATTCGGTTGCAGGATCGTCATTGGTCCATGGTTTGCTTCCCACCAGCGTGCTAACGCTGCTCCGTTTGGAGCAACATGGATTCGTTCGGCAAACGTATGAATGGCATATGTCGCCCGGCACTGCCGTACCAGTTGATCGTACCAGTGCATTGTATTCACCTCCTTTGCCTATTTTTCTTCTAGCGGGTGCAAAATCAAACTGGGACGGCCTAGTACAGCTGAAACCATTGAGTTAGAGCTTTATCAAATTTTTTTTATGTGCGTAATTTGCGGGCTGTAAAAACCGAAAGATTACTCGCAATCTGTACATACCGAGCACCATTGGTCGTCCTGAAGCGCGGATAGCAGCGCTACAGAGCTCCGCCCTGGCCTAGGTTGGATCGGTGGCTGCCACTGCAAGCCTCCTGCAGGCCGACCGTTTCACCGACTTTCATCAACGGATGGATCCATTTCAGCAGTGCTAGCGCATTCCCAAAGGGGGACGACCATGATCGTTATTCCCGAAGCCTTGATGAGGGAGATTTCACTGTCGCCTGTGAAGCCCATCTCCCACGGCCGCCATGGCCGACGTGTAGTGTGCTTCCCCTCTCGCAAAAACCACGCGGGGGTCATGTGCGACTCCTTACTCGAAAGCGATTTCTGTCTTGAGCTTGAGCGTCGAAGGTCCGTGAAAGAATACACGTCACAGCCTTTTCGCATTACCGAGAACAGGAGTCGGGTCAGTTACGTGCCCGACTTTGAGGTGCTATTTTCTAACAACCAAACAACGCTAATCGAAGTCAAGAGCGAAAATCGCTACAAATATGGGAGAAGTGTTGAAAAGCTGGAACTGTTCTCCTCAATTTTCAGAGAGTGCGGTTACTCTTTGGAGATCGTGCTTGACTCCGCTTTCCGCCACATTCATAGAACCCATAACCTCAGAACCCTCTACCACCAATCCTTTACTGTAACCGATACAGAGTCGGCGCGCTTCGAAGCAACATTAGGAAACCTTTGCACGCGCAAGTTATCAATTGCCAACCTATTAGCGAGTGGCCTCGAGCCTAGAATGATTGCTTATGGCTTATTCTACGAAATCCTGCTAACCAACCTCGATCGACCATTAACCACTAATACCGCCGTAAGAGTGGAGATCAACAATGAACAGCAACGATGAGTTTGCACCGATTGTTGGCGAACATTACAACTACCATGGACACGCCTACGAAATCATTGAGATTGTCGCAGACCGCTACCAACTGCGCAGTTTAGAGCGGTGTGGCACGATCACATTTCAAAGCTTTGATCGACTTGAACGGCACTGGAGAAAAGGGCGATTTATACGCATCCAAGAAGCACCACTGCAAGGTGCCCCCAACAAAATCGTGGCGGGCCTTTCACAGTCCGATCTAGTGATGTTTAAGCGTCGGCAGGCATACGTCCAAGCGGTGATAGAGGAGCAAAATGGCCCGTTCCCTATCCGTGCAACAAAGCGAATCATCGCGTGCACCGCTCAAAACATCAATGACCTACGCCCGCCCTGTTTCAATACGGTGCACAACTGGATCAAGAGTTACTTTCGTTCCAATCAAAACCCTATCTCGCTGATAACACGTTCCATTAGGCGCAAAATACCCCGCATTTTGCGCCAACCCTTCGCCATTCAAGAAATTATACAAAAGCAGTTAGACCAATACTTATTAATTAAAACACCTTATTCTGGAACTGATATAATTGACCAGATCCAAGCGGCAATCGCAGTAGCTAACGCCAGGCGGCCCGTCAATGATTCACTGCCATCCCCTTCAGCGAGCACACTTCGTCGGATTCTGAATGAACATGACAACTATGAGCGGCTTTGCAAGCAGCGCGGTCATAAAGAAGCCGGAAAAAAACATCATTGGGGGAGAAAGAACTCAAAACACCAAACACTTTTAGAGTGCGCGGAATGTGACTCTCATAAGCTTGATATCATACTGGTCGACGCCCACGGTGAACCCTGTGGAAGACCATGGCTTACCTGCCTGATCAATGTTCCATCACGACGGGTAATAGGTTGGAAACTCTCCATGAGCCCTCCGTCCCTTGAAAACACACTGAGCGCACTTAAAAACTCTTTGAACACCGATTATCCGCGAACAGGCCTGTGCCGTATTTATATTGTTGACAATGGACCTGAGTTCATCAAGGAAATTCTTAGAGTTATCCTCGTCACCATGGGCAGCACACCTATTTTTTGTGAGCCTGGAGAGCCTAATCAAAAACCGCATATCGAGCGCTTTTTCAAAACACTTGAGATCCAACTGATTCACCACATGCGGGGCACCACATTTTCCAACCCGCGACAAAAGGGAGACTATGACCCCGTTGCACAGGCCTGCTACACACTCGCTCAGATAGAACGTGCCTTCCAAGATTGGCTCGAAAATGTCTACCACCAAGCCTATCACCGTGAAATTGGAACTTCTCCCAATATTTACTGGGACAGCCATATTGACAGTCTATTCCCGCCTCGCCAATTTTCCGACCAAACTCTGCAGCAACTATTTTTGTGCAAGGAGAGTGCATTCGCGGTCAATGGCCGTATCGGGTTCAATAAACTGCAATGGACCTGCCCCAGCGTTCCGTTTCTCAACGAATGGAGAGGTCACCGGAAAGAAATAACCATCTATTATGACGTCTGTGACCTGGGGCGAGCATTCATCTGTCACCCAGATAACCCAGATGACTTGTATACCGTCTTCGCTGCAGATCCCGACTACCAGAACGGCCTATCCTTGACTACCCACCTCCAGGTTCTTGAAAAAATAAAAGAAGAAAAACTTCAATTCAACCATGCTACCGCACTCAACCATCGACTCCGCATCAACCAAAAAATCGCTAAAAATAACAAGCGTAAGCCGTCAAGAGGCAAGAGCGCTGCGAATGAACGCCCGGCGCGAGAAAAATCCGGCTCCAACCACGGTCAAGACGGACTCTCCGACCCCGCGAATTGGATGCCAGATGAAGATCTCCCGAGTTTAACCGCAACCTGCCCGCTTCCTCCTTCGCGCAATTCCGGCGGAAATAGCAATGAACAATGACATGATAGAATGCTTACGGCGATATAGCCAACAGGTGGTATTTTTCAAAAGTTACAGGAGCAGCTACGCATTAATCTTGAAAGCTATTGAGACCACGCAAGCACGCGGCATCCCAAATTGCGCACTCATTACCGGACCTTCAGGGACGGGCAAATCCACGTTGCTGAATTTCATCCAAGCTGCATATCCCCCGGAGCACTATGAGGACACTGAGCAAGATAGAAGGCTGATAATCCCTGTAGTCAAATGCACTCTTCCACCCGCAGTCACGGTCAAAGCCTTTTTGAAATCGATTCTGAGAAGCCTCCACTGCGATAGAATTGAGGGGGATACCGTCGATCTAATTTTCAGACTTTCTACAATACTCCAGACTTCACACGTCCAAGCAGTGCTGATCGATGAGTTTCAGTTTCTTATAAAAAAAGATGCTTGCAGGACGCAGGAAGCAGTCATCAACTGCCTTGTTATGCTGGTCGACCAGACAGGAATTCCCTTCATCCTTGTTGGGCGTGACGAGGAGGATACCCACTCATTGTATTACCGAAGCTGTGAATCCCTGATTTACAAGCGTGCAGACCTTGCTCGAAGGTTTCCTTTTCATGCAAAGCTTGATCTGCTTGCTTATAGCGAAGAGCCAAACAGTGAATATCAAACTGTGCTTACTGAATTAGATACACAGATGTTTAACATCGGCGAGCTTGGACCGGGCACGCACCTTACAGATCCTGGGATCAGCGAGCGTATCTACCTCGCCTCCTCGGGAAGCCTCGAGCACATAAAGCTCATCACTTTCAATTCCCTTCAGCTATGTCTTATCCAAAATCACTCAGGCCTTTCAATTGACTTCCTAGCTAAATCTTACGCTCTATTGAAACTCAAGAACAATGTGCCCGACAGGCAGAACCCGTTCACCATGTCTCTCAGTGAGTGTTCTAAATTGCTGGGATTGCTATGAAAACATTGCATTACATCCCCGCACCGTATCCTAATGAAAGCCCCTCCAGCCTTTTACGCCGGATCGCATTAAACAATGGATTTAGAACGGTATCCCGCTTTTGCAGAAGAACAAATTTAACCCCTGGCTTTGGACTACTACTGCAGCAAAGCAGCTTTCACTCACTACTTCAGCAAGAGTATACGGAAATCAACTATCTTCCCGCCTTTTACAAGGAACTATCTTTCAAGCGCGGCCACTTAATAAATTTTGGAGATTGCGAAGTACCGGTCGCACAATTGAACTGCCTCGCCTCATGCATTTGCACTGAATG
>Ga0160461_1000895_pt1 | contig 14832 bp, 14 predicted proteins | sample HID1975I_E6MG_FD_108266 | JGI IMG/M metagenome (GOLD analysis project Ga0160461, IMG submission 108266) | Enriched soil microbial communities from UW Madison campus, WI, USA - HID1975I_E6 MG | ecosystem: Environmental > Terrestrial > Soil > Unclassified | place: USA: Madison, Wisconsin...
CCCCGATCCCCGGCTGATCGATATCGAGCGGATCGAGGTGCTGAGCGGACCGCAGGGCACGCTCTACGGCGCCAGCGCGCAATCGGGCACGGTCCGGATCATCACCAACAAGCCCGACAGCCGCCGCATCGAGGGATCGGTCGAGGCGGGCCTGTCCGATACCCGCCACGGCGAGGCGTCGTGGGACGTCAACGCCATGCTCAACCTGCCGATCGTCGAGGATCGGCTGGCGCTGCGCATCGTCGGCTTCCGCAGCCGCGACGGCGGCTATATCGATAACATGCTCGGCGAGACCGCCGGCGGCACCGGGGACAACGCCACCTTCGTGCGCGACGACGTCAATCGCACGGACAGCTATGGCGGCCGCGCCGCGCTCGCATGGGATTTCGTCGACGACTGGAAGGCGACCGCCTCCTTCGTCTTCCAGGATCTCGATGTCGACGGCCGTTCCGACTATGACGAGGACGCAGGCGATCTGAAGACCGTGCGCTTCGCCAATGAGCGCTATGCCGAGAATTGGGAGCAATACGGCCTGACGGTCGAGGGCGATCTCGGCTTTGCCGACGTCGTCCTGTCGGGTGCCTATTTCGACCGCAAGGTCAGCTATCTCTACGACAACACCGCCTACAACTTCTACCTCAGCAGCCTGGCGCAGGCCGATCCGGTCTATTCGGCCTTCTACGATTTCGGACCGGATCCGACCGGATATCTCGCCAACGATCTGTTCTCCAAGCGCTATTCGGCCGAGGCGCGGCTGAGCTCGAAGGGCGGCGGGCCGTTCGGCTGGGTCGCCGGTGCCTATTACCAGAAGTCGAAGAGCGGCTATGTCAGCCGCAGCCAGGTCGACGACTATGTCGACACCGGCTCCTATGCCTCGGTCGCGGATCAGCTGCCCGGGCCGACTGACATCTATTACTACCAGCGCCTGCGCTACGATCAGGAGCAGTTCGCGATCTTCGGCGAGGCGAGCTACAAGCTGACCGACACGCTGACCGCGACCGTGGGCGGCCGCTATTACGACTCCACGAACAGCGGTCTGATCTACACGGAAAGCCCCTTCGGGCTGGAGATCGAGGACTCGCGCCTCCATGCCAAGGAAAGCGGCTTCACGCCGAAGCTCAACCTGTCGTGGAAGCCAACGGCGGATCACCTGTTCTTCGCGACCTATTCGCAGGGCATCCGGCTGGGTGGCGCGAACCGCAGCCGGCCGGGGCTGGCCGTGCCGCAGCAATATGACGGCGACAAGGTCACCAACTACGAGCTCGGGACGAAGACCTCCTGGCTCGACGGCCGGCTGACGATCAACCTCACCGCCTATTACATGCGCTGGAACGACATCCAGCTGTCGGTCCGCAATCCGGACCCCGCGACCTTCTTCTTCGTGGTCGCCAATGCCGGCAAGGCCGAGGTCAAGGGCGTCGAGGCCGAGTTCGCGGCGAAGCCGGGCGGCGGCTTCTCCTTCGGCGGATCGGCGACGCTCTCCAGCGCCGAACTGGCCGAGGACAGCGTCCTGCTCGGCGTGCCGGAGGGGGCCCGCCTGCCGGTGTCGCCGCGCTACAAGTTCGCGCTCTATGGCGAATACGAGGTGCCGGTCTCCGCGATCGACGGCCGCGCCTATCTGCGCGCCGACTACAGCCACACCGGCGCGTCGTTCAACAATGTCGATCCGGTCTCGGCCGATCGGCAGGCGCCCTATGACCTGGTCAACCTGCAACTCGGCGTCGAGGCACGGGGCTGGAAGCTCAACCTCTACTGCAACAACCTGCTCGACGATCGATCGCAATACGCGGTCGAGAACTACTACCAGACGCTGCGCGTCACCCCCGCGCGCCCGCGCCAGATGGGGCTGACGGTCTCCCGCTCGTTCTGACCGGCCCTGCTCGGGGGGCATCCCGGCAGCCACCGTCTTTCGACCAGAAAACCGTTGAACAGAAAAACGGCCCGGAACCCTGGGGTTCCGAGCCGCTTTTTCCTGCAGCGATCGGGTAAGCGATCAGCGCTTCGAGAACTGGAAGCTGCGACGCGCCTTGGCGCGGCCATACTTCTTGCGCTCGACCGCGCGGCTGTCGCGGGTCAGGAAGCCGGCGGCCTTGACCGGGCTGCGCAGGATCGGCTCGTAGCGGGTCAGCGCCTGGGCGATGCCATGCTTGACCGCACCGGCCTGGCCCGAAAGCCCGCCGCCCTTGACGGTGGCGATCACGTCATACTGGCCATCCCGCTCGGCGACGCCGAAGGGCTGGTTGATGACGAGACGCAGCGTCGGGCGCGCGAAATACACTTCCTGGTCACGGCCGTTGATCGTGATCTTGCCCGAGCCGGGCTTCAGCCAGACGCGGGCGACCGCGTCCTTGCGGCGGCCGGTGGCATAGGCGCGGCCCTGCTTGTCGATCTGCTGCTCGCGCAGCGGCATCGTCGACACCACCGGGGCGGCGACGGGGGCCTCGACCACATCGGCCGGCGCGTCGGCGGGAGCCGCCGGCGTCTGGGCCTGCTGCGCGCCGGTCAGCGCGGCGAGGTCGGAAAGGGACTGGCGATTGTCGGACATCAGGCGCCCACCTTGTTCTTGCGGTTCATCGAGGCGACGTCGAGCACCTCGGGGTTCTGCGCGGCATGGTCATGCTCGCCGCCCTTGAAGACGCGCAGGTTGCGCATCTGCTGACGACCCAGCGGGCCACGCGGGATCATCCGCTCGACGGCCTTCTCGAGCACGCGCTCGGGGAAACGGCCTTCCAGGATCTTGGCGGGGCTGGTTTCCTTGATGCCGCCGGCATAGCCGGTGTGGCGATAGTAGCGCTTGTCGGCCATCTTGCGGCCGGTGAAGCGCACCTTCTCCGCATTGATCACGATGACGTTGTCGCCGCAATCGATGTGGGGGGTGAAGCTCGGCTTGTGCTTGCCGCGCAGGATGTTGGCGATGATCGAGGCGACGCGGCCCACGACCAGGCCGTCGGCATCGATCAGATGCCACTTCTTCTCCACGGTCGACGGCGTCGCCGACTTGGTGGTCTTCATAAGCGCCTTCATGGGCTTGACCTCTTGTGCCTCTGACCGCCCTTGCGGGACGGGTACGTATCGAAACGAAATACGCCACCCGGGCGGGTGGCGATCACGAGGCGGCTAATGCGCATCGACGCGCCTGAAGTCAAGCAAAACCGGTCGATTTTGAGGAGGTATCAGGATACCGTGACGTGTCGGCCGCGTCTCGGGGCGTCCCGCCGGCCGATCGCATGGGCCGTGGCGCTGGCCCCGATGACGAGCAGCGCCGCCACCGCCTGGTGCGCGACGGCGACCACGATCTCGACGCCCGTAAGCAGCGTGGCGATGCCCAGCGCGATCTGGAGCGACACGAGCGCCAGCATCATCGGCAGCGCATGGCCCGAAGCGCCCAGCCGGCGCGCGCGCAGCGCGAGCAGGATCAGCGCCGCCGCCGCCGCCCAGGCGAGCCAGCGGTGGATGAACTGCACGACGATCGGATGGTCCACCGCGTTGCGCCACGCCGGCTCCAGCAACGCGACGCCTTCGGGGAACAGGCGTCCGCCCATCGTCGGCCATTCGGCGAAGGCGAAGCCCGCGTCGAGCCCCGCGACGAACGCGCCGAGCACCAGCTGCAACGCGAAGACGGCCAGCATCGCGAAGGCGAAGCCCGTCATCCGCGCCCGTCGTGCGGCGCGATCGCGCGCGATCGCCAGCATGTCGAGCGCGGTCCACGTCAGCGCGCCCAGGATCAGCAGCGCCAGGTTGAGATGCACCGCCAGCCGGATGTGGCTCACATCGGGCCGGTCGATCAGGCCGGACGCCACCATCCACCAGCCGATCACCCCCTGCATGCCGCCCAGCACCAGCAGCACGACGAGCCGTGGCCCGAAGCCCGGCGGGATCGCCCGTCTCCACGCGAACCACGCCAGCGGCAGCGCGAAGGCGACGCCGATCAGCCGGCCGATCAGCCGGTGGAGATACTCCCAGAAGAAGATCGCCTTGAACTCGTCGATCGACATCCCCCGGTTGACCTTCCGGTATTCGGGGGTGGCCTTGTAGGCGTCGAACTCGGCCTGCCATTCGGTGGCGTTCATCGGCGGTACCGCGCCCGATATCGGCTCCCACCGGACCATCGACAGCCCCGACTCGGTCAGCCGGGTGATCCCGCCGACCACGACCATCGTGAAGACGAGCGCGGCGACCACCGCCAGCCAGCCGGCGATCGCGCGGGGGCGGGGGGAGGACGAGGTGCGTGCATGCCCGAAGGCGGCGAATTCCGACATCGCGCGCCTATGCGCCCGCGTCACGGGCCTTGCAATGTGGCGGAACGACCCAGGGTAGCGTGAATGGCCACGGACCGGGGACCGGAAATCACCGGCAACCGCAAATGTTATATTGTATCTTCGATCGAAAGCTGGCAGAGAGGATGCACAAGAAGGGATCGAAGTGGCTGCTTTTTGGAATAATGCGAACTGGCGGGATCACGCTTGGCTCGATCGGCTGGCGATGATCGTCTCCGGCCTGTGCGTGGTGCATTGTCTCGCGACCGCCGTCTTCGTGCTGGTGCTGTCCTCGGTGGGGGAAGCCCTGCTCGATCCGATCTTCCATGAAATCGGGCTGGTCGTCGCGATCGGCCTGGCGACGATCTCGATCGGTCGCGGCATCTTCCGCCATGGCTATATGCTGCCGGCGGCCGTCGGCGGGCTCGGGCTCGGCATCATGGCGGGCGCGCTGTCGCTGCCGCATGGATCGTCGGAAATGATGTACACCATCCTCGGCGTCGCGATCGTCGCGCTGGGCCACGACCTCAATCGCCGGGCCCTGATCTAGAGAGGCGATGCCACCGCTCTGCTCCCCTCCCTGGAAGGGGAGGGGCCGGGGGTGGGTCGGCCCACCGCAAGGTTCCAACCTACCGTCACCCACCCCTGCTCTCCTCCCGGGGAGGGGAGGAACCCGTAGGAGCGACACCGCGCTCCTCGCTTGCCCGAAGCCGCCCGAGCGCCTATTTCCGATCCATGGCGCATTCTCATGTTCACCAGCTCCACGAGGGGCGCGAGCTGTCCGAGGCTGCCAAGGGCGCGCTGGAGCGTGCCGGCGAGCAGTGGACGGCGATGCGCGCCGCGGTCTTCGCCGCGCTGTCCGATTTCAGCCGGCCCGCCTCCGCCTATGACATCGCCGAGTCGGTTTCCAAATCGCAGGGGCGGCGGGTCGCCGCGAACAGCGTCTATCGCATCCTCGATCTGTTCGTCAGCGCCAACCTGGTCCGCCGGGTGGAGAGCGCCAACGCCTATGTCGCGAACGCGCATCCCGATTGCGAGCACGACTGCATCTTCCTCGTCTGCGACGGTTGCGGCCAGAGCACGCATATCGACGACGACCGCCTGTCGCAGCAGGTGCGCGCCGCCGCGATCGGTGCCGGCTTCGCGCCCGAGCGGCCGGTGATCGAGGTGCGCGGCCGCTGCGCCGATTGCCAGGCGAAGACCGAAGCCGCCTGACGCCCAGCCTGTTCTGCGGGCACACGACAGCGGGTTCGACAGCGCCCCCGCATCGGCGTAAAGGGGTGGGAAGAACAGGAATTCATGCGTCGATGACAGAAGTTACCCCTGAAACCCCGCTCCTCGATTCGGTCGCCACGCCCGATGCGTTGCGGGGCCTGCCTGCCGAAAAGCTCCGCCAGCTGGCCGATGAGCTGCGGCAGGAAATGATCGCGGCGGTGGGGGTGACCGGCGGTCATCTCGGCTCCGGGCTCGGCGTCGTCGAGCTGACCGTGGCGCTCCATTACGTGTTCGATACCCCGCGCGACGTGCTGATCTGGGATGTCGGCCACCAGGCCTATCCCCACAAGATCCTGACCGGCCGGCGCGAACGCATTCGCACGCTGCGCCAGGGCGGGGGGCTCAGCGGCTTCACCAAGCGCAGCGAGAGCGAGTATGATCCGTTCGGCGCCGCGCACAGCTCGACCTCGATCTCGGCGGCGCTGGGCTTCGCCATCGCCAACAAGCTCGACGACCGGCCGGGCAAGGCGATCGCGGTGATCGGCGACGGCGCGATGTCCGCCGGCATGGCCTATGAGGCGATGAACAACGCCAAGCAGGCCGGCAATCGCCTGATCGTGATCCTCAACGACAACGACATGTCGATCGCGCCTCCGGTCGGCGGGCTCTCCGCCTATCTCGCGCGGCTGATCTCCTCGCGTCCCTTCCTGTCGATTCGCGAGGTCGCCAAGAAGGTCGCGCGCGCCTTCCCGCGCCCGCTCCACACCGCCGCGCGCAAGGCGGACGAGTTCGCGCGCGGCATGGCGACCGGCGGTACCCTGTTCGAGGAACTGGGCTTCTATTACGTCGGCCCCGTCGACGGCCATAACCTCGATCACCTGCTGCCCGTGCTGGAAAATGTGCGCGATGCGGAGGAGGGGCCGATCCTCGTCCATGTCGTGACCAAGAAGGGCAAGGGCTACGCCCCGGCCGAGGCGGCATCGGACAAGTATCACGGCGTCCAGAAGTTCGACGTCGTTTCCGGCGTCCAGGCCAAGGCCCCGCCCGGACCGCCCAGCTACACCGCCGTCTTCGCCAAGGCGCTCGTCGCAGAGGCCGAGCGTGACGAGCGGATCTGCGCGATCACCGCGGCGATGCCCTCGGGCACCGGCCTCGACAAGTTCGAGAAGGCCTTTCCCGATCGCAGCTTCGATGTCGGCATCGCCGAACAGCACGCCGTCACCTTCGCCGCCGGCCTCGCGGCGCAGGGCTATCGCCCGTTCTGCGCGATCTACTCGACCTTCCTGCAGCGCGCCTATGACCAGGTGGTCCACGACGTCGCGATCCAGAACCTGCCGGTGCGCTTCGCGATGGACCGCGCCGGGCTGGTCGGCGCGGATGGAGCTACCCATGCGGGCAGCTTCGATATCGCCTATCTGGCGACGCTTCCCAATTTCGTGGTGATGGCCGCCGCCGACGAGGCGGAGTTGACGCACATGGTCCACACGATGGCAGTGCACGATTCCGGGCCGATCGCGGTGCGCTATCCGCGCGGCGAAGGGCGCGGCGTGCCACTGCCCGCCGTGCCCGAGCGGCTGGCGATCGGGCGGGGCCGGGTCGTCCGCAAGGGCAAGGTCGTGGCGATCCTCTCGCTCGGCACCCGGCTGGCCGAGGCCGAGAAGGCCGCCGCGCAGCTCGACGCGATGGGGCTGTCGACCACCGTCGCCGATCTGCGCTTCGCCAAACCGCTGGACGAGACGCTGATCCGCGACCTGCTGTCCAGCCATGAGGTTGCCGTCACGATCGAGGAAGGGGCGGTCGGCGGCTTCGGCGCCCATGTCCTCACCCTCGCTTCGGACGAGGGCCTGATCGACGGCGGCCTTCGCCTGCGCACCCTGCGCCTGCCCGATCGCTTCCAGGACCACGACAAGCCCGAGCGGCAATATGCCGACGCCGGCCTCGATGCCGACGGCATCGTCGCCACCGTCCTCGCCGCGCTTCGCCGCAACAGCACCGCCATGACCGAGGGCGCCAGGGCCTGATCCGACACAAGAGGCTCAACGTCCCGCCATCCTGAACGTGTTTCAGGTGCTGATCGCTCACCTACGTCGTCACCCCAGCGAAGGCTGGGGTCGCATGGCGATGGATGCACCGCTCTGCCGAGAAAGATGCCAGCCTTCGCAGGACAGTTACAAAACCTCCCAAACCGTTCGTGTCGAGCGAAGTCGAGACACCACGCGGGCCGGCTGCCCCGATGTCTCGACTTCGCTCGACACGAACGGAACGTAGAACAAGGCAGCTATACAGAGGTCACTTTCGCTGGCACGACGGCAGCTTCTTGAGTGCCTCGATCGACCGACGAACCCTACCGCGCTGCCACCCGGCGCAGCCTGTTCCAAAGCCCCGGCCGGACGCCCATCTCCTCCAGCATCCGGTCCGCCTCGCCAGCCACCAGCCGGCGCTGCATCTCGGGCGGGGGCGGGGTGTGGCCCTTGCCCCAGGTGCCGAGGATCAGCCCCTGCCGCCCGTCGTCGCCCGGCTCGGTACGGAAACCGTGCTGATGCGCATAGGGCAGGAAATGACGGCCGTGATGCTCGTCGTCGATGTTCTGGACATAGACGGTGCGACCGCGCGGCGCGTGGAGGCGCAGGTCGCCGATCCGCCCCGCCAGGCTGCGCGCGTCCGCTCCGCTCGCCTGCCAGCCATGCTCGATCCACGGCAGCACCCGGCCCCAGGTGAAATGCTCGAGAATCGTCTGCGGGTTGACCGCGATCGCGACATCCTGTTCGCGGCTGTAGCGCAAGGCCGCCGTGCCGCCCGCGCTGTTGCCCCACAACAGCCGCCGCTCGGCCCCCATCAGCCTGTCGAGATGATCGAGGACCAGCGGCAGCTCGGTGACCAGCGGGCACAGCCGGTTGCCCAGGAACCAGCCCACCTTCACCGCCTCGTGCAGGTAGAGCGAGGGATCGCACAGCAGCACGCTGTTCGTCGCGGCAGGCGCGATGTTGCGCCCCTGGAAGAAGGGCAGCGGCCGCCGGATCGTCGGGTTCATCGCCGCGTGGAAACCGTAGAAGGTAACGGGCGCGCCGCGCCGGCGCACCAGCATCGGCAGCTCGATCTCGCCATAGTCGATGACGATGAGGCCGTCGGGCAGGCTGGTCGCGGCGAAGAACGATTCGCGCGCGTAGACATGGGGCACGCCCCAACGGGAGTAGTCGCGCGCGACAGCGGAAACCATGCGCCGTCATTCCAAACGCCGTGCGCTTCGTCCAGAGTGCTTATTGTGCAACCGCAAAAAACTTGACGCCGCTGCGACGATCCGATGGCTTTCGCCCGATCAGCGGAAGCGTTAAGTGTCTGGCGCATGGCGAAAACCATTCGGGTCGATCAACTGCTGCTGGAACGTGGACTGGTCGAAAGCCGGGCGCGGGGGCAGGCCTTGATCCTCGCGGGGCTCGTCTTCTCCGGCGACCGTCGGATCGACAAGGCGGGGCAGGCGGTGCCGCTCGACGCGCCGCTCGACGTTCGGGGCCGCGATCATCCCTGGGTCTCGCGCGGGGGCGTCAAGCTGGCCCATGGCCTCGATCATTTCGGCTGGGACGTCGCCGGCGCGGTGGCGATCGACGTCGGTTCCTCGACCGGCGGGTTCACCGATGTGCTGCTCACGCGCGGTGCCGTGCGGGTCTATGCGGTCGATTCGGGCACAAACCAGCTCGCCTGGAAACTGCGGCAGGATCCGCGCGTCGTCGTCCATGAACAGACCAACGCCCGCCACCTGACCGACGCCGAGATCGTCGAGCCGGTCGACCTGATCGTCTGCGATGCCAGCTTCATCGCGCTCGCCAAGGTGCTCGATCGCCCGATGACCTTCGCGCGGCCCCGGGCCCGGCTGCTCGCGCTGATCAAGCCGCAGTTCGAGGCGGAACGCGGCGAAGTGGGCAAGGGCGGGGTGGTCCGCGACCCGACGATCCACGATCGCGTCTGCGCGGCGGCGGCGGACTGGGCGCGTTCGCTGGGCTGGCGCGTCGTGGGGATCGAGCGCAGCCCGATCACCGGTCCGGAGGGCAATGTCGAATTCCTGCTCGCCGCCGAACGGGGCGAAGCGGAAAGCGCGGTGTGATTGTCTCGAAAAGGGCTTGGTGGTGACCTTTTGGCGTAACTTTCCTGCGCTTCATCACCCTTTCACTGAAGCCGATTCTCTATATGAAGTCCGGGCGCGGAAACGGACTTTCGCGGCATGATCACGGGTTCTGGTATCGCGTAGCGTTCGTTGGCGAATTTCGTTTCGAAGGGCGGGGGTCGTTGAATGGGAGAAATCGCGTCGTCGGGTCAGCTCAGGATGTCCTATCTGCGCTGGTCGCTGGTTTTGGTGCCATTGCTTCTGCTGCTGGGTGTCGGGTCGGGGCTGGTCGCCGGCTCGGGGGAGGAGAATCCCTGGTTTCGCACGCTGACCCTGCCTGATCTCCAGCCCGAAGGCTCGGTCTTCGGCGCAGTCTGGACCGTGCTGTACGTCCTTCAGGGGCTCGCGCTGGCGCTCGTCGTCAATGCACGCGGCTCGCGCTATCGCGGGCTGGCGATCCTGCTCTTCATCGTGCAGTTCGCGCTCAGCCTCGCCTGGTCGCCGCTGTTCTTCGGATCGCATCAGGTGACGAGCGCGCTCTATCTGCTCGTCGCGATCCTGGTCGCGGCGGTCGTAACCACCGTCGCCTTCGCCCGTGTCCGCCGGCTCGCGGCGGGCCTCATGCTGCCCTATCTGGCATGGCTGTGCTTTGCTGCGTTTCTGAACTATCAGGTCGATGTGCTGAATCCCGATGCCGAGACGCTTGCGCCCGGATCGGTCGATACCCAGATTCAGCTCTGATCCACGGGAGTTCACGACAATGCAGACCGAAAACCGGCTGTTCGACGATTTCGTCAAGGTGATGAACGGCGCCGCCGGCACCATCGCCGGCATGGGCCGCGAGGCCGAGGCTTCGATGCGCGAGCGCGCGAAGGAGTTCGTCGGCGGGCTCGATTTCGTCAGCCGCGACGAGTTCGAGGCGGTTAAGGCGCTGGCCGCCGCCGCGCGCGACGAGGTCGAGGTGCTCAAGGCGCGGATCGACGCGCTGGAAGCCGCGAAGGCGGGATCGGGCAGCTGATCCATCCACCGGCTATCCACAGCTTTCTCCGCCGTTCCACCCACGTGGGACTTGTGATGCTCATCATGCCGGTCCACCGTCGAATCGATGGTGCCGGGTTCGGCGTGGGAGACGGCGAATGATGGTTGACGAGGACGACCTCGGTCGCGATGGTGCCGCGCCGATCGACATGCTCGAACAGTATTTCCAGGCGCATGGCTGGTCGTTCGAGCGGAATGGCGACGAGGAGATCATCGCCAATTTCCAGGGCAGCTGGACGCAGTACGAGCTTCGCGCCGTCTGGCGGGAGGATGATCGGGTGCTCCAGTTCCTGGCGCTACCCGATATCCGCGTCACGTCCGAGAAATACCCTGCGATCTACGAGACGATGGGGCTGATCAACGAGCAGTTGTGGATCGGCCATTTCGAGATGTGGTCGGCATCCGGCCTGCTTCTCTTCCGCCACGCGACGCTGCTGGAAGGCGAGGGCGGCATGACCCTCGACCAGGCCGAGACGCTGGTCGAGGCCGCTATCGACGAGTGCGAGCGCTTCTACCCGGTGTTCCAGTTCGTGCTCTGGGCGGACAAGACCCCGCAGGAAGCCATCGCCGCCGCGCTGATCGAGACCCAGGGCGAGGCGTAAACTCCGGCTCGTGCGCGGCAGCGACCGCCCGCGTGCCACAATCCCCGTCCCACCGTTCGTGTCGAGCGAAGTCGAGACACCGGGGTAGCCGGCCCGTACGGTGTCTCGACTTCGCCCGACACCAACGGCTAGGGCTGATCCGCCCGACCGGACCAATCCGCCCGACCGGACCAAGATGAAGGAATATCCGTGACGACCGCTTCCTATTCGCCCGCCCCCTTCTGGCTGCTGGGCGCGGGTAACATGGGCGGCGCGCTGCTGCGTCGCTGGGTCGAGGCCGGGCTCGATCCGGTCGGCGTCACCGCGATCGATCCGGGTTCCCCTGCATTGTCGGCCGGCGTCCGCCATCTCGCGGCGATCCCGGCCGATGGCGAGGCGCCCGCGACCCTCATGCTCGCGGTCAAGCCCCAGCTTCTCGATGCCCTCTCCCCCACGCTCGCGCCGCTGGTCGGGCCGGAAACGCTGCTGATCTCGATCCTCGCCGGGGTCGAGATCGAATCGCTGCGCGCCCGCTTCCCCCACGCCCGGCGCATCCTGCGGGTCATGCCCAACACGCCCGTCGCGATCGGCAAGGGCGTCATGGCGCTCCACGGCCATGGCATCGACGCCGGGGAGGCCGCCGCGATCGAGGCGTGGATGCGCCCGCTCGGCCTGGTCGAATGGATCGCCGACGAAGCGCTGTTCAACGCCGTCACCGCGTTGTCGGGCAGCGGCCCGGCCTTCCTGTTCCGCTTCATCGATGCGATGGCGAAGGCGGGGGCGGCGCTCGGTCTGCCTGCCGATCAGGCGGCCCGGATGGCGCTCGCCACGGTCGAGGGCGCGGCCGGCCTCGCTGCCATCGCCGATGAGCCGCCCGCCGTTCTCGCGGATCGCGTCGCCTCGCCGCGCGGCACCACGCGTGCCGGTCTCGATGTGCTGGATGCCGATGCCGCCATCGATCGGCTGGTCGGCGATACCCTAGGCGCGGCCGAACGGCGCGGTGCCGAACTGGCGGCCGAGGCGCGCGGGCGCTGAGCCACGCAAGCGATCCGGTTCAGCCGCGCTGGAGCCCCGCAACGCGCGGCCGGTCTTCCGCCGGGATCAGCCCTTCCAGCACCTGCCAGAATCCCGCCACCGATCCCTGGCCCGCCTGCGCATAGGCGGCGGACAGTTTTTCGCGCAGCGCCTCGAACAGCTCCGCCTCCAGCGCCTTGCCGCTCGGCGTCAGCCGCAGCAGCCTTTGCCGCCGGTCCTGCGCACCGGTGCGCATCTCCACCAGCTCGCGGTCGATCAGCTCGTTGAGCACCCGGCCCAGCGACTGCTTCGTGATCGCCAGCAGGCGGAGCAGCTCGCTCACGGTCATGTCGGGCTGGCGCGCGATGAAATAGAGCGACCGATGATGCGCGCGGCCCAGGCCCTGCGCGGAAAGCCCCTTGTCGATCCCGCGATAGAGATGGCTGTACCCGAAATAGAGCAGTTCGATCCCGCGGCGGATCTCCGTTTCGCGAAGGAACAAAGGCGATGCAGATTGGACAGCCATGTTGACGTAACTACGCGCAAAGCCTAATCAGCGCAACGCCTGACGACCATCGGGCGAAACCACCAAGGCCATCGCTTCAAGGCCAGACCGGATGCCACCCATGACCCAGGATACGCTGCCCGCCTTCACCTTCGAACCGAACGCCACCCCGGTGGGTGCGTCCGATCGGGCGGAGCGCATCGCCAATCCGGGTTTCGGCCGTGTCTTTACCGATCACATGGCTGTCATCCGCTACAGCGACGATAAGGGCTGGCACGACGCGAAGATCACCGCGCGCGCGCCCGTCCAGCTCGATCCCGCCTCGTCGGTGCTGCATTACGCGCAGGAGATCTTCGAGGGGCTGAAGGCCTATCGCCTCGCCGATGGCGGCACCGCGCTGTTCCGGCCGGAGGCCAACGCCAGCCGCTTCCGCGACTCGGCCCGCCGCCTCGCGATGCCCGAACTGCCCGAGGAGCTTTTCCTCGAATCGGTCCGCCGGCTGGTCGAGACCGAGCGCGACTGGATCCCCGCCATCGACGGCGGCGCGCTCTATCTGCGCCCCTTCATGTTCGCCAGCGAGGTGTTCCTGGGCGTGAAGCCCTCGTCCGAATATCTCTACATGGTCATCGCCTCGTCGGTCGGTGCCTATTTCAAGGGCGGCGCGCCGAGCGTCTCGATCTGGGTGTCGCAGGAATATACCCGTGCCGCCAAGGGCGGCACCGGTGCCGCCAAATGCGGCGGCAACTACGCCGCCAGCCTGCTCGCCCAGGCCGAGGCGACCCGCAACGGATGCGACCAGGTCGTCTTTCTCGACGCGGTCGAGCGCCGCTGGGTCGAGGAACTGGGCGGCATGAACGTGTTCTTCGTGTTCGAGGACGGATCAATCTCCACCCCGCCGCTCGGCGGCACGATCCTGCCCGGCATCACCCGCGATTCGCTGCTGACATTGGCGCGCGACCAGGGGATCGTCGTGCGCGAGGAACCCTATGCGATCGACCAGTGGCGCGCCGATGCCGAAAGCGGCCGGCTGACCGAGGCTTTCGCCTGTGGCACCGCCGCCGTCGTCACCCCGATCGGCAGCGTCGCCAGCCCGGACGGCACCTTCACCATCGGCAGCGGCGGCCCAGGCCAGGTCACGCAGAAGCTGCGCCGCATGCTGGTCGATATCCAGAACGGTGCTGCGCCCGATCCGCATGGCTGGCTGCAACCGCTCGTCTGACCCCTTTCCAGCCGCGCCTGCAACGTTATAAGGCGCGGCTCTGCTGGGGCGTCGCCAAGTGGTAAGGCAGCGGCTTTTGGTGCCGCCATTCCCAGGTTCGAATCCTGGCGCCCCAGCCAATTTCCTTTCTGCCATATTCTCCGCGCAATCGGTTCACCCGTTGCCGGCATGGTCCGCCTCGCTGCGCTCGGGTATCGTGGCGGCATGAGCAGCGATACCCAGCCCCGCCCCGCGCCCTTTGCATCCTTCGCGCCACCCGTTCGCGCGCCGTCCCCGCTGCGGCGGGCGATTACCTCGGCCTATCGGCGTGACGAGGCGGAGGCGCTCGCTCCCCTGATCGAGGCCGCCACGCTCGACGAAGCTACCCGGGCGTCGGTGCGCGAAACCGCGCGGCGGCTCGTCGCCGGGCTGCGGGCGCAGCGCCGCGCCGGCGGCATCGAGGGGCTGGTGCAGGAATTCTCGCTGTCGAGCGAGGAGGGCGTCGCTTTGATGTGCCTGGCCGAGGCGCTGCTGCGCATCCCCGACGACGCCACCCGCGATGCGCTGATCCGCGACAAGATCGCCGATGGAGACTGGAGCGCGCATCTCGGCGGCGGCCGCTCGCTGTTCGTCAACGCCGCGACCTGGGGGCTGGTGGTGACCGGCAAGCTGGTCGGCAGCGTCGACGATCGCGGGCTCGGCGCGGCGCTGGCGCGGCTGGTCTCGCGCGCCGGCGAGCCGGTGATCCGGCGTGGCGTCGATCTCGCGATGCGGATGATGGGCGAACAGTTCGTCACCGGCGAGACCATCGTCGAGGCGCTGCGGCGCGCGCGAGACATGGAGGCCAGGGGCTTCCGCTACAGCTACGACATGCTCGGCGAGGCCGCCACTACCGCCGCCGACGCAGATCGCTATCATGCCGAATA